>Ga0208079_1001483_pt1 | contig 12235 bp, 10 predicted proteins | sample NGESurdeep092012_5_FD_184474 | JGI IMG/M metagenome (GOLD analysis project Ga0208079, IMG submission 184474) | Arctic peat soil microbial communities from Barrow, Alaska - NGEE Surface sample 210-2 deep-092012 (SPAdes) | ecosystem: Environmental > Terrestrial > Soil > Wetlands > Peat ... | reverse complement strand
TGTTCCCATGGCTCGCGCCATGGGCTACTTTCTCGCGCCCCTCCGGGGCTGATGCCCATGAAAGTTACCAGCAAAATGTAGAAACTCCAGATCCGAGCGCAACTCGGACTGGTGTTGGGGCAGGCGGACTTGCTCATCAGTTTGAGCAACTCTTCCCGGATGACAATGTTTGGCTGCTCGTATGGCTCACGTTCGGCTCTTTGGAGCAGATGCCTCGGCTGCTTGTTGTTCGCGCCACTGTGCAATCAAGCGGAGCGATATTTCACCAAGCGGCACTCCTAGCTTGTGATAGTTGTCGCTGAGAAGTTGGGCAATGTCCGTATCATGTTGAATGACGGCTATTGCAGTTGGATGAGCAAATGTTGAAAATATTTTGTTGAGGTGTTTGAAGAATTCTCCCCTGCCAAGCTTCTTGGCAGCCGTTGCCACGAGTGTGAAGTCTTCTTCGATATCGAATCCGTCTTCTATTGCCCCCAGTTCACCGTGAAATACCGCGGCGTCCCCGGGGCCGGCCTGCACATCGCCAAAAACAAGTTCGGCGACCACACCTTGCTCAGTTGGAACTGGCCCACCCTGGCGCGCCAGTGGCTGCCCACGATCGATCACCCCTCCGACAAGGCCACCAGCGAATTTCTGGTCACCGCGCCCGCCAAATATCAGGTAGTGGCCAACGGCCTCCTCCAGGAGGAACTCGATCTCGGCGACGGCCTTGGAATGACCCCCTGGAAGCGATCCGTGCCCATCGCGTCGTGGCTCAACAATATCGGCGCCGCGCAATTCGCCGCGCGCCACTTCGGGACCGCGGCCGGCGTGGCTCTCCAAACCTGGGCCTTCCCGCGGGATCGCGACAACGGCATCTTCACCTTCGAAGAACCCACGCGACAGGCCATCGAGTTCTTCACCTCCCACATCGGCCCGTACCCTTATGAAAAGTTGGCCGACGTCCAGGTGGCCGTCATGGGCGGCGCCATGGAGCACGCCAGCGCCATCTTCTTTGGCGAACGCGGCGTGACCAACCGTCCCGCCTTCGGTCTGCTGGCGCACGAGATCTCGCACCAGTGGTTTGGCGATTCGGTCACCGAGAAGGACTGGAACGACGCGTGGCTCAGCGAAGGCTTCGCCACCTATTTCGCGTCCCTCGCCAGCGAGTTTCACGCTGGGCCGCGATGCTTTTGCCGGCGCCATGCGGCGTTCGCGCACCAGCATCCTCGGCATGGGACCTTTTTCTTCTCTGGGCTTTCCTCTTTGTTCTCGGCGTCTCTGCGTTGAATGGACAGCTTCCCTGTTCAGCCCGCGGCGTCGCCACCCCACTGGCTTTCCAACATGCGCGAGTATTCTCCGGAAGCGTAGAGGGTGAATCGGAAATTCGTGGAGGGCAGAGATTCGTACGGCTCCGACTCCATATAACAGCGGTAGAGGAAATCCGGGTAGCGGTGGTAATTGCGGAGGAATTCTTCGTTGAGCGTTTCAAACGCAGGCGGAGAGACAAACACCGCGTTCATCCCGATGGCGCGCGAAAAGATCGACACGTAATCCACTACGCCCCAGCGCACCAGTTTTTCCTTGACCGCCTCGGGCGGGTCCTTCGTCAACAGGCCCGCAAAGCTCTGGCGGCGAATTTCCATGGCGGCGAATTCCGGGACCCGCTGCGCCCATTCGACGCATTGATCGATCCAGCGGAATACATCCTTACCAAGAAAAAAGAGCATACGCATTTCGGCGTATCGGCCGGACAGGAAGCGCCGTTTCAGGTCGTCCGGCTCCGCCCCTTCGTTGGGAATCAAGCCCGAAAGCATGAGCGCGGCTTTGGAACTTTCCAGCAAGGTGGAAGGCGCGATGCGCTCGTTGAATGGATGAAGGATGAGCGGCGGCAAATCCCAAACCGTCTTCCCCAGAATGGTTATCGCCGGTGACATTTCTCTCCCACTCTCTCATATCGGCTCTTGCACGTGCGACTTTATGGCAGCTCTTGAGAATACCGCGCCGCGCCCGGGTTTAGTTGCATATCGAAAGAGATCATGGTCATGCTGCGCCTGTAGTACTAGACTGCGGTTGGGTTTGGTAAGAGCGATGTTGCGGCGCTTTCTGATGGCCTTACAGTCCGAGGACCGTGGGCAGGACCTGGCGGAGTACTGCCTGCTCACGGCCTTGGTTGCCTTGGTCGCAGTGGGGATATTGATCCACGTCTCCGGCGGGATGCAGGCAGTCTGGGACAGTGCAACCACCTAACTGACTGCCGGCCATGCGGCCATTTCCGCAACGCCCGCCGCTGCCGACACCCCCGCCAGCACTCCTAGCCAGTAACCGTCGTGGTTGACAATGAGCGCAAGAGCGCGACCAGGGGGTCGCGCTCGGACGAGGGCGTCCGCCCCACTTTTTCGCAGGCTACGCGACATTCAATCCGAGGAAGCGGTGCGCATTCCCGTAGCAGATGTCGCGGACCACCGGCCCCACCAGATCGTCATTGTCCGGTATCTCCCCGTTCTCCATGTCCCGCCCGAACATGTCGCACAATACCCGGCGGAAATATTCGTGCCGCGGGTAGCTCATGAAGCTCCGCGAATCGGTCAGCATCCCCAGGAACCGGGAAATCAGGCCGCAGTTGGATAGCGCGTTCATCTGCCACCGCATGGCCTCCTTCTGATCCAGGTACCACCAGCCGCTGCCGAACTGAATCTTGCCCGCCGTGATTCCGTCCTGGAAGTTGCCGATCATGGTGGCCATCACGTAGTTGTCGGCCGGATTCAAATTGTAAATCACCGTCTTGGGGAGCGCGTTCTCCTGATCCAGGCGATCCAAGTACGCGCCGAGCGCGTCGCCCTGCGGCCAATCGCCGATCGAATCCCAACCGGTGTCCGGCCCCATCTCGTGGAACCGCCGCGTGTTGCTGTTGCGCCGCGCACCGAGGTGGAGTTGCTTGGTCCAGCCCTTCTCCGCATCCAGCCGGCCGAAGATCAGCATCATGTAGGACGCGAACCGGCCATGCTCTTCGTGCGTCGCGGCATGACCGCCGCGCGCCCGGCCGAAAATCGACGCGGCTTCGTGCTCGGTGGGAAAACTGCCGAAGGCGTGATTCAGTCCGTGATCGCTCAGACGGCCGCCCATCTGGTGGAAGAAATCGTGGCGCTGGCGAATCGCGTCCACGAAATCGGCCAGCGTGGAAATCTGCGTATTGCCCACCGCCGCCAGGCGGTCCACCCAGGGATTCAACAATTCGGGGACGTGTACGTTGAGCGCCTTGTCCGGCCGGAAGGTGGGAAACACCTTGGTGGCGAGCGGCGAAGCGGCGATGGCGCGGTGCCACGCGAGGTCGTCGGTCGGATCGTCGGTGGTGCAGACCGCCTTCACGCGGAATTTGCCAAGGATGCCGTGCGCGCTCAGTTCATCGGTAGCCAGCAGCGCATTGGCCTGCTCCCAGACGCGCGGCGCGGTGCGCTCATCGAGCAGTTCGTCGATTCCGAAATAGCGTTTCAATTCCAGGTGCGTCCAGTGATACAGCGGATTGCGCAGCGTGGCCGGCACGGTGCGCGCCCAGGCGAGGTATTTTTCGTACGACGGAGCGGCGCCGGTGCAGTGGCTTTCCGGCACGCCGTTGGCCCGCATGGCGCGCCACTTATAGTGATCGCCTTCCAGCCAGATCTCGAAGAGATTCTGAAACCGCCGGTTTTCCGCCACATCCTTGGGAGGCAGATGGCAATGATAATCCAGAATCGGCTGGTCCTCGGCGAACTGGCGATAGAGCCGCCGCGCGGTTTTGGTGTGGAGCAGGAAATCTTCGTGGATAAAGGACATATAGGGCGCTAAAACCTGATTGAAACACACTTCGCCAGTGGGGTGGGACAGACCATCGCCTTGCGTGGTCTGTCAAGCCTCGCGAAAGGGTGACAAACGACAAAAGGCGATCGTCTGTCCTACCTCTCGCGGAACAAACCCTGGCGCACGTTCGTCTTAGGATAGAGATGACGAGAGCTTGATATGGCCAATCCGAAGAAACGCTCCCGGGCCTGGTTCCTGCTGGCGCTGCTACCCGTCTGCGGCGGCGCCGCATTTTTTTCCGTGCGCGCGTTGAGTCGAACGCCCGCCAAGATCGACTCCGAAAAGCTGGTGAAGGTGGAGCGTATGGATCTGGCGCGCTCGGTGGTTGCCACCGGCAAGATCGAGCCCACCACCAAGGTGGAGATCAAGTCCAAGGCATCCGGCATCATCTTGAAACTCCCGGTGAATGTGGGCGACCGCGTACGCCAGGGCCAGGTGATCTGTGAACTGGACCAGAACGACCTGCTGCCGCGGGTGCGGCAGGCGCAGGCGGCGCTCGGCATGGCGGACGCGATGCTGAAAAGTGCGCAAGCCGAGTACGAGCGCTCCAAGGTAGAGGCCGAGGGGCCGGATATTCCGTTCCTGAAGCGCGATATGGAGCGGGCGCGCGAGATGTTCCGCCAGAAAGTGGCCCCGCAGATGGCGCGCGACGACGCGGAGAAGAATTACGAAATGGGGAAGAACCGCCAGCAGCAGGCGGTAGTTTTTCTGGGCGTGGCCAGTGCGGCGATCCGCAAGGCCGAAGCCCAGGTGGAACAATCGCGGGCGCAGCTTGCCACCGCGGAAGAGGACCTGCGCAACGCCACCATCGTGTCGCCGATCGACGGCGTCGTGCTCTCGCGCGACCGTGAGGTGGGCGATGCGGTCAGCTCGATTCTCACCATGGGGAGCGGCGCCACGCTGATCATGTCGGTGGGCGACCTGCGCGAGGTCTACGTGAAAGGCAAGGTGGACGAGAGCGACATCGGCAAGGTCTTCCTGGGCCAAGGGGCGCGCATCACGGTGGAATCCTACAAGGACCAGAAATTCGCCGGCAAGGTCACCAAGATTTCGCCCATGGGCGTGGAGAAGGACAACGTCACCACCTTCGAAGTGCGGGTCTCCATCTCCAACGAAACGGGCAAGCTGATGGCCACCATGACGGCCAACGCCGAGATCCTGCTGGAAGAGCGCAAGGGCGTGCTGGCGATTCCGGAAGGCGCGATCATTTACAAGAAGGATCGCGGGATCGAGGTGGAGATACCGGACGCCGGGAGCGAGAGCGGACGGCGGCGGGTGACGGTAGCGACCGGCATCGGCAACGGCTCGCGGACCCAGATCACCAGCGGTCTCAGCGAAGGGCAGCAGGTAATCCTACAGTAGGGGGCGGCATGCTGCTTTACCTGCGGGAACTCTTCAGCCAGGTGGTATCGGCGCTCTTGCGCAACAAGCTGCGCAGTTTCCTGACCATGGCCGGGATTGCGTGGGGCGTGGCGTCCATGGTGCTGATCGTGGCCATGGGCGACGGCTTCAAGGCCGGCCAGCGCGACCGTTTCAAGCAACTCGGCGAGAACATCGTGATTCTTTTTCCCGGGCGGACGGAGAAGCAGGCCGGCGGTCTGCGCGCGGGCCGGCGCATTCGCCTGAACTACGACGACCTGCGCGACATACAGACCGAGTGTTTCCTGGTGCGGAACATCGTCGCCGAATTGCAGAATCAGGCGCGCACCACCAGCCGGTACAACGGCGGAACGTTCTCCGTGATGGGCGTGGAGGCGCTTTATGAAAAGATCCGCACGATCCCCATCCACCGCGGCCGCTTCCTGGCGCCGCAGGACGAAGAGGGTGCGGCGCGGGTCGCGGTAATCGGCGACAACGTGCGCAAGGTGCTCTTCGGCGAACACCCGGTGGCGCCGGGCGATACGTTTTCGATCAACGGACTGCCTTTCCGGATCGTGGGCCTGATGCCGCCCAAGGACCAGAACAGCAGCTATAACGGGATGGACAGCGACAAAATCTTCGTGCCGTACGCTACCATGGTCCGCGATCTGCCGCTGGACGACCCAAACTTCCACCCGGGCATCGTCAGCGACCTGATTTACGTCCCGGCCGACCTGAAGAGTTGGCAGCAGGCGCGCACGCAGGTAATCCGCGTGCTGGCGCGCAATCACAAGTTCGACGCAGCCGACCCGAGCGCGGTCCGCTACTGGGACACGGTGGAAAATGCCGAACTGGTGGACAGCATGTTCACCTCCATGACGGCCTTTCTGGGCGCGATTGCGGTGGTGACGCTGACGCTGGGCGGAGTCGGCGTGATGAACATCATGCTGGTCTCGGTGACGGAACGCACGCGCGAGATCGGGCTGCGCAAGGCATTGGGCGCCACGCGCCGGCGCATCCTGGCGGACTTCCTGCTGGAAGGCGTGCTGCTCGCCGGGATGAGCGGGCTTGTGGGCTGGGCCGGCGCCTACGGTGTGGCGGCGGCCGTGAACACGCTCCCCAAACGCGAGATGTTCGCGGGACTGCCGGTGAACGGCAGCACCACGGCCCTCGCGTTCGGCGCTCTGGCGGTGATCGCCGTGTCTTCCGCCTTGTGGCCGGCATGGCGCGCGGCCCGGCTGACTCCGGTGGAGGCGCTGAGTTATGAACGGTGAATGGCAGCCGGCGCGGCCTTTGTACTACGGTTCATCAAGTTCTTTGCGCACCGCGGCGATTTTTCATGAGGCCCAGCCCGCAGGGCGCAAGAGAGTAGCCCAGTGCGCCAGCACTGGGAGAACGACGGTCCCGTACCCAGCCCCGGGACGGGGCGGAAGAACCGTGCGACGGCGCCTTCTTACGCCCCGTTCCGGGGCTGGCCAATGCGCCCGTCCGCGACCCACGGCTGCACGCCGTGGGCTATTGTCTTTCGCCCTTCGGGCTCGGCGTCGGCATGAGTGCCGACGCGGCACGCAGGAGTGCGTGCGCCACGCTGGCACCCGAGGCGCCGCGTGACCGCCGCGTCCATCTGCCGGGAGGCAGCGCAGGCGCTGCGCTTCAATCGACAGCGCAGCATTCTGACCACGATCAGCCTCGCCTGGGGCGTGGCGTGTTTCGTGATCCTGAACGGGTACGGCGATGGCTTCCACCGCGCGCTGCTCAAGGCGTTCCGCTCGCAGGGACAGGACCTGGTGCTGGTCTTCGGCGGCCGCACCTCCTCGCAGGCGGGCGGCGAACGCGCCGGGCGCCGCATCCTCCTAGAGCGAACCGACGTCGAGGCCATCCGCGAAGCCGCGCCCATGATTGCGGCGATCTCGCCGGAAATGATGATGCGCGGCAGTACCGTGGTCCACGGATATCGCCAGCAGACCATCACGGTGCGCGGCGTGCATACGGAGTACGGGCGGGTGCGCAATCAGACCATCGCGACCGGGCGTTGGATCGTGCCCGAGGATGAAGGGCAGAAGCAGCGCGTGGCCGTGCTGGGCTCTAACGCGGCGGAAAAACTCTTCAGCGAGGTGCCGCCGGTGGGTGAAGAGATCACCATCGACGGCCTGCGATTCACCGTGATCGGGGTGCTGCTGACCAAGACGCAGGTGGCCAATTACGATACGCCGGACAACGAATGCATCTTCATTCCCTACGAGACCAGCTCGCTCTACCGCGACCTCAAGTACCCCACCTATTTTGTGTGGACGCCAGTAAACCCGGAGTTCCGCGAGCAGTGTCTGCGGCAGATGCGCGAGACCATGGCGCGTCTGCACAACTGTTCGCCGCGCGATGAGCGCGCCGTGCGCACGGTGGTATTCAGCGAGTTCGAACGCCTGATCGACACCATGGGGATCGCGTTGCGCCTGCTGCTAGGGTTCATCGGTTCGCTGACGCTCGGGATCGGCGGCGTGGGCCTGGCCAACATCATGCTGGTGTCGGTGACGCAGCGCACGCGCGAAATCGGCATTCTGAAAGCGATCGGCGCCACGCGGCGGAGCATCCTGGGGCAGTTTTTGCTGGAGGCGATGACCATCGTCACGGTCGGCGGCGTGCTTGGCGTGGCGGCGGGATGGGGGCTGACATCGCTACTCGGCACGCTGCCGTTGCTGGGGCCGCTGTTCAAGGACACCAGCGGGGCGGGCGATATTCATTTGCAGATCTCCAGCGCCGCGGTGCTGACGTCGACCATTTTGCTGGAGAGCGTCGGCCTGATCGCCGGACTGCTGCCCGCGATCAAGGCATCGCGCCTGGATCCCATCGAGGCGCTGCGGTATGAGTAAGGCGGCAATCGCTCCCTGACGGTCGCGGCTCTGATCGGAGCCGCGACCGTCAGGGAGCGTCTTCTTGATGGGCTTATGCCACTTTCATCAGTTCGTCCCAGGTGACTTCGCGCTTCTGCTGGTACGCCATGCGGCCCAATAGCGCCGTCAAGGTCGCGTTGGCGGCGATGGGCGCCATGTTGTAGGGCTTGGCGTCGCGGATGCTGGCGAAGAACGCTTCCACCGCGTCGATGGTGATCTCGCGCTTGGAAGCGCGACGTTCGATTAGGCTGGAGTCCGTCAGATCGTCGGCATTCTTATAGGGCGAATTGGCGATCGGACCGTGCAACTTATAGTAGGTTCGACCGGTCTCCAGCATTCCCAACGAGCCGAAGAACTGCTCCTTCACGTCGCGGAAGCCGGCGGTGTACTTGATGCTGATCAGCCAGCCTTCCACCCCGTTGGGATAGAAATAAGCGATCTCGTGATGGTCGGAATCCTGATCGCCATAGGCCAACGGGTAGCGCAGGCTGCCGGTACCGCGCGCGCTCAGCGGGTGCGCGTCGTTGGCGAACCAGTTCAGCATATCCACGCCGTGGCAATCCTGCTCCACGATGACGCCGCCCGATTGCGCCATCCACGATCCCCAGCGGCGAATCTTCTCATCCGCTGTCGGGGGAGTGGGGGCGGCGCCGGGCTTCGGCGGCGTTCCCCCGAGGTTCCAGTAACTCATCATCATTTTGATTTCGCCCACTTTGCCCGACTTGTAATAGTCCATCGCCGTCAGGTATTCCGGGCTGAAGCGCTGCTGGAATCCGAACTGGATGGTTCGCGACTTGGCGGCCTTGTCGGAGGCGCGGAGCAGGCGCTTCACGCCGGCGACATCGGCGCCCGCGGGCTTTTCGCAATAGATGTGTTTGCCGGAAGGGACGGCCGCTTCGAAATGTTCGGGATGCAGATAGACGGGCGTGGTGATGAGCACCGCGTCGACGTCCGGTTGCGCGAGCAATTCATGGTAGTCCTTATAGACGCGTGCGCTCTGCGCCCCGGGAATCTTGGTCTTGGCGTTGTCGATGCGGTCCGGGTAGATGTCGCAGATGGCCGCGAGTTTCGTGCCCTTGACGTTGGCCATGTGGGTGCCGACATACACGCCGCGGCCTCCGGTTCCGATGACGCCGAACGAGACGGCGGAATTCGCCTGATAGCCGAATGCCGTCTCCGGGGACACAATTAGGATGCTGCCGGCTACGCCGGTGATGGCTTGCCGTCTGCTGATGGGTTCCATAGGTTGCCTCCTTATGGTTCCCTTGAATATAACAACTGGCGGCTGTGTCATGTCCCGCGTGAGCGAAAGGGCGCGACCAGGGGGTCGCGCGCGGACGAGGGCGTCCGCCCCACTTTTGCCCACGCTAATCGAAGATGACGGTCTTATTGCCGTAAGAGAGAATGCGGTGTTCCAGATGCCAGGTTACCGCCCGCGACAACACCACGCGCTCCAGATCGCGGCCCTTGCGGATGAGATCTTCGACCTGCTCGCGATGCGAGATGCGCACCACATCCTGTTCGATGATGGGGCCATCGTCCAGCACCGCGGTCACGTAATGGCTGGTGGCGCCGATCAGTTTGACCCCGCGGTGAAAGGCCGCGTGGTACGGACGGGCGCCGATGAAGGCCGGCAGGAAAGAGTGGTGAACGTTGATGATCCGCGAGGGATACCGCGCGACGAACTCAGGGGGCAGAATCTGCATGTAGCGGGCCAGCACTACCAGATCGATTCCAGAAGCCGCCAGCAATCGAAGTTGCGCCTCCTCGGCGGATCGGCGGTCCGCGGGGTTGACGGGAATGTGGTGGAATTCAATGCCGTGGAAACGCGCTAGCGCCTCGCCATCCGGGTGATTGCCGACGATCAGGGGAATTACGCAGGCGAGTTCTCCGGTCTGGTACCGGTGGAGGAGATCGGCCAGACAGTGCAGATACTGCGATACGAAGATTGCCACCCGCGGAGGTTGCGACATCAGGCTGAGGCGCCAGCGCATCTGGAATCCGGCCGCCACGGTTTCAAACTCCGCACGAAACGCAAGCAAGTCGAACGCCGCCAGTTCCCATTCCACCCGCATGAAAAAGAGTTCGGCTTCGGGGTCCTGATGTTGATCGGCATGGGTGATGTTGGCGCCGTAGCGGTAAAGCAGGTTGGCGACGCCCGCCACCAGACCTTTGCGGTCCGGACAATCGATGAGGAGAACGGCGGTATTTCGCATACCCTACCTCAGAAGGTACCACCCGCGCTAGAGCACCGTAGCGTAGGCGTTCCCGCCTGCCATGCCGGTATTCTACCGGCATTCTTCCAGGAACGCCGGCAAGGACGCCGGCGTTGCAGCCTGGAAGGCTACGCTACGGATGGTAGATAGCGCCGCAGTACACTAGGAATGCATGGATCGCATCGGGCGCTATAAGATTGTCAGGGAATTAGGCCGCGGCGCCATGGGTGTGGTGTACCATGCGATCGACCCCAACATCGGCCGTCCGGTGGCCATCAAGACGATCCATTTCGGGGACAATCGCAAGCCCGAAGAGATCGACCGCATGCGCGAGCGGCTGTTCCGCGAGGCGCGATCGGCGGGCATGCTCTCGCATCCGGGAATCGTGACCGTTTACGATGTGGAGCAGCAGGGCGACCTGGCCTACATTGCGATGGAATACGTGGATGGGCCGACGCTCGACCAGATGCTGAGCGAGCCGGCGCCGCTGGACGCCGAGCGCATGTTCAGCATCCTGGGGCAGACCGCGGTGGCGCTGGACTACGCGCATTCCAAGGGCATCGTGCACCGCGACATCAAACCGGCCAACATCATGCTTTCGGCGGACGGCACGGCGAAGATCGCGGATTTCGGTATCGCCAAGATCGCGGCGGCGGAGAACCTGACGATGACCGGATCGATTGTGGGCACGCCGCATTACATGTCACCGGAGCAGGTGCAGGGGCAGACGGTGGATGGGCGCAGCGACCAGTTTTCCCTGGCGGTGATCGGGTACGAGATGCTGACTGGCGAGAAGCCGTACACGGGCGAGCATCTGACTACGGTGGTATATAAGATCGTGGCCGAGGAGCCCGTGCCGCCGCACCGGCTCAATCCGAGCCTGAGCACCGGCATCGAGAACGTGCTGCGCAAGGCGTTGGCCAAGAAGCCGGACGGGCGCTACCGCAATTGCCAGGATTTCATCGAGTCGCTGGAGAAGGCGTGCGGCGCCACCAAGGGGTGGAAGTCGATGCCGCGCGGCGGCCTGCTGAATGAGCCGACGATAGCCGATGTGAAGGCGCCCGCTCTCGCCGCGCCATCGCCCGCCGCGCTGCCGCCGCCGCGGCGCACGGGCCGGGCCGAATCCACGGCAACCACCACGAGGGAAGCTAAGCGGAAGCCGGGATTCCTCGGGTTCCTGTTGGCCGTTCTGGTGGCGGCGGGATTATTGGCGCTGATCGGCTGGCAGGCGGCGCCATGGCTCAAGCCGGGCCGACAGGCGTCCGATAGCGGCGAGCACCGGGCCGCCGCACCGCAGCAGGAATCGCCGGTCGCGGCGACTCCGCCGGTGACTGCGCCCGCAGCCGCGCCGGGAGCCGCGCCGGGGGATGCCAAGCCGAGCCCAGTGGGTCCCGCGGTGGGGCAGGCGCTTCCAACTGCCAACCCAGAGCCAGAGGCAGTCAAGCCCTCAGCCGCCGCGCCGCCAAACCCGGCACCCAAAACCGAACGCGCGGGGACACCGGTGCGCGCGGGCGTCGCGCAGGAGGTGAGCGTCATGAGCAGTCCGGCGAGCGCCACCGCGACACTCGACGGCAATCCGTCCCTGGCATGTTCCACGCCGTGCACTCTGAGCGCGGCCCCGGGCAGGCACACGTTGTCGCTTGTCCTGCCCGGCTACCAAATCGAGCGGCGCGAGTTCACGGTAGGCGCCGGCCCTCTGGCACTGACGCCCGTGGCGCTGAGACCTGTCGGCGGCACCCTGCTGCTGACCAGCGAGCCGAAGGGCGCGGCGATTTCGGTGAACGGCAAACGCATCGATCAGGTGACACCGGCGCAGATCCCGCTCGCGTTGGGGGTTTACTCCATCATGATCGAGAAGGATGGGCGGCAGGCCACCGAGCAGGTCGAAATCAAGGATGGCATGACGACGCGGAAGATCATTCTGGGGAAGTGAGCGGCGAGGCGGTGGCTAAGACT
>Ga0208079_1001482_pt1 | contig 12238 bp, 9 predicted proteins | sample NGESurdeep092012_5_FD_184474 | JGI IMG/M metagenome (GOLD analysis project Ga0208079, IMG submission 184474) | Arctic peat soil microbial communities from Barrow, Alaska - NGEE Surface sample 210-2 deep-092012 (SPAdes) | ecosystem: Environmental > Terrestrial > Soil > Wetlands > Peat ... | reverse complement strand
GTCCCGCCAACTGGCGGCGTTTGGCGAGGTGGCGAAGGGTTACTTGTTGGGCTGAGTGCGGTGCTCTTCACTTAAGCGCGCGGCCACAAACGGTCACCCCCAGGTACAACGCAACGGCGTTGAAAGCCACCGCATAATAAATGTGTCCAGGCGTGCCCACAATGACACTGCCGGGGAGACTTAGGATCCAGCCCCAAATAGGCAGCGCGATCGGGTCTGTGACGACGTGTTCTACGACCGCGACACACACGAACAGAATCGCTAGGTATGCCGCAACTGCGATCCCTCCGGCTTGGGACAGCAGCCACGCACGGTCAGTATATCTCGGACTACTAACTCTGCATATCGTCTTCCGAATCTCAGTGGCGGCAATCGGGCGAGGCCAGGCCGGTGTGCTCGGCGGTAGGGATGCCCACCTCTCGTGTCGACGCGGTAGGATACGGATATGAACCTGACCGAGATTCAACACGCGATTGAGGCGCTTCCATCGGAACAGCAAGCCAGCCTCGCCGTTTGGCTTTCGGAACGGGATCGCCTCCAGTGGGACCTCGAACTCGAACAGGACTTCTCGCCCGGCGGCGCGGGAATGGCGCTTCTCGACCGTGTCCGTGCACAAGTGGGCCGGGGCGAGTCCAAACCGATGGCTGAAGGCCGCGAGCGGCGGTGAGTTTCCGATGCTTCGCCTTACCCGGGTTCTGGAAGTGCTACGACGGACTGCCGAAAAACACCCGGGCGCTCGCCGATGCCAAGTACGCGCTATTTGAGCGGGAACCCTTTCACCCTTCATTGGGGTTGAAGCCAAAGGGCGAGGTTTGGACCGTCGATGTGGGCCGCTCCTATCGCGCCATCGCCTATCGCACGGGCGACGAGTTCCACTGGTTCTGGATCGGTTCTCACGAGGCCTATAACAAGCTCCTGCGGCGCGTGAAGTGACTTCGCCGCCTGCCCCTCGCATCGCCCCGGCGCGCCGCCCCGCCTGAGCACCGCATGCCGAGGTTGTCGGGCGAGACGCCAATCAACCGCTACTATTTCTCCGGAATGTAGTACAGCAGAATCGATTTGCCCACGCGGCCGACGGGTTGGTATGGGTCCAGCCAGGCGAAAGCCAGATCTTTGCGGCCGCGCTGCTGGGACACCATCCAGCCGTAGTTTTGCAGCATGGTCTGGCTGACGGCGATCCATCCGGTGACGGGTTGGTAGGGTTCGAGGCCGTCCCAGGCGGGGAGGCCGAGGCGGGTATCGTCGCCGGTGTAGAGGCAGGACATGTGGAAGTACGGGACGCGGCGGCGCTGCAACTCGGCGGCGAGACGCGCCATGTCTTGCCCCCAATCGAGATCGGAATCCACCAGGATGCGCTCGGGATGCATGCCGCCGAGTTCGTTGAAATAGGCGAGGTAATCGGGGTGGGCGGCGGCGGAGGAGATGGCGGTCCACAGGAGGAGTACGATGGCGGCGGCGCGGCGCTTCCGCCACAACCAGACCGTCCCGATGCCGGCGGTGAGCGCCAGCAGCGGGTAGAGCGGCAACATGTAGCGCACACCGATATTGAGGCTGGTGGGCAGATTGATCACGAGGATCACGGAGGTGAGGATAGCCGGCATCCAGATGGCGCGGCGCGACTCAGGGGACACAGCGCGGCGCTTCTCATGGAGTAGTGCGAAGACGCCGAAACCGGCGAGCAGAAGGACGGCCAGCGGCGTCTTGACGGCGAGCGCGACGGGGAAGAAATACCACCAGCCGTGGAAGCTGTGGCGCCCCAGGAGGTACGCGGTGTGCCCGGCGTCGACGTGATTGTGCACCTGCCAGAGTCCGTCGAGCAGTTGCGGGGCGGGCACGGGAAGCCTCTCCAGCGCGTGGAGCAGGGGCGTGGGGATCTTGGCGAAGATGCCGCCTTGACCGGCGGCGTCGCTCGCGACGTGCTCGGTCATGGGGCCGAAGGAGAAGCGGTAGGCGCCCCAGATGAGGAGGCAGGCGACGGGAATCCACGCCCAGTTGCGCTTCTGGCCGGCGCGGGGATGCAGGCACGTGATGGCGACGATGCAAGCCGGCAGGAGGAGCACGGCGGAAAACTTGGAGAGGATCGCCAGGGCCAGGCCGATGCCGAAGAAGATGCTACGGCGCAGGGTGCCTTGCTCCAGCCACAGGGTGTAGGTGAAGAGGGCCGTGCAGATGCCTGCGCCGATGGCCATATCCATGGTGGCCACGCCAGAGTGCGCCAGCACCGGTGGAATGTTGGTGAACAGGAAGACGGGGGCGAGCGCTCCCCAATCGCCGAGCAGTTTGCGGCCCCACAGCCAGACTATGGTGCACGCCAGCAGGAAAAAGGGGAGGATGCCGAGGCGCGCCAGGGTCAGGGCCTTGCCGTAGCGTGGGGCAGAGTTGAGGACGGCGTTGCCTTCCTTCCAGCGGTCGGGCAGCTTCTGCGCGCGTGCGCCGTAGAGGTAGGGGCCGACGGCGATGGCGAGACGGGCGAGGGGCGGATGGAAAGCGCCGTAATCGTAGCGGCCCAGGTCCAGGTACTGCATTCCGCAGGCGATGTTGGGGGTCTCATCGGAGGTCTGCGCGATGCCGCGGTAGGTGGCGGTGATGCGCGCCACGCCGATCGAGGCCAGCAGCAGGAAGATCAGAGTTGGTTTGGACGGCAGCACGCGATGATCCAAGGAAACGCCTCGACGATCCGCACCTCGGCCACCGAGCCCGAGAGGAAGGCGCGAAAGGTGCGGAGATTCCAATGTTGCACATGCTCGGGGTGATTGCCCAGACGGCCCAGATGTTTGCCGCGCAGCACGTTGCCGATGCGGAAATAGGGTTCCAAGGGCACGGACACGACCACGGCACGGCGGGCCACGCGCGCCAGTTCGCGGACGGCGGCGGCGGGGTCGTCAAGATGCTCCAGCACTTCCAGGCAGGTGACGGCGTCGAAGCTGCGGGCGGCGAAGGGCAGCGCGAGCACCGATGCGCAGACGCGGTGGGGTACGGCGACTTCGGCCAGGGAGGCGGGGCGCAGATCGAGGCAGACGGGGCGCACGGCGGCCGGCAGCACGCCGCGGCGGAGCATCTCGCCCTCGCCAGAGCCGGCATCGAGGACGGAGTGGGGATCGAGTTCCGCGAGGACGGTGCGGAGGCGGCGGAAGAATCGCCCGATGACGAAACTGACGACGGGGTTTTGGTCGGAGTACTTCTCCTGGCGGGTCATAACTCAACCCTCGTGGGACAGACCATCGCTTTTCGTGGTCTGTCAGGCATTGCCACCACGACGGCATCGACAGACGACAAAAGGCGATCGTCTGTCCCACCTTTGCTTCGCTCGGATGCACAAGGCGGAGCCTTATGCCACATCATCTTCGCTCCCGGGCGGCGGCGCGGAGGCGCAGCACGTGGCGGATGTACTGCAGGGGGTGCAGGGCATGGACCTTGCTTTGGCCGCGGACGCGCTTGCGCATCTCATACCCGCACTCGTGGATTTCGCCCACGTTGCCGCGCACCAGCAGTTCCATCAGGCTCTTATAGCCGAGAGGCTTGAGCGGCACGCCGGCCACGGCTTCGCGGCGCACCAGGTAGCAGCCGCTCAGCGGGTCCGAAACGCGGGCGTAGACCTGGGGCAGCAGCCAGCGGCCGATCTGCGCCGCGCCCCACGAACTGATGCGGCGGGCCAGCCCCCAATCGCCCAGGCCGCCGCCATCGCCGTGGCGTGTGGCAACGATCAGATCGGCGCCGGCACGGCGCTCCAGGAGGCGGCCCAGGACGTCCGGCGGATGCTGGAAATCGGCATTGATGGTGCCCAGGATCTGCCCGCGCGCCACCTGCCAGCCGCGGATCACCGCCACGGCGAGGCCGCTTTCGTTCTGGCGGCGCACCACGCGCAGTTCGGGGAAGCCCACGCGCAGACGCGCGGCGATTTCCCAGGTGCGGTCCGCGCTATCGTCGTCCACCACGATGACCTCGTAGCGGCCGGGCAGTGCCTGGTCGAGGGTGTGGCGGACGGCGGCGAGAAAATCGCTGATGTTCTCGCTCTCGTTCAGGGTCGGCACCACCAGCGAGAGCACGAGCTGCGCGTCGCCAGAGACAACGGCCGGGACGATCAGCGGGCCCGTGGGTGCGGCGATAATGTGTTCGGCCTCACTATTCCGTGGGGCTACTGCCAATGGATGATCTCCCTGTCCGGATCATTCCACTGTAACTCGGATTCGGATTGTTATATACTAGGCCCCACGAGAAGGAGGAGGAGCCTTCCAATATGAGGGGATTCTGTCTAATTGCCGTTGCGGCGTGCCTGTCTGTCATGGCCTCCGCCCAAACTACCGCGGATGAGCTGATTCAAGCCATCCGGAACAACGATCTGGCATCGCTGAAAGCGCGCCTTGCGAAGGGCGCCCAAGTGGATACCCGCGACCCGCGGGGCACTACGCTGCTGATGCACGCCGCCGCACTCGGCAGCCCGGAAGCCGTCAAGCTGCTATTGGAGAGCGGCGCCCAAGTCAACGCGAAGAACGGCCTGGAAGCCACGGCTCTCATTCTGGGCGCGGGGAATCCCGAAAAGGCGCGGATGCTGGTGGAAAAAGGCGCGGACGTGAACGCGCACAGCAAGCTGGGGCGCACGCCGCTGATGGTCGCGGCGTCCTGCGGCGTGTGTTCGGCGACGGTCAAGCTGCTGCTGGACAAGGGCGCCGACCCGAACGCCACCGGCAAACAGGGCGCGTTGGCCGCTGGCGCCGCGGTCATTGTCCCGGAGAAGGGCGCAGGCCATCGCGGCACCGACAAACAGGGCGACACCGCACTGACCGCCGCCGCCATGGCGGACAATTCCGACAGCGTCAAACTACTGCTCGCCAAGGGCGCGGCCGCGGATGTTGCCGACGACCAAGGCTATACCCCGCTGTCCTGGGCGGCGAGCAATTGCAACCTGGAGGCAGTCAAGCTGTTCCTTTCGAAGGGGGCCAACGTCAACGCGGCCAACACCTCCGCCGGTGAAGTGAAGTTCGGCAAGATTCAACTCATCAAGCTGACACCGCTGATGCTGGCTTCCACTTTCTGTACGCCGGAGGTGGTCAAGACGCTGCTCGATGCGGGCGCCAAGGTGAACGCCGCCGATATTCGCGGGATGACGCCGATCCAGTTCGCGGTCTCCTCGGAAGCGCAGGATCCGGCCGTGGTGAAACTGCTGCTCACCGCGGGCGCGGAGGTCAACGCCAGGAGTTCCGCGGGCGAGACGGCTCTCGATTGGGCGAAGAAGTTCGGCAGCCAGGAAGTGATCGCGGCGCTCACGTCGGCCGGGGCGCGCGAGGGGGTGCCCTACAGCCCGCCGCGGCCCAAACTGGCGGGCGAGCGCACGGTGAGCCAGGCGGTGGAAAACGGCGCCGCGATCTTGCAGCGCGGCGCCACGGAGTTCTTCCAGCAATCGGGGTGCGTGGGCTGTCATCACCAGCCGGTGGCATTGATGACGGTGGCGGCGGCGCGCGGCGCCGGCATCCACGTGGACGAGTCCGCCGCCAAGGGCCTCGTGAAGATGATGGAAGGCGAGAGCATGTTCTTCAATCAAGCGATGCTGGAGCGCGCTCCTATCGGAGGGCAGACCGACGGGCCCACCTGGAAACTGATGGCGCTGGCCAGCGAGCGCTACCCCGCGAGCCCGCTCACGGACGCCATCGTGGCCTATATCGCGCACAACCAGCGGCACGACGGCGCCTGGTGGTTCGGCGGCATTTCCCGCGCGCCGTTCGAAGAGGGGCCGATGGCGCGCACCGCGATGGCGATCCGCGTGATGCAGGTCTTCGGCACGCCGGCCATGAAGGCGGATCTCGACTTCAGGATTGCGCTCGCCCGCACGTATCTGGCGAACACCAAAGCTGCCACCAACGATGAGGCGGCGATGCAGATCCTGGGACTGCATTGGGCAGGCGGGAGTGCGGCCAAGGTGAGCGCGCTGGGGAACGCATTGGCCGGCGCGCAGCACGCCGACGGCGGATGGAGCCAGAATCGCAACCTGGCGAGCGATGCCTACGCCACCGGCGAGGCGCTCGCCGCGCTGACAGAGACGGGCATTGTGGCGGCGTCCGGCGCGGTTTACCAAAAGGGCGTGAAGTTCCTGATGGACACGCAGTCCGCCGACGGCTCCTGGTACGTGCGCAGCCGGGCGCCCAAGTTCCAACCCTATTTCCAGAGCGGTTTTCCGCACGATCACGACCAGTGGATTTCCTCCGCTGGAACATCCTGGGCGGTCCGGGCGCTGATTCCGGCCGCCGCCAACGAAAAGAGAGCATCCCGATGAAGCAGACGATTGCTTTTGGCACTCGTTCGACCACTACGGGCAGATGGCCGTGTACGCGCGCATCGCGAACTCTGGCAACCAGGAGAGCGGACGTCAAGCCGAATGCAGCGCCGCCACTTCGTAGTCCAGCACTCCGGGAATCGTGAACTCGATGCTGCCGGACCCTCCCGTAAACGGAATGTTCTTTTCGGCCCGTAGCAGTTCCACGCGGGTCACGCGCCTTCCCTGAGGGAGCGACATCCTGACCTTCTGCCCGCCGATAGGATAGAACTTGCGGATCCATCCGCGGTGCATGGCGGGGTTCGTGTAATTCAGGACGTGCACGGCAAAACCGGCTTGCGTCTCCCATGCGAAGGTCTCGACGACGCCGTCGCCAGCGACGGTGACCGGCTGCGTGGCGCCGGCGACCCAGCGGATGGCGTTCTGCAGCAAGCGCGCCAGATCGGTATGGCCGCTGCGCCACATGGTGCGCTCAATGTCGCCCGGGAAGTAGACCAGCCGGCTTTTGCCGCGTTGCCGCACCACGATTGCCGGTTCGTTGGTCCGCGCCTGGAGCGGATACGACAGTTCCGGAGGGTAAGCCACGAAGCCGGGCACCACCGTCAGAATCGGGTCATCCACCGGAGCGACGGGGAGGCGATTCTCCGCCCCGGGGATCCAGTTGGTACCCGAAAAGCCGTTGAGAATCTCATGCGGCTGCTCGATGCGCGCCAGGTACGCGTTGCCCAAAGTACCTGTGATTTCGCCGGCCTTCCGGATTCCGAAGACGTCGGCCAGGCCGAAATCGCCGCGCCTTTCGTTGCGCTCGTTGTACAGGCTGGTCTCGAAGGTGGCAAGCAGCGATCCGCCGGCATCCACGTAGGCCCGCAACTGGCGGCACTGCTGGTCGCTGAGCAGGGCGGTGTTGGGCAATAGCAGCGCGGAATATTTCGCGAGGTCCTCGGGCGCAAGCTTGTCTTCATGCACGAAATCGAAGAGGAAGCGGCCTTCGAGCAGGGCGTAATACATGCCGTCCATGTACTCCCGCATGAGAGCCCCGCGCGGGGGCCGGTAGAACAGGTGGGTGCGCTGGCCCATCACCACGCCCACATTCGCGACGGAGCGCTTATTGACGAAGTGGGCGTCGTGCCTGGCCATCCACTCGAAATATTTGCGCGCCGGCTCCAGCCAGCGGCGATCCTCGCCCATGCCGTTCTCGCCGCCGATAATGTGGTGATACGGGACCATTCCCGAGGCGAGCGTCTCGTCGAACCACATCTGTTCTTCTAGCGGCGACTTATAAACGTTGCGCCAGCGGGGCGTGCCGGTGGACCACGCCGCGGTCACGTTGGTGGACATCTTGCCTTTTTGCACGGCGTGGCACACGCGGCCTTGCAGCGCGCATCCCCAGATCGGCGTATCGTCTCCGCCGCGCCCCTGGTTGTCGCACTGGAACCACTCGCAGATTTCGCCGAGCTTCACCAGGTCAGCCGTGCTGCGGATTCCGCCGCCGAGGTTGGCGAAGTAGAAGTTCGACGGTTTCTTCTCTTTGGCAATGGAATCGTACAGCTTCCACAACCAGGTGATGCGCTCGTTGAATTTGTCCCAGTAAGCGACCGTGCCCGCCGGCGGCAGGTTCTTACACTGTTCGCAATGGCAGACCGGCAGCGCCCCTAGTGGCGGCCACGCGTTGGTGAACATGCCGTCCACGTCATAGAGCGAGTTGATCTCCTTCATGATCGCCGGCATGTAATCGGTCATGTAGGTGGTGAACATGCAGGTGCGGAACAGCCTGGGGTCCTCGGTGTGGCGTACGGCGTTGCCTTGCGCGTCGCGTTGGAACCACTCCGGATGGGCTTGCACCGCGTCTTCCCAATTGAGGTCGGGACTCATGCGCGCGATCACGTGCATGCCGCGCTTTTTGGCGGCCGCGCAACATTCGCCGAAAAAATCCCGGTTGCCGAGGAACTTGCCTTTTCGGTGGTACGGCACCTTCGTCTGGTAAAACGCCAGAATGCCGGTGACACTCACCATCACGGCGTCAATCTTCAGGCTGGCCCAGTAGTCCGCCCATTGCTCGACGTCGAGCACCGCCGGGTCGTGTTCGGTCATATTGGTCTGGCCGAGCCGGCGGATTTTCCGCTGCCAGGGAACAGCCGGCTCGGCGGCGAATAATATGGAAGTGGCCGCTATCGTGGCGGCCGGCGCCACCATAAAGTCTCGTCGATTCAAGTTCATGAGTGTCCTCCTTCACCGTAGCGTAGCCTTCCAGGCTGCCATGCCCGCTTTCTAGCGGGCATATCCAGGCTGGCGATTTTTGTCATTCGGCCGCCGACCTGGGTCTCTCGTGGTCATGGCGCCAGTCCCGCCACGAAAATCGTCCCCGCTTCCGGAGCGATGGCGCGCGTCTCTGGCGGCATGCCCTCCGTCGCCGTGGTGAAAAACACGCACGTCGCGCCATCCAGTTCCCACACCTCGGGGCAGGTGACGCGCGGCGACCCGGGGAGCACAAACTCCGTGAGCACCTCGCCATCCGAGAGCCGGATCTCCTGCGCCACGCCATCGGCCACGTGGCCCGGGTTGTAGTATGCCACGATCGCGCTCTGGCCGCCGGGCATGGGCCGCAGGCCGTCGGGCAGCGCGGGCAGAGCCTCCGGCTGTGCGATCAGCCGCGGCTCGTGCAGCGCGCCATCGTAGCGGTATTCGGTGATCGTCTTCGGCTTGCTGTCGATGTCCACCAGCAGGCCGTCGTGCAGGTATTTTCCGTTGGAGCACGTCTGCCCGCCGAGCAGCTCGCGCACCTGGCGAGTGGCGTGGTCGTAGTGATACAGCGCGGCCACCGGTTCGCTGAACCCGAGGTGCTTGGTGCCGAAGATGGCCCCGCCCGGGATGGCGATGCCGTCGTTGATAATCACGCGCGGGTCCTCTGGAATGTGGGCCAGCGTCTGCGTGACGGCGCGGCGATTCAGGTCGTAGAGCACCAGGCGGCGCTCCAGGCCGACCAGCAGTTCACCAGGTTCGCCGGTTTCGACGAAAAATCCCGGACGCCCCGGCAGCGCGTGGTGGACGTTTTCCCGGCTGGCCAAGTCCAGCACGTTGATGCCGCCCCGCGGCCGGTCCGCCGCGTACTGGATGGAAATCCACAGGAGCGATCCGCCGATTACGCGCGGGCATTCGGGCAGGTAACGCTGTTCTTCGAGGTCGGGGCGAAAAAAAGGTCGGGCTTCCACTCGGCGCGGCATCGCTTTTTATGATAGAACCAGTTGTGATGCGAAGATTGATTGCACTACTCGCGCTGCCGGTGTTATTCCTGGCGCAGACGCCCAAGGGCAAGGTCAACCTGCTCCCCAACGAACAGTGGGTGTCGCTGTTCAACGGCAAGGATCTCACCGGGTGGGTCAAGGTCGGCGCCGAGAATTGGACCGTGGAAAACGGCACCATCCACGGGCAGGGGGTGACCAAACAGTACGGCTACCTCATGACCGAAAAGGACTACAAGGATTTCTGGCTGTCCCTGCGCTTCAAGTGCGAGGACGACGGCAACAGCGGAATCTACTTTCATACCCGCTTCAAGCCGGGCACGGTGGATGTCGCCTCGGGCATGCAGTTCGAAATCGACCGCACCGCGAATCACCATGTCGGCGGGCTATATGGGGACGACCGCGGCTGGATCGCCTGGCCTTCGCCAGAATTCGAATACGTGTTGCGCCCCACGGATTGGAACGACATGCTCATGAAGGTGGAAGGCAATCACATGATCTGCATCCTCAACGGGATCACGGTGATCGATTTCACCGACCCGAAGCCTAAGTCGTTCGATGGCGGGATCGCCCTGCAACTGCACTCCGGCGGGGAAGGCAATATGCGGTTCAAGGATCTCGCGGTGCGCGACCTCTCCCGGCGGTAGCGTAGCCTTTCAGGCTGCCATGACCCCATTCGTGGGGGCAGGTCTTCTCTTTCTCCGGTTTTCGCCGTTTCCTGCAAACTTTTTCTCCCGAGCGGCGTACTTACTTTGTAAGCCATGGCCAGATTCCTGTTTGACCTCCGATTTGCGCTGCGCAGCCTGCGGCGCAGTCCGCTCTTCACCTTGGTCGCCGTGGCCTCGCTTGCTCTCGGCATCGGCGCCAATACCGCCATCTTCACCCTGATCGACCAATTGATGCTGCGCCTCCTGCCCGTGGCGCGGCCCGAACAGCTCGTCATGATCTGGTCCACCGGGCCCCACATGGGAAGCAATCGCGGACCGCGCATGGCGTCCTACCCCATGTACCAGGATTTCCAGAAGCAGGCGCAGGCGTTTTCCAGTGTCTTCTGCCGCTTCGGCGCCGCCGTTTCCCTCAGCTTCAGCGGGCAGACCGAGCGCGTCGACGCGGAACTGGTATCCGGCAACTATTTCCAGACCCTGGGCGTGCGCCCGGCCATCGGGCGCGTGTTCTCTCCCGAGGAGGACGACCGCGTCTACAAAGGCCATCCCTCCGTCGTGCTGAGCCACGATTATTGGGTGACGCGTTTCGCCGCCGATCAGAACGTCATCGGCCGGAAGCTCCTGGTGGACAACTACCCCATGACCATCGTGGGCGTGTCCGCGCAGGGGTTCACCGGCCTGGACCCGGCGCGCTCGCCGCAGATCCGGATCCCCATTCAGATGAAGCCCCTGCTGACGCCGGGGTGGGACGATATCGGCAACCGCCGCAGCCAGTGGATCCAGATCTTCGCGCGCATGAAACCGGGGTTCACCGTGAACTCGGCTCAGGCCTCGCTCCAGCCGCTGCTCACCCAGATTCTGCGCGAAGAACTGGCCCAGCCGGAATTGAAGGATGTCTCGTCCTACAACCGGGGCCGATTCCTGGCGAGAAAGATCCGCATGGAGCCGGCGGCCAACGGCTACTCCGAGATGCGGCACAGTTACGCCACCGCGTTGACGGTGCTGATGTGCATGGTGGCCCTGGTGCTGTTGATCGCCTGCTTCAACGTGGCCAATCTGATGATCGCCCGCGCCATCTCGCGGCAGAAGGAAGTGGCGGTGCGCCTGGCGGTGGGCGCCTCGCGCTGGCAGTTGCTGCGCCAGTTATTCATCGAGAGTCTGGTTTTGTCCTTAGCGGGCGGCGCGGCCGGGCTGTTTCTGTCCGTAGCCATCATCCGCGGCCTGCTGCACTTCCTTCCCGGCGATACTTCCACGCTGATGCTGCGCGCCGCGCCGGACCTACGGATCCTGGCCTTCAATGGCGCGCTCGCCCTGCTCACCGGTGTGCTGTTCGGGCTCGCCCCGGCTCTGCAATCGCTGAAGGTGGACCTGTGGAACACGCTCAAGGACGTGGTGGGCGCGGTGTCCGGCGGCGGCGGTTCGGTCCGGCTGCGCAAGACCCTGGTCACCGCGCAGGTGGCGTTCTCCTTCTTGCTGCTGGTGGGAAGCGGACTTTTCGTGCGCACCCTGGCGAATTTGAAGCAGACTAACGCCGGCTTCCAGGGTCTCGACAACCTGGTGACCTTTCAGGTAGACCCGGCGCTCAACGGTTACTCCATGCCGCGCTTGCAGACCTTCTACCGGCAACTGCTCGACAGTGTGCGCGCCACTCCGGGTGTGAAATCGGCGGGCTTTGCCATGGTGCCGGTGCTCAGCGGCGGCGAGTGGGATTCCACCATGTCGGTGGAAGGCCACAAGAACCTGGACAACGAAGATAACCAGGCCTTCATGAATGGTCTGTCCAGCGACTATTGGAAGACCATGGGCGTGCCGCTGGTAGCCGGGCGCGATTTCAACGATCGCGATGCCGGCAAGAAGCTTACCGTGGCGATTGTGAATCGCAAGTTTGCCAGCCACTTTTTCGGCGAAGAGAGCCCCCTCGGCCGGCACATCGGGTTCGGCGACGGTCCCAAGACCAAGCTGGATATGGAGATTGTCGGCGTGACGGAGGATTCGCTCTACGAGGGACCGCGCGAAGGCGTGCACCGCCAGGTGTTCCTGCCGTTTGCGCAATCCCCCGTCCCCGC
>Ga0208079_1001479_pt1 | contig 12248 bp, 7 predicted proteins | sample NGESurdeep092012_5_FD_184474 | JGI IMG/M metagenome (GOLD analysis project Ga0208079, IMG submission 184474) | Arctic peat soil microbial communities from Barrow, Alaska - NGEE Surface sample 210-2 deep-092012 (SPAdes) | ecosystem: Environmental > Terrestrial > Soil > Wetlands > Peat ... | reverse complement strand
AACGGATATCAATGCATGTACGAAGATTACAAGCAATATAGTAGTATCTAATCCACCGGCAATAACAGCTACCACAGCAATAACGAGCAACTACAATGGCAGCGCTATAAGCTGTAACGGAGCCACGGATGGAAGGATAGCAGTAACGGCCTCAGGTGGAACTGGAATCTTAAGCTACCTGCTTATTGAACAGCCGTTGAATGTAACGGGTGCAGCAACAGGTATCTTCACAGGGCTTGCAGCAGGCAGTTACACGGTAAGAGTAACAGATGTTAATCTCTGCAATATGACCACAGCTCCGGTCACATTAACCCAGCCGGCAGCCATAGCAGCATCAGCCACCGTAACAAGTAATTACAATGGCAGCCAGCTGAGCTGCAATACATCAACTGATGGCAGGATAACAGTAACAGCAAGCGGAGGCACCGGAGCCTTGTCATACTTGCTTAATGAGCAACCGCTCAATATCACGGGATCGGTAAGCGGTATCTTTACAGGTCTTGGAGCCGGATCATATACTGTACGTGTAAGAGACCTGAACCTATGCACGCTTAATACGGTGGCAGTGGTAATAACTGCACCGGCAGCACTGGGTATTACGGTAAACAAATTAAGTAATTTCAATGGAAGAGATATAAGCTGTTTCGGAGCAGCAGATGGAAGAGTAGAAGCCGTAGTCACAGGTGGCACCGGTTCTTATTCCTACAACTGGTACAGCGATGCAGCAATGACAATATCAATTGGTCAGGTAACTGCAGTTGCTTTAAATCTCTCCGCAGGTACATATTATGTCAGAGTAAGGGATCTTAATAACTGTACGATAACTGGAAGTATAACTCTCAATCAACCTGTTGCACTGGATGCTACAATAACGGCACAGACCAATGTAGCATGTTTTGGCGGTAATACAGGATCAGTAACTGTTGTAGCGAATCCTGCAACCGGGACAGCTCCTTATGAGTATAGCATCAATGGTGGAGGATCGTGGTTTGGAAGCGGCACTTTCAGCAATCTTAATGCTTCACTATACACTGTTATTGCAAAGGATGCTAACGGTTGCCTGAAACAAGTTCCGGTTACAATTTCACAACTTGGACAACTAAATGGTACTGTTTCAAAAACAGATGTATCATGTTTCGGTGCTAATGATGGTACAATAACAATAAGTTCACCATCGGGCGGGTCGGGAAACTATCAATATTCTGTCGATGGCGGCGCCAATTTTGTTGCAGCCGGAAATTTCTCTAACCTTGTACCTGCAACTTATGATGTGCGAATCAGCGATCTGAATAATCCTGCCTGCACAGCGATACTCAATCCAAACCTGATAATAACCGAACCTGTTAAGCTTGGGTTGACTTCAACCGGAGATATAACGCTGGGTTGTTATGGCAATGGGGATGGGGCAGGTACTTTCTTTGCATCAGGTGGAACAATGCCATATAATTTCTATCCGGTAGATCTCACTACCACAGCGGCAAATCTGGGAATGCAAGGATTCAATTCTCAGTCCTTCAGCAATGCAAGCGCTGGGTCGATCATAATTGCTGTCACCGACTTCCATGGTTGTTTCGCTCAGGCAACGATTAACGTAACACAACCGGCTCCGCTTACCCCGGGAACCATTGCAGCCAACCAGGTGGTTTGCGCAGGCACCAATCCTGTTCAGATAACCGAAACGGTACCTGCTTCAGGTGGTCCGGGTGCATATAGCTACCAGTGGCAGTACGGTACAATAGCTGCCGGCCCCTTCTTCAATATTGCCGGCGCTAACGGAATACTTTACACACCTCCTGCAGGAGCCAACGCCACCCTTTACTACAGAAGGATGATCACTTCAGGCTTATGCAATCCGGTCTTTAGTAATGCTGTAGAAGTTCTGGTTAATCCGAAACCTGTAGCAGTGCTTACAGGTGGCGAAACCATCTGTCCTTCACAGAATTCAATTCTGAAGGTCAATGTAATGGTTGGAACAGGGCCATTCGAACTCGATGTTGCTAACTTCGGTACTATAACCGGTTACGTCAGCGGAGCAGACATAATTGTCTCTCCGGGAGTGACCACAGTATATACACTTACGAGAGTGAGAGATGCCAACGGATGCGAAGTAATTGCACCTTCAGCCAATCTCCCAGGATCTGCTACGGTTACCGTCAGGGATCTGCCGGCAATTACATCATCGCCGGTGAGCAAGACAATATGCGAATTCGGAATGGTTACCTTCAATACAGTTGCAACAGGGACCGATCTTACCTACCAGTGGTACGTAAATACCGGCAGCGGATTCAATCAGGTTGCCGACGGAGGCGTCTATTTCGGTGCTACAAATTCAACCCTGAGTCTGTTTGGCGCAACACGCCTGATGACCGGTTACATTTATCATGTTGTGGTTACAGGATGTCTGGCATCAGTAACATCAGCCGATGCAACGCTTACTGTAAACACGGTTCCTGAGATCTCCATTCAGCCGAAAGACTCAACAGCATGTTTGGGTGCAGGAGCAGTTTTCAATGTAACTGCTACAGGAACGGCTGTGACATATCAATGGCAGGTCAATAAAGGCACAGGATTCAATAATGTTGTCGACGACGCTAACTTCAGCGGATCGGCCCTGAGCACTCTTACAATAACAAATGCACAGGCTGCATTTAATAACTATATCTTCAGGGTAATTGTAAGCGGATCGTGCGGAGTTCCGGTTTACTCTAACTTTGCTGTACTCCGTGTAAACATACCTCCGACGGTTACTCTCAACCCTGTGAACAAAGCAATATGCGATGGCGCAGGGCCGGTAATCTTCAGCGCCAACGGATCGGGAATGATAGATTCGATGAGGTGGCAGGTATTCAACGGAGCAATCTGGTCAGATGTTCACGATAATGTAACATACAGCGGATCGACATCACAGCAGCTCACCCTCGACCAGGTTCCACTGGCTCTTAATGGGTACCTCTACAGGCTCGCCCTGAAGGCCAGATGCACCACGGTCAACACCTTAGCCGGAGTACTCACGGTCAATCCGAATCCTGTTGTCAACTTCAGCTTAATTGATCCGATACATGCCTGCGGAAACGTTCCGCTGGTGATAAATGGAAATCCGACCGGCGGATCGGGTACCTGGTCTTCACATCTGTGGACAGGAGATGTTGGTCCTCTGAATAATTTCTTCATCCAGTCACCGACATTCAATTCACAGATAGCCGGTACTTACCTGCTCAACTATAAGGTTAAGGATAATAAGGGATGTTCGGCGAACGGCGATGTTACAGTTCTTGTTGATGCTCCTGATGCTACCTTTACTCAGGATATATCGAACACGTGTACACCGGCAATAGTAACCTTCACAAAAGACATGACAGGCATTGCCAGCTTCTCGTGGGACTTCGGCGATGGTTCGCCGGCGAATACCACAACAGCTAATCCTGTACATACATTCACAAATGCCAATCCGGCATCAATTGAATACTACAATGTGAAGCTTACAGTCTGGTCGCCAGGCGGATGTACGGATTCATTTACCTCATCGGTAACGGTATATCCTGCTATCAATGCTACTTTCACAGCTACTCCGGGAACAGTCTGCAGCGGCAACCAGATCATCTTCACAACATTGCCGGGAGCAAGCAAATACTTCTGGGACTTTGGCGACGGAGTGAGCGGATATTTCACAAATACAACCAATCATCTCTATACTAATTTCACTACAGCTGCGGTTGTTCATACGGTCACCCTTACTACGACTTCGTTCTACAACTGCACCGATGTGAAGACTCTGGATATAACAGTGATGCCGGTACCGATTCCGCAATTTACAGCATTACCGGCTACACAGGTTTATAATGCTTTAGGCAATTCGGTTGTCTTTACAAACACAACCAATGCCGGTACCTGGAACTGGTTATGGCATTTCGGAGACGGGGCCACGTCAACAGATCAGAGTCCGTCGCATATCTATACTGACCTTGGCACTTATGATATAGTGCTGACTGTCAGCAATGCAAATTGTTCCGACAGCGTTAAACATTCGGTAACAATCACACCAATTCCGCCGGTTGCTAATTTTGATCTGATACCTTCGGGTTGTTCACCGCTGACTATAAATATAAATAACACCTCGCTGAATACGAATACGCCTGGTACGACCTATATGTGGGACTTCGGTGATGGTGGCGCTTCGACATCAAAGAATCCGACCTACACCTATTTTACTCCGGGTACTTACAAAGTTCAGCTGACTGTCTCCGGTCCGGGTGGTATATCGACCTTTATTCAGACACAGCTGGTCAATGCATATCAATCGCCACTGGCTAACTTCCAGGTATCACCAACTATAGTATTTGTGAATGATGAGCAAGTAAGGATGTTCAACCTTACCCAGGGAGCTGATTCGTATCTCTGGGAGTTTGGTGATGGTGATACCTCCAAGGTTAAGGAGCCGTTCCATAAATACATGGCAGAAGGAGTGTATGATATTACTCTGTGGGCATACCTGCACAATGTAGTTAATGGAGTGACGATTACCTGCAGCAGCAAGTTTGTATTGTCACCTGGAGTTACAGTAGAACCTTCGGGAGTATTAAGATTTTCAACGGTCTTCACACCGAATACCGGAGCAGAGGTTGATATAGATCACCTGCCAACCGGAGGTACTGAGATTGATCAGTTCTTCTTCCCGGGTATCAGGGAGAAAGTGATTAAGTATAAGCTTCAGATCTTCAACAGACTTGGAGTGCTGATATTTGAATCCACCGATATCAATAAGCCGTGGAATGGTTATTACCATCACAAGCTTTGTCAGCAGGGAGTTTACGTGTGGTATGTTGAAGGCAAGTATGCTAATGGCATGCCGTTCAAGAAGGTGGGAGATGTGACGTTGCTGCAATAGAGTACTCACCCCCTTCATCCCCCTCTCCTTAAGGAGAAGGGGTGTATAGGAAAGATAATCAAACAGATAAGCCCCTCTCCTTAAGGAGAGGGGTTGGGGTGAGGTAAAAAGATGAAGAAGAGCCCGTTGAGAGACGGGCTTTTTTTATGCGGGTTTTACTCCCTAATCAGAACCTACTTGAGCAGATTCCACGTTATAAAATTCAAAAATAATTCTTGATTTACGAATAATAACGTAATTTTGTTTGCGAAATATATCGTAACGAAAATATTCGTAAAGCATGAATAAAAATCCGTTTAAGTTTGGTACAGTTGTCGATGATCAATATTTTACCAACAGAGAAGATGAGATAGATAAAATCACTTCCTTTATAAAAGGAGAGAATCATCTTATACTTATTAGTCCGAGGAGATTTGGGAAAACAAGTCTTATCAGGAAGGTTGTAAATGATTCAGGTCGCCGTTATGTTTATCTTGATATGCAATTGATAATCTCAACGGAAGATTTTGCCTCACAGCTTTTAAAAAGAATATACCGGATCTTTCCGGTTCAAAAACTTAAAAGATATATTAAATCATTCCGGCTGATACCGACGGTTATTATGAATCCTGTTACAGGAGAAACAGAAATATCATTTAAGCCCGGATCTTCGGATCTGACCCCGCTTGAAGATGTTCTGACAATGATTGACAAACTAGCTTCAGAAAAAGAAAGAATAGTTGTTGTGCTGGATGAGTTTCAGGATATTTTCAGAATTAATTCAGGACTTGACCGGATGTTGAGGGCGGTTATGCAAAACCAGAAGAATATAAATTATATTTTTATGGGGAGCAGTGAATCGATGATAAGAAATATATTTGAAAGGAAGGACTCTTCGTTTTTTCGGTTTGGTTCATTGATGACACTGCCTAAGATATCAGTTGAAAAATTTACTCTTTTTCTTGAAGAAAGGTTTGAAAAGATAACTGATCAGGCCAAAATTCTGTCTGAAACTATTCTTGGTATAACTGACTCTCATCCTTATTATACACAACAACTGGCATTTACGGTATGGGAACTCCTTATTCGTCCAGGCAAAACTAAGGATGTAGTCGAAGTAGCATCAAATGACATTGTACAGAGTCATGATAACGACTATGAACGATTGTGGAACAGTCTGAACCGAACAGACATGACCATTTTAACCGGTATGTCGGGGACCAATTTGTCTCCGCTTTCAGAAGAGTTTTCGAGGCTTTATGGTACTGGAGCTATCAGTACTGTTTTTAGTTCGCTTCAACGTTTGGCCAAAATAGGGATACTAATTAAGGAAGGTTCGGTTTATAGTATGGATGATCCTTTCTTCAAACGATGGATTATAATGAGGAGGAAGATATAACCATTTAAAAGAAATAAACATAGGAAGTCCGTTGAGAGACGGGCTTTTTTTATGGCTGGAGGACTTCCTTATCATATTTGGTAATGCGATTGGCAGATTGCTTCGTCTCCCGATTTCATCGGGATCCTCGCAATGACCGTCAACTTTACCTGGTTCGGTTTAACTCCCAGCCAGAAATCCGATTACAAGGGATGTCATTGCGAGCCCGACGAAGGAGGGCGTGGCAATCCCCAACTCCCAGCACGAATTCCGATAACAGGGGCGGTCATTGCGATCCCGCGTAGCGGCGGTGGGGTTTTACTCCCCGAATCAGAACCAAATTAGCTGATTCCTGAATTTTTACCTCTTTCCTTTAAAAAAATCACTAATTTATAGCATCAGATTGAAATATTTAGTAAATTTGGTTAGCTGCATTTCAAATTCATAAATAATTATCTCGCAACAAAGTGCCAAAAGTGCCTTGAGTTTGAAGCGCCTGTATCTTGAATTGTTTAGTGCTAGAATCTTTTACAATGAACCTGATCCCGTATTCCATATCAGAATACAGCCTTGAGACCTACCTGGGAAAGATAACCACGAGGAGCAGGATCATTTATTGGATAATAATCGGCATGATACTGGTTGGAATTGCAATCCTGCCTTTTGTATCAGTTGATGTCTCTGTCCAGGCAAGGGGGTATTTTCAGTCTGATATTGAAAAACAGGTCGTCTATACCCCAATCCAGGGTAAGATTATTTATACATCTATACGGAATGGTGAAACGATAAATAAGGGTGATACTCTTCTGGTTATCGACACTGAAACAATCCGGGCTAAACATGCTTCGCTGGTTCAGAGGATTGCAGAAAATGACTCATCGATGATGGATCTGGAAAAACTGACAAAAATTTATTCCAGTGATAACAAAATGTTAAATACTTCATTAATTACGCAACGCTATAGAGCTGAATTTGCAAATCTGAGAATTCAGCAATCGATCCAGTTTCAAAAATATCAGAAAAAAAAGACCGAACATGAACGGAATGAGCTTCTTTACCATCAGCAGATCATCCCGAAAATGGAATATGAGAACAGCCTCTTTTTGCTAAATTCCGAGAAAGACAATCTGAACCAGGTATTATTATCCCAGAAATCAGTGTGGCAGAACGACCTGACCCTTAGAAGAAATGAATCGGTAACACTTCTTGCCGATATAAAACAATGCTCCGAAGAGCTGACAAACCGGATCGTACTTGCTCCAACAAGTGGTGAGGTCATTCAAAGCTCAGATATTCAGACCGGAAGTATAGTTTCTCCGGGTCAGAAAATTGCGGAGATTTCCCCGGCAGGAGAACTTGTTGCCACCTGTTTTGTAAAGCCGTCCGATATCGGACTTATTCACGAAAAACAGAAGGTCAAAATACAGGTTGATGCTTTTAATTTTAATGAATGGGGAATGTTGCAGGGAGATATAATTGATATTTCGGATGATATGATTCTCGAAAATGGTTCCGTGGCTTATTTCAGGATTAAATGCAAACCGGAAAAGACATTTCTTTCATTAAAGAATGGCTACAAAGCTGATATTAAAAAGGGGATGAGCCTTAGTACAAGGATCGTGGTGATCCGGCGTAGTCTGTTTCATTTATTATTCGATAAAGCAGATAAATGGTTTAATCCTTATACCTACGTAAAAGAGTAGCAAGAGTATGACAATTAAAGTAAAACAGAGGGATATAACTGATTGTGGAGCTGCCTGTCTGGCTTCGATTGCTGCCCATTACAACCTTTCAATGCCGGTGGCCCGGATAAGACAGCTTGCCGGTACGGATAAAAAGGGGACAAATGTATTAGGTCTTGTTGAGGCGGCAGGGAAGATGGGTTTCCTGGCAAAGGGAGTAAGAGGGGAGTGGGATAGTCTGTTCAAAATCCCAAAACCGGCCATTGCACATGTTATTGTAAAAGAGGTACTCCATCATTATGTTGTATTGGTAAAGACCACAGATAAGTATATTGAAATAATGGATCCAGGTGATGGCGCCATCCATAAGCTGGAACATGAAGAATTCAAAAAGCAGTGGACCGGAGTTCTGGTTCTCATTACTCCGGGCGAGAAGTTTGAAATAAAAAATGAAAAGGTTTCAACCCAGGTTCGTTTCTGGAATCTTATCAGGCCCAACAAAAGCATACTGTTGCAATCGCTAACAGGTGCTTTGGTCTTCTCGGTGTTAGGTCTTGCCACATCAATTTATGTAGGAAAGCTTGTTGATAATGTATTGCCCGGAGGAAATCTGAGCCTTTTGAACCTGCTTGGCATGGCAATGGTTGTCATAATTGCATTAAGATTGCTTCTGAATTTCTTCCAGACAATCTTTATCCTTAAAACGGGACAAAGGATTGATGCCACACTGATCCTTGGATATTATCAGCACCTGTTAAAACTGCCTCAGACGTTCTTTGATAATATGAGGACAGGTGAGATCATTTCAAGGATTGGTGATGCAGTCAAGATCAGGGTATTTGTAAATGAGGTCTCGATAAATTTTATCCTTAACATTTTTATCCTTATCGTTTCATTTGCGCTCATGTTTACCTTCTTCTGGAAACTGGCGATTATTATGCTTATAGTAATTCCTTTATATATTCTGATCTATATTATCTCAGACAGGTTAAACAGGAAAGTTCAACGAAAGGTCATGGAAAAAGCTGCAGATCTTGAGGCGCAGTTAGTGGAGTCGCTCAACTCGGCAGGGACTATAAAGCGATTCGGACTCGAGGATTTTTCAAATCTGAAGACAGAAACCAGGTTTGTCAGTCTGCTTGAAACCATCTACAAATCGGGACTGAACAGCATTTTTACATCAAGCTCTACCAGTCTTGTTTCCCAGCTGATTACAATTCTTGTTTTATGGTTTGGCGCCGGATATGCAATTGGTTCTCAGATCACCCCCGGGGAGCTGCTTTCATTTTATTCGGTAGTCGGGTATTTTACTGGTCCGGTCACCTCCCTGATCGGCTTTAACCGAACGCTGCAGGATGCCAGGATTGCAGCAGACAGGCTGTTTGAGATTTTTGATCTTGAAACAGAGGATGAGGAAAATAAGATAGAGCTTAAGCCGGAGATGGTCGACGATATTCATTTTGAGAATGTAAAGTTCAGATATGGTACCAGGGTTGAAGTATTCGATTCTTTGAGTCTTATATTGAAAAAAGGAGAGATAACTGCCGTTGCTGGTGAGAGTGGTTCGGGGAAGAGTACTCTGGTCTCACTGCTTCAGAACCTTTATCCTCTTCAGGGGGGTCATATACGAATAGGGCGTTATGATCTGCGGCATATCACCAATCACTCGTTGCGCAGGATTGTCTCTGTTGTGCCTCAGAGGATAGATCTTTTTTCAGGGAATGTTGTGGATAACATTGCTGTGGGGGATTTTAGTCCTGATATGACCAGGGTTATTGAGGTATGTGACAAGCTTGGGATGACAAAGTTTATTGAGCAACTGCCAAATGGTTTTAATACCTACCTGGGCGAAAACGGGGCAACCCTTTCGGGAGGACAGCAGCAGAGGATTGCTATAGCCAGGGCGCTTTATCGTAATCCTGAGATTCTAATCCTCGATGAAGCCACCTCATCGCTCGATTCGGTAGCTGAGACATTTGTACAGAATACCCTGAGGATACTCAGGGAAGAATCCAGGACTGTTATTGTTATTGCCCACAGGCTCTCAACCATCCATATGGCGCAGAGGGTTATCATGCTCGAAAAGGGAGTTGTGGTTCAGGACGGGACGTTGGCGGAACTATCAGTTTTGGATGGTCCTTTTCGCAGGATGTGGATGCACCAGGCTATTGATATCAATGAAACTGTAAAAACATAAAATCAATATACCATGAAAGTCTTTGAATATCTTGATCGTATCAGCATGGCGCATAAGCTGGTATCGCGGCAAAAAACCGGAACACCCGAGGAGTTTGCCTGTCAACTGGGTGTAAGCCGTACCAGTCTGTATGAACTTATAGATGAGTTACGTATGCGTGGAGCGCCTATAGTATATTCAAAATCCGCAAAGACATTTTTCTATCGTCAGCCTTACGATATTACTGTAACCTGTTCTCTCCGTCCTCTGACCTGTAGTGAAGAAAAAGAAAATTCGGGAGGGATAAATATTTTTCCCAGAGTTCTTTTTTTCCGTACGCTACTCTCCGAACTTAGTATGGTAACGTTGCCATGCTAAAGCCCCGGGCATGAGAAAGAAATGGGGAAACCAAAAAAAGGAATAAATGTAAATCCTTTATTAAGAAATGAAAATTTAATACTTTTAACTATGAAAGAATTAGAAAAAGATGAGTTAATGACACTCAATGGCGGAAGTCCAGCAACATTTAATTACATCGGTGGTCTAAGCCCTGCAATTCCTCCGTCCGGAGGAGATTTTGTAGTTGGATTTTTCAAAGGACTTTTTAAATCATTATTCTCTTAATTATTTATTACCATGAAAAACATGAATCTTTCAGAATTATCCCAAAACGATTTGATACAAATCAATGGAGGAGTTGATGAAATAGCTTATAATGCTGGATATTCAGCTGGGCAATTTGTAGGTAGGAGTATTAGAAATTTTCTTACCATGACTGGAATTTGGAGACTATTCGCATTATAACTTTTTAGTTTTAAACACACATTGACTTAACTTTGTAAGTCGATGTGTGTTTTTAATATTTGTTAAATTATGTTTAACCCTTCAGAATTTGTTAGTTTTCTTAAAAAACCACAATATGAGGGCTTTGAAAGAAAATATACAAATGTCTTATTTACTGCTATAAAGATTTATTTGCTCGCACTTCTGATTATTGGGTTAATCAGTTCATTAAGCACCATAATACTTCGTACATTTATACATCTTCCTATTGATGAAACACTTTTAATTCCTGTAACATTTAAAGATCATCTTTGGAATTATTTCATTTTGGTTGCTTTTATTTCCCCATTGTTGGAAGAAGTCATTTTTCGATTGTCGCTTGTTTTTAGCCCTGCAAATATTTCACTTTCAATTTCAACTCTGACAGCCCTTATTGTTCATAAAATATCTAATGGTATTTATTCGATAATAGCGTTTATCTTTATTTATCTATTAATAAATCAATTAGCATTTATTTATAAAAGTAATTTTCAATCCTTTTGGAGTAAAAATTTCAAATACATTTTTTATTTTTTATCTATATTATTTGGTTTGGTCCATATTAGTAATTATAATTTTCTTGAAGCCTATCAATATTTCATTATTCCTATATTAATTTTTCCTCAGCTTGCGATTGGTTTTATCTTGTCATTCACTCGGATTCACTATAAAAAAGGATTTTTAATTTGTTTCATTATTCATGTTCTAATGAATATGGTTTCTGTTTCTATATCTCTATTGGAATATTCTAATGGGGGATGAACTGGAATAATCGAGTAGAAAAATATTTGTAGCGATTATCTAAGGTGTAGCACATCGAAATATTTGTAGAAGAACTTGACAAAGTATGAAAAAACCGGACAGACTTTTGCGAACGCTACTCATTACTTTGTCAGTATATTTACTGTTTCGGTTATTTGGTAATGAGGAGTTTAACAGGTTGGATTATATATTAATGGTAATTCTTGCCTTAGCAGGTGTGATTTCTTTCATTAGTGAGGGCTCTATAAGAAAGAAGGATAATTAAATATTTCGGTGCTCTGCACCTTACGTTGTCTTTTTAAAATACGTTTCTACAAATATTGCGCGGCTCTGCCGCTTGTTAACTGAAACGGAATTGTTGTTATGGGAGGTGCAGCGCACCGAAATATTTGTAGAAAAGCTGGAATTATGAAAAATTTAAGGTGCAGCGCACCGGAATATAAAATGTAAAACACATTTGCAATTAGAAAAATGGCATATATATTACAAATTCGTTTCTACAAATATTACGCGGCTCTGCCGCTTGTTAACTGAAACGGAATTGTTGTTATGAGAGGTGCAGAG
>Ga0208079_1001474_pt1 | contig 12266 bp, 12 predicted proteins | sample NGESurdeep092012_5_FD_184474 | JGI IMG/M metagenome (GOLD analysis project Ga0208079, IMG submission 184474) | Arctic peat soil microbial communities from Barrow, Alaska - NGEE Surface sample 210-2 deep-092012 (SPAdes) | ecosystem: Environmental > Terrestrial > Soil > Wetlands > Peat ... | reverse complement strand
TAGCGGATGGCCTTGCCGCTGGCGCGGGCGGTGGCAACCGCCACGACCGCCGCGCGGCGAAGCATAAAGCGAAGCGCGGACACCTAAGGCTGGTATGAAGGCGGCACAATTTGTGCCCGCAAATTCATTAGTCTTCTTTGAACATTGCCTATCCGGTTTGTTGCCAAAGCACTAAGGCTAGTCCCCGCTGGCTCCGAAAGAGCAGTGTGGCACTATGTGCTTTTGTTGTGATCCTCAAAATCATAGGGACGCAAAATGCATTTGCCTTCGGTTTGGACGCTTCTGAAATAAAATTTATGGACTTGGTGATTCCCGAAAACATCATCGTAATAGAGCCTCCCGAAAAACCACACCCGAAGAGTGTTATTGCGAATTGCCTGCGCTTGCAAAATAGTCGGTGCGGGGTCCAGTTGATGCCACTTTTGTTCAGTCGGTTCAGCCCCAACCATGATTTCTTGAAATTCTTCGTTGGCCAAAACGAAATGAGGTTTGACCGGATCGGCCGCGATTGCCGCGCCGACGCTGAGTTCTTTTATTATTCCGGGTGTTTTCCCATAATTTTTAAATCGGAATTTGATAGCCACATCCATAGGGACGGGGTTCTGGGCGCGGGCGTTATTTTGAATCCACAATATGACTCCACTGGTCATGTAAGTGAGGTCAGTCGTATCAATTACGATAAAAAATCTGGCCCGCTCGGTAGCAAGGGCGGCATCGGCGGACTCTTTAGCGGCAAGAGCGACAGTCCGGGTTACACCCCACAAAGCAACTGTCGATATGCCCAAAACCAAAGTGAAAAAGGCAGTAATTGCCTCACCATCGACCGAGAAAAACTCTCCCGCGCAAGTCTTACTCCAGCCCAACGTTCGGAGGATTTGGGCAATACCTTTTTCCGGCTCGTGGTCGCTGCTTTCGTAATAGCTGTGATTCATGCACTGTTGAAACGCATCGGTGCCAATAGCAATCCCACAAAAAGCGATAACGACTAGGGAAACCATTGCCCATGACAGCCAATACCTTTTTATGTGCGTCAGCATCCCTCAATCGCCGTTCCGAAAATGTCGTCATTCATCCGCTTATTGTAGCGGAATTGGAGCTCGGCAACAGACACAAGGGGCAGTCACTTGGCAACAAACCGGATAGGCATGCTTTGAACAACTCCTTGACGCGGATGGCTCTCTGTGGTTTGTAAGGCGCACGGCACGACCGCTTGCGCCTTCCTGAGTCTGCGGACCTTGCAAGGCACTCTCTCCGGTCCCGCCGTACCGCCCGATCGTGGGCACCACCCGTAGGAAACGCGACGATGACACGAACCGCTCAGCCGCGGCAGCGGCTAACGTCATAGGCGCTCCTACTGTCGAAGGGGCGCCCGACAAGGGGTGCCCGTATGGCAACCAAGACTCGATCCACATCCAAGGTCGCACGTCAGCGCGACGCCGAAGAGATTGACACCGACGCGGCTGCGAAAGCGGCCGGATTGTCGAAGTCGACGCTTCGTCGCCGCGTTTATGACGTCGACGGCGAATTCCCCCAACCAATCCGGCTGACTCGCCATTGGCGTTTTATCCGGGGCGAGATCAGCGCATGGCGAGCCGCACAGATCGCGGCGCGCGGCATGCGGCCACGACCCACTTAACCGCCGACTACTTCAACACCTGAACTGCAATCCGCTGAATCCGACGATTCAGCAAACGACGAAGCTTTGTCTTCGCACAACACAAAGGATACCCAAATGTACACACACGCTCTTGGCTATCTCTCGGAGGAATTGGCAGGCACCATTTATTTCCGTGCCGAACGCGCGAAACAATATCCAGCGGATGGCCGCAGTGCGGTCGCCGTTGATCTGATGCGCCGTCTCTCAACCGAGATTGAGGCGTTATACGGCAGCCGCACCGAGGAGCGTATCGATGCGGCACTCAATACGCTGGAGGCGCGCGAGCTTGATCCGGACCCCTTCAACCAAGTGGTTGATGAGTTCTGGCGAGGCATAGGTTTCGACTACTTCCCTGAGTCGGCGGACGAACTCGCAAACGACGTAGCGGCAATGCTCGAATCCTTGGCGGCTTCTGACGAAGAGGAGCCATCCACCATTGACAACATTGAGGGCACGCCAGCCGGCAACTTTCTGAATCGCCATCGCGAGATCCTCGCCTCGTTCCCTGATGATCGCCGGATGATACTGGCGCTAGTTAGGCTCGCCGCGCTGTCAATCACAGTCAAATGGATCGCGTCCGGCCTCGCCGATACGGTCGAAGCGGAAATCGGGCGACTGATTGAGTGTGAACGCTCGCGCAATCCGGCCTTTCTGGCGATGCGCGTGATCGTCCAGCTATATGCAAAGCTCGACAACATGGAGCCGGGAGCGCTCGCGATGCAATTGCGAGATGGCCTCGATACTCGGCTACTCACTGAAAAAGAAATTCCCGGCTCGATCAAGCGCGACGCGATTGAGTGCGGTTTCCTCGATCCGAACTGTGACGCGGCCTAGCGCTGCGCGAACCATTCCGGCCAACGGCAGAGCCATGCCCGCGGCCATAACCTGAGACAAGGAGTCGACCATGCTAAATGTTGACCAAGACTCTACCACGCGCGCCGCTGAGATTCTCGCACTGGCGGGCTCGCCCGACGCGCCCGATCATGTTTTTGCCCTGATCGCGCTGGCGAAGCAAAAAAGCAAAGCGATAAGCGACTGCCCCGGCGAGCAAAGGGACCGCTTCGATAAAGCGTGTGCCGATGAATGGTTGGTTCTCGACGAGATCGTTGCGAGCGTGCCGACAACCTTGGCCGGGGTCGCGGCCGTACTTCGGTATTTCGCGGCGCGCGCGGACCGTGACGCCTTCCGTGAACAGGAATTGATTGAAACGCTGCTCGGCAATATGGCGGCCGCGCTCGATCGGATTGAAGCGGTGCGCCCGTCATGAGCAACGCCAAAACATTCAACCCGAACGCGACCGTTGACGCCAAGCTGCGCGCCAGGATCGAGGTCATGGTCGAGAAAATGATCGCCGTACTGGACTCGCTGGAAGACACCGACCAGGACTCGGCCGTTGATGACGATCCTGTTGATGATGATGAGCGCGAAATAGAGGACGAAAACGACGAGGCCAACGGCGATGCCGAGCCGTCGCTGGGCAGTTCCCAGGTCGCTGAATGGAGCAACCAGGAATTATGGGCTGCTCCTTCCTTTGCGCGAGGCATCGATCTCGAAGATGAGCACGACGGGCTCGAGCCTGAGAGCTATTAGGAGATTGGCGTGAGGGAGGGCGGCTGTTATGAGCATGATGACGGTTTTGACGACCCTTGGCCATCGCCCCGCGACGAAAACGTTATGCCGCGGCGAGGACGGCGCTGTCACAAAGGCGCCGGCCACCATGAGCCGGCTATACAATTTTCGGCGTGAGCCCATTGAAGATATCAGCGATCTCGCGTGCACATTGGAGCAGCTTGCCGCCGACCCTTGTTCGTTTGTAATTCGCGGCGAACCTTGCCCCGGCCTCGATCTGAGGCAACCCGTGCGGCGCTTGAAATATGCGGACGGCGACACGCCCGCAACGTTTAGGAGTTCGCCACGCGGCGAGCGGTGGCTGTGCGCCGACTTCGATAAGGTGCGGACCATTGCCGGTGTCGATCCGATGCGTGACCCGGAGTCGGCACTTCAAACCTTGACTTGGCTTTTGCCGCCCGAATTTCACGGCGTAACTTTTTGGGGGCAATGGTCATCGTCCGCTGGACTCGACGGATGGCAGACAATGAGCGCTCATCTTTGGTTCATGCTTTCTGACCCGGTGACCGATGATGACCTAAACGCATGGGCCGCGACCGCCGATATTCCGATTGATCGGCGCTTGTTCAACGCGGTCCAGCCACATTACACGGCCGCGCCAATTTTAGATGGCATAGATGATCCAATTCGTCGGCGCCATTTCCTGGTCGAAGGCGCCTTTGATGAGGCGAGCGCGTGGCAATGGGTTATGGAGTCTTAGCTCTGCCAAGCGTATACCCTCGGTGATTGGTATGCATCATTGCGGTGTATAGTTCGCACCACTTGTCAGTGCCGAGTCTCTTTAGGTGAGCCTCAGCCTCCTTCATTTTTGCCTTCTCTTCCTGATCTGTTGATGGCGGATCTAGTAGCGCCGCCAGAAGCATGGTTTCGGCCCTGCCTTCTCTCCGTTCCTGATCTTCGGTCCCGTTGCACTTCACACGCCTATAATCTAATTCCATGAAAGCCATGGATTCGATAATCCGAGCGCGACCTTTCCGCTGATCTGTCTGCGCAACGGACGATAGTGGTGAAAACACGAGGCAAATACAGGCGCAGCAGGCCAATAATATCAATCGTTGCATGACGTGATCCTCTCGCCCTAGCGGCGCCGCATCGCGGGCGTTTCGCGTGCTTTTCGATCATGGTGTAAATATAGACCGAAAGTCAGATCGCCGTCATCATTACGAGCGGTGCTGACCGTATCGCAGCGTCGGCCACAGCCACATGCGCAGTACCGATTGCTATCCGGATTGGCCAGGAATGCCCGGTCCCTGTCGCAAAGCGCCTGCCCAGCCCTAGTGTGTCGCATGTGACATATATACAACATATAGTGTTGTTCTGCAATTATAGGCCATTGGCCCGGCCAGGGCCGCCCATGCGTTCCCGCCGATGCTCGGCTAGGGACTTGCCTCAAACTCATAAGAACGTACCATGAACGTCCTCTGCCAGAATGCGCTCAATGCCTAGGGGGGTCAGCGCGCGCGGCCGTGCAGCATTACGTCGCCGTTTTACCGATCGGCGCAATGTTTACCTCCCGGTATCTGGAGCTCCGGCGAAATGATGAATGCGCTGCGCTCGAACTGGCCTTCATTGCCTGGGGCGGAGAAGCCAACATGAATTGGCTCTAGCCCAACGACAAACGCTCTGAACCCAGCATATCCGCCTGCCGCCGTCTTCGCATTCACATAACCGCAATAGTAGCCCGGACCAGACTGTTTCAAACCGCGTATCTGGGCGGATACCGGGTCTCTTAGCTGCGCTCCGACGATTCGCAGCACTGCCTTGACGTCGTCTGGTGGAAACCGCGCCGCAGAATCGTCAATGACGGTTTGGGCCGAGGTACTGGTGGCGATTACAGATACCAATACAAGCGCGGATAACGTGGCGACATGGCGCATCTGATCCTCCTACGATGAAGGTATTTTAGCACGCTGATTGGGTTGGTCGGCCTGCACAATAAGAGCGGCTCGCGCCCGGCTTGGCCGATCATGGCGCCCGGCAATCTGGCCCCAAGGTGGCTATCTTGGCCCCATGACGGTCGCTGGTGTCCGCCGATAGGGTAGGCACTATTTTCGGGGCGATGCGGGTAACTCCATGCGAGCGGTCCCGGCTCTCTACGCTGTAGAGACTCAACGCCCCTATCCCTTGCCTCGCCTTGACCTAGGCAACCCAAAAGAGTGAAGGCTAAAAGCATAACGATACCAATGGGGTATGCCCCGTCACATCTCTAAGCCAAACGGGGAGCCGAGACCGCCATAGGGGTCAAAATATTGGCCGTACGAATTAAACTTTTCAAAATCTTGAAAAACAGTCATTTAAGCCCGTATACATTGATGTTTCAGCGTTTCGGGATAGCCATAGAACAGGCCAAAAAGCCCGAACGACCAACGAAATCATTGCAATCTATTGGTCAATCTATTGTCGAGGTGCAGGTCGAGGGGTAGCCGGTCAACGCCTTGGCAGCCTTCAACCCCCTAGCACCGCCCAGGGTCACCGTTCGCACCGCGAACGAATCCAGCCGACCCCCTTCGGCGAGCCGAAAACGCGCTTTTCCCAGTAAAATGGGCTAAAAACAGCAAAAAAAAGGCCGAAATAGGCCGAAATAGGCACCGTTCAAAGGTCATAGGTTCCAAGAGGGTACCTATGAAAGCCCGCCGCTTAAAACGAGATTCCTATACTGTTACCCCAGGCGTTACCCCGGCTTTTTTGTAGATGCTGGCGGTACTTCATAAGCCCTTGAAATGATGGCGAATTGCGGCGTTATTTGAACGCAGAAACCTATGTCACCGCCACCTATTCGCTCCCGCAGCAGCGGTAATTCGTCCGAGGTAATAAAATACCATTCTTATAACAGATTGATTTTATTTGAGAAACATCTGGGATGCGGCGTTGACCGCGGCGGCCCACTCGGTTAGATAGCCGCACCTTCGGCGCGCTTGGTAAGCGCGCGCCTCTCCAAGGATTTGTCATGAAGACCTATTCGGCCAAGGCCGCCGACATCGAGAAGAAATGGGTGACCATCGACGCCACCGGGCTGATCGTTGGCCGTCTCGCCTCGATCGTCGCCATGCGGCTGCGCGGCAAGCACAAGCCCACCTACACCCCGCATGTGGACGATGGCGACAACGTCATCGTGATCAATGCGGCCAAGGTGGTGTTCTCCGGGCGCAAGCGCGAGAAGAAAGTTTATTACCATCACACTGGCTTTATCGGCGGGATCAAGGAGCGCACGGCAAAGTCGATCTTCGAGGGCCGGTTCCCCGAGCGTATCCTCGAGAAAGCGATCGAGCGCATGCTGCCGCGCGGACCGCTCGGCCGCGTGCAGCTCGGAAATCTGCGCGTCTATCCAGGCGCCGAGCATCCGCATGAAGCGCAGAAGCCAGAGACGCTCGATGTCGGCGTCATGAACCGCAAGAACGTGAGGAGTGCCTGACCGTGGCCGAGACCGTACAGTCGCTGGAAGGGTTGGCGAGCCTAAAGCCCGCCGCACCGGAAGCGCCGCAATACGTGCAGAAACTCGACGCGCAGGGCCGCGCCTATGCCACCGGCAAGCGCAAGAACGCCGTCGCCCGCGTCTGGATCAAGCCGGGCTCCGGCAAGATCATCGTCAATACCAAGACGGTGGAAGTGTTCTTCGCGCGGCCGGTGCTGCGCATGATGATCCAGCAGCCGCTGGTCGCCGCCAATCGCACCGGGCAATACGACATAATTTGCACCGTCTCGGGCGGGGGCTTGTCCGGGCAGGCCGGCGCCGTTCGCCATGGGCTTTCCAAGGCGCTCACCTATTTCGAACCCGAGCTGCGCAGTCCGCTCAAGCGCGGCGGCTTCCTCACCCGCGACTCGCGCGTGGTCGAGCGCAAGAAGTACGGCCGGGCCAAGGCGCGGCGCTCCTTCCAGTTCTCCAAGCGCTGATCGTTCAAACTTCGCCGAATTCGAGAATCGACGATCGTGTAGGTCCCTGCGGGAAGGCGGACATCTGGCCGCCCGTGGCAGCGTTCTGTGCCCAGGTCGATGGATTAGGCGCTCGGGACGCCGCCCTGTCCGGGCTCTCCGATCGCCTGCCAGGGGCCGAAAGTCTCGCCCGAACTGCTGCGCAGCGCGATCTGGCCGGCCGGAGCGCCGTATCCATTGTTCCAGTGATAGGTCATGATCCTGGTGACTCGGGTGGGCCCGGCCAGCGTAAACACAGTCGTGCGCTTCGGCCGATTCTCGACGGCGTAGATATTGCCGTTGTCGAAGAACTTCACGATATCCATCTGCACCTGCGTGACGTATTGGGCTGGCGTTTCGGCAACGGCCGAGCGCAATGACGGGCTCGATGCAATCACGGCACACACAAGACCAGCGACGAAGACTGACATTAATCGTTGGGGCGACATGAGATGAACCTCGAATGCTACAACGTATATTTTAAAACTATTTGCCGTAACCGGATCCGCATTGATCCGCGTCAACGCCCGAGCGAATTATTGCCGCGGCTCAATGCCGCCCGCGCCCGGCGCGCAGGGATTTGCTGAGCCGCGTGACGATCGGGTCCCATGCGGTCTTCTCCTGTGCCGGATAAGTCATAGAGAAACAATTGATGATGTCCCCAGCAACGGGTTGGAAATTGCAGCGCTCGTAGAAAATTTGGTCCTTGCGCGTGCCCGATATGATATAGAAACGAGCCGTCACGCGCCGGTAGCTGACGCCCTGATCGGCATATTTCTCAAGATAGCTCTGCGGAGTGTCGCCCTCGGCGTTGTACTTACCGTAGATCGACAATTGCGCATGGCCGTCGCTGCTGCGAAAGCTTTGGCCGTCGCCATTCTCGGGCGGCGGATCGCGGACGGTGAAAATATCGGCTGGATAATCCGCAATCGTCCCAAACCGCGGATTCATGTAGGTCGCCCATTGCTCCTGTGCCGCAGCGACGTCAATCGACGCGCAAATTCCAATCGCAAATGTCAGGGCGAGACTGCGTGAAAAATTGTAGCACTTCATTTCAGTTCACTTCTGAGCCACGGGAATATTATTACCAAAGATGAAAATCGTCCTTGAGCATTGATCTAAGTCAGAGAATACCTACGGCCTCTTTTCGCTGCGGGAGTGGCCGCAATGGGTCAAAAGCAAAATTAAATTCCTCTCATTGTGATTTCAGCTTTTACCCCGAAGGCAGACATTGGCCGACAGTTCATGCATGCGCGCCAGCATTTAGCCGACGCGCTTATGAGCCCACGCCCTCGTCAGACTCGGACAAAAAAAGGGCGCCCCTTGTGGGAGGCGCCCGATGAGTTGCATCGCAATGCTCAGTAACTTGGCAGCGATGGTTGGGAGGAACGCTTAGGCCGAGTAGTACATCTCGTATTCGACCGGATGCGGGGTGTGCTCGAAGCGGATCACCTCGGTCATCTTCAGGTCGATGTAGCTGTCGATGAAGTCGTCGTCGAACACGCCGCCGGCTTTCAGGAACTCGCGATCCTTGTCGAGATTCATGAGCGCCTCGCGCAGCGAGCCGCAGACCGTCGGGATCTTCTTGAGCTCGTTCGGCGGCAGGTCGTAAAGGTCTTTGTCCATCGCGCCGCCCGGATCGAGCTTGTGCTTGATGCCGTCGAGGCCGGCCATCGTCATCGCGGCGAAGGCGAGATACGGATTGGCGAGCGGATCGGGGAAACGCACCTCGACGCGCTTGGCCTTCGGGTTGGTGGTGTAGGGGATGCGGCAGGAGGCCGAACGGTTGCGCGCCGAGTAGGCGAGCAGCACCGGCGCCTCGAAGCCCGGCACCAGACGCTTGTAGGAGTTGGTGGTCGGGTTGGAGAAGGCGTTGATCGCCTTGGCGTGCTTGATGATGCCGGCGATGTAGGACAGGCAGGTTTCCGACAGGTCGGAATACTTGTTGCCCGCGAACACCGGCTTGCCCGCCTTCCAGATCGACTGGTGGCAGTGCATGCCGGAGCCGTTGTCGCCGTAGATCGGCTTCGGCATGAAGGTCGCGGTCTTGCCGTAGATCTGCGCCACCTGCTGGATGCAGTATTTGTAAACCTGCATCATGTCGGCCATCTGCGTCAGCGGCGAAAACTTCAAGCCGAGCTCGTGCTGGGCGGACGCCACTTCGTGGTGGTGCTTCTCGACCTTGGCGCCCATGCGCGCCATGGCGCCGAGCATTTCCGAGCGCATGTCCTGCACCGAGTCTTGTGGCGGCACTGGGAAGTAGCCCTTCTTGGTGCCGATGCGGTGGCCGAGATTGCCGCCTTCGTATTCGGTGTCGGAGTTGGACGGGAACTCGATGGAGTCGAGCTTGAAGCCGGTGTTGTAGGGCTCGACCGCGTATTTGACGTCGTCGAACACAAAGAACTCGGCCTCGGGGCCGAAAAAGATCGTGTCGCCGACGCCCATCGACTTCACCATGCCCTCGGCCTTCTTGGCGATGCCGCGCGGATCGCGGTTATAGGGCTCGCCGGTGGTCGGCTCGAGCACGTCGCAGACCAGCACCAGCGTGGTCTCGGCGAAGAACGGATCGATGCAGGCGCTGACGGGATCCGGCATCAGGCACATGTCGGACTCGTGGATCGCCTTCCAGCCGGCGATCGAGGAGCCGTCGAACATCTGGCCTTCGGCAAACGTATCTTCCTCGATCATGCTGACGTCGAAGGTGACGTGCTGCCACTTGCCGCGCGGATCGGTGAAGCGGAAATCGACGTATTTCACGTCGTTGTCTTTGATCATCTTCATGACATTCTTGGCTGTCGTCATGGATTGCATTCCCCCGTTTTTCATGAAATTGCCCGCAAGGACGCTGCCCGCGGTTTAGATGGCGTCGATTCCGGATTCGCCAGTCCTGATCCGGATGGCTTCCTCGACGTTGGATACGAATATCTTGCCGTCGCCGATCCGGCCAGTCTGCGCGGCGCGCCGGATCGCATCTATCGCCTTATCCACCATGTCGTCGCCGAGCACGATCTCGATCTTCACCTTGGGGAGAAAATCGACCACGTATTCGGCGCCGCGATAGAGTTCGGTGTGCCCCTTCTGCCGGCCAAAGCCCTTGGCTTCGGTGACGGTGATGCCTTGCAGGCCAACCTCCTGCAGCGCCTCCTTCACCTCGTCGAGCTTGAAAGGCTTGATAATGGCCTCGATTTTTTTCATTGCCTCTCCATTCCTCCACAGGCCCGCCGCCAGCATGCGGCCAGCCGCGGTACCGGTTAGCAGGTCCCGTGCCAAGCCGGCAAACGAGCAAAAGACGTTTCTTCCCAATAATTTGGCTAATGGGCGAAGCGTCGCTGCCGACACTGCCTAATGTTCGGTGCCCTGAAACTAAGCATTCTGTATAAACTTTAGCCAGAGGCCGAAGACATTCGACGGCGCAGCCGATTAGCCGGATTTGTCGGCTTTCGGGCTGACCGGTAGTGTCGACCGCGATGATCGAATTGCTCACCACCGCCGAAATGGCAGAGGCCGACCGGCTGGCGATCGCCGGCGGCATTGCCGGCATCGAGCTGATGGAAAATGCCGGCCGCGCGGTCGCCGACGCCGCCGGCGCCGTGCTGCAATGTCGGCGCGTGGTGATCGTGGCCGGGCCGGGCAATAATGGCGGTGACGGTTTCGTCGCGGCCCGCCATCTGGCCGAGCGCGGCTATTCGGTGCGCGTCAGCTTCGTCGGCGACCGGATGCGGCTGAAGGGCGATGCCGCGCTCGCGGCCGAACGCTGGAGCGGCCCGGTCGAGGAGGCCTCGCCGGTCTCGCTCACCGATTGCGATATCGTCATCGACGCGCTGTTCGGCGCCGGCCTCGACCGCGACGTCGAGGGGCTGCCGCGGGCTATGATCAGGGCGATGAACGCCGCCGCTGTCCCGGTGATTGCGGTCGATTTGCCGAGCGGGGTGAACGGCACCACCGGCGCGGTCATGGGGGTCGCGGTCAATGCCAACCACACGGTGACGTTCTTCCGCCGCAAGCCCGGGCACCTGCTGCTGCCCGGCCGGCTGCATTGCGGCACCATCGAAGTGGCCGATATCGGCATCCCGGCGAGCGTGCTGGACCAGATCAAGCCGGCGACCTTCGCCAATCGGCCGCAGCTGTGGGGACGTTCGTTTCCGCTGCCGGCCGTGCAGGGCCACAAATATTCGCGCGGCCACGTGGTGGTGGTGTCCGGTGGCCTGTCGACGACTGGTGCGGCGCGCCTGGCGGCCCGTGGCGCCTTGCGGGCAGGGGCGGGGCTGGTCTCCATCGCCAGCCCGCGCGAGGCGCTGAGCGTCAATGCCGCCTCCAATCTGGCGGTGATGGTGCGTCCGGTGGACGGGGCTTCCGAATTGGCCGAATTCCTCTCCGACCAGCGGCGCAATGCGGTGGTGCTGGGGCCCGGCGGCGGGGTCGGCCAGGCCATGCGGGAGCTGACCATGGCGGTGCTCGCCAGCGCTGCCGCCGCGGTCCTCGACGCCGACGCGCTGACGAGTTTTGCGGAGGAGTCGGCGGCGCTCCTGTCTGGCATCGCAAAGCGGGCTGGGAAAGGCGTCGTTATGACACCGCACGAAGGGGAATTCACTAGAGTCTTTAAACCGATAAGTGACGATTCTAATCTTCACGCAAAACTTGAGAAAGCGCGGGCAGCGGCGCGATCGAGCAAAGCCGTCATGCTGCTCAAGGGTGCCGACACCGTGGTCGCCGCCCCCGATGGCCGCGGGTCGATCGCCGACAATGCGCCGGCCTATCTCGCGACCGCCGGCGCGGGTGACGTGCTGTCGGGCATGATCGCGGGCTTGATGGCGCAGGGCATGGCGGCCTTCGAGGCGGCCAGCGCGGCCGTCTGGCTGCAGGGGGCGGCGGCGAGCGAATTCGGCCCGGGGCTCATTGCCGAAGACCTGCCGGAGGCGTTGCCGGCGGTCTATCGGCGGCTGTTCGCCGATCTGGGAAACGCCAAGCCACGCGACTAGCAGCCTGTCGGACTGAGGTTTGAGACTGAAGGCCGAGAGCGATTTTGCCGTCGGCAGAACCGCGACGGGCACTTGATGGCGTCCCGACCGCC
>Ga0208079_1001472_pt1 | contig 12269 bp, 13 predicted proteins | sample NGESurdeep092012_5_FD_184474 | JGI IMG/M metagenome (GOLD analysis project Ga0208079, IMG submission 184474) | Arctic peat soil microbial communities from Barrow, Alaska - NGEE Surface sample 210-2 deep-092012 (SPAdes) | ecosystem: Environmental > Terrestrial > Soil > Wetlands > Peat ... | reverse complement strand
GCGGCGCGTGATGCGGCTGGCGTTTCTGGCGCCCAGGATCGTCGAGGCGATCGTCGAAGGCCGGCAGCCCGCAGACCTCAGCACTCTAGCGATGACCCAGAGAATCGAACTGCCCCCGCTCTGGAGCGCGCAACAGCAAGCTCTGGACGTTCGATAGACTCACGCTGGCGGAGTTGTTCGCGTTAGGCGTTCTTCCCAAGTACGTGGCTCCCCTTAAGATGTCGGCCGGCTCGCCGATGGACATGCCAAAATCGCGAACAGAGAATTTTGCGCGATTTTTGCCGTCAGCCGCGGCCGGTGGTCGAAAAACCCTGCGCTCCTGGCTAGCGCATTATAATCGAGGCCGACCTCACTCTTCTTTGGGCCCCGGCCTGCCCCATCCGCCCCTAAATCTCCCCGTGCATGTGCAACGTCAGAGGCATCGTTTCGACCGATCAAGCCGAGTTGTGGCGCGTCCTGTATTGAACGGACTTCACCACGAGTACAACCTCTTGGCCCGCGCTGCATGAGTGTAGTTGAGTTTTTGCGGACCACAATGGGCCATAGATTCACTTATGCTCCACCTACGTTACACTGTGAAGACAGATCTAAACAAACGGATCGACCGAGTCGAGAGTTTGCTCGAAGCGATAAGACAACAGACTGAATCTTCGCCGCGCGGCAGCGATCGCTCAGCGCCACTCGACGTTGGCGGCCGATCATGGCGCGAGCGACCCGGAAATCACTTCGAGGCGCGAGAGTCGATAACGTTTCTCACCCAGGCTAAGAGTCGCAACTGCGCTTTGTCGGTACTCGACGAGGGAACGCGCCGCGTATGGGTACCTCTGAGCATCCGCCACGGATTCGACGCTACTCCAAAATAGGTAGACTTGCCCCGCCGTAACCAAACTCTTGAGCGATTCGTTCTCGAGCAAATCCAGAATCAGTGATACCCAGATGCGTTAACTACGAACTAACCTTCAACCCGCCGCATCTTTGATGCGGTGCTTGCCGAGCTTGTATGAAAGATCGCTTCGCGACATTCCAAGCCGGCGCGCGACTTCGGCCTGTGCGCCGTCGGTTATTTTCAGCGCGCGCTGAATCACCGCTTTCTCCAACGACGCCAGGAAGTCTCGAAGGTTGTGCGTCTCCGGAATCATCTCGGCGAGCTGGTCTGCCGTGAGCTCGGCGGAACTGCGGGCTACGACGCCGTTCGTGCTGCGCGGCGTTGAGACCGGGAAGTTCTCTGGAGTGATTTCCTCCTCAGTTGAGAGAATGCATGCGCGCTCGATAAGGTTACGAAGTTCACGGATATTACCGGGAAAATCGTAGCTGAGGAGCGTGCGCATCGCCTCGGCGCTGATTCTGCGAGGTGGCGTGTTCAGATCGCGCACAGCTTGCACCAGGAAGAGGGCGCAAAGCTCGGGTATATCCTCGCGATGATCGCGCAGAGCAGGAACCGTGAGCGGAACTACAGCCAGCCGGTAGTAGAGGTCCTCGCGAAAACGGCCCTCCTGTACCCGCCGCTTCAAATCCCTGTTGGTCGCGACCAGCAGCCGCACATCGGTGTGGCGGGGCTTGCTTGATCCGAGTCGCGTGACTAGCCCGTCTGTCAGCACCCGCAGCAGCTTGGCCTGCGCCGCCAGCGACATTTCGGCGGCCTCGTCCAGAAAAAGTGTGCCTTCGTTTGCGGCCTCGAAAACTCCCTCGCGCGCGCGGTCCGCGCCGGTGAACGCTCCCCGCTCGTTTCCAAACAGCTCGCTTTCCAGAAGCGTTTCGGTAAACGCCGCACAATTGACGGCGATGAGGGGCTTTTCGGCACGCAGGCTGGTGCGATGAATTGCACGGGCGACCAACTCCTTGCCGGTTCCAGTTTCTCCAGTGACGAGAACGGTGGCGTTGGTTGGTGCAACGCGCGCAATTTTCTCGCGAAGTTGGCGAATTGCGAGACTGCGCCCCCTGATCTCTGATGAGCCTTCAAGGCGTACCAACGTGTCGCGAAGCCTGCTGTTCTCACGCACAAGTCGCGTGTGCTCCATCGCGCGCGTGGCTGACGCCAGCAATACTTCAGGAACGAAGGGCTTGGTAATGAAATCAAATGCGCCGCGGCGCATGCTTTCCACCGCGAGTTCAATGGTCGCAAACGCGGTCAGAAAAACGACTGACAAAGTCGGATCGGCCTCCCGCGCCGCAGCCAGGACGTCCAAGCCTTCACCATCGCCCATTTTCTGGTCTGTTATGACAGCGTCGAATGTGTACTCCGCAAGCGCGCCTCGCGCATCGTCGACACCGGCAGCCTCGATCACCTCGTGATGTTCCTGCTTCAGATTGGAGATCAGTATCCGCCGCAAATGCGGCTCGTCATCTACAACGAGTATCTTGCCCATTGTGTGGCCCCTAATTGAGAGATTGGCTCGGGAAGTGTGCCGGTATCTCAATGGAAAAGCATACCCGCCGTGTCTCGTTGAATCTCAACACGATATCGCTGCCATGCGCGCGCGCGATGTTGCGCGCGATCGCGAGACCGAGTCCGTTGCCGCCCTGCTTGGTGGTAAACAGCGGCTCGAAAATGCGCGCCACAATTTCAGCGGAGATCGGTCCAGCCGGATCGACTACGTCGATTCGGATGGTCCCATTTCCGTTCATCTGAGCGTTGAGCTTCACCAAATCACCTCGATGACATGCATCGATTGCGTTCAGCACCAGGTTCAGGAGCGCCTGATGCATCTGAGTTGCATCGAACTCCCCCTCAAGATTGCTGTCGACCGCCACATCGATCGTTACGCCTTCATTGGCTGCGTGCGCGCGCGCGACCGTAGCGACATAGTTCAGCGTGTCGGCGAGGTTTGCCCGCGCGATCTGCACGGGACGCGGACGCGCGTAAACCAAGAAGTCGGTGGTGAGCCGCTCGAGTCGCACGGCTTCTTTCGCCGCTATCGAGAACATTTCTTCGCGTTCTGTTTCGTTCTGACCCGGCCGGGTGGCGGTTGCCAGTGAGCTGGAAATCATCGCAACAGGATTTCGAATCTCATGGGCGATCGCTCTGGACAATCGGCCGATCGCAGCAAGCTTCTCTTCAGAGAGCAATTGCTGACGGGTGCGCTCGAGTTCCTCGAGATTGTGCACGAATTTTGCCTCGCGCGTGCGAAGATTGTTGACCAGGAGCCACACCAGCACTCCCATCACGCTGTAAATTACCGACATTGCGCCTGCTTCGATGTACTCGCCGACTTTCAGGCCATAGGCGCCCATGAAGCTGATGAAGTCCGCCAGCCCGATCACCGCGATCGTGACGCCAAGGCCGAGCCTGAAAGATGCTTCGAGTATGGGAAGAAGCATCAGGGCGTAGTACGCAGTGTCTCCCCTGATGGTCAACGAGGTGAGCACCAACGCCAGCGTCGAGTTGAATCCTAGAGACCAGAACGTGAGGAATCGTCGTGTTCCCCGAGAAATTGTTGCGTTCTTCCTGCGAAGCCAGACGAGGTGAGCTGCCTGGACCGTCAGACCAACCGCCAGGACGATGATGACCGACGCGGAAGGCCTGCCGCGGACGAGCCTAGAAATTGCCTGGAGCGCCAACAGCGCCCCGATCAGCAGGAGGTTGAGAGAGGCAAAAACGAATTCTTGCCGGCCAAAAGATTCTTGGTCGTCTGCGGCGAAGTCCGCGCCGCCATCGCCCATAGTGCTGGCGAGGGAACTAAGCGCCCAGAGATTTTTGCTTGGTTTATGCTCGGTCATTTTTGGTCAGCCTTGGCGAGCCGCCCGAACGGATCGAGCCGTGGCAACAATCGCCGCCTGTCCGTCTCCGAAGGAAACGGTCTTATGAGCAAACGCGATGCCGCCATCTTTGTGAACAGATTATTTCGACAGTGGTGCAAAATTCATGAGCCCCATCTCATTTCGTTCAAAAATTTGAACCTAAAGCTCGCCCCTTGCGTTCAAATTTTTGTACAGCTGGCATCGCAGCAGAGGGGTGGAGATGAGAAGCCTCGCGATTGCCTGTTGATACCAGCGTAAACGGATGGCAGGCGGTTTGCTAGGAGCGTGCACCTGTCGCTGCTGCCTTGCTTCTCGCCTCTACGCGCGGACGACATGAATCGTGCTTTGAAGTTCTAAGGAGACTGCCGGCTCAGAAGACCGACAGTCGGGAGGCGCGGGAATCTCGATTAAGATGGACAGCACTGCAAGGCATCAGCTTTCGGCCACGAAGCACCCGGTATTGCGATCGATCGGCCGCGCTCTACCGCAAAACTACTATCCGCAGGAAGTGATTTCCGCGGCGCTTTGGAAAGAATGGGACGGCAGCGACGCAGGCCGCGCTCGCTTCGAGCGGCTCCATCGCTCCGTCGGTGTTCGCGGACGTCATCTGGCGCTCCCGATGGAGGATTATCGCGCACTCGATTCGTTCTCGAAGATGAACGACAAGTGGATCGAACGCGCGACCGAACTCGGCGAAGAAGCGGCCTTATCGGCGCTCTCGCAAGCAGGGCTGTCGCCGACGGACGTTGACCACATTTTTTTCACTACCGTGACGGGCATCGCGTCGCCAGGCATCGACGCCAAACTCGTGAATCGACTGTCGATGCGAGACGACGTGAAGCGAACGCCGATCTTCGGTCTCGGTTGCGTTGGCGGAGCGGCGGGGTTGGCCCGAGCTGCGGACTACCTGCGTGCCTTCCCGAGCCATACGGCGCTTCTTGTTTCAGTAGAACTTTGCTCGCTCACGCTCCAGCTGAAGGATCAGTCGGTTGCCAACGTTATCGCCTCGGGGCTTTTTGCAGATGGAGCTGCGGCGGTGATCGTGAACGGAGGAGAGAAAAACAGCGAGCCGAGTTTGCCGAGGATAGTCGCCTCGCGATCGATGTTCTTTCACGACACCGAGCAAATGATGGGCTGGCACATCGGGGACGCCGGCTTCGAGATCGTGCTCTCGGCAGGAGTTCCAGACCTCGTGCGAAATAAACTGCGTCAGGGAGTGGATTTGTTCCTCGACGAGTATCGGCTTTCACGACGCGACATCAAGCATTGGATCGCTCACACGGGTGGACCGAAAGTGCTGCTGGCCATGGAGGCGGCGCTCGAAGTACCACGGTGCAGCCTGCAGCGATCGTGGAAATCGCTCGCGTCGATTGGAAATTTGTCCTCCGCGTCAGTGTTGTTCGTGGCGGCTGACTTTCTGGAGTCGAACGTCGCTCTTCCAGGCGACTACGGGATGCTGCTCTCGATGGGTCCCGGCTTCTGCGGCGAGTTGGTCCTGCTGCAATGGTGACGCCGAATGGCTAGCACTTTCGCCGCCAGCTGCGCATCGGCGCCCGCGAGCGAGATATGGGATCTCGTCGTAGTCGGCGGCGGACCCGCGGGGCTCGCCGTCGCAATTGTCGCGGCGCAACAGGGGCTTTCCGTCGTAGTCGTCGAGCGCCACGATTTCCCGCCGGATAAGGCTTGTGGCGAAGGCGTGCTGCCGCCTGGCGTGAAAGCTCTCGAGCGCCTGGGGATCGCCGATCGTTTCGATCACACGACGTCTTATCCATTCGCCGGAATTCGTTTCATCCAGGAAAACGGTTCCGCGGCGCAGTCGCGCATGCCTTCCAAAGGGATGGGCATCAGGCGCACGGTACTGGTCGAGGCGCTGGCCCGGCGCGCGGAGGAACTCGGGGCGGTGTTACGTCATCGATGCTCGGTCAATGGCTACAAGGCGACCTCGAGCGAAGCAGTCGCGTACACGACCGAGGGCGAAATATTCGGAAGGCTGATCGTTGCGGCAGACGGACTCCACTCGTCGCTCCGAAAGGCCGCCGGTCTCGAGGCGGCTCCGAGCTCCCGGCGCCGGTTCGCGCTACGTCAGCATTATAAAATTCGCCCTTGGACCGACTTCGTTGAAGTCTATGTGGACGCCAAGGGTGAAGCGGTGGTGACTCCGGTCTCCGACGAAAGTGTCGGAATCAATTTTGTCTGGGAAGATGGAGTCATCGAGCAGCCGAAGATACCCGTTCTGGCGAGCCGCTTTCCCGCCCTACTGGCGCGGCTCGGGAACGCCCCGGCGATTTCATCGGTTAGAGGAGCCGGGCCGATGGCGCGCGCCGCGACTCGTCGCAACAGCAATCGCATGGTGCTGGTCGGTGACGCAGCAGGATTCGTAGATTCGATCTCCGGCGACGGACTGTCGGTCGCGTTCAACTCGGCGCTGATACTAGGCAAGCATCTGGCTGAAATTCTCAAGCGCGGGGCCACGCGGGAGAGCATGCAAGCTTACGAACGCGAGGCGCGGCGCGTCTATCGCGGTTACTGGTTCGTCACCAACGGCTTGTTGATGATCGCGCGTCATCCTCGCGTTCGGCGAGCAATAATCAACTCGCTGATGCGGCATCCGGGGGCATTCAACGCCCTGATGGGCGGCGCAATGCGGATGATGGTGACGGCGGCGTAATACCAAAATGAGTTTGGCTGAGGCACCAATCCTCGAGGCGATCGAAATATCGAAGAGCTACGGTACTCGTCTCGCGCTCGACAACGTCAGTCTCGCGCTGAGGCCGGGTGAAATTGCCGGGTTGCTGGGACCCAATGGCGCGGGCAAGACCACAACGCTTTCGATCCTTGCCACTCTGCTTCGACCCGATAGCGGTCGTGTTCTGATCAATGGTAAGGCGCCCAAAACTGATCGGCGCGGGCTGGGCCGCATGCTTGGGCTGGTGCCGCAATCGCTCGCGCTATACCCAACGCTGAGCGCCGCGCAAAACGTCTGGCATTTCGCCCGGATGCAGGGACTCTCGCGAGACGACGCGAAGGAGAGCTGCAAGCGGGTACTCGATGAGGTGGGTCTCAGCGACCGGGCCGACGATCCGATGCATGGATTCTCCGGAGGAATGAAGCGGCTTCTCAACCTCGCCTGTGGAATTGTTCACCGTCCTCCTGTGCTGCTATTGGACGAACCGACGGTCGGCGTCGATCTCCAATCGCGCGAACAGATATTGGCGCGGATCAGGCGCTACGCGGATGGCGGCGCGGCGATAATCTACAGCACCCATTACATGGAGGAGGCGGAACGCATTTGCGAGCGCGTGCTACTGATCGATCGCGGCAAACTAGTCGCCGAGGGCGACCTCGAAAAGGTGATTTCGCTCGGAGGCGGCCGGCCTCGCATCGAGCTGACCTATCGCGGGCAGTTGCCGAAGGGGCGCTTCGGCAGGCTCGCCGGTGTGCGTGAGATAGGCGCGATCGGAATCGAAGGCAAAGCAACCCTCGAGATGAACAGTCTCGCCCAGGTCGCCGAGGTGCTCCATGGGCTTCGGACCTTGGACGTGAATGTTATCGATTTCAACTTACATAGCCCGAATCTGTCGGACGCCTTCATCGCACTGACGGGCCGTATGCTGCGAGACCAAGTGCTCTGAAGGTGTCGGCTATGCTTCGTGCAATATGGCTCACTGTGCAAAACGAGGCTCGGCTCCTGGTCAAGGATCCGATTGTCCTGTTCATGCTGCTGTTCGCGCCGGTCGTAATCATCACGGTTGCAGGATATTCGCTCGGTAGTTTGTACGGCGGTGTTGCGAATTCTTTTCGCCTGCCCGTGGTCAACCTCGATCGCGGAGAAGCGTCCCACGGAATAATTCAAGCACTGCACCAGGAGTGCAACCTCACTTTGGAAATGCTCGATGACCCGGCTGAAGCGCGACGCCTCGTAAGTCAACGCGACCGGACGCCCATTGCGATGGTGATTCCGGCGGGAACCAGCGCGGCAGTTGCCGCAGGCCGCCAGCCTCGGCTGATTCTATTCGTCGATCCAGTCAGGCGAGTCGAGGTCAACGCGCTCGAACTTCGTATCGACGAATTGTGCCGAAGAGTCACCGAACAAGCGCGGACGGCGGCGCAAGTGCAAATCGAGGCCTCTGGTAAGGATCTTCGCGAAAAAATCAAGCGGCTCTCGATAGAGATAGCATCGGAGCAATCGGAGGTCCGCTCGCAAATCGAGCGGACCCGGACCGCGCTGGATATTTCGATTCGCACGCAGATCGACGCCACACTCAAACAAGTCAGCGATGCGACTGAAGCGACAATAAAAACGCGCGAGGGGCAGGCCTGGGCGGACGTGCAACGGCAGCTCTCCCAGCGCCAGGCGATACTGCTGGAGATTCAGAACTACCTGACGCAATTGCAGTCGAGTCAGCGCGCTTTCGAAGATTGGCTCGCAAAGCTGAAGACAATGGCGGGCAGCCACGCGTCGGATATTCCGCCGCTACCCTCTTTTCCAAAGCCCATCTCTGAGACTGAGCTGGCGGAACTTGCCAAGCCGGTGACTGCGCCCAAGTTCGACCCAACCCTTCCTAGAACGGCTTCGGTGGATGCATTTTCTATCAAGATTCCGAAGGGACCTGAGTTGCGCGACGGCAATCTGATTGGCGACCTCGAGCCCTTCCAAGCGTCGCAGGCGCCCACGCTCCCCGGAAATCTCGGATTTGTCGAGCAACCCGCGATCGAGGGCGAAGCGGTGGCGGTGAATGCCTTCGACCAGTACGTCCCCGGATTCGGCATCACGTTTCTCCTGATCGGCATGATGCTGGGAATCGCGCTGACGCTCTTCGATGAGCGCGATTGGGGGACCCTCAAGCGCCTTCAGGTCAGTGGCGCTCCGGTTACCGGTCTTCTGCTCGGAAAATTATTCGCGCGTTTCATCGTCGGGGTTGTGCAAATGGTGTTGCTGTTCGCAGTCGGATGGGCGCTGTTCGGAATCACGCTTGGACGCAATCCTCTCGCGTTGCTCATACCGACGGTCGGAATCTCTTTCGCGGCCGCTGCGCTGGGACTGGTGGTCGCGTCGATTTCGCGCGCTCACGATTCCGTGATGCCGCTGGGCGTGACGGTCAGCATGGCGATGGCGGCGATCGGCGGATGCTGGTGGCCGTTGGACTTTGAGCCTGGATGGATGCGCGAACTCGCCCGGTGGATGCCGACGACGTGGACCATGCAGGCGTTCAACGATTTGATGATTCGCAATCAACCGCCGTCCGCGGCGTTGCGGCCATTCGCGGCAACGGTGGGCATAGGGATGATTTTACTCGGCGCCGGACTCATCCGTTTCGTGAGCCTCGACGACTGAAGGGTATTCTCGATGTGGTTCGATTCGATCGCGTCAATGTGCAGGTACGGCGGGCTGCGAAGCCCACTTCAGGAGCGCCTGTTTCTGATCATCGGTCAGGCGTGCCGAGTGATCGAACAGTGTGTAATCTCCGGGCGGCATCGAACCAGCGCTAACGGAGTGTTCGATACTCTTCAGCGCTGCAGATCTCTTCTGCGTATCGTAAGTCTGCCAATCGGAAAAATTCAGCACACCGCGCGCGGAGTTGGCGGCGAGATGGGTCGGCGAAACAGCCGCATACCACGGAGCCCTTCCCCCGGTCGAATGGCACTCATAACAAGAGCTCTCGAGGATCGCGTTCACTTGCGGGTCGGTGCTGACCGCGTTCGCAGAACTCGAGAAAGTCGCCTCCGGAGCGGCTGTCTCCTGCGAGCTTGAACAGCCCACGATCAGCACAGCGAGGGCAAAAAGCCACGCTATCGGGAGTGAAATCTTCATCATCATTGTTCATGCAGTGTAACACGATACGAAACAAATCTTCCAAGTGAAATGAGGATCAACCTTATGTCAGAGGCAAAAGACTCATCGGCACAGCAGCCACTGTACGAAAAATACGTCAATCCTCAGTGGGTGCGGCTGCTCGATGTTCTCGGGATGAATGTGCGTTACGCGACCTGTATCGGGTCGGAACTTTCTACCGCTGACGGTCGGCGCATTTTGGATTTCAATTCCGGTTACTGTGTTCACAATGTCGGCCACAATCATCCCGGCGTAGTACGCGCGATCAAGGAGGAACTGGATCGCAACGGGCCGGCGATGCTCCAAGGCCACGTGCCGGAAATCGCCGGGGAGCTGGCTCAGCGCCTGTGTGGGCAGGCGGGCGGGAGGTTATCCAAGGTCTTCTTTTGCAGCTCGGGAAGCGAGGGCGTCGAGGCAGTCATCAAGTTTGCCCGCGCTCACTCTGGCCGGGCTGGCATACTTTACGCCAGCGGCGGCTTCCATGGACTCACTTGCGGTGCGCTATCGCTGATGGATAATCCGTTCTGGACCGCGGAATTTGGCCCGTTGCTTCCGGAGACGCGGGCGGTTCCTTTCGGTGACGCCGATCAACTCGCGCAGCAATTATCCACCAAGCGATTCGCGGCATTCGTCGTCGAGCCGATTCAGGCCGAAGCTGGCGTAATAATACCCCCGGCAAACTATCTGAAAGACGTGCAAGCGTTGTGTCGCCGTTATGGCACACTGTTCGTCTTGGATGAAGTCCAAACCGGGATGTATCGAACCGGATCTTTTCTCGCGGCTCATCACTTTGGCGTCGAACCCGACATGGTAATTCTAGCGAAAGCATTGAGCGGCGGACTGGTTCCCTCTGGCGCGGTGTTGATGTCAGACGCGATTTACAATTCCGTTTATACCTCGTTCAAGCGTTCCATCATTCACACCTCGACTTACAGCGAGAATAGCCTCTCGATGCGAGCCGGGCTGGCCACTCTGGACGTGCTCGAAGACGGAAATCTGGGCGCGCGAGCTACACACTTGGGGCAGCAGCTTCGCGAGCATCTGATCGCGCGCTTGTCGCAGTACCAGATGATCAAGGAAGTCAGGGGACTCGGGATGATGTCCGCGATCGAGTTCGAGCCGCCCAAGAAACTTCGCTTCAGAATCCTGTTCGAGACATTTTCGCGGATACATCCCGCGATGTTCGGACAAGTCCTGGTGATGCGGCTGTTCCGGGACCAGGCGATCTTCAGTCAAATATGCGGCAATAATTTTATGGTGCTGAAGGTCGCGCCCGCGCTGACAATTAATGAGGCGCAACTCGATGAATTCGTGGACGCTATAGATGCCGTCGTAAAGCTGATGCATACCTCGACCGGCTTCTGGACTGAAGCATTGGGGATGGCACGCCGCGTCATAAATGTCATTTAGTATTCGCGCGTTCGTATTCGTGCTCGCCACGGCGGCCCTTGTGCATCAGGCTGCAGCGGCGGAATTGCGATCCGGAACGCTGGAGCTCGACCCGTCAAAAACACTGATTGAGTTTCGCTTGCCGGGCGCGCTCCATACTACGCACGGAACGTTCAAGCTTGAGCATGGAATCATCAAGGCCGATCCAGGCACTGGCGAAGCCGGCGGCTCCATCACAGTCGAGGCCAGAAGCGGTGACAGTGGCGTTGGTGCGCGTGATAACCGTATGAAGGACAGCGTTCTCGAGGTTCAAAAGTATCCGGAAATCACTTTCACGCCTCAGCAGGTCACCGGTCAGCTAGGGACAGACGGTCAGTTTCAAGCAAAGCTGCAAGGAGTCCTGACACTTCACGGGGCAGGACACCAAATCGTAATGGAGGTTAAGGGTCGGCTAGTCGGAGACAGCCTGATTGCCGCGTCTCATTTTTCGGTGCCGTACGTCGAATGGGGTATGGAAGACCCGAGCCTTCTGCTGCTGACCGTCGCGAGGCAAGTCGATATCGAAATCGCCACCGCGGGACATGTCGTCTGGACCAGAAAGCCAGCCCGAAGTTCCGACAGGTAAGACAAACGGGTCGGCTGCGGAAACCCAAGGGAGGTTCGATTATGGCATGGGCGATGGCAAGTGGTTAGCCATTTTTGACGGTTCCTATCGAGCGGGAAGCAAGCTTCTCGCGTCCCGATTCGGACCTAAAACCGGCTTGGCTCTATCGCTGGGCGGCGGATTCGTGGCGTTGACTATCTTCACCTGGCTTGGTGCTGAGCTACTCCGAACGTCGGTCGGACCCTTGGTAATGGCATTGTCTGACTCCCCCCGTGGCTACCGAAAACTCCGAATGCTCGGGAAGTCTAAAGTTTTTGCACGGGACACCGTAGTGTTCCCGGCATGCTCACGCTCGCGCAGTCGATCATTTCGGTTCTTGCCTGCCGAATCCTGAGCCGGGCGGTTCTCGAACTAAGGTCTTTCGCCCTCTTTCTTTTTCACCACGTGCTCGTTCTCCCGTCGCCAGCGAGATTGCGCTGCACACCGCGCCGCTGGTGGCACGAACACCGCCTCGTGTAATTCCAAAGAGACAGAGTTGAGTTGCTGACTGCCTGCCAAGGAGGGGGAGATTTGAACCAGAAGCCTTGGCCGGATGTTCGGAATCACCCAATTCCTCGCATCGGCCTAGCGGATAGAGGTAACACCAACGGCCCTTCACTCGAATATACGTCTCATCGACACGCCAGGATTTGTTGGTCGGCTTGA
>Ga0208079_1001469_pt1 | contig 12272 bp, 12 predicted proteins | sample NGESurdeep092012_5_FD_184474 | JGI IMG/M metagenome (GOLD analysis project Ga0208079, IMG submission 184474) | Arctic peat soil microbial communities from Barrow, Alaska - NGEE Surface sample 210-2 deep-092012 (SPAdes) | ecosystem: Environmental > Terrestrial > Soil > Wetlands > Peat ... | reverse complement strand
ATGCTTGTGCCTGCCTTCCTCTCATTGCAATGGGTGGGATCGCACCACCGGCCGGGACGGCGGACAGGACTCTCATGGTGCTGGTCAAGGCTCCTATTAGGTCACGTTCGTCCGACCGGCTGGTGCGCGTCTCTGGCCGGAACTAGGTCGACAGATCAGCAGCAAGGCACGGGGCCAGTCACACAATTGGGGTCAGGCCCAGTCCCGGTTCCAAAGACCTCTCCATTATGAGAGTCTCCAATATCCAAAATTGATAACCCAACCGGTCCATGCCGACGGGGGCCGACTGGAGCAAAGGAGGGACCAAAGGCCCTAGGACTCAATGGTTGGGCGATCAATGATGGCCCCATGACGGTCCAATCGCCCCGGGCCGTTCTTCACACTTCGGCCGGGACAGCCGCTGTGCACCGCGCCGTCGAGTAGGGAAGACGGGTGCGCTACTTCAGCGCCACCGGTCTCGTCGTGGCCCTCTCCCGCGGGCTGACCGACAACTCCGTCAGCCGGGTCATCGAGCAGATCATGAAAGCTGACACCGTCCTGATCGATGAAATTGGCTTCGTGTCCATGGACGACACGTGCGTTCAGCTCTTCTTCCGCGTGGTGGCCGCCGCCGTGAAACAAGTCGGTCGGCATAGATGAGTATCGCTCGCACAACCGACCCGCCCCAGATTGATTGGAGCGATAGCCAAGCCCGCGTCGTATAGGTCGAAGATTCTTGGGCTCTGTGCCCCGCCTGAGGACCAACGGCCCTACCGGTGGACCAAGGGCCTCGGGCATAGTGTGAGAGGCGGCCCTCGAGGTTAGGAAGTTCACGATGTCGACCCAACGGAACCAGCGCAGATGGGAACGTCAACATCCGATACGGCTCGTGAAGATCCTAGATCGCTTTCACAAGGTGCGCTTGGTCGACGATGAGGTTGATCTCGCCCGGCTTTGCAATGGAATAGGCGCCCAACTCCACAGTTGTCACGTCGCTTCTGGTGCCAGAGGCACCCTTCTGACGGCGTCACCAATCTGGTCTACTCCTGCGGGCGCTACGACGTTCGACTGCCGCTCCGCACCTAGGAGCGTGGGTCAGAACCGTTCGACACTGCATAAATATGCAGATCGGAATCATTCCGCCGAGATAAGCCCAGGTGGTTTGCATGGATATGCGGGCACGCGTGTCAACTTGCAGGATTTTCGGGTTCTGACCCACGCTCCTAGTGGAAATGGATGAGTGATGGCTCACTCCGTCGGCACACAGTGCCGTTGCGTAGCGCTACCCGCGGCTCGCGTTCTGTCGATTCGGCCCATGAGGGATTCTGACGCGGACGGTCTGATTGCGTTGTACGCCGGTCTCAACATAGACGACCGATACCAACGCTTCTTTAGCGGCCGCCCGCCGCCCGAGTCTTTCGTAAGGAAGATGACGAACGTCACAGAGCGCGGAGGGTTCGGACTGATCGCAGTTATAGAAGGACCAGACGGCACGAGCCGGATTGTCGGAGAGGCCACCTATGAGTTGCTCCCCGACGGCGATGGGGAACTGGGCATTACGGTCGCCGAGGATGCACGTGGGTGGCTAGGCCCGTACCTGCTCGATGCGTTGGTCGAGGCGGCAGCCGACCGAGGCGTCCCGAACCTCGAGGCGTATGTGCTGGTCACCAACCGCCGGATGCTCACGATGCTGCGCGCACGGGGTTACGCCATCGTCGATCATGACGAACAGCCCGCCGTTATCCGAGTCACGATCGGCACTACCCAGCGCATGCCCACCTGGCCGGGGACCCACGAGCGTCCCCGACTGCTCGTCGAGGTACCCGGCGGGCGCTGGCACGCCGAAGAGGCAGCCCGAGAAGCAGGGTTCCAGGTGCTGGCTTGCCCCGGACCCCTCCTCGGCTGGTCACACTGTCCGGCCCTGCACGGCGAGCCGTGTCCCTTGGCCGCCGGTGCCGACGTCATCGTCGACGCCATTCCGGACGCAGCCGGGCGGTCCCTCCTTGACGCTCACCGGAGTATCCATCCCTCGGTGCCCATCTGCATCGAGCTTCGATCTGGTGAGACCGATCCCGACGGCGCCGTCGCGAAGATCTCTCGCGGCACGAGCGACTCCATTGTCATAGGAGTTTTGGAGCGGCTGGCGAAGGATGCTGCTGTTGGCGGCGGTCCGCGACGTAAGGACGCCTGGCAGTCGATCGATGGCCTGCCCGATGATTCGGGGGCTCAAGGTGGGAGTGAAGGTCCGTGACAAGCGGCCTCCGGCACCCTGCGAAGACGGTCGTCAGTATTTCCCCGCGCCGCGGTGGCAGCTCCGCGTCGTTCGCGGTGGTTCCGAGGGTGGTGTTGCGGTGGTGAGGTGGACACCGATCGCCAAATCTCCCCGAGGGCATGGAGCGCCCCTGCCCAACCTTGTCGACTATGACGCGGCGCGCGCCGGGTTCAGCTGGGATTCTGCTCGGGATGCGCTGGACGGTCTCCCAGATGGCGGGATCAATATCGCCCATGAGGCCGTTGACCGCCACGCGGTCGGTGCGGCCAGCGGGAAGGTCGCTCTCCGGTGTCTACGCCGAAATGGCGGCGTACGCGACATCACGTACGGTGAGCTTGTGGAGCTCACAAGCCGATTCGCGCAGGCGCTGGACCACTTGGGGGTTGGCGTCGGGGACCGGGTCTTCGTGCTCCTGCCGCGGGTCCCCGAGCTCTATGTCGCCGCGCTCGGCACGCTCAAGCACCGCAGTGTTCTGAGCCCCCTCTTCTCGGCCTTTGGGCCCGAGCCCATACGCCAGCGCCTCGAGATCGGCGAGGGCCGAGTGCTGGTCACGACAGCAGGCCTCTTCCGCCGGCGGGTGGCTTCGCAGCGAGACGCCCTCCGCAAGCTCGAGCACGTGCTCATCATCGACGAACCAGCCCCTGAGGGCACGATCCTCTTTCCAGACCTTCTCGCCGCGATGCCCGGGACGTATGAAATCGGCTCGACGAACCCCGAAATGATGGCGCTCCTCCACTTCACGAGTGGGACCACAGGGGCTCCCAAGGGTGCCATCCACGTCCACGATGCCGTCGTCCAGCATCACGTCACCGGTTCGCTCGCGCTCGACCTCCATGCCGACGACGTCTTCTGGTGCACCGCTGACCCCGGGTGGGTTACGGGAACCTCGTACGGGATCATCTCCCCACTGACCCATGGCGTGACGAGCATCATCGATGAGAGTGAGTTTGAGATCGACCGTTGGTACGCCACGCTGGCGGATCAGCGCGTCAGCGTCTGGTACACCGCGCCGACGGCTCTCCGCATGCTCATGGCCGCAGGTGCCGAGCCGGCCCGAGCACACGATCTGTCTGCTCTCCGTTTCATTGCCAGCGTCGGAGAACCCCTCAACCCTGAGGTGGTCAACTGGACGAATGAGACTCTCGGCATCCCCGCCCATGACAACTGGTGGCAGACCGAGACCGGTGGCATCATGATTGCCAACTTCGCAGCGATGACGATCCGCCCCGGCTCCATGGGAAAGCCCATGCCGGGTGTTGAGGCGGTGATCCTCCAACGCAACGACGAGGAGAAGATCGTCCTCGGTCCTGATGGTGCGGCGGTGGAGGTACCGGACGGCACCGACGGGATGCTCGCCCTTCGGCCAGGATGGCCATCGATGTTCCGTGGTTACCTCGGGGAGCCCGAGCGCTACGAGGCCTGCTTTACCGCCGGCTGGTACATCAGTGGAGACCTGGCTCGCCGCGATCAGGAGGGCTATTTCTGGTTTGTCGGGCGGGGCGATGACGTTATCAAGTCGGCCGGGCATCTCATCGGTCCGTTCGAGGTCGAGTCGGTGCTCATGGAGCACCCTTCCGTCGTCGAAGCGGGCGTGATAGGGATTCCGGATGCGGTCGCGGGGGAGGTTGTGAAGGCCTACGTAGTGCTTCACCGGGACGTGAGCCCGACCGATGACCTCCGCCTCGAGTTGATCGGGTTCGCCAGAAAACGTCTCGGTGCAGCCATTGCTCCCCGGGACGTTGCGTTCGCCGAACACCTGCCGCACACTCAGAGCGGGAAGATCGTTCGAAGGGTGCTCAAACAGCGCGCCCTGGGCCTTCCCGAAGGTGATACGTCGACACTCGAGGCCGCCACATGAGCGTGCCAGGGCCGGCCGGCGATCTCGACGTGGAGGGTCGGCGCCATCTTCTAGTCGACATGCTCCGAATTCGCCGGTTCGAGGAACGATGCGTCGAGCTTTACAGCGCCTCGGAGATCCGAGGATTCCTCCACCTGAGTATCGGGGAAGAGGCTTGCGCCGTTGGCGTCATGCGGGCGCTCGGACCCCACGACGCCATTGTTTCCACCTACCGTGAGCACGGGCATGCCCTCGCCCGGGGACTGTCCATGCGCTCGATCATGGCCGAACTCGAAGGCAAGGTCGACGGCTGCAGCCGGGGCCGTGGTGGTTCGATGCACCTGTTCGACGTGGATGCTCGCTTCTATGGTGGCAACGCCATCGTGGCGGGTGGCCTACCGCTCGCCGTCGGTCTTGCTCTTGCCGATCACCTCACCGCACGCCAGCAGGTGACCGCCTGCTTCTTCGGGGACGGCGCGGTGGCCGAGGGGGAGTTTCACGAGTCGATGAACCTCGCTGCACTCTGGCACCTACCTGTCTTGTTCTGCTGCGAGAACAATCTGTACGCCATGGGAACCTCCCTCTCGCTCACCGAGTCGGAGACCGATCTCTCGCTCAAGGCTGCTGCATACCGCATGCCGTCTTGGGAAGTCGATGGCATGGACGTGTTGGCGGTGGCAGATGCTGCACGAGAAGCCGCGGCGAGCGTGCGCGCCGGGGGAGGGCCGCACTTCTTGGAGCTGCGGACCTACCGTTTCCGTGCGCACTCCATGTATGACCCAGACCGATATCGCGACAAGTCGGAGATCGAAGCATGGCGGCACCGTGACCCGATCACGCTCCTTGGGGACGCACTTCGGGCTTCTGGTGAGCTCGATGACAGTGCGCTCGAGAGGATCGAGCGGGACATCGCCGGCGAGATCGATGACGCGGTCGCCTTTGCCGCGGCCTCTGGCATCGAACCTGTGGAGGACCTCGAGCGCTTCGTAACGACGATCGGGGATGAACGATGAGCGCGTGCACGTATCGTGAGGCCGTCCGCGAGGCGATCCGGCAAGCCATGCTCGCCGATGAGCGGGTCTTTTGCATGGGGGAAGACATCGGTCACTACGGGGGGTGCTACGCCGTCACCATGGGGCTGCTCGAGGAGTTCGGGTCCGAGCGCATCCGTGACACGCCACTGTCGGAGTCCGCGTTCGTTGGCGCAGGAATCGGGGCAGCGCTCGGGGGACAACGGCCGATCGTCGAAGTGATGACGGTCAATTTCAGTTTGCTTGCCCTCGATCAGATCCTGAACAACGCGGCAACACTGCGCTACATGTCCGGAGGTCAGTTGAGCGTGCCACTCGTGATCCGCATGGCGACTGGCGCGGGACGCCAGGTGGCCGCCCAACACTCGCACAGCCTCGAGGGATGGTACGCGCACATCCCGGGCCTTCGAGTACTTGTCCCCGCGACCATCGAGGACGCCCGCGGCATGCTCCAACCCGCGCTCGACGACCCTGATCCAGTCATCATTTTCGAACACGCCGGCCTGTACAACGAGAAGGGGGACCTTCCCGACGACCCCAAGACAGTAGCCATAGAGGGTGCAGTGGCTCGCCGGGAGGGTCAGGACGTCACGCTCGTTGCCTACGGGGGAACCGTTCGTGTCGCCCTCGGTGCTGCAGAGGAGCTGGCAGCGGCGGGCGTCTCGGCCGAAGTCGTGGACCTCCGCTGCCTGCGGCCTCTCGACTCTGCGACTGTGGCTGCGTCGGTGACGAAAACCCACCGCGTTGTCGTGCTCGACGAAGGCTGGCGCACGGGAAGCTTTTCCGCCGAGGTGGCGAGCCGCGTCAGCGAGGAATGCTTCTACGAGCTCGATGCGCCGCCCGCTCGCGTGTGCACGGCCGAGGTCCCCATGCCCTATGCCAAGCACCTTGAGGATGCAGCGTTGCCCCAGGTGGCCGATGTAGTAGCCGCCGTGCACCGCCTGGGGAGCTGATGGGCGATTTCCACATGCCCTCGCTCGGCGCCGACATGGAGGTGGGTCGCGTCACTGAGTGGCTGGTCAAGGTCGGCGATGAGGTCAAGCGCGGCGACATCGTGGCCGTCGTTGAGACGGAGAAGTCGACGATCGAAGTGGAGATCTTTGAGTCCGGGGTGATTGAGGCGATCGTGGTGCAGGTGGGCGAAGAGGTCCCGGTCGGCGCAGTCCTCGCCCGGGTGCGGAGCGGCGCGCCGGGCTCCTCCGAGGAGCGCGGGACCGTGCCTGCCGCAACCGAGACCACGCCCCCGACGGCGCGGGAGGCGCCAGCGGCAACGGCGTCAGTGCGCTCACCCATGGTGCGGCATATCGCCGCCGAGGCGGGCCTCGACCTCAATGCGATCACCGGAACCGGGGAGGGTGGCGTGGTCACGCGCCACGACGTCGAGCAGGCTGTCGCGGCGCATCAGCGTCCGACGGGTCGCTTGCGCGCCTCACCACGGGCCCGTGCAGTGGCAGCCGAGCTTGGCGTCGACCTCAACACGGTCCAGGGCACCGGCCCCAGGGGGGCGGTAACTGAAGGGGACGTTCGGAAACTCAATGTGCTCCGAGATCGAGTGGCCGCATCGTCGAACGAGGGAGCCGTCACGGCGGTTGTGCCGGAGGCCCCTGCGAGCGCCGGCCCGACGAGCGATGCCAAGGCGAAACAAGCCGCATTGCGACGGGCCATCGCCGCGCTCATGGCCCGTTCGAAGCGGGAGATACCCCACTACTACCTCTCGACGACAATTGACATGCGCAGGGCATCGGAGTGGTTGGAACATCTGAATGCCGGTCGCTCGATCACCGACCGTATCGTGATGCCGGTGCTGCTCCTGAAGGCGACGGCTCGTGCAGTGGCGACGGTCCCTGAGATGAACGGCCTCATGGTCCACGGGCAGTTCGAGGCGAGCGCAGCTGTGCACGTCGGTGTGGCCATCTCGTTGCGGGGCGGTGGGGTGATCGCACCTGCCATCCACGACGCGGCCGGGATCGGGCTCGATGAGCTCATGGTGGCACTGCGTGATCTCGTGACGAGGGCTCGCGTCGGTCGGCTGCGGAGCTCTGAGATGAGCGATCCCACCATCACGGTCACCAACCTTGGGGATCTCGGCGTCGATCAGGTCTTTGGGGTGATCTACCCGCCGCAGGTTGCCCTCGTCGGCTTCGGAAAGGTCGCCGAACGGCCGTGGGCCGAGGGCGGGTTGCTCGGCGCTCGACCGACCGTCACTGCTACCCTCGCCGCGGACCACCGTGTAAGCGACGGCCACCGGGGTGGGCTCTTCCTTTCCACCATCGACCATCTCCTGCAAGCACCGGAGGACCTATGACGCGAGACCAAGCCATGGACATCATGCGTGACGTTCTCCACCAGGTGGCGCCCGAAGCGGACCTTGGAGAGGTCGGGCCGGAGGAGATGATGGCCGAGGCGCTCGATCTTGACTCCTTGGATTTCTTGAATTTCATGATCGGTCTGCACGAGCGCACCGGCATCGAGATACCCGAGTTGGACTATCCCCAGTTGGCAACCGTCGAGAGGTGCGCCGCCTACCTCGTCGCACACACGTAAGGTGCGACGATGAGAGCCGGCTTGCGACGGCCGTCTGACAACGCCGGACCGGCTATCCGCCTGCTGTTACCGCCGGAGGGTGCAACCGGTCGGCCCTGGCTCGGCCGAAGTCCGCCCGTATGATCGCCCAGTCGAGGGCCGACGGGAGGCAACGTCGTGCCCACACCGAGCGAGTTGCTGCGCCGTTTCGCCAGGAGCCCTCCCGAACGTCTAGAAGGTGATCGAGGGTTCATTGGGCGGAGCCCTAGACGTTGCCCAACGCGCGCCGAGCAAGCTCGGCGAATTGCTCACAGCAGTTGCCCATGCCCGACAGGCATTCATCTCTGGCACGGACCTGGCACTCATGATCGCCGCCGTCGCTGTCGGCGTAGCTGCCATCGTCGTGCTGGTGCTGCTTCCCAATTGGGGACAGGCCTGACCAATCTGGGGTGGACGGGCACTTCTGCGGGGTCCGATGAGTTCGGTCAACTCGACCGTGGCGGGCTGGTGCTGGCCGTGACCGCACTCGCCTGCGGAAGGCGCAAGGGTCACGTTTTCCGCGTGACAGGCGAACGCCTTGGGAGGGGCGGTGGGGAAGCAGCTCGATAGGGCCGTTGGTCCCGAGCTCGACATGGCGAAGATTGCATCCAACCTCGTCGAGCCACAACCGACCTGGTCTGGCGCTCAAATGCCCATGAGGCAGTTCCAACCCGTCCATCGAAGTGGAGCATGGGCAACCCGACCTGGGCCGCGTCAGGCCGCTTCCAACGAACGGTTGCGGTAGAGGACTGAGCAGAACCTCAACGTGTCTCATTCGCAGGGGGACTGACCCTGACGGGTTCATTCGGTGCACGCACGAGGGGGTGAGCAGTTCGCGTGACCGGGAGCAACATGACGGGCAACGTGGAAGCCCCGAGCACTTCGCGAATCACCAGGGCTCGGCCGGGGGTGGTGTCCTGAGACCAGCTCAGCACGATCAGGTAGGCGCCGTGCTCTGCGGACACTTCCGCCACCCGCTCAGCCACCGGTCCCGGTCTGAGCTCGATGTGGGTGGCTTGGGGATGATGGCCGTGTGTGAGCCGGACCTATATGAATCGAACGGGCAACGTGTAGCGATGACAGGAGGACCGATGAGAGAGCCTGACAGTAGGGAACAGCGCCTTGATCAGCATGTCACGGGACAAGGGGGAGAGCGAGATCGCGGGGACTCGGACGCCGAGGGGGTCTGTGGAAAATGTGGCATGGATGCGCACCTCCACGAAGGCCTATGCCGGCACTGTCACCAAATCGCGCTCGACGAGCGGAGGACAGAAGCCTCCATACAACACGAACAGCGTCAAGTTCCTCCGCATCAGGCACCTTCGATCCCGCTTCACAGCCCTCCCTGGCGACGCCGAGGCGCCTGAGCTTGAGGGCCGGAGCGTCGATCGGCTTGCTCCACTGGACGTGACGGCGTCGAGGCCGCTTGTTCGCGAGCCAGTTCTTGACGCTTCGCTCCCGGATCGGCGGCAAAGGGGCCCTTTGGAATCCAGCATCGTGCCTCTCTGTGGTTGCGACCGCAGGTCTGCGACCTCTACTTCGCGATGGGGCCACCGGTTGGGGCCGATTCCAAGAAGACGCAACGGTGTCCACCCGGGCATTCCGTCGTTCGTCGATGAGCCAGCCCCAGCCGGACCAGGGCTGCTTCGAGGTCCCGTTCGTCACATCCAGCCTGAAGTGCTATGCGTTGGATACGGGCGAGTCCGTCTCGTTCGCGTCCGGTCAGCAGATCGAGGTGTCGAGCCGCGTCGGACGCCCGCGGATCGAGGGGCAGTCGGGCACCCGGCCAGACACCACGGAGCTCCCGCAGGAAGAGCCCGACCGTGACCGGTCCCCACCCCGGCAGATCGTCGAGGAGCGCGACGAGGGCTGCCGGGTCGATGTAGCGGCGACCGATCTCACCGACATCGCCACCGAACTGGCGGCCAACCTCCTCGGAGAGCGTCTGGAGGCGCGTGGCCGTCCTGAAGTCATATCGCGCGTACCCGCCAGCGTCGAAGAGCGACCAGCCGTTTCCATTCACACCGTCCAGCGTCGGAGATGCGGTCGATCCCGGCCCGGATCAACTGATGAAAGGTCCGTTCGGCAATCCGCGCCGAAATGCGGGTGCCGAATAGCGTTGATGCCAGGAACCACCGATCAACCTCTGCGTTTCCGGCGTCCACATCGATGCCGAGGGCGCTCGAATAGCGACCGCCGAACTGACGAACAATAGAATTAGCCAGCGGGCCCTTGGTGTCGAGTGGGCTCACCCCAACACAGCCCAGAGCAGCTCATCGTGCATGCGGCGGCCACAAAGAGCTTCGTGGCTTGGACCTGACTGGCTCGCCCCCACCCGGAGTCGGTTCGGGTCGTCAATTCTAAAGAACGACACCAAACTCGTCGGGAAGGACGGCGATAACGTGGTCCATAATTCCCGGTGCCAGTTCGTCCCGAAGGACCTGCATCACGGCACGGGTGGCGCTCGCCGCCTCGGCGGAACTTTGGAGGGTGGCATCACGTTCAACCCGGACAATGAACTCGTCGAGAGTCAGCTTCTGTGGCGTCGAACCCGGATCCCAGCCTTCGTAGAAGATTCCACGCACTAGCAACGGGAGTTGCGCCGCCAAGTGCACCGAGACCTCGGTGCCGATGCGGTCGCGGAGAGCGTGTAACACGGCCCGGAGGAGACCATAGGCTTGCTGTCGGTCTTCGGTGCCCAGCTCCCGACTCAGCCTATCGAGCCATTCGTTCGTCTTAGCAACGGTCCGATCGATCACGCTGACCTGGTGTCCCATAGGGCAATCATTCTCGTCCTTCGACCTACGGGACAGGGCCGAAGGTCACAGAATCGGGTGGCCGTCCGTCGCCGAGCCACGGGACGCTGGCCCGGCGAGCTTCCCCGAGCGGTGGGGCACAATCTGACGAGACCGTAGAGCCGGTCAGCACGGCCGAGATTGGGGGCGATAGGAAAAAAAGAGTACCGAAAGTCCCTTGGCAAGAGGTCAGGATTGGTGGCACCGTGGCCATATGTGGATAGACCAGAAGGGATCGAGCGTGCTGCTTCGATCCGAGTGCATGCGATTGTTGACGATTGCCGCCAAGGAGGTGGGAATCGGAAGGATCGGTGTTCCGACGAATCAAGCTCCAGTGGTCGTCCGAGTCAACTTCGGGATCCAGGATCATCAGATCTTCGTACGAGGTGGTACCGGGTTCTTCTCACGAGCGGCAGCCGGGAATCTGGTGGCCTTCGAGGTGGACCAAGTCAACGCCACCGAGGGAATTGCGTGGAGCGTTCTTGTTCGCGGATTGGCCAGGTTGATCGAGTCCCCGACCGAGGAACTTGCCACGGTGGCACATCCAATCGTCCCCGAGACCGGTGACATCGTTCTCGTTATTCGTCCCGACCTGCTGACTGGTTGCCGATTCGACCTCCACTAGAGATCCTGAGGATGGTGAACTCACCCTTCGGCCCGACGGATCCGACCCGAGACGGTCGTCGGAACCGACGCTTCCTGATCATCCAATGGCCTGCCTGGTGGCAGCGGGTTGCGAAGGATGTCGATCCATGTCGCCACGGCTGTGATCGAGCGAATCCGTCGCTTCGGATTTCAGCGGGTGTGACTCTTGAGGAGGTCAGCCGAGCGTGAATCCGTCGCCCAGGGATCGCCTCTCCGGCCGGTAAACGACTCGGCTGGTACCAGGTGCGGCCCATGACATGCTCACCCAACTATGAGGGCGTCACCACGTTCCAGGCGAAGCACGCTATGCCATTACATAGGCCTTTGTCCCCTAGTAATGGCGCCGGTCGCCACATATCATGACTCTGACCTTGGACGCGAGGAAAGGACTCACCATGACTGACGACACCCCTGAGCGGCGCTCCGGGCCGCTCGGCGAGCGCATCATCCTCGTGGGCGTTGACGCCTCAGACGAGTCACGCGATGCTCTGCGCTGGGCAGCACATTACGCAGCGCTGGTGGGGGACCGCCTTGAGGTCGTGCACGCCTGGAATACGAGACAGGAGCTCGTCTGGGTGCCCGAAGTGCCCCCGCCGCCGACCCCCATCGACGTGGCCCGCAACAGGCTGACCGAGATGGTCGACGACGTCTTGGGTGCCGATTCATCGGTGGCCAAGTCTGTGGATGTCGTCGAAGGACACGCTAGCAAAGTGCTCGTCGAACGCAGCCGCCACGCCGAGCTGCTGGTGGTCGGTAGCCGTGGCCATGGTGGGTTCGATGGGATGACCCTCGGGTCGGTGAGTGGGCATTGTGCAGAGCATGCCCACTGTTCGGTGATGATCGTGCGGCCATCGACCGAGTCCGAAATGTCCTCGGGAGGTTGACCCACACCGCTGTCCCAGCACCCCGCTACGCGCTCGGGGATCCCCGACCCCGCTGAAATCCGGAGCGCCGCGAATTCCTCGAATGGACACTTGCGACGGTGAACTGATCAAGAGGAGCGGAGAGATAGGGGACCCGCCTTTGATAATTGGTCGGCCCGACCTGCCTCATGAGACATCGTTCGAAGACATGTTGGCCGATCAGAATGCGGATCGATAGGGCGGAGTGCCGCCGCTGCCCGGCACTCGTTACATAACAGGTTCACTCTT
>Ga0208079_1001468_pt1 | contig 12283 bp, 13 predicted proteins | sample NGESurdeep092012_5_FD_184474 | JGI IMG/M metagenome (GOLD analysis project Ga0208079, IMG submission 184474) | Arctic peat soil microbial communities from Barrow, Alaska - NGEE Surface sample 210-2 deep-092012 (SPAdes) | ecosystem: Environmental > Terrestrial > Soil > Wetlands > Peat ... | reverse complement strand
ACCGGCGGCCGACGACTATTCATGGCCTCCATCCGTGTCGCCATCCTCTGGCACATGCACCAGCCCTTTTATAAGGACCTGGTCAGCGGCGAATACCGGCTTCCCTGGGTGCGCCTGCACGCGCTCAAGGACTACTACGGCATGGTCAAGCTGCTGGACGAATTTCCCGGCGTCCACCAGACTTTCAACCTGGTGCCGTCGCTGATAGCGCAAATCCAGGACTACGTTTCCGGCGCTGCGCGCGACCCGTTTTTCGACGTAGCTGCCAAGCCGGCCTCCGAACTCAGCGAGAACGAGCGGCGTTTCGCGCTGGACTATCTGTTCCAGGCGAACCTCACCCACCTAGTCGGACGCTACCCGCGCTATCGCGAACTGTGGGAGATGTTCCGCGGCGCTGTCAGCGACTCCGCCCGCGCCGTCCGCGTTTTCAGCGACCCGGATTTTACCGATCTGCAAGTACTGTCGCAGCTCGCCTGGTTCGACGAGTACTTTCTTGTCGAACCGGAGATTGCCGCTTTGGTCAAGAAGGGACGTGGCTTCTCACTCGACGAGCAACGTTTCTTGATCGCCAAGGAGCGCGACATCATGGCTGCGGTTCTGCCCGAAGGGCGCGTTCCAGAAGTCCGAGCACCGTGTTCGACGCTGCTCACCTAGGCCTAGGGCATGGCATCGACGGCATCGACGGCGTCGCCCGGCGAACCGGAACGACTTAGTAGTCCTTGGTGACCCGATCGTCGAGATCCGCCCGCAGCTGGTAGTTAGCGTCCTGCAGGTCCAGGACCATGGCGACGCCGGCCAGGTTCACGCCGGTGGACACCAGGTGCGCGATGCGGCGGAGCCGTTCCAGGTCTTCGCTGCTGTAGCGGCGGGTGCCCCCAACGGAGCGCACCGGCTCAAGCAGGCCCCGGCGCTCATACAGGCGCAGCGTCTGGGAGCCGATGCCAACCAGCTCGGCGGCAACGGAGATGGCGTACACGCCACGGCGTGGACCAGGCTCAGTATCGGTCGCAGTCATCAGGGTCACCTTCCATCAAGACCCGAAGAAGCCGCTTGAATTATGGTGACACGAATGCTATAAAAAATCTATGGTCACCGTGTCAGATCATAGTCTTGGGTGGCCGAACTGAACAGGGAAACCAGCAGTAGGGGAGTGATGAAGATGTTGATGCGCACTGATCCCGTCCGTGAGCTTGACCGTCTCACCCAACAGGTGCTCGGCACCACCAGCCGCCCAGCGGTCATGCCGATGGACGCTTGGCGCGACGGGGACGAGTTCATCGTGGAGTTCGACCTGCCAGGGGTGAAGGCCGAGGACGTCGACCTCGACATCGAGCGCAACGTGCTCACGGTAAAGGCCGAGCGGCCCATCTCCGACGACAAGGACACCGAGATGATCGCAGCCGAGCGCCCTCGCGGCGTGTTCAGCCGGCAGCTGTTCCTGGGGGACAACCTGGACACGGACCGGGTGAAGGCCGAGTACGACGCTGGGGTACTGCGGTTCACCATTCCGGTCGCCGAACAGGCCAAGCCGCACAAGATCACGATCGCCAGCAGCGGACACCCTCACTCCATCAAGTCATGACCACGTCATGACCCTTGTGGAGTTCCTCGAGGCGCGCATCTTCGAGGATGAGCTGATGGCAAACGCCGCTATCGACAGTGCCGCCGACTGGCATGTGTTCTATGCCTACCGGGACGTCAAAGACGGCGATGGCCAGTACGTCGTACTCGCCGACGGCCAGGCCCCGACGGCCGGGCAGGCCGCACACATCGCCCGGCACAGTCCGGCCCGGATCCTGCGCGAGTGCGAGGCTGCGCGCGTGGTCATCGCCGAGTTCCTCCGTCTGGATGCACTCGGCGACCTGCCAGGTTGCGCCGTCGCGGAGACAGCTCTGAAGCAACTTGCCTCCGTGCACTCCGACCACGTTGACTTTGATCAGACCTGGGCCTGACCAGCTGCTCGCGTTGCCTGAGGTCCGATATCGCCAAACGCCCCCTGAACTCCGGAAACGCACGTGGGTGCCCCTTCCGACGCACCTTTGGATGGGCCCCGACGAGGCGGATCTGGCATCTGTTGCCCTGGCCGTCAACGCCGGTCGCCGGGTTTGGGTGTATTTGTGCTGTATGCCCCATGAGTCCTTCACCAGCGTTTCCGGGTAGTGTCCGCTTTGAGCATGTGGCGCCTGAGCGGTGACTCTCGATCCTTCGGTTTCGGTCCCGCGCTGCGATGAGCCGTCGACCGGCGGTGCAAACCGAGGGGCGCCAGAGATGTATGACCAGCCGCTGTTCCTGCAGACATTGTCAAGATTCGCCGTGGTTCTGCCTGCGCGCTACGACCTTGAGGCAGCGCTGAGTGAGCTCACAGAGAGCGTCACTGCGGTGCTGGGCCTGTGCGGTAGCGGGGTCACGATGGTCGAAGACGGACGGCTGCGTTTCGTGACTGCGGTGAGCCAGGCTTCGGGAGAGCTGGAGCGAAGTCAGCAGGAGCAGCAGGCAGGCCCGTGCCGGGACGCGTACGAAACCGGTGAGGTGGTCCGGGTGGACGACGTGCGGGCCGAGTCCACCCGATGGCCTGAGTTCTCAGCCATCGCGACCCGCCTGGCTGTGGCCGGCGTCGCCGGAATCCCGATGCGCCTTGACGACCAGATCATCGGCGCCCTCAACCTCTACTCTCCCGAGCCGCGCCAGTGGTCGGATGTAGACATCGCAGTTGCCGGGGTGCTGGCCGACGTGGCGACCAGCTACGTGGTCAACGCATCCAAGCTGCGCCAGCAGGAGCAGCTCAGCGAGCAGCTGCAGGAGGCGCTGGAGTCTCGGGTCGTGATCGAACAGGCCAAGGGGATCACCGCACAAAAGAACGCAGTGACCATCGATCAGGCCCACCATCTGATGCGCCGACATGCCCGCAACAACAACGCCAGCCTGCGGCTGGTCGCCGAGGCGATCGTTGCCGTGGGGCTTCACGTCTGAGCTCGCCAGCCAACCAGTCCGAGCTGCAAGTGCGGAAGTGCGGAAGTGCTTCGGGTGTAACGTCTTAGTTGTTGCGTCCCTCCAGACCCTGGGGGCGTCGTCTTCTCCCCGTGCTGCTCCCGAACCTCGGTGGCCCGTGTCCTTTGTCCTGGGGCCACCGAATCGAGTTCGTCATGGCACAGCAACCGATCAGTTCGCCAGATCTCCCCGCTGATTTCGACCACCACATCATTCTTTTCCCGACCCGGTCTGCGACCGACGGCCCGGCCGAGCCCGCAGCGCATTCAACCAGCCTTCCGGCCACAGGACCTCAGGGACGGGTTAGAACACACGCCATACGTCAGGTAGTGGTCCTGGAGGTTTCCTGCCGGCTCAGTGAGGTCGTCGGGGAGCTGGACCAGGCCATACAACTGGCTCTGGCCGAAGGACCCCGTGGCGTGGTCTGCGACCTGTCGAACGTGCTCGAGGGGACGGACCCGGACGCGGTGGAGGTGCTCGCAACGGCGGGGCGCCATGTGCGCGACTGGCCCGGCACCCCCGTGGCCGTGGCCTGCCCGGACCCGAGGGTCCGCGAGGCGCTGCGCGCCCACCCCCTGGGCGATTACCTGATCGTGACCCCGTCATTGTTCTCCGCGGTATCCGACGTTCTGGCGACCCCGACGCTGGCCGTTGAGCGGAAACACGTCGCCGCGCACCCAACAGCCCCCCGCGCATCGCGGGAATTCGTCACGCGCACCCTGCTGGACTGGCGGTTGGGCCGGGTCATCCCCTTCGCGAGCCTCGTGATCGGCGAGCTCGTGGCCAGCTCGTCAATCAACGCCGGCACCGACATCGACCTATCCGTCGTATGGAACCGTGAGGCCCTACGCCTGACAGTCCGTGACCACGGCCCCGCGCTGCCCGGTCAGCGGCCTTCACTCTTGTACCTGCATGGGCGCAGGCTCACCGTCGTCGCCGGCCTCTCCCGAGCGTTCGGGGTTCTGCCCGCAGCAGACGGCGGCAAGGTCGTCTGGGCTGTTCTCGACGCCCCCCGATCTCGCCCATCGGACAGCCCGCACCTTTCTGCCCTGGAACGCCAGGAGTCACTCATCCTCAACGATGCCCACGGCCGTGCCGAGCTGCCATTCAGGGCCGCCTCTAGCCCGCGCCCGCCGGAGAACCCCTTCCGCCCTACACCTGGTGGAGAAGACACGTCCGCGCGCTGAGGGCCTGGAGAACACCTGGCTAAGGACGTCGGTCGAAAAAACGGGGATCCGTTTCCCACCAGGGCCGATCGAGCACGGGCTCGACGGACTGCGCTGCACGCGCGTCCAGGTAAGCATCCGTCTGACGCGCATCAGCGTCGTCGGCACGAACCCACGTCACGAAGACCGCTGCTAACAAGGGCAGGCCGACGACCTCCGCGACAGCCAGCATGGCGCCTCCGCCGAGCTTCTGGTCCAACGCCGCCGGCGGCCCCCACGTCCGGTTGGTGAAGCCCGTGACACCGGGCGCCAGCAGAGTCGGTGCAGTCATCACAAGGATGCCTGGGATCGCGTCGAGCAGCCCATCCACGAACGCGATCAGGGCCCGCACGGGATGGGTGCACCACGTGGGCAACAGATCCTCACCCAGCAGGGGCAGGACGACCAGCAGACCCGTGCCCAGCAGCTGCACATAAAGCACCTCACGAACCAGAGCACTGGACACCGACAAGGTGAAGTACCTCGTGAAGAAGACAATGATGAGCGACCCCACCGCCAGCAGCGAACTCACCAGCGGCAACATCAGGATCCGGGGGAGTAGTCCGGAAAGGGCCCGGCGCAACTGCCGAACACCCTGGGCGCCCAATGCTCTTTCGGCCAGTGTGATGGGGTCCCCGAGCGCGAGTCCCATGGGCGTCACTGCCGACAGGACGGCCGCCTGGACAGCAGCCACCCAGAACAACGATGTGCGGTACACCCCGAGCGCACCACACGTTCCGTAGACCAGTGAGCCGATGCCGAGGAGGATGAACATCGCGCCCCGCAGCCAGTGCCACTTCTCACCGCGGCGGTGCGCGCGGACCAGACAGGCCGCGTATAGGCAGGTGAGGGCAACGGCAAGGCTTGCGCCCAGAGGGTCAAACATCCAGGACGTCAGCAGGCTCACGGGAGTCAGGGGAGGCAACACGCTTGCATCATGCGCCACATAAGGCAGGTTTGGGGTTTACAGCGGGCGATAGGGGTCATCACCGGAGTAACGTGCCGCTGAGGTGACACTTGGACACGCGCGGAGGACGACATGCTCATCACGACTGCGAACGACTTTCCGGACCATGAGATCGAGCGCGTGCTCGGTGAGGTCTTTGGCCTGACCGTGCGGTCACGCAATCTTGGCTCTCAGATCGGAGCAGGCTTGAAATCGGTCTTCGGTGGAGAGCTGCAGGGAATGACTGCGATGTTGGCCCAGGGCCGTGAACAGGCGATCGAGCGACTGGTCGAGGAGGCCACTCGGCGCGGCGGTAATGCGATTGTGGCCATGCGCTTTGACACGAGTGAGCTTGGCAGCACATGGACGGAGATCTGCGCCTACGGCACCGCCGTGGTCGCACGCGGGCTGTGACGTGCCTTCAGGGCTTCAAGGTCGCGTTTCACCTGGACTGAACTCGGATGACGACAGGAGCTGGGCACTGGTGAAGAAACGGGTCTACGAGAAAGAGCTCCTGCGCCTGCAGGCCGAGCTTGTCGTGCTGCAGGAGTGGGTGCGAGCTGAGAACAAGCGGGTCGTGGTGGTCTTCGAGGGTCGCGACGCCGCTGGCAAGGGCAGCACCGTCAAGCGGGTGACGCAGTACCTCAATCCGCGGGTGGCCCGGATCGCGGCGTTGCCTGTTCCCACCGATCGCGAGCGGACACAGTGGTACTTCCAGCGGTACATCGAGCATTTCCCCGCAGCCGGCGAGATCGTGCTCTTCGACCGCAGCTGGTACAACCGCGCTGGTGTCGAGTGGGTCATGGGTCTGTGCACCGCCGAGGAACACCAGCGATTCCTCCATCAGTGCCCGATCTTCGAGCGGCTGCTGGTCGAAGACGGCATCATCTTGCGCAAGTACTGGTTCTCCGTCAGCGACGGCGAGCAGGAGCGCCGTTTCCGCTCCCGGGTGACAGACCCGATGCGACAGTGGAAGCTCTCGCCGATGGACGTGGAGTCGCTGAACCGCTGGGAGGACTACTCGCGGGCCAAGGACGAGATGTTCGTCCACACCGACATTCCCGAGTCACCGTGGCTCGTCGTCGAGAGCGACGACAAGCGCCGCGCCCGGATCAACATGATCGCCCACCTGCTCTCGAGCATCCCCTACGAGCCGGTGACGCGGCCCCCGTTGAAGCTATCGAAGCGGCCGCCGCCGACCGGCTACGTCCGCACGCCGCGCGCCCTGCAGACCGAGGTGGCAGACCACGCGGCCACGATTGAATGAGGCTTGAACGCACATGGCACCGGCTCAGCCGCCAACATCTTCCGGAAACACCGACTGGACCTGGCGCCGCGAGACGCCGCTAAGCCGGTTCCTGCGAACCGAGAGCGGCAGCGCGGCGGTTCTGCTAGTGGCCACCGTCGTAGCACTGGTCTGGGCGAACATCGCCAGCGCTTCGTACGAGGCCGTTTGGCACACCGTGCTGTCGTTCCAGCTCGGTGGTTCGGGTGTGACGATGGACCTCGTCGGCTGGGTCAACAGCGCCCTGATGACCTTCTTCTTCTTCGTCGTGGGTCTTGAGGCCCGCCGCGAGTTCGACATGGGTGAGCTACGTGAGCGGCGCCGGTTGGTGCTGCCCGTCACGGCAGGGATCGCCGGCATGACCATGGCAGTCCTTCTGTACCTGGTGATAAACACCGGTGAGCCCTCGGCGCGGGGCTGGGGCGTGGCCATGTCAACCGACACCGCCTTCGCGCTCGGGATGCTCGCTCTCATAGGCCCGCGGTTCCCCGAGCAACTGCGAGCCTTCCTGCTCACGGTGGTGGTTATCGACGACATGGTCGCACTGCTCGTGATCGCGACGGTCTACACAATCGAGCTCAGCGTCGTGCCACTCCTGGTGGCTCTCGTCCTGTTTGCGGGGATCCTCGTGTTGAGCCGGTTACACGTCCGCCACGGCGGTGTCTATCTCATCGTCGGCGTCGCCACCTGGGTCGCGACGTATCTCTCGGGGGTCGACCCCGTCGTCGTTGGCCTTGCCATGGGTCTGCTGACCTACGCCAGCCCCGCCGGCCGCGAGCACCTCGAGCGCGCCACTGACAGATTCCGCGACTTCCGCGAGCAACCCACCCCAGAGCTCGCCCGCTCCGCCCGGGCGAGCCTGCTGCGAGCCGTCTCACCGAACGCGCGGCTCCAGGATGCCTTCCACCCCTGGACCAGCTACGTCATCGTGCCACTGTTCGCGCTGGCCAACGCGGGCATCCCCATCCACGGCGATTTCCTGTCGCAGGCGTACCGGTCGCCGATCACCTTCGGTATCATCGGCGCCTACCTCCTGGGCAAGCCGGTGGGCATCCTGGCCGGGTCATGGTTCGTCACGCGGGTGACCGCCGGACGGCTGCGTCCACCAGTGGGCTGGGTGGCGGTTGCCGGCGGTGGCACCATCGCCGGCATCGGCTTCACGGTGAGCCTGCTCATCGCCACCCTGGCGTTCAGCGGACGCGACCTGCAGGAGGCCAAGCTCGGTATCCTGACCGCAGCTCTGGGCGCCGCAGGGTTGACCTGGGTGCTCTTCCGAATCACAGCCGCACTCCCACCGGCACGGCGGGCCCGCGCACTGCTGGGCACCGCGGAATCCATCGTTGACCTCGCGGACCCGGTGCACCCGGACCGCGACCACGTCCGCGGCCCGAGCGATGCCCCCGTCACTCTGGTCGAGTACGCGGACTTCGAGTGCCCATTCTGTGGCCAGGCCGAGCCGGTGGTCCGCGAGCTGCTAGCCGACCACGGTGACATCCGGTATGTATGGCGGCACCTGCCGCTGCGAGACGTGCACCCGCACGCCCAGTTCGCCGCCGAGGCCTCCGAGGCAGCCGCACGCCAGGGCGCCTTCTGGGGCATGCACGACCTTCTGCTCGACCATCAGGGTGAACTGCTCACCCCGGACCTGCTGGGTTATGCCGAGCAGCTCAGCCTCGACGTTGCCCGTTTCACCACCGACCTCCACCGCCACGCAGGCGCCGCTCGAGTCGCCCAGGACGTCGACAGCGCTGATCTCAGCGGGGTCTCGGGCACTCCGACCTTCTTCCTCAACGGTCGACGCCACCACGGGTCCTACGACATCGAGACGCTGTCCAACGCGGTCCGTCTCGAGCGAGCCAAGGCGGCGATCAGGCCATAACCAGCCAGCTCTCAACAGTCGTGGGCGGATCGCAGGGTCACAGGTTGGTGTCGGTGCCTTCACAGACGAACTAGCATTCCCCCCACCGCTGAACTGGAAGAGGACTCCTGATGACTCACTGGACCACGGCCGACATGCCGGATCAGAGCGAGCGCGTGGCAGTGGTGACCGGCGCGAACTCTGGCCTCGGCTACCACGTCGCTCTGGCACTTGCGATGGCCGGTGCCGACGTCCTCCTTGCCTGCCGCAACATCGCTAAGGCGGAGTCAGCCGTAGCCTCGATCCGAAAGGTGGTCCCGGCCGCCAGCGTGCGTTTCATGAGGCTGGACCTAAGTGACCTTGCTTCGGTCGAGGCGTTTACGAACAACTTCAGAAGGGAGCACGACCGGTTGGACCTGCTGGTCAACAATGCCGGACTGATGGCTGTTGACGAGTCACGCACGGTGGACGGGTTCGAGACCCAGCTCGGGGTCAACCATCTGGGTCACTTCGCGCTGACGGCGCGTCTTCTGCCGGCCCTGTTTTCGACTCCGGGTGCCCGCATTGCGTCAATGTCGAGTTTGGCGCACCGGCCGGGGCGCCTTGTGATGGACGACCTCATGTTTGATCGTCGCCGTTACAGCCGTTGGCAGGCCTACTACCAGAGCAAGCTCGCCATCTTGCTGTTCACCGCAGAGCTGCAGCGCCGTCTTGCCGAGGCGGGAGCAGGAGCGATCGCGGTGGCCGCCCATCCGGGCGTGGCCCGCACGAATCTTGGCTCCCAAGGGCACGGCATCAGTAACGGGCTGATGCGCGTCGGCCTTCCGATTTGCGGTCGGACGACATCAGGGGCGCTGCCACTGTTGCGCGCCGCCACGGATGCCGCCGTGCTGGGTGGGCAGTTCTATGGACCTCGTTGGGGGGTCGTCGGCCCACCAGTTCTGGAGACTCCCAGCCGGCGTGCTCGCAACGACGCCTCCGCCCGATTGCTGTGGAGTGCATCGGTCGAACTCACCGGTCTGGACCCCACCTTCGGTCGCTGAGGAGCGCCGTCTTCGATTGTTATGAGCGCTTGTCCGTGCGCTTGCGCTGCCACGACGCCCGAAGATGTCCGCCAAGAACCGTCAGCCCGAGCATCAACGCGAAGACCGTGACCAAGACGGCAAAACCACGGCCGACCCCGAAGGACTTGGTGGCGACGAGCGCGATGTGGGCGTCCATGGTGTGAGAAGCAGATGTGGCCACGGTCAGCAGAGGGGTTAGCACGGTGCCATATTGCCGCATCACTGTTCGGGCCCCGCGGCATCTGTCGGCGAGGTCACGTAGGTTGTCGAAGTAGTCCGGCGCCCGGCCCCGTAACAGATGGCTTGGCGGGGGCAGCCTCACGACGCGCAAACAGCAGTCACAGTTGGCGCACAGGATGAGCAGGCAGGATTGTCGTGCCTGCCCGTTCGGCGGGTACCTGTGCCTCCCGGTGCGGAGGCCGCCTGACCCGCGCCGTTCGTCGATGGTGTCTGGTCCGGTTTTGGTCCGGCGACTTGACGACACCCACCGACGAAGGAGATGTCCATGATCGAGGCCCTCGATCTAACAAAGATGTATGGCCATAAGAAGGCCGTTGACGACCTGACTTTCACGGTTAAACCAGGCATTGTCACCGGGTTTCTCGGTCCGAATGGGGCTGGTAAGTCCACAACGATGCGAATGATCCTGGGACTGGACGCTCCGACCGCAGGGACCGTTCGCGTGAACGGCAAGCTGTACCGCGAGCACTCCGCACCGCTGCACGAAGTCGGGGCGCTGCTCGAGGCGCGATCGATCCACACAGGCCGCAGCGCGTTCAACCACCTGCTGGCACTGGCCCAGACTGGGGGCATCCCTCGCGCCCGGGTGGACGAGGTCGTGGACGTGGTGGGCTTGCGTGAGGTCGCGCGCAAGCGGGTAGGTGGCTTCTCCCTGGGGATGGGTCAGCGGCTCGGGATAGCCTCAGCGCTTCTTGGCGACCCGCATACGCTGATTCTTGACGAACCTGTCAACGGCCTGGACCCCGACGGAATCCGCTGGATCCGCAACCTGCTGAAGTCACTGGCAGCTGAGGGCCGCACCGTCTTCGTGTCCTCGCACCTGATGAGCGAGATGGCGCAGACCGCCCAACATCTGATCGTCATCGGGCGCGGACGCCTCATCGCCGACACGAGCATGGATGAGTTCATCGCCGGCGCCTCCCACAACCTGGTGCGGGTGCGTACCACCGACCCGACCAACCTGGCCTCGCTCCTGGGCGGTCCCGACGTCAAGGTCGTGGCAGCGCCAGGGGACGCGCTGGAGGTCAGTGGCCTGAGCACCGACCAGATCGGGACTGCCGCCGGCCGCGCAGGCATCACCCTTCTTGAACTGTCTGCTCAACAGACCTCCCTGGAGGAAGCATTCATGGACCTGACCAAAGACGATGTGGAGTTTCACGGCGCCACGATGACCAATGAGGGCGTCAACCCGCTCGAGACCGCAGGAGCCGACCGATGAGCACCGCCACTGCCACTCCGACCCGCCCACCCGCGTCGTCGCACAAGAAGGTCACCCAGGCACGAGTCCTCCTCTCCGAGTGGACCAAGATCCGGTCCCTGCGTTCGACGATCTTCTCCCTGCTGGCAGCGATCGTGTTCATCGTCGGCCTCGCTGTTCTGGTGCCCATGGTGACCGTGTCGCACTGGCCGCCTCGCGACCCACGCGAAGCGCTTGGCTTTGATCCCACCACTCGAACCCTGAGCGGAATCTTTCTCGCGCAGCTGGCGATTGGTGTTCTTGGGGTGCTGCTCATCACGGGGGAGTACGCAACCGGGATGATCCGGGCGACCTTCGCGGCGGTGCCTGCCCGCCTGCCGGTCCTGTGGGCCAAAGCCGCCGTGTTTGCGGCGGTGACCCTGGTGCTGATGGTCCCAACGGTGCTCGGAGCGTTCCTGATCGGCCAGTCGATCCTGACGTCCAAGCACCTGCAGACAAACCTGAGCAACCCCGGCGTGCTGCGCGCGGTGATTGGTGCCGCTCTCTTCCTCACCGTTGTCGGGCTGCTGGGGATCGGTCTCGGAGCCCTGCTGCGCAACACCGCCGGCGGCATCTCGACGCTGTTCGGCCTGCTCTTCGTCCTGCCGATCATCGTGCGGTTCCTGCCGTCGTCCTGGTCGGACCCGATCAACAAGTACCTACCCAGCAACGCGGGGGAAGCCATCACTCACGTGCACCCCGACCCCACATTGTTGGCACCGTGGACCGGGTTCGGACTCTTCTGCGGCTACGCAGCTGTCGTTTTCATTGCAGCGGCGATCAGTCTGCGCCGGCGCGACGCCTGACATGGCCCCCAAGCGGGTGTCTTCGGGTGTACTGGGGGCATGCGACGTAGCGCGCAGGGCAGCCGGGTGCAGGTCGACCCGGACAGGGACCGCTTCATCGACCTTGTCCGGGTCGCCTCCATGGTCGTGGTGGTGGTGCTCTGGCTAAGCGGCATGCCTGCCCTGACGGCTGGGAGGGTCGTCGAACCAGAACGTCGTCGCGGTGATTCCAGGGCTGTGGCCCATCACCTGGACTGGTGACGTCATGGCGTTGTTCTTCTTCGCAGGCGGCTATGCGAACTGGGTCTCCCTGAGGAGCTCACAGCTACGGGGTGAGTAATTCGGGGTCTTCCTGGCCCGCCGGATCCGCAGACTCAGACCTCCTTGACTATGTGATCGAAATACCTTGTGACCAGGGCTTTTTCGTTATCATGTACCGTCGCAAATCCCATAAGATGCGATAAGGTTCATCGATGGATCAGGGGGAGCTGGAGGGCATGCCGGAACCGGCCGTACTCCGCCTGCACACCAGCGATGGGCAGGTCTTAGTGACCTGGGGGGCGCGTGTTGGTCTACCGCTACGAGGCCGATGACATCGGGATGTGCAACCAGGCGATCGTGGCGTTGACCGACGCCGGCAGGCGGGTCGACGAGGTCGCGGCGGGGTTCGGGTTG
>Ga0208079_1001464_pt1 | contig 12300 bp, 11 predicted proteins | sample NGESurdeep092012_5_FD_184474 | JGI IMG/M metagenome (GOLD analysis project Ga0208079, IMG submission 184474) | Arctic peat soil microbial communities from Barrow, Alaska - NGEE Surface sample 210-2 deep-092012 (SPAdes) | ecosystem: Environmental > Terrestrial > Soil > Wetlands > Peat ... | reverse complement strand
GCAGCACGACACGCCACGCACGACCGGCCCGCCTGTGTCTCCTTGCTTCCATCGCAACTCCCTACCCTCGAGGTGTTGCGACGACCGGTTGAATTCACCGGGTACACTCCGGTCGTGGAGGCACGCAAGCGAGGGACGAAGGGCTGGTTCGTGACCCTGGAGGGCCCGGACGGAAGCGGAAAGTCCGTCCAGTCGGAGCGGCTCCGCGCCGCGGCCGCCGCGGCCGGCCACGACGTGGTGCTGGTCCGGGAGCCCGGCGGGACGGCCGGCGGCGAACGGGTCCGGGCGATCCTCCTGGACGCCGGACCGGTCGGGATCCGATTGACCCAGCGGACAGACGCGCTCCTGTTCAACGCCGCCCGCGCTCAGCTGGTGGACGAGGTGATCCGGCCGGCGCTGCGCCGGGGTGCCCTCGTGATCTCCGATCGATACGCGGACTCCACGCTGGCCTACCAGGGCTGCGGGGGCCAGCTGCCGCTGGACGAGCTCCGCTCCGTGGTGGGGTTCGCCACCGGCGGCCTGCGGCCCGACCGGACAATCCTCATCGATGTCCCGGTCGAGGTGGGGCTGGCCCGCAAGACGGCCGCCGAGACGACCCGGTTCGAGGCGCATTTCGACCGCGCGTTCCACGAGCGCGTGCGCGCCGGCTTCCTCTCGTTCGCGGCCGCCGAGCCGGAGCGCTGGGTGGTTGTCGATGGCACCGCACCCGCTGACGACGTGTTCGCCGCCCTGTGGGGCGTGCTGGCCGGGATCCCGGGCCTCGGGCCGCGGCTCGCGGGCCGCCTGGCTGCTGCGCCCGCAGGCGATCCGGGACGCGGCGCCGAACGCACGCCTGGCTGACCCCGCCGCCAAGGCGCGGACGAACTGACCGGCCGACCTCAGCTCGCGGCCGGAGCGCTTGCCACGGCGCCCCGCCCACCGGCACGCGCCAGCTCCAGCGCGTCCAGGGCGCGCGCGAAGAGCTCGTCGGCGCTGCTCCCGTCCAGCGGGAATCGCGCGATGCCCGCCGACACGGAGACCGGCCGGCCGTCGACGGCCGGCAGCGCCTGGACCGCGCGGATCACCCGGTCGGCGACCGCCAGCCCGCCGCTCCCCGGCGCGATCACGACGAACTCGTCGCCGCCGATCCGGGCCACCGTGTCGACGAGTCGAACCTGCTCCGCGAGAACGGCAGCGACGGCCCGCAGGATGTCGTCGCCGGCCGCGTGCCCGACCGCATCGTTCGTCGCCCGGAATGCATCCACGTCGAACACGGCGACGGCGACCTCACTCTGCTGGCGGGCTGCTCGCGCGAGCTCGAGCTCGAGGACGCGGTCGAACGTGCGCCGGTTCGCGAGCCCCGTCAGCGGGTCGATGTGGGCGAGGCGCTCCATCCACTCCGCGCGCTCGGCCATGCCGGCGGCGAGTCGCGACCGATCGATCTCGAGCGCGGCAAGGTCGGCCAGCGCGTCGACGAGCCCGGGCGACCAGTGCGCGGCGGGCGCCTCCGCGGTCCACCCCGCCGCGAGCACGCCGACGACGTGATCGATCCCGCCTCGCCCGACCACGAGCGGCAACGCGTGGAGTCGCGCCAGGCCCAGCCGGTCGGTCAGCGCAACGGCGCTCGGGCCGCTCGGTCCGCCGGTGCCGGCGGCGATCGTCTGCACGACTCGTTGCTCGGCCGCGGCGATCGCCAGGGGATCAGCCGGGTCGGCCGCGTCGGACTGGATGGTCGCGATGTCGCCCTCCGCCAACCCCAGGCTTCGCAGGACGTGGCGCTGCGATCGATCCTCGTCCGTGGCGACGATCAGGGCGAGCGTTGCGCCCAGGTCGTCGGCGACGCCCCGGAGGATGACATCGAGGGCCACGTCGAGGCTCTCGCTGCGAGCGATCGCCCGGATGGCGGCTGCAAGAGAGCCGGCTGCGTCGGTCGGATCAAGGTCGCGCACGAGGCCTCCACGTCTGGGTCGGGCGGCGGGCCGGCCACTCGGGTCGGCATGGCGCGGATGATACGCGTCGTCCCCCGGAAGGGAAACGATCTGATCGTCGTAGGGGAAATAGGCCCGCGAGCCTATCGCCGCTGCCGGGATCGCCGCCTATACTCCGCCCCGTGAAGCTCCTCGTCGCGATCGTTCACACGGAGGATGCCGGCCACCTGGTCGATGGGCTCTTGGAGCGCGAATTCCGGGCGACCCGGCTGCACAGCTCGGGCGGCTTCCTCAAGCAGTCGAACGCCACGGTGATCCTCGGCGTGGAGGACGACCAGGTCGATGCGGCGCTCGCGGTCATCCGCGAGAACTGCCACTCGCGGACCCAGCTGGTCAACCCGATGCCGCCGATCATGGAGCCGGGCGAGTTCTTCCTTCCGTACCCGCTTGAGGTGGAGGTGGGTGGCGCCACGGTCTTCGTCCTCCCCGTGGAGCGCTTCGAGCGGATCTGACGAGTCCGCCGCGCGCGGCGGACTGGCGGCCGCCACGCGAGGCGGACCGCTCGGGCTCGCCGTCGCGTCCGGACCTGACGGCGTTACCAGCGCTCGCGGTGCACCAGCTCGGCGAGCGGCCTGCGCTCCTTTGCGCGCGGCTGGTCCGCAGGGAAGCCAAGCGGCGTGAACAGGAGCGGCTCCACGCCGTCCGGCAGCTCCAGGACATCGCGCGCGGCGACCGGGTCGAATGCCGCAACCCAGCACGTCCCGAGCCCCATCTCCGTGGCGGCCAGCACCATGTGGTCCATCACGATGGCCGCGTCCACGTCGGCGTAGCTCCGACCGTCGAACTTCGCCCGCGCCCACGCCTCCCGGGGGACGGTGCAGACACAGAGCACGAGCGGCGCCTGGCCGAACCACTCCCGCCGGTAGATGCAGCTGAGGTCCGCTTCGCGGCCGGCCGTGTGGATGACGATGATCCCGATCGGCTGCCGGTTCGATGCGGTCGGGGCCAGGCGGCCGGCCTCCAGCACCTGCGCGAGCAGCTCGTCTGGGACGGGATCAGCTCGATAGGCGCGCACGGCGTAGCGCGCGCGGATGAGTTCGGCGAACGTCAAGGGAGTGCCTCCTTTGCCGTGCTCCACCATAGACGAGGCTCCCGGCCGAGGCGGCGCGGCTGCGTGTCTCGGCGGCGCGTCGCGGCGTCGGGCAGGGTCCAATCCGGGCGCAGGGGCGGGGCGGTCGACTTTTCCCGTACGATCGCTGCCATGCCGGCCGACCCCGCAGCGCTCCCCGCCTGGCTCGCCGCACTCGAGGCGCGTGCGCCTGACCTGGTGGCGCCATTCGCCGCGCTCGCCGAAGGCCGGCCGCTCGAGGTGCGGCGCGGCATCCGGGCGCGGGCGGGGGAGGGAAGCGCGGCGCGGATTCTCCCGCAGCACGCGACGCTCACGACCCCGGAGGCCGCGCCGGCCCGCACGGCCGCGACGCTCACGACCCCGGAGGCCGCGACGGCCCGCACGGCCGCGACGCTCACGACCCCGGAGGCCGACCGCCCATGAGTCCCTACCGCCCCGACCTGGTCGAGTGCTGGATCTTCCGTGTCCCGCCCGCGGGCGAGCCCGAGTTCCTCCTCATCCGGCGCGCGCCCGGCCGCATCTTCCCCGGACTCTGGCAGTGCGTCACCGGCGGCCTGGAGCCGGGCGAGCGGATTCCGATGGCCGCGCTGCGCGAGGTGAGCGAGGAGGTCGGCTTCGGGCCGGCCGAGATCGAGGCGTTCTACGATCTCGATCAGGTGACCCATTTCTACGACGAGGGTCCCGACGCGATCGTCGCCGGCGCGATCTTCGCGATCCGCGTGCGCCTCGACGCCGAGCCGACCCTCTCGCACGAGCACGACGGCTTCCGCTGGGCGGGCCGCGAGGAATCGCTGCGCCTCGTCGTCTGGCCCACCTACCGAGACACGATCGACCGGATCCTGGGCAAGCTCGTGGATCCCGAGGTGGAACGGTGGTTCCGCCTGGACCTGGAGGGGCGGCGGCTGGCGCGCTGAGTCCGCCCCGCCGGGCGTCCGGGCCCGCGTCGGGGAACTGATGCCGTGAACGCGCTCCGACCCAGCGGATCCTCTCAAATGAACGCGAGGCGCACCGTATGCCGGGTCGGCCGGGATCCCACTCCATCACGCGCGCCGGCGGAGGCCGCGAACCCTGTCACGTGCTCCTCCGGCGCGTCATCTGATCGGGTTCGGCCACCCTGGCGGGCCCCGTGACCGCTCGGGATGCCGTCCGCACGCGTCGCCGCGACGACCGAGCCGCCGTACGGTTCGCCACGCACGCATCTGATAGGAAGGACAGTGCCAGGAGGGGGCCGGACGGGCGTCGCAGCCAGCCCGCGACGGTCCGGCCGTCCGACGGAAACGCCGCGCGAAGGACTCCCGCGTGCTCGCCCAGCCGGCGGCGGTTCGTCGGGCTGTCGGCCACGGCAACCCAGGCGCCCACGGTGACCGGCTCCCAGCCGAGGTCGCGCACCACCTGCGGCGCGAGGCGTCGGTAGCGATCGACCGTTCCGATCAGACGCTGCACGTCGACGATCTCCGTCTTCAGCTCGACGATGAGCAGCGTCCGGGACGGAGCCAGCCAGGCCACGATGTCGATCACGCCGCGCTCGCCCCAGATCGAGAACGAACGCTCAGGGACCAGCTCCCACCCGGCCGCGGTGAGGATGCCGACGACGAGCTCGTGCATCGCCGAGTGCCCGGCGTTCAGCAAGCGGTCGAGGTCCGTGCCGTTCCAGCGGAGAATGATGTCGAGGTCGGCTCGCAGCGCCACGACCACCGCCCGCAGCTGGCCGATCCGGACGCCGTCGAGGTTACCTCGCTCGATCTGCGCCACCACGGCGCGCGGCACCCGGGCGCTGGCGCCGACGTCGGACTGGCGAAGGCGCGACCGGATGCGGATCGCCCGCGCGCCTCGCCCGATCCTCGAGCCGTCCATTGTTCCGGAGGGTAGGCCCGGGCGCTCAACGCTGCCTTATCACTTATGCGCGGGGCGCGGACAGGGCGCCGGGGCTCGCGTGCGCTCCCGCGCCCGTCCGGCCGGCACCGGCCGTACAATCCCCCGAACCGACGGCCGGCGCGGACGAGAGACGAGGCCCGCGGCGCGGCGGCAGGCGGACGACGGCAGGCGCGGAGGACCCGGATCGACGATGCAGACGACGGAGGCCGCGGCGCGGCGCCACTTCCGTTCCAAGGTCGACTCCATTCGGCCGACCTACGGCTTCGATGACGTCTCGCTGGCGCCCGGAACGGAGACGGTCGAGCCCAACGATGTCTCCCTCGAGCAGGACTTCGCCGGGATCGCCTTGCGGATTCCCGTGCTCGCTGCCGCGATGGACGCCGTGGTCGATGCACGGAGCGCCGGAGTCCTGGCCGGGCTCGGCGGCCTCGCCGTCCTCAACCTCGAGGGCGTCCAGGCGCGCTACGAGGACCCCGGGCCGGTCCTCGAGCGGATCGCGACGGCCCACGACGGCGAGATCCAGGCCGTTCTCGCCCACGCGTACGCGGCCCCGATCCGCGAGGAGCTGATCGCCCGCCGGATCGAGGAGATCCACGCCGCTGGCTCGAAGGTCGCCGTCTCGGCCACCCCGGGCGCCGCCCGCCGGTTCGGGCCGGCCTGCGCGGAGCACGGCGCGGACCTCTTCCTGGTCCAGAGCCAGGTCTCGTCGGCGCGCCACCTCGCATCCGAGTACGAGCCGCTCAGCCTGGCCGAGTTCACCCGATTCATGCCGATCCCGGTGGCGGTCGGGAACACGACGAACGCGGAGGCCGCCTTCGCGCTGATGGAGCAGGGCGCCGCCGCGGTCTTCGTGGGCGTCGGGCCCGGCGCCGCGTGCACGACGCGCGAGGTGCTCGGGATCGGTGTCCCGCAGGTGACCGCGGTCAGTGACGTCGCCGCCGCCCGGGACGCCTTCTTCGCCGAGACCGGGCGCTGGATCCCGGTCGTGGCCGACGGCGGGATGAAGAAGGGCGGCGACATCGCCAAGGCGATCGCGGCCGGCGCGGATGCCGTGATGCTGGGCAGCCCCCTGGCCCGCGCGGAGGAGGCACCGGGTCGCGGCACGAACTGGGGGATGGCTGCCCCGTCGCCGGTCCTGCCGCGCGGGACGCGGATCAAGGTGCGGACCATCGGGCCGATGGAGCGGATCCTGTTCGGCCCGTCGCACGTCACCGACGGCACGGAGAACCTGATCGGCGCGCTGCGCCAGTCGATGGCGGCGCTCGGCGCCCGGACGCTGCGCGAGATGCAGCAGGTCGAGATCGTGTACGCACCGTCGGTCGCCACCGAGGGGAAGTCCTGGCAGCTCCGCGGGCGATAACCTGCAGGCAAGGTCGAGGGGGTAGGCTGACTATCTTGCGTCGAGCGCGATCGACGCTCGTGACAGGATGCCCCCATGCCAGAACCCATTGATCTGCTCGCGCGGCCCGTGTATGGCATGTCGCAAGTGGACTGGATCCTCAGACTCCACCCTGGTACCGCGCGCCGCTGGATCGATGGCTACACGCGCGGCGGTAAGGAATACCCGCCGATCGTGCGGTTGGAGAAGACCGACGACGACATAGTCACTTGGGGAGAGTTCACCGAGGCGCGCCTGCTCTCGGAATTCCGCGACGCCGGCATTCCGATCATCCGGATGCGGCCGGCCGTCGAAGAACTGAGAGAGCAGTTCGACAGGCGGCACCCCCTCGCACACGCGCTCCCGTACCTGGAGGAACAAGGCCGGGAGCTTGTCCTCAAGATCCAGCAGCAGGTAGGGCTAGAGAAGCAGCTCCAGCTTGTGGTCGTCCGAAACGGCCAACTCGTGCTGACGACACAGACCGACCATTTCATACGGTCGGTCGACTTCGCGGACCAAGGAGTTGTCCAACGGATGCACCCGTTGCCCGAACTGGATCACGTGTGGTTGGACCCGCTGCGCCAGTTCGGCGAGCCGACTGTTCGAGCGGTTCCGACCGCCGTAATCGCGGAGCAGGTGCGGGCCGGAGACGACCCGAAGCTGATCGGCCGGCTCTTTGAGTTGACGGACCAGGAGGTCTGGCAGGCAATACGGTACGAGCTGTTACGGAGCGACACCGCCCAGGCCGCGTAGATGGGCGCCGGGCCGACTGGCCTCCGCTGGTTCGTCGACGAGACCTCAATGGGTCTCGGGAAGATGCTCGCGATCGCCCGCGAAGACGTGGCGCATCCAGGGCATTACGACCTGCCATCTGTTCCAACCGGCACCATTGACACCGTTTGGATGCCAATCGTCGCGGCGATGGACCTCGTTGTGATCAGCCGAGACAAGAGGATCAGGACCAAGCCCGCCGAGTTGGCGGCGTTCCGAGCAGCCGGGCTCCGCGTGTTCTGGATCGCGGGCAAGAAGGACCTGAGCAACTGGGAGAACCTCAAGCTCATGGTCAAGTGGTGGGACCGAATGGACGAGATCGTCCGCGACCGCGGCGCGGGACCGTGGTTCCAGGCTGTCAGCGACGGCGCTATTCGCGAGTTCGCGGTCTAGTCGGCGGCGCCGAACTTGAGCGGCGCGGCCAGCACCCGGGCGAGCTGTTCGTCCAGGAGGGGTTCGAGGCGGATTGCCTCTCGGACGGCGTGGATGGCGCGCTGGTACTGCTCGAGCTGAGCGAGGTCGAGCGTGCGGCCGCGGCGGTCAGCCAGCCAGTGTTCGAGCGGCCTGAAGGCACCGCCCCATGCCCAGGCGGCTTCCGGAACCCCGGTGAACAGTTGAGTCGTGTTGATCCATACGGAACCGGTGGCCGGGTCGTGCCGGGCTTCGTCGACGCGGTTGCTTCCCTCGCCCTCGAAACGGATGTCCGGAGCGACGGCGGCCTCCATCAGGTGCGCACTCGCGAGCTCCGCACCGAGGGCGGCCACAGCGGCGAAGACACCGGCGTCCGCCGGGAAGGGAATGCGGGGATGGTCGATCTCCAGGGGCGCGGCGAACGCTCGCCGATACGCAGGCGCTGAGATCACCGCGAGCACGTAGGTCGCGATCGTCTCGACGCTTACGTCTCCGCCAAGGCTGCGTCGGATCGCCGATGCGAGAGCCGGCTCAAGGTTCTCGATCCACCCGGAATCCGCCGCGAAGAGCGTGCCCTCCGCTGCGACGTCTGCGAGGTGGAGCGGGTAGACGTGACACCATTGGCCGGTCACGTGCGCAGTGGCGATCCCACGGGTGATCGTGGCCATGATCCCGATCGGGCGGGCGCGCTGGACGACGAGCGCCAGACGGTGTTCGCCGCCGTCGCCGAACGGGCGCGGCAGCAGGTGCCGCATGACTCTCTGCCGTGGCCACTGGACGAAGACCGGGTCCCAGTAAACGAACCGTCGATCGAAGAGGCGGTACGTGAACGGAAGCGATTTGGCGGGCTCATAACCGACGAACGCCGAACGGTGGGGCGCCCAGCGCCAGCGCGGGTTGTCGGCGATCTGGAATCTCTCGGCCAGCTCCTCGTCGGAGATCGATCGGTTCTCCACCAGCCGCAGGCGTTCCTCCAGGCCGGTGCAGTCCGTGTCGACGACGAGGTCATCGTGCGAGGTCTGAACGCCAGACGAGTTGACGGGAAACAGCTCCGGGACCGATGGCCAGGTCGCGTAGCGGTCGTCGCCTGCGGACGGAGCGAATGACCAGTGTGGCGCCTCCGGGGTGACCGTCGCCCAGCCGCCTCCGCCGAGCCGGATCGTTGACGCCGCGTCGTACTTCGCCTGGCGCGTGCCCCGCATCTCCCGGTAGTGGACGGTCCCAAGCCCGGCCTTTGGCCCAGGTCGCCGGACGAAGACGGTCATCGCGATGCCCTGCTGAACCTCCGGGAAGACCTTCTCGTCGGTTCGACCGCGCACCCACAGGCGCTGGTTGCCGTGGAGGTTGAAGACCCAGACGTCGTCGAAGGCGTCGAGGAGCGCCTTGCGAACGCCGCGGTGCAGCCGGTTCCATACGAACCCGTGATTCGTCACGAAGGCGAGAATCCCGTGGCCCGGCGCACCCGGCTGCTCGAGGAGCTTCCAGACCGCCCAGCGCATGAACTTCAGGTAGTCGTCGTTGAGGGCGATCCGCGCCTCGCGGATCTGCGGGCTGCCCGCTCGGCCGTCGATCGTCTTCCAGGCGGCGAAGATTCGCTCGATCTCCGGCTGCTTGTTATGGCTCGCCGCCGAGTACGGCGGATTCCCGACGATGACGAGGATCTGCTGGTCCGACTTCACTCGCTCGGCCTCGGCCGCCTCCTCGATCAGGCCCGGGACGAAGAAGGCGAGGAGCCCACCGTCGTCCGCCCGTGCCACCGGGTCGCCGAGCGTGTTCGTGAGGTAGATCCGCGCGCGCCGTTCTCTGAACGACGCATGGTGCTCGCGGGCGAAGAGGGCGAGCTTCACGTGGGCGATCGTGTAGGGAGCGGGAAGCAGCTCAAAACCGTAGAAGTCGCGGAGGATGTGCTCGTCGAGGACGGCCTGGACCGCACCGCTGCCCAGCGAGGTCGCGACGTTGGTCACCGCCTGCTGCGCGGCGGCGAGGATGAACGTCCCCGTTCCGACGGCGGGATCCAGCACGCTGACGCCGGTGTTGCCCAGGCCCGCCGGCTTCCCGAAGTCGCGCACCAGGGAGTCGTCGACCGCCCGGATGAGGTAATCGACGAGCGGGCGCGGCGTGTAGTAGACGCCCTTGCGGATCCGCTCCAGCCGATCGTAGGCCGCCAGGAAGTGCTCGTAGAAGTAGAGGATCGGGTCGGGCTTGCCGGCGCTGGGATGCCCGATCGAGCCGATCACCGCGTCCGGCGTCGCCGCGAGCAGCACCAGGGCGTCCCCGAGCCATGTCGCGACGGGCGCGGGGAGCCGGCCGGCCACCCGCAATGGCTCGATGGCCGAACGGAGGATCGGGACGTCGCGCGGGATCGCGGCGAGGGCAGCGTCCAGGTCCCGGACCGGTCCTCCTTCGAGACGGGCGAGGAAGAGGGCGTAGACAAGCGTCTGGGCGTACGTGTCGGCAAAGTCGTCATCGGTCATATCCGACATGAGGCTTCGCTGGTAGAACTCGTGAAGCCGTCGGAGCGCCTCGCTGTCCTCACCGGTCGTGCCGAGCAGGGCGCGGATCGCATCGCGGAGCAGCGTGGTCTTTCGGGCCAGCCCTCCGGCGAGCTGCTCGGCGGACGTCGCGATCGGGCTCCGGGCGGAAAAGAAGGAGGCCAGGAGATTCTCCAGGGCGCCGAGTTGGGCCGCCGACACCGTGTGGGCGCCCGCGAGGAGTCGCGCCTCGCTCTCGACGAGCACGACATCCAGGCGCCCGAGGTCCGTCCGGAACAGGGAGAAGCGCAGGAAGTCGGTCACGAGCAGGTTGTCGATCGACCGTCGGTAGCGCTCGACCTGTTCGCTTTCGAGGACACGGGCAAATACCGCCGCCGGTCCGATCGGCTTCGTCTCGCCGTATCCGATCGGGCTCCCCAGGCCGTCGACCACCTGGAGGTCGGGCTGGCCCACATCCCGGAGCCGCAGCTCGGGATGCACCGTGATCGGTGCCCGCTCGAGGTCGAGCGCGGCTGCGTGGAGGAAGTCGACCAGAGGGGGCCGGAGCGTGTACTCGGTGGCGCCGGGAACGGTGGCGGCGTCGCGCAGGGCCTGGAGGTAGGCCCGGACGGTTCCCGCGCGAAGCCTCATGAGGGTGGAGACTACACCCCGTGAGACGTCTCTCGCGGCCATCCGCCCACTGATGCGCGACCCGTACGACGAGCAGCTCGTTGGCTGGGAGAAGGCCGTCGCGATCGAGACGCGGGGCCGGATGAGCGGACGAACGGTCGTGGCGGCCGTGGGGTTCGTCCAGGAGCCGGACGGCTCGCTGCTGGTGGCCGCCGGCGATCCGGGTGCGCACTGGGCGGCCAACCTGCGCGCGGAGCCGCGCTGCGTGGCCAGGATCGGCACGCTCCGAGCTGCATTTGTCGCGGAGGAGCTGGACGACGCCGCGAAGGCGCGGGCCGTCACGGAGCTGATCCTGAAGTACGGGACGCCGGCCGAGCGATTGGGCGCGGGTCCCGCATTCCGGCTGCGGCCGGCCCCGACGGGCTGACTGCGGCACCGCGGGTCCCGACCGCCGCTGCGACAAGGCGGGCGCGGGGCCGGCCACGAACGGCGACGCCCGCACCCGGCATCCGCCCCCGGCATCGGCGCCCCCGTACACTGCGGGGGACGGCCCTGATCGCGACAGGCGCCGAGCGAGGGAGGAGGCGGCGGTTGAGCGAAGTGGAGGATCAGCAGGCGGATCGGGCTCGCGCGCAGGACGACGGCGCGCCGATCGCTTCCGGCTCTACCGACCAGGATCCGGCCGACGACCACGAGAAGCCCGCGCGACGGCGCGGCAAGACCGTCCACGGCGAGCTCGCCAACGCGGGTCACCGCGTCCTCGCGCCGGACGACGCCGAGGTGGAGGCATACTTGGAGGTCGCCCTCGACGCCGCGGCGCCCGAGCGCCCCCACGTCGACCGTCCCGGCGGCGCCGTTCCCCGCGGCGAGGGCAGCGGGGGCGAGCCGGACACCGTCGTGGTCCTGGATTTCGGCAGCCAGTACGCGCAGCTCATCGCCCGGCGCGTGCGCGAGCTGCACGTCTACTCGGAGCTCCTGCCCTTCGACACGCCGTGGCCGGAGATCGAGAAGCGACGCCCGAGCGCGATCATCCTTTCCGGCGGCCCCTCGAGCGTCTACGAGGAGGGCGCGCCGCGGCCGGACCCGGCCGTGTGGAGCGCCGGCATTCCCGTCCTGGGCATCTGCTACGGCCTGCACCTGATGGCGCGCGAGCTCGGCGGCGACGTCGTCTCCGCCGCAAAGCGCGAATACGGCCCGGCGACGATCACGTTCACCGACGACAGCCCGCTCTTCGCCGGACTGGGCCGCGAGCAGCCGGTCTGGATGAGCCATGGCGACTCGATCGTCGCGCCGCCTCCGGGCTTCCGGCCCACGGCCCAGACGGCGTCAACGCCGTTCGCTGCGATGGCCGACCCTGTGCGCCGCCTCTACGGGATCCAGTTCCATCCCGAGGTCGGCCATACCCCGCGCGGCCGCGACGTCCTGCGCAACTTCGTGCTGGGGATCGCCGGCGCCCGGCCCACGTGGACGGCGGCCAACTTCATCGACTCGACCGTCAACGAGATCCGTTCGCGCGTGGATGCCCATGCGCGCGAGTCGGGTGGCAGCGGCCTCGTGATCTGCGCCCTGTCCGGTGGGGTGGATTCCGCGGTCGCGGCGGGCCTGGTGCACCGCGCCGTCGGGGACCGGCTGACCTGCATCTACGTGGATCACGGCCTGATGCGCAAGAAGGAGTCGGAGCTCCTGCGCGGCACCTTCGAGCAGAACCTCGGGATGCGCCTCGTGATG
>Ga0208079_1001462_pt1 | contig 12311 bp, 10 predicted proteins | sample NGESurdeep092012_5_FD_184474 | JGI IMG/M metagenome (GOLD analysis project Ga0208079, IMG submission 184474) | Arctic peat soil microbial communities from Barrow, Alaska - NGEE Surface sample 210-2 deep-092012 (SPAdes) | ecosystem: Environmental > Terrestrial > Soil > Wetlands > Peat ... | reverse complement strand
GCTTACGCGCGTCTTCTTCGCTTGCCAATACCGCCGCTTCCACTGCCGCAGGTTGCACCACGCGCAGTACCTCTTGGGCGATGGTTTCGTCTACCGGCATTCCACCGAACCCAATACAACGCGGTTCACCACTGTCCAGCCAGCCTCGACGACACTCATAACGGAGCACATCATGGTGGTTGCCCGTGTACGACACGGCCAGCTTACGACCACACCGTCGGCAGCGCAACAGACCCGTCATCAAAGCGGCACCCCCTTGCACGATGCCGGATGGTTCGCCCCCACGAACATTCTCCGCAATCGCTCGCCGAATCTGCTGATGCTGCTCCCAGCTCACGTAGCCCTCGTGGGAGTTGGGAATCAAGGCCAGCCACTGCTCCCTCGGTTTGCGTCGTGCGCCTCGGCGAGGCTCGCCGTTTTCATAATGCAGCGTGCGTTCTGTTTTCCCATACGCATAGGCACCGCCGTAAATCGGGTTGGTCAGAATGCGGTAGACCGTAGCGTAGGTGGGGCGTTTCCAAGAGGCCTCGCCTTGCCGGGTGTACACAGGAAGCTGTAAGCCGTGCTCTAGGAGTCTGTCGGGAATAGGTAAGCACAAGCGCGGCCTTGCGGTTGGAGGTAGGTTGAGCAGCGCCAAAATCGGAAGCGGGAAACTGGGTTTACCTCGTTTGGTTGCCTGCGTACGCCCGCAAGTCCATTTTTCGCAGCCCAGGCATGGCTTTTCCCGCTTGGTTGCTTAGGACATCTGCAAGGCTCTGCCGGAGCGGAACAGCTTGAGCAAATTGTGGGTGAGGCAGATCAGTTTCCATTCCGCTCGCACCTTCTGCAATCCGCGCAGCAGGAACCGTCGGAACCCACGCCACTCTTTGATCTGCCCGAATACCGGTTCCACGATCGCCTTGCGCATCCGGTACAGATCCCGTCCCGCTTCCGTTTTCAGCTTTTGCTGCATTTGCTCGCGCAACCCAGCTTCTGCGGTTGATTCCGGCGCATCCTCATCCGCCGCCGTACTCGGCTCCCCATGTTTCTGCTTCCCGGTGGCCACGTGCAAGTCGATACCTTGGATCCGCGCGTCTCCCACTTGCTTCGCATTCCAGTAGCCGTGGTCGGCGCTAGCCGCCTGGGGCTGGGCCCCCACATTCTGCTTCACCTGCTCCAACATCGGCACCAATTGCTGCTTGTCGTTGCTCTGCTGCGTCACCTCCGCCGCCACGATCACCTGCGATTTTCCATCCACCGCGATCTGCGCGTTGTAGCCTTGCACGAAGCTGCCCTTGTGGCCCCCATCGGGCATGATCCGGCTCTCCGGGTCGGTGAAGTTGCGTTGCGCTTTCGGGTCCGGCCCCGCCTGCTCCGGATCGGGTACCTGCGGCTCACGTCCGCTCATCTTCTTGCCCGTGCGGGCTGCTTGCTCCCGGCGCTGTTCGATCTGGGCTTCGGCGGCGGCTTTCTTTTCCTCGGCCTTCTGTTTGGCTTCGGCTTCCAACTCCGCCTTCGCCGCCCCAATCTTCGCCAGCCGGCTCTCCCGCCGCGCCAACTCCGCCGGCAACTCGTCGCCCGCCTGACCTTTCCCGTACTTCTCGTCCTCGGCCGCATCCACCGCTTCGGCACGCTGCAACAGCGCTGCCACTTCCGCTTGCAGTTTCTTCTCCGCCTCGCTCATGCGCCCATAGCTCATCGCCTTGTGCTTGCTGGCATTGCCCTGGATCTTGCTGCCATCGATCGCCACGTGTCCCAGCTTCACCAGCCCCGCCTTCTGACACAACTGCAACGCTTGGGTGAACAGCCCCGCCAGGGCCTCCAGATGCCGTTGGCGAAACTCCGCCAGCGTGCTATGGTCGGGATGTTCGTCGGCCGCCAAGTACCGAAACGCTATATCCTCGTAGGTCTTCGCCTGGAGCTGGCGCGAGCTGTAGCTCCCCGTGCAGTAGCCGTACAGCAACACCCGCACCATCATCGCCGGGTCATAGGCGGCTTGCCCACGCCCGTCCTTCTCGTCATAGGAATCATAGATGGCCGCAAGCTCCAAGGCGTCCACCACATCCACCAGAAAGCGTGCTAAATGCTTTTCCGGCAGCCAATCATGCAGTGAGGGCGGTAGTAGCAGCGCCTGGTTCACATCCGCCGACCGAAAGCACTTTCCCATGGCTGCATCTTAAGCCCAAATACCCTCTGGACAAGCTGTTATGTTTGGTACCTTCTGCAGAATCTATTCCCGACAGACTCCTAGGGCTGAAGTTGCGGGGGACCTGGCGGAAAATGGGAAAATTAAATGGGCCCGCTGCCAAGGAGCGGTGACATTTCCTTGGCCTCGGGCCCATTCGATCCTGAAATGGATCGGAGGTGATATCTCTATGCTACGCCAGGCTGTGGAAATGTCAAGAAGAAATCCGAACGACGCGCTGTCTTTCTAGCCGTTGCGCATATTTTACAAACGCCTTCAACTGACTGAAAACAGGGGGGATGAGGGCGACGATTCCGGCTGCGGCGGCAATTATGGAGTCGGCTCGTTGCCTGCCTTAACCAGTGGGTGCTACACTCCGCCTCTTCTAACCTCATCAAGGAGCACTCATGGGTTCGGTACGGCTGTGTGCGTTGCTAGTTCTGTGCTTACTGCCCGGGCTGCTGGCAGTGTTCGCATTTCCCGCTACACATCAACCCCCTCAGAGCTTACAAGCCACAGGCGCTTCTGATTCGTCCCATCCGCTGCTGCAATACACTCTGCCGCCAGACAAACTGGAAAAAGCTTATGCACTCTACCTGCTGAACGGCACCCTCTACTTCGTCACCACGGCGTGGAGCTTCCTGGTGTTGTACCTCATGCTGCGGACCAGGTTTGGGGTCCGGCTGCGTAACCTGGCAACCGTATCTCGATTCCGAGTGGTACAGGCCGCCATCGTGATGTCCGTGTTTGTGCTTGTACTCGAATTGACCCAGCTCCCATTCGACAGTTACGAGCACCATGTCAGTCTGAAATACGGTCTCTCCGTGCAGCAGTGGGGCTCGTGGTTCTGGGATTGGGGAAAAGGCCTGCTGCTCGGCTTCCTAATCGCAAGCCTTGTAGGCTGGGGGCTTTATGCCGTGCTACGCCACAGCCCTCGCCGCTGGTGGTTCTACTTCTGGCTGGGGACGATCCCCGGCGTGATTTTCTTGATCTTCATCGCACCGGTTTGGATCGAGCCGCTATTCAACAAGTTCGAACCGCTTATCGATCACCACGCCGACCTGGTTGCACAGATCGAGCGGGTCGTACACCGCGGCGGAATGGACATCCCACCTGAGCGCATGTTCGAGATGAAAGCCAGCGAGAAGACCACCGAACTGAACGCTTACGTCACTGGCTTCGGAGCCACCAAACGGGTCGTGGTGTGGGACACCACGATGGAGCACATGACCATCCCGCAAACGTTATTTGTGTTTGGGCACGAGATGGGGCATTACGTCCTTTACCACATTCCCAAGGAGCTGACGATTATCCTGCTGCAACTCCTGGTGTTGTACTACGCGGGTTATCGGCTGGCGAACTGGATGGTGGCGCACTACGGGGCGCGATGGGCCATACCCGACTTGAGCGACTGGGCTTCTCTTCCCCTGCTGTTCCTCATTCTCTCCGTGCTCACCTTTCTGGCGACGCCGGCTTTCAATGCCGTTTCGCGCCATTATGAGCACCAGGCCGACCAGTACGGCCTTGAAGTCATCCGTGGACTGGTGCCCGACACCCAGCTAGCGGCTGCAGAGGCGTTTCAAATCCTGGGCGAGCGCTCACTCGACTACCCTTATGTCGGCAAGCTGGCGGAGTTCTGGGCGTGGAACCATCCGACGATTCGCGACCGCATGATTTTCGTACAGACCTACGATCCGTGGAGCGAAGGCAGGGAGCCGGAATTTGTAAAGAATGCGCCATAGAAGCGTTGCCCAGAGTTGGTCCTAAGGCGGATTTCCGAAGGAGCGGGGAACCCCGTCGCTAGCGGCGTAATCGCTCCCGCACTGGGCGTTGCACCGCGCCCGCCGCTTCGTTGACATCGAGGCTGAAGCTCTGTTAGTTTCAATAGTTCCAGTTGTAGCCTTAGCGCCCTCTGTGCGTCTTCAGTAGTAGGCATTCACGAACCAGGAATGGATCAGACTCTCAAACAGGTAGGCGAATTACTGCTCGGAGCCATTCCGACCATAGTGATTCTGCTGTCGTTGTACGCCATTTACAGCGTGCTGCTCCACAAGCCGCTGAAACGCGTTCTGGAAGAGCGTCGCGAGCGCACCGAGGGGGCCTTCCTGAAAGCACGTGCCGATATAGCAGCCGCGGAAGCCAGGACGCAGGAGTATGAGCAGCGCTTGCGGGAGGCGCGCCTGACGATCTTCAAAGCGCAGGAAGCGCGCCGCCAGCAGGCACAGCAAGCTCGCGCCGAGGCGGTTCTGGAAGCGCGCACTCGGGCCCAACAACAAGCGCGCGAAGCACGGGCCGCCATTGAGCAGGACATGGCTGCAGCACGAGCAGGATTGCAAGCGGAAACCGAGAGGCTGGCGGCGGAGATCATCCGCACGATTCTGCGGCCTGCAGGTGTGGTCCCCGCGGTAGGCGGTCAATCGTGATGAAGCATGCAACCCTCCGCGCGGCCTTGAGTTTTCTGTTCGTGGTTTTTGCGTTCGGCGTGCTCGCCGCGCAGCAACCTGCTGGATCTTCCGCGCCTTCCTCTTCCTCCGCCAGCCAGAAGCAAGCTCCCACTGCGCAGCAGCAGCCGTCCCAAAATCCCGATACTGTGACCGGAGAGGAACTGACTGGCGCCGCCAGCGGCGAGGCTGGGGAGAAGGAAGAGAATACGCAATTCAAATACTCCAAGTCAGTCGTGTGGATGGGGCATCTCGTAGGCCTTGGCCCGCGCGCCAGCTACCTGGTTTATTGGTTTCTCAATTTTGATCTGGTCGTCTTGTTCTTTGTCCTTCTTTTCCGTTCGTCTGTGCCCCAGATGTTCCGCGATCGTACCCAAGCCATCCACAAGGGGATACGCGAGGCGCAGGCGGCAAGTGCCGAGGCGGCGCGGCGTTTGAGCGATATCGAAACCCGGCTGGCGAAGCTGGACACCGAGGTTGCGGAGATTCGGGCGTCGGCCGAGAGCGAGGCTGCAGCGGAAGAAGCACGAATCCGCCAGGCCGCCGAGGAAGACAAGCGCAAGGTATTGGAAGGCGTTGAGACCGAGATCAGCGCCATCGCGCGCAATGCCCGCCGCGAATTGAAGACTTACGCCGCCACGCTGGCGGTTGATCTGGCATCGCGCAAGATCAAAGTGGACGAGCCTACCGATCAGGCGTTGCTGCGTGAGTTCGTGGGCCAACTGGGAAAGGACGGCAAATAAGTATGGCCGCCATTGCCAGTCGATACGCCCGCGCCCTGGTAGAGGTTGTGCTCGAGCAGAAGACCGATCCCGACGTCGCCCGGCAGCAACTGAATGCCATCGTGGATGCGGTTCACGAAAGCGCCGAACTGCGCCGCGTGTGGGAATCTCCAGCCATCTCGCCGGAGCAGAAACGGGCCGTACTGGATGCCATCGTTCGGCAGATTGGCGCGGCGAAGCAGATCCGCAATTTCGTCGCGATCCTCATCGATCATCGGCGTATCGCGATGCTGGATGACGTGGCGAAACAGTTTGACACCGAACTGAACGCCCAGTTGGGCTTGGCTGAGGCGGAAATCTCCAGCGCCCGCCCGCTTTCCGAGGACGGGAGGCGCGAGTTGGAATCGCAGTTGGAGCGCTTGACGGGCAAGAAAGTGCGCGCTCATTACTCCTCAGATCCCGAGCTACTGGGCGGAGTTGTGGTTCGCGTGGGTAGCACGATTTACGATGGCTCGGTACGTGGTCAGTTGGAGAAGATGAAGCAGGAACTCAGTACCGCGTAGGACTGCGGGATTGGAAGCTCGAAAAGGCGCGATTTAGCCTTGCCGTACGCTTGGAGCAATGATGTTCGGGTAGTGCGGGCGTTCAGGGTCGTCGTTGTGACCGTCAAACGTAGTATTCGCCAGTGAAATTTGCTGGCCAAGAATCCAGCGCCGTAGGCGCGAAACAGCTTAGCCCAGCACGGAGCCGCAGGCGGAGTGCTGCGTAGAGTGAGAAATAGACCCGAGTCCCTTCAGGGACGGCACATTTTTTACGCTTAGCAATACTGGAACGGAATTCTATGGCGCAGATCAAAGCAGACGAGATCACGAAACTCATCCGCGAGCAGATCGAAAACTACGAAACCAAGATCGCCGTCGATGAAGTCGGCACCGTGATGTCCATTGGCGATGGCATTGCCCGCGTTTATGGGCTGGACAAGGTCATGGCGGGCGAACTCCTGTCCTTCCCCCACAATGTTGCGGGTCTGGCCATGAACCTGGAAGAAGACCAGGTCGGCGTGGTGCTGCTGGGCGAATACACCGAGGTCGAAGAGGGCGACGAGGTCAAGCGCACGGGCCGCATCATGAGTGTGCCGGTGGGCGATGCCATGATCGGTCGCGTGGTCAACGGGCTCGGCGTGCCCATCGACGACAAAGGCCCGGTCAATACCGACAGGTACATTCCAATTGAGCGTCTCGCGCCCGGCGTGATCGACCGCCAGCCGGTGAAGGAGCCCATGGCCACCGGACTGAAGGCCATTGACTCGATGATTCCGATCGGGCGCGGTCAGCGCGAACTCATCATCGGCGACCGCCAGACTGGCAAGACCGCGGTCGCGCTTGACACCATCATCAACAGCAAGGGCCGCGACCTCATCTGTATCTACTGCGCCATCGGTCAGAAGCGTTCCTCGGTCGCGCACGTGGTGAAGACGCTGGAAGATTTCGGGGCGATGGAATACACCATCGTGGTCTCGGCGTCGGCCTCCGATCCAGCTCCCATGCAATACATCGCGCCCTACGCCGCCTGCGCCATCGGTGAGTTCTTTCGCGATAAGGGAAAGCACGCGCTGTGCATTTACGACGATCTGTCGAAGCACGCCGTGGCGTATCGCGAAATCTCGCTGCTGCTGCGTCGTCCGCCGGGACGCGAAGCCTATCCCGGCGACGTGTTCTATCTCCACTCTCGCCTACTGGAGCGCGCCGCGAAGCTCAACAATGAACTCGGCGGTGGTTCGCTGACTGCTCTGCCTATCATTGAAACTCAGGCAGGCGACGTTTCCGCCTACATTCCAACGAACGTCATCTCCATCACCGACGGCCAGATTTATCTCGAGACCGACCTGTTCAACTCCGGCGTACGGCCGGCCGTGAACGTCGGCTTGTCGGTCAGCCGCGTCGGCGGCAACGCGCAGATCAAAGCCATGCGGCAGGTTGCCGGCACCTTGCGATTGGATCTGGCCCAGTACCGCGAACTGGCGGCGTTCTCGCAGTTCGGCAGCGACCTCGACAAGGCCACGCAGGCGCAGCTCGCCCGCGGAGCTCGCCTGACCGAAATTCTGAAGCAGGGCCAGTATCAGCCACTGCCGTTCTCTAAGCAGATTCTCATCATCTACGCCGGAACCCAGGGCCTGCTCGACGACATGCCGGTCGATCAATTGGGCGAGTTTGAAAAGGGTTTGTACAACTACGTGGACACCTCGAATCCTGGTGTGCTGAAGTCAATCGAGGACAAGAAGATCCTCGATGACGATCTGCGCGCGGCCCTGACGAAGGTTATCAAGGAATACAGGGAACGTTTCGCCAGCGAGCGTCGGGCTATAGCGAAGGCGAGCTCCTAGGACCACATGGCGAACATACGCGACATCCGGCGGCGCATTCGCAGCGTGAAGAACACGCGGCAGATCACCAAAGCCATGAAAATGGTTTCGGCGGCCAAGCTGCGGCGTGCCCAGGAACGCGCGCTGGCGTCGCGTCCTTACGCGCAGATGCTGGTCAACGTGCTGACCTCGGCGATCAGCCGCGCCGACGTGGTCGATCCTGTTACCGGCTTACCGAAGCATCCGCTGCTGGCGGTGCGTCCCGAGAACAATATTCTACTGGTGCTGGTGACCGGCGATCGCGGACTGGCAGGGGCATTCAACTCCAACGTGCTGAAGGTGGCGACCAAGTTCCTGCAATCCTTTCCCGATAAGAACATCGACATTCTGGCCGTTGGCCGAAAAGGGCGCGACTTTTTACGCCGCCGTTATCCGGTGGGCAAGGCCGGGGAGCCGGAGCGCGCAGGACAGATGCAGGTCGTCGGCGAACACCTGAACTTGCTAGCCAAGGTGGAATACGAAGCGGTCGATGAGATCGCGCAACGCATCGCCAAGGCTTACGTAGACGAACAGATCGACTCCGTCTACGTTATTTTTAACGAGTTCAAGTCTGTGATCTCGCAACGGCTGATCGCACAGCGGATCCTGCCGGTGCAGGAGATTGGGCGTCGCGAAGTTGCGCTGACAGAAGAGTTCACGGTGGAACAGCGGGAGCGCATGGGAGAGGCTGCCCGGGCTGCGGGAATCAGCCTGCAAGAGCCCGGTGCGACGGAGGCGGAACAGGAAGCCGCGAAGTTCGGCACAGCTCCCGTGGACTACATCTACGAGCAGCCGGCGGAAGAGTTATTTGGCGCCATCCTGCCGCGCTATGTGGCCATTGAACTCTTCCAGGGACTGCTGGAGTCGGTCGCTGCCGAACACGCGGCCCGCATGACCGCGATGGATTCGGCCACCAACAATGCCAATGACGTGATCGACTCCCTGACGCTGACCATGAACCGGGCGCGCCAGGCCGCAATCACCAAAGAGATTATCGAGATTGTGAGCGGCGCAGCAGCGTTGTAAGAGCAGGGGCTAGGGATTAGGGGATAGTGGCTAGTCCTAAGAATTGTCACTGCAATGAAACATTTTCCTAACGGCTAATAGCTAATGGCTAAAAGCTAAAGGCCAAAAGCGAATCGCGAAGAGCGGAATTCATATGGCAGAAAATGTCGGACGCATTATTAAAATCGCGGGTCCCGCGGTAGATGTGCAGTTCTCCGAGAAGGCGTTGCCGCCCATCTATTCGGCGCTGCGCGTTACCAGTGACGGCTTCAACGTCCCCGAGCCCATCAACGTCATCCTCGAGGTGGAGCAGCAACTTGGCGAAGGCCGCGTCCGTTGCGTTGCCATGGAACCTACCGAAGGCATGGTGCGCGGCATGAAAGCCCTCGACCTGGGTGGTCCCATCACCGTACCGGTTGGCCGCGGCACCCTCGGCCGCGTGCTCAACGTCATTGGCGAACCCGTGGACAAGCTAGGCCCCGTGCCGTTTGAAAAGCGTATGCCCATCCATCGCCAAGCGCCTGCGTTCGACGAGCAGTCCACCTCGATGGAGATGTTCGAGACCGGCGTGAAGGTCATCGACCTGATCCAGCCGTTCCTGAAGGGCGGCAAGATCGGCCTGTTCGGTGGCGCCGGCGTCGGCAAGACCGTCGTCATCATGGAGCTCATCAACAACGTGGCCCTTAAGCACGGCGGCTTTTCTGTGTTCGCTGGAGTTGGCGAGCGCACTCGCGAGGGCAACGACCTCTGGCTGGAAATGCAGGAGTCGGGCGTAGTCAACATCAAGGACCCCGCGAAGTCGAAGGCCGCTCTTATTTACGGCCAGATGACCGAGCCGCCCGGAGCGCGCCTGCGCGTGGCGCTCACCGCGCTGACCGTTGCGGAGTATTTCCGCGACGAAGAGGGTTCCGACACGCTGCTCTTCATCGACAACATTTTCCGTTTTACCCAGGCGGGTTCCGAGGTATCAACGCTGCTGGGCCGTATGCCCTCCGCCGTCGGATATCAGCCCAACCTTGCCTCCGAAATGGGCGAGTTGCAGGAGCGCATTACCTCCACCAAGAAGGGCTCGGTGACGTCGGTGCAAGCCATTTACGTGCCGGCCGACGATTTGACCGATCCGGCGCCGGCTACGACCTTTGCTCACCTCGATGCGACCACCGTGCTTTCGCGCCAGATCTCGGAGCTGGGCATCTATCCTGCTGTGGATCCACTGGCTTCTACGTCGCGCATTCTCGATCCGCGCGTGGTTGGCGAGCAGCACTACAACACGGCGCAAGCCGTCAAGCGAGTGTTGCAGAGTTACAAGGACCTACAGGACATCATCGCCATTCTGGGTATCGACGAGCTCAGTGAGGACCAGAAGCTCACGGTGTCGCGTGCCCGCAAGGTCCAGAAGTTCCTCTCGCAGCCGTTTTACGTGGCCGAGCAGTTTACTGGTCTGGAGGGACGCTACGTGAAGATCGACGACACGGTGCGCAGCTTCCAGGAGATTGTGGACGGCAAGCACGACGACATTCCCGAGCAGGCGTTCTACATGAAGGGATCGATCGACGAAGTGCTGGAAGAGGCTGAGAAGATGAAGGCGGCGCAAGCGTAATCTGCCATGGCTGACACGCTGCACTTACAAATCGTGACTCCCGATCGGCTCCTCGTCCGTGAGGATACCGACCAGGTCCAGATACCCGGCAAGAACGGGGAACTCGGTATTTTGCCGGGACACGCGCCGCTTATTACCGAGCTGACGATTGGTGAGATCAGCTATCGGGTAGGGACAACAACGCGCTATCTCGCCGTAGCCTGGGGTTTCGCCGAAGTTTTGCCGGACAAGGTGACGATTCTGGCCGACAGCGCGGAGCACGCCGAGGACATTGACGTCAAGCGCGCGCAGGAGGCGAAGGCCAGGGCTGAGGAAGCTCTGCGACAGGCCGCCGCTAATCTTGACTATGACGCTACGCTCTATGCGCTGCGCCGCGCCGAAGTTCGCCTGGCAGTCGCCGCCCGCGTGGGACAGGCCACCGCTGCGCATTGACAAGACTTCGGAGTTAATACGGTTTCGGCTGCCTGCGGCTTTTGTTATTCTTGAAGGCATCACACCGGGACGGAACACGATCATGGGCGTCGCAGAGGATGTTCGATCGGCTGTGCAGGACTTCGTAGCGCCGGAGCTTCGCGAGTTGCGAGCCCGGATTGATGCTCTGGAGGAACAGCAAAAGCAATTCCGCGCCGACGTGGATAAGCGCTTCGACACTGTTGACAAACGTTTTGACGCTGTTGACAAACGTTTTGACGCTGTCGATGGCCGATTCGACAAGGTCGATGCCCGATTTGAAAAACTCGAAGACAAGCTTTCCGATATGCGCGACGAACTCATTACAGAAATCCGCCGCACCGCCTCCATCTACGACCTTACCGTTCGGGTAGCTAAGCTCGAATCCGAACGGCCCCCGGCACATTAACAGAAATATTCAGACCCCTAAAGCCGCGACGTTCCATGCAATTTCCAGAGTGGATGTACCTTAGGTAGTGCAGCGAATACACCAAACCGCTCTAGTTTGCCGCGCCGGAAGGACATCCGGCGCGGCTTTGTCGTTCGATTATGCCGACACCGCCTTCGGTTGTGGTGCGGCGAAGCGAATCGCTTTGGCGAGAAGGATGGTCTCGATGCAGCGCAAGGCTTCGAGCACCTTGTCGCTGATCTCGCCATCCACCTGTACCACTGCGACTGCCGACGCCTCCTGCCCATGCCGACCGCGACCGAGCGAGAAGTTGGCGATGTTGACGTTGTGTTGTCCAAGCACCGTCCCGACCCGGCCCACAACGCCGGGCACGTCGAGATTGCGCAGGTAAATGAAGGTGCCCTCCAGCGGCGCCTCCACGTCAATACCGTCGATCTCCAGCAATCTTGGCAAACCACCGGGCTGAACGCAACCGGCCACCGTGTTTTCCTGCTGACCGGTTTTGAAGGTCATGCGGAGCACGTTGGCAGCGGCGCCCGCGTCGCGCGCTTTCTTGCGCTCCGTGATGCGGATGCCACGCTCCTCGGCGATCGACGCCGCATTCACCAAATTCGCCCTCTCATGAGCATGAGCGATCTGGTTCAGTGCGCCAGCCACGGCGGCGTTGCGGATGAGTGCGGTCTTCCACTCGGCGATCTCGCCGCTGTAGCTGAGGCCCATCTCTTCCACGCCACCTTCGCTGGATTGTGCCAGGAACGCACCCAGGCGCTCTCCGAGCAAGATGTACGGCAACATCTGCTGGTATTCCTCTTCGCTGATCGAAGGCACGTTGACGGCGTTTTGGATGACGCCCTTCAGCAGATACTCGCGCACCTGGAGAGCGATCTGCACGCCCACGGCTTCCGACGCCTCATGGGTGGAACCCGCTATGTGCGGAGTCAGGATGACGTTGGGCAGGGTAGCCAGGGGAGAGTCCTTGAGCGGCTCATGGCTGTAAACATCCAGCGCAGCGCCACCCAGTTGTCCGGACTGCAGGGCTTCGATGACCGCGGGTTCATTCAGCAACTCGCCACGAGCGCAATTGATCAAGCGCACGCCCTTCTTCATCTTGCGGATGGA
>Ga0208079_1001461_pt1 | contig 12315 bp, 10 predicted proteins | sample NGESurdeep092012_5_FD_184474 | JGI IMG/M metagenome (GOLD analysis project Ga0208079, IMG submission 184474) | Arctic peat soil microbial communities from Barrow, Alaska - NGEE Surface sample 210-2 deep-092012 (SPAdes) | ecosystem: Environmental > Terrestrial > Soil > Wetlands > Peat ... | reverse complement strand
GAATATGGTCGTGGCATGGCTGGGCTTGCGGAGATCGCCATCTGCAGCCTACTGCCTCCCCTCACTTTCGGATATAGCTTCTAAGGAACTGCTCTAGCAGCGCACAATTTTAGGCGAGTCGATACCCTTGGTGGCATTGCGCGTGTCTACCACCAGCTTCGATTCCCGCACAATGCTCGGATAGTCATAGTCGCTATGGTCGGTGACGATCACCACGCAGTCATACTGCTGCAAGTTCTCCAGCGGCGCGCAAGTCATGTCCAGGGCGTAGCGGCGTCCCTGTCCCACGGTGGGGAAGTAGGGATCGTTGTAGCTGACGATTGCGCCGCGCTTCTGCAGCAGCTCGATAATGGTGAGCGATGGCGATTCCCGCAGGTCGTCGATGTCTTTCTTGTACGAAAGCCCCAGCACCAGAATCTTCGCGCCGTTGAGTGCCTTCTTCTCCTTGTTGAGGGCGTTGGCGACGGCTTCCACGGAGAAGTACGGCATATTGGTGTTCACTTCGCCGGCCAATTCGATGAAGCGGGTGCGGAAGTCGAACTGCTTCGCCTTCCACGACAGATAAAACGGATCGATGGGAATGCAATGGCCGCCGAGTCCGGGGCCGGGATAAAACGCCTGGAAACCGAAGGGCTTGCTCTTGGCTGCGTCGATCACCTCCCAGATGTCGATGCCCATGCGCAGGCAGAGCAACTTCAACTCATTCACCATCGCGATATTTACGCAGCGGTAGATGTTCTCCAGCAACTTGGTCATCTCGGCAGCCGCCGGCGTCGAGACCGGAACCGTGCGGTTGAAGATGCTGCCGTAAAGCTTCGATCCGAGTTCGCCGGCTTGGGGATCGAGTCCGCCGATGACCTTGGGAATGTCGCGGCGCGCAACGGTGTCGTTACCCGGGTCTTCGCGTTCGGGAGAAAAAACCACGTAGAACCGGTTGTCGTTCTCCGTGCCCGCGCGAGCGGCCAGTAGTCCACGTTTATTAGAGCGCTCGAGAATCGGCACCAGAATTTCCTCAGTCGTGCCGGGATAGGTAGTGCTCTCGAGTACGACCAACTGGCCAGCACGCAGATGTGGGGCAATCGATTCGGCGGTGGCGGTGATGTAGCTGAGATCGGGCTCGTGGTACTCGTTCAGAGGAGTGGGAACGCAGATGATGATGGCGTCCATCTGGGCGATGTTGGCGTAATCCGAGGTCGCGGTGAAGCCCTGGGTACGCGCCGCCTGGATCTCGGTGGGCGCAATCCGGTAAATGTAGGACCCGCCGGACTCCAGCACGCCGATCTTCTTCTTGTCGATATCGAAGCCGGTTACGGGGAACTTCTGCTCGCTGAATAGCAGCGCCAGAGGCAGGCCGACGTAGCCCATTCCGATCACGCCAACTTTGGCGGTCCGGGATTCGATCTTGCGTTTGAGCAGTTCAGGCAATTCGGAACCTGTAGCTTTCGATGACAAAGACATGGGTAACTCCATTTCTTAATCTGTCATCCCGAGGGAGTGCCGCGAGTGTTCTTGGCCGCGCCCGTATTTGGCGCGGTCGCGGCACGAGTCGAGGGATCTGCTTTTCGCCTTTCGCGATATAAAACACCTTTCGCGAAAACGCGATTTTTAGCACCGTGCAAACCGTTCACCGGCTGGTGGTTTTTGCCGTCACTGCGACCATGCTGCGATACCAGGCGACGGTTCGCCGCAATCCTTCTCGGAAGTCCACCACCGGCCGGTACCCCAGTTGGGCTTGGGCGCGCGAGACGTCGGCAAGCGAGTGTTTGACATCTCCCGCCCGCGACGGGGCATATTCAGCCTCACCCGAGTATTCGGTCAATTCCTTCAGGATGGCAAAGGTCTCATTCAGAGTGCAACGATGCCCGGTAGCGATGTTGAAGGTCTGGCCGGCCACCTGTGTGTCGGGTTGGGTCGCGGCCAGCAGGTTCGCCGCAACCACATTGTCGATATAGGTGAAGTCGCGCGACTGTTCGCCGTCTCCATAAATCGTGGGTTTCTCGCCTTGCAACATGCTGGTAATGAATTTGGCCAGCACCGCTGAATATTGCGAATTGGCATCCTGGCGCGGTCCAAAGATGTTGAAGTAGCGCAAGTTGACGGTGGGTAATCCATAGACACGGTAAAACGAAGTCATGTAAAGCTCGCCCGCCAGCTTGGATACCGCATAAGGCGAAATCGGATTGGGCGGCATGTCTTCCTGCTTGGGCATCGTCGGCGTGTCCCCGTACGCGGAAGACGAGGCGGCATAAACCACGCGCTTCACTCCGGCGTCGCGCGCGGCGATCAGCACATTCAAGGTGCCGTCGACATTAACCGCGTTGCTTCGCGCCGGATCTTCCACCGATCGCGGCACCGAGGGAATTGCTGCCTGGTGTAGCACGTAGTCCACCCCCTGGCAGGCGGAACCTATGGCCTCGGGGTCCAGCAGGTCGGCTTCCCGGAAATCAATCTGCCCGGCAACCTCCCGAATATGCTCGCGTTTTCCGGTCTCAAAATTGTCGAAGCCACGCACTCGTTCGCCGCGTTCGAGCAATGCGCGAACCAGAGCGGAGCCGATGAATCCGGCCGCGCCGGTGACTAGATATTGCGCCATATGCTCAAGATTAACATGCTAAGAGGTGACCGGCTGTGTGCTGCGCGGAGCCAGATCGAATCGCTGCGCCAGCATGTCCACAATCTCTTTGCCGATCTCGAGCGAAGCCGTGGCCGCCGGTGACGGTACGTTGCAGACATGGATTATTTTATTGCTGTGGACGAAGCGAAAATCGTCCACCAGGTTGCCGCTGCTATCCACGGCTTGGGCCCGCACCCCAGAGCCGCCCTGAACCAAATCGGATTCCTGTAGCTCCGGTACCATCTTCTGTAACGACCTCACGAAGGCGGCCTTGATCCATGAGCGGTATTGTTCGGCCAGCCCCATGCGCCAATACTTGCGCGCCATCTTGCGGAAGCCAGGGAACGACAGCATTTCCATGGCCTCGCTGAGATCGGGTGTCGTGCCAGTGTACCCCTCGCGGCGGAAGGCCAGCAAAGCATTGGGGCCGGCCTCGACGCTGCCGTTGACCCGGCGCGTGAAGTGCACTCCGAGGAATGGGAAGCGCGGATCGGGAACGGGGTAAATAAGCGCCTTTACCAAGTGGCGCTGCTCGGGTTTCACTTCGTAGTACTCTCCGCGGAACGGGATGATTTCGAGGTCGGTGTGCACCCCGGCCATGCGGGTGATCGTATCGCTATACAGACCGGCGCAGTTGATTGCGTAGCGTGCCCGGAAACTGCCAGCGCTGGTCTCCACGATATTGAAGTTTCCGTCTTGCCGCAGGCCGAGCACCTTGGCGCGAAACACGATCTCACCTCCGGCTTTCCCGATCAACTCGGCATATTTTTGCGCGACCACCGTGTAATCCACGATGCCGGTGGTTGGCACCTGCAGTCCGCCGATTCCATCGCAATGGGGTTCGATTTCGCGAAACTGCTCGCGGCTCATCATTCGCAAACCCGGAACGCCATTGGCAATCCCGCGCTGGTGCAGTTGCTCGAGCCGCGGAACTTCCTCGGGGCTGGTCGCGACTACGAGTTTGCCGCACTCTTCGAAAGGGACCCCGTGCTGCTGGCAGAAGCGCTTCATGGATGCGGCCCCGGCGACGCAGTTACGCGCCTTCAGCGAACCGGTCTTGTAGTAAAGGCCGGAGTGGATAACTCCGCTATTGTGCCCGGTCTGGTGAACGGCCACGCGGTCTTCCTTCTCCACCACCACCAGCGCCATCTCTGGAAAACGCAGCGTGATCTCGAGAGTTGTCGCCAGTCCAACAATCCCAGCGCCAATGATTAACAGATCGGTTTTGCGGTCGGCCATAGAATCCTGCAACGTCCTTGCAAACCGGCGATTATACGGGCCTGGAGGCTGCAGCGGCTAGGACGCAAATCACAAACATTGCGCTGCTAAGTCAGGAACATTACCCTAGAGGTGCGGAGGCACGGGAATGAAGGTGCTCATTACGGGCGGGGCGGGCTTCATCGGCTCGCATCTTGCCGAGCGACATCTCAACTTGGGCGATGAAGTCTGCATCGTCGACGACCTTTCCACCGGCTCCATCGCCAATATTCAACATCTCAAGATTCATCCTGAATTTACCTACCACATTGACACCGTCATGAACGGACAGTTGATGACCGAACTCGTGGACCTCTGCGATGTCGTTTATCATTTGGCGGCTGCCGTCGGGGTGCGCTTGATTGTGGACAGCCCCGTGCGCACCATCGAGACCAACATCCGGGGCACCGAAATCGTACTTAGCTTGGCGGAGAGCAAGCGAAAACGCGTGCTCATCACGTCGACCTCGGAGGTATACGGCAAAGGCGACCGGGTCCCGTTTCATGAAGATGACGATCTGGTGATGGGTCCGACCAACAAGGGCCGCTGGAGTTATGCCTGCTCGAAAGCCATCGACGAATTTCTGGCCATCGCGTACTGGAAAGAGAAGAAAGTTCCGACCGTGATTGCGCGCCTGTTCAATACCGTAGGCCCGCGACAGATCGGGCGTTATGGCATGGTGGTTCCCAACTTAGTGGTCCAGGCATTGACCGGCAGGGACATCACCGTCTTCGGCGATGGCGCTCAGAGCCGTTGCTTCACCCACGTCAACGATGCGGTGGATGCGCTAGTCGGCATAGCGGCTCATCCCGATGCCAACGGCGAAGTCTATAACGTGGGCAGCGATCATGAAATCACCATCATTGAATTGGCGACCTGCATCAAACGCATGACCGGCTCGGATTCGAAGATTGTTTTCGTCCCCTACGGAAGGGCCTATGAGGAGGGCTTCGAAGATGTGCGGCGGCGGGTTCCCGACGTCAGCAAGCTGACCAGGCTCATCGGCTATCGTCCGCGCCTCTCCCTGGAAGAAACTCTGGAGAGCATCATCGCGGACCAGCGCGCCCGTTTGCGGGAGCACGGAGTAGCCGTCGCTGCCCGCTAGGACGCGATTCGCGGCCAACGATTCTGAATCCCCGTATTTCATCGAGGAATCGCAACTATGCATGTGCTGGTGACCGGCGGTGCGGGTTTTCTTGGTTCGCATTTGTGCGATGCCCTGCTGGTGGAGGGCCACTCCGTGGTCTGCGCCGACAATCTACTGACCGGGCGGATGGAGAATCTCGCCCATCTCCGCAATGAGCCTCGATTCGCATTTCTTGAGCAGGATGTAAGCCGGCCTTTCGATCCCGGCAAGGTTGACTATATCTTCCACTTTGCATCGCCCGCCAGCCCGGTGGATTATCTCGAGCATGCCATCGAAACCTTGCAAGTCGGATCGCTCGGTTCCTTGAACTGCCTCGAACTGGCGAGGAAGTATGGCGCCAAGTTTCTTCTGGCCTCTACCTCTGAGTGTTATGGCGATCCATTGGAGCATCCGCAGAAAGAGACCTACTGGGGACACGTGAATCCCATCGGTCCGCGATCGGTGTATGACGAGTCCAAGCGCTTCGCCGAAGCCGCCACTATGGCCTACCATCGCCATCGTCGCGTCGACACTCGCATGGTTCGCATCTTCAACACCTATGGCCCGCGACTGCAGATTAACGATGGCCGGGTGATCTCGAACTTCATGAAGCAGGCGCTACGCGGCGAAGCTCTCACGGTGTACGGCGACGGTTCGCAGACGCGCAGCTTCTGCTATGTGAGCGATGAAGTGGCGGGAATTCTGGCGTTGTCGAAGTCTGACGAGCACGAGCCGACCAACATCGGCAATCCTGTCGAGTTCACTATCCTGGAGTGCGCCCAGGCGGTGCTCGAAGTGACCGGGTCGAACAGCAAAATGCGATTTGAGCCGCTCCCGCAGGATGATCCTCGGCGGCGACGGCCCGACATCGGCAAGGCCAAGCGGCTGCTCGGGTGGGAGCCCACCATCGATCTGCGAACCGGCTTGCGCCTGTCCCTGGAATACTTTAAGTCGGCGGTTTAGGCGGGCGGGCCAGTGGGGTAGTGCGATTTGGGATTTCGTTGTGGGCCGCCTACAATAATGCCCATGGAGATTTCACTCACGCCCGAGATGCAAGAAAAGCTGAGCCAGATCGCTTCCCAGTCCGGCAAGGGCCCGCAGGAGGTAGTGCAGGAACTGCTTGCCAACTACCTGGAACACGACGCGTGGTTCCGCAATCAGGTCGCTACAGGGCTGGCTTCTCTGGACCGCGGCGAATCCGTTAGTCACGATGAAGTGGATCGGCGTATGGAACGACGGCTCCGGTCTTAATGACGGTCCGCTGGTCTCCCGAAGCCGCCGCTGATTTCGAGAGCATCATCGCATACCTACTACAGCAGAATCCTTCGGCGGCGGATCGCATAGCGCGTACAATCTACCGCGCCGTATCGTCTCTCGACACACTTTCTAGCCGTGGCAGGCTCGGCCGAGTCGAGGGCACTCGCGAACTGGTTTTGGTGCCGCTTCCATATGTCGTTGTGTACCGAGTGCAAAGTGACGCTGTCGAAATCTCGCGACTGTTGCATGGTTCCCAACGTTGGCCGTAACCATCGAGACTTGCCCGCGCGGGTCGTCGCACTCACAAGACAGTCAGGGTTCTCGTAGAATGAACTGCAGTGAGGCCTGAGGTTCGCTTGATGGACGCTCAACTCGAGTTCGAGGCGCTCCGCCGCGAAAGTTCCTCATGGTGGCGTACGGCCCGGCGCAAGCTGTTGCGCGAGGCTGTCGCCCAAGCTGTCCATGGCAAACGCGATGCCCGCGTTCTGGATCTGGGCTGTGCGGCACAATTAGATTTCTCCCAAGCGGATTCCATTCGCGTTCTTAATGCCCACAGTTCATTGCCGGCCCTGGCGTTGCGCCAGATCGACGGCTCCCGGAACCTGGTTTGTACCAGTCCTGAGGATTTGGGCTTCGTCTCGAACTCGTTTGACGCGGTCGTGGCCGGTGACATCCTGCAGTTGGTTCCCGATGACCGGATGGCCCTGCGCGAGTTGCGTCGCGTGTTGAAGGATGGCGGCCTGCTATGTCTTACCGTGCCCGCCTATCCGTTTCTCTGGGGCGAGGACGACGAAGCGCGCGGGCATCAGCGGCGTTATACCGCCACCGAGCTGCGGCGCAAACTCAACAACTGTGGTTTCGAGATTTCCCGCGTCTCCTATCTGGTGGCGACGGGTTTCCTGCCGTCAGTCGTGGAGCGTACGTTCAAGGACCTATTCCGGAAATCGGCGCCGCTCCGGCCGATGTCTGAACGAGAATCCCGGCTAACCAATGCTGCCATGGTCATGCTGCTCGATTGCGAACGTCATCTGATTCGCTACATCAACCTGCCCTTCGGCACGCGGGTCGTCTGCTGGGCGCACAAGCCAGCATTGGTTGCTGAGCGCGTCACCGTGCCCGCCTGGGAGCGCCAGTGGGATCGTCCTCCATTACCGCAGGGCATGAGCATGAGCCAGCCCGACCTGCCTGAAACCTGGTCCGCAAGTTAAAATCAAGCTGTGGCACTGTTGCGCAGCGTTGGCACCACCCTGGAGATGATCAAGTGGGAGCACTCCGTCCTCACGCTTCCGTTTGGTTTGACCGGCGCCGTGCTGGCGGCTCGTGGTGTTCCAAGCCTGCACACTTCGATTTGGATCATTGTCGCGTTGGTGGCGGCGCGCTCGGCAGCCATGGCTTTCAATCGGCTGGTGGATGCAAGCATCGACGCGGCCAACCCGCGCACCCGCGTCCGCGCGCTCCCGGCCGGCAAGTTGACGAAGTCGTTCGTGACCTGGTTTGTGGTGGTCACGTCGGCCATCCTGATCTTCGCTGCGTACCAGTTGAATCCGCTGGCGTTTTACCTGGCTCCGGTCGCGCTGGCGATTATCTTCCTGTATTCCTTCAGCAAACGATTCACGCGCTGGTCGCACGTAGTGCTTGGACTGGCGATGGGCACTGCTCCGGCCGCTGCCTGGATCGCAGTGCGGGGCTCGCTGGATCCTCGCATCCTGATCCTGACCGCCGCCGTGGTCTTCTGGGGCGCCGGCTTCGACATCCTCTATAGCTGCCAGGATTTTGACTTCGACTACGCGTCCGGCGTCTATTCCGTACCCAAGGCCTTTGGCATTCGTACTTCTCTGAACATCGCCAGGCTCTTTCACATCGTAACCGTTCTTTTGCTGGCTTGGATGGTGGTGGCGTTTGGGTTGGGAAAGATTGCGGCGGCTGGCGTGGTGTTTGTCGCGCTGCTCTTGATTTATGAGCATTCTTTGGTGAAGCACGACGACCTCAGCCGGGTGAACGCCGCCTTCTTCACCATGAACGGCCTAGTCTCGATGGCATTTCTGTTTTTCATTGCCGGAGACCTCATGCTAGCGCGGTAAAGCGGCTGCGGGGAGAAGCGACGTTCGGGTAGTGCGGACCTTCATCTGGACCATTCATCTGTTTCGGCAGCTTTGAAGGGGCACGGCTTCAGCCGTGCCATTATGAGCGCGGAGAGTTGGGCTTCAGCCCCTAAGTGAAGTCGCACTTCGCCTCAACACCGAAGTCCCTCAGTGGCTAAAGCGGTTTCAGAGTTAGCGTAGACCTTACCGGGTAGTGCGGACCTTCAGGTCCGCGTTAATAGCGTTTTAGAAAAACCGGGCTTTAGCCCCTGGGGTACTTCGGTCTGGCGGCCCTCGGAGGCGCTTTCGGCCGATTCAAACACCGAACCTCAGGGCCTAAAGGCCCTTCCATCCGGGGCCTTATGACGCGGCGCTGAAGCGCCGTACTACCCGAGCGTCTGTCTTGCTCCGGGTTGGTATTGCTGTGGAGGCGAAACTTCCTCAGTTCACACTAACTATGAAACTGCTCTAGCCAAGTGCCAAGTGCCAAAGGCTAAGAGCTAAGAGCTAACAGCTAATCGTGGTTTCTAAATCATGGTCAGCCTAAGAAATGTCGAACGCAGTTATAAAACCGGGGCGGGGCAGACTTGGGTATTGCGCCGCATTGACCTCACCATCCGCGAAGGCGAATTTGTCACCGTCATGGGACCCTCGGGAGCAGGCAAGTCGTCGCTGCTGAACGTGTTCGCTCTGCTCGACGACCAATGGGCGGGCGAGTACTGGTTTCGTGAGGAAGGCGTGCATGCGATGAAGCGCAAAGAGCGCAGCGAACTGGCCAAGCGCAACATCGGAATGGTCTTTCAGAGTTACCACCTGTTGGACGACCTGACGGTGCAGGAGAACATCGATCTTCCCCTGTCGTACAAGGACATCCCGCGTGGTCAGAGGCAAGGCATGGTGGCCGAAACGCTCGACCATTTTCAGATCGTCGCCAAGAAGGACCTGTACCCCAACCAGCTTTCCGGCGGACAGCAGCAGTTAGTCGGCATCGCCAGGGCTGTCATTCACAAGCCTGCGTTGTTGCTGGCCGACGAGCCTACCGGCAATCTGCATTCCAGCCAGGCCAAGGAAATCATGGAGTTGTTCAGCGCGCTGAATCGCGAAGGAACGACGATCATGCAAGTCACGCACTCAGATGTCAACGCGTCGTACGGAACGCGCACGATTCAAATGCGCGATGGGTGGCTGGTGGGCGACACCTCGAATCCAGCGCTCGCACCGAGCGGGGAGGCGGTCCGTTCATGATGGAACCCGTTTTCAGGTCGCCAGTTCTGGTGCTCTTCCTATGTTGCTTGCTGGTGAGTGCCCAAGCGCAGACCCAAGCGCCGGCTGGGTCAGCGCCGGAGCAGATGCCGAACGCGCCGACGCCGCAGACGTCCAATTCGACAACGCCGGCACAACTCTCCATACACACTCCCGCTCGGCTGGCGATTCCCCATTCGCATAACCCGTTCGACGCATACGCTCCGAGCCAAGTGCCACCGCCGCAACTGGAAAACTCGCCACGCATCGACCGCCTTATACGCGATGGCAAGCTGTATATCTCGTTGCAGGACGCGATCGCCCTGGCGCTGGAGAACAATCTCGATCTGGCCATCGCTCGATATAACCTGCCCATCGCCGACACCGACATTCAGAGAACCAAGGCGGGCGCTTCCTTCCGCGGCGTTAATACAGGAGTCGTGGGAGGCACGCCGGGCGGTGGTGTGGGTGGCTTCGGGACCGGCGCACCGGGCGCGGGAGCCGGCGGCACGACCGGTGGCGCGGGAGGAGCGGGCGCAGGCGCTGCCGGTCTGGTGCAGTCCACCCTTGGCGCAGGACCTCCGGTGCAATCGTATGACCCGGCGGTCGGCGTGATTAGCGGCTTGGAGCATCTGACGACACCGCTTGCCAACCTGCAGATCTACGGCGTCCCCGCCTTGCACTTAAACACCACTCAGGTCAACGCCACGTACACACAGGCGTTTCCCACCGGAACCAGCTTCACCTTCGAGGTAGACAATAACCGGCAAACCACGAACAGTATTTTCAGCAGCCTGACCCCGCAACTGGGAACGTATTACCGCGCCACGTTTCAGCAGCAACTCCTTGCGGGATTTGGAACCGGCCCTAATCTGCGCTTCTTGCGCATTGCCAGAAACAATAAGAAGATCTCGGACATTGCGTTTAAGAGTCAGGTGGTGGCCACGGTCACGCAGATTGCCAACATCTACTGGGACCTGGTAAGTGCCTACGAAGAAGAGCGGGTCAACGAACAGTCCTATGCCTTTGCGCGGCAGAGTTTCGAAAATGCGCAAAAACAGTTGCAGCTAGAGGCAATTCCTGCAATGGATGTCATGCGCGCCGAAGCCGAGGTGTCACGGCGCGATCAGGGCCTGACTGTCGCCAAGACGAATCTGCAGTTGCAGGAATCGTTGATCAAGAATGCGCTCACCAAGAACCTTGACGATCCCGTGCTGGAATCGATGCCGGTAATTCCGACTGATCGGCTGGAACCGACGGATACGGTTCCCGACAAATCGACCCAGGACCTGATCGCAATGGCCTTGCAAGACCGCCCGGAGCTCTCGGAGTCGCAGATCGATCTACAGAACCGCCAGATCAGCCGTCAGGCGGCCAAGAACGCGTTGCTTCCAACCCTTGCCCTGGTGGGCTTCTACGGCGGCACCGGCTTGGCGGGAGAATTGAATCCGTTTTACTATCTGACTCCCAACACCACGACTGCACCTTGCTGCTTCGGGGGAGCTTTTGCCGACGCATTCAACAATTCATCCCCCGATTACTTTGTAGGCCTTAATCTGACTCTCCCCATTCGTAATCGGGTCGCCAAGGCGGACCAGTACCGCTCGGAGCTGGAGTACCGTCAGGCCGAGTTGCGTCTGCAGCAATTGAAGAAGCAAATTCGCATCGAAGTGCGCAACGCGCAATATGCTCTTGAGCAGGGCCGCGCCCGGGTGCAAGCGGCGAAAAAAGCGCGCGATCTGGCGGACAAGACGTTTACGATCATGCAGAAGGAGCAAACGCTGGGCGCAGGATCGAGTTTCCAGACGTTGACCGCCCAGCGCGACCTTGCCGTTGCCGAACTCGATCTGGTGAATGCCACGATGGCATACCAGAAGTCCAAACTCGAGTTGGAACGCGCCACCGGCACCACTCTGGAAGATAATGGCATTCAGATCCAGGACGCGGTGAACGGCATTGCACCCTGACGGAGAGAATATTGCCGAAGACGCAAAGCCAAGGAAGCTCGTGGGTGGTACAAGATACCGCAACCGGGACACGTGACCGGCAGAAGGGAGGCCGCATTCTTGCGGCTGACGATCAACCGCACATTCTCGAAGCGATCGAACTACTGCTTCGCCCGCAGGGCTTTGAAGTTGACACCGCGAAGTCCCCAGCAGCGGTGCGGGAAGCTCTCGCCAGCGACTTCTATGATGCCGTGCTGATTGATTTGAACTACACCCGCGATACCACCTCGGGTCAGGAAGGACTGGACCTGCTCTCCCAGATTGTGGCCTTCGATAGCAGCATTCCGGTAATCGTGATGACGGCCTGGGGTAACGTTGGGCTGGCGGTCGAGGCCATGCGACGCGGGGCCCGCGACTTCATTCAGAAGCCGTGGGAGAATGAACGCCTGTTGGCCGTCCTGCGGACGCAGGTCGAACTGCATCGAGCTTTGCAACGCACCCAGCGCCTGGAAGCGGAAGCGAAACTGCTGCGCGCTGAAGGACGTCCCGAGTTCATCGCTGCCGCTCCTTCCATGCAACCCGTGTTGCAGACGATGGCCCGCATCGGCCCGTCCGACGCCAATGTGCTTGTCACTGGCGAACATGGCACGGGCAAAGAGATAGTGGCCCAGACTCTTCATGCGTTATCGGCGCGGGCTGCGATGCCACTGGTAGCCGTGAATACCGGCGCGCTACCAGAGGGCACCTTCGAAAGCGAATTGTTCGGCCACGTGAAAGGCGCGTTTACGGACG
>Ga0208079_1001460_pt1 | contig 12320 bp, 10 predicted proteins | sample NGESurdeep092012_5_FD_184474 | JGI IMG/M metagenome (GOLD analysis project Ga0208079, IMG submission 184474) | Arctic peat soil microbial communities from Barrow, Alaska - NGEE Surface sample 210-2 deep-092012 (SPAdes) | ecosystem: Environmental > Terrestrial > Soil > Wetlands > Peat ... | reverse complement strand
AGGTTGGAGACCGTCTGGCCCGCGACGAAGTTCAGGTTGGACACCGGCGGCAGCACCTTGCCGTCGGCAAAGGCCGACACCCAACCCGGCGCGGCCGGCTGGGTGACGGTCAGGTTCACCACGACAGCCGACACCCCAACGGCCCGCACCCCGCCACTGCCGACGACCGGCAGCACCAGATCCGCACCCGGCCCGACCCGGGCTGCGGCGGCACCGATGCCGGTCCGGGTGTCCAGCACCCGCGCCGCAGGCACGGTGACCAGCGCCCCCGGCGTGGTCGGGGTCCCGGCAAGGTAGTACCCGGAGACGTCGGCGACCAGCTGGACGGTTCCAGCTGAGCCGTTGTGCAGCCTGATCTTGCCGTCGGCCCCGACTGCGGCGATGGCCAGGTTGGAGACTGTCTGGCCCGCGACGAAGTTCAGGTTCGTCACCGGCGGCAGCACGCTGCCGTCAGCAAAGGCCGACACCCCACCCGGCGCGGCCGGCTGGGTGACGGTCAGGTTCACCACGACAGCCGACACCCCCGTGGCCGGCACCCCGCCACGGCCGGCGACCTGCAGCACCAGCTCTGAACCCGGCCCGACCGGGGCCGCGACGGCACCGAGGCCGGACCTGGTGTCCAGTACCCGCGCCGGAGACACCGTCGTCAACACCCCCGGCGCCCGGATAACCCAGGTGAAGGTGGTGCTGCCGGTCGCGGAGGTGCCGTCTTTTGCGGAGGTGGTGACGGTGTTGCGCCCCAAAGCGGTCGGCGTGCCAAGGATCAGCCCGGTCCCGGAGTTGATGGCCAGCCCCGGGGGCAGACCGGTGGCAGCGTAGGACAGCTGCGAGCCTGGGCCAGAATCGTGAGCCTGAATCTGCAGACTCTGCGGGGTTCCCGTTGCGCTGGACTGGGCGCCGGGGGTGGTCACCGCGATGGTGTTGGGGGTGAACGCGGCGGCGCCGTCCGGGGTGCCGAAGCCGGTGGGGCCGTCCCAGCCGGGTCCGGCGGTGCACAGAACACTTGGGCTGCAGGTGCCGTTAGTGCCCGACGTCACGTCGTACAGGCTCGAGGTGTGCGTGGAGGGGTAGGTGTTGGGACTGTCCGAGGCGCCCGGGGTGCCGGCGAGCGCGTACACCGACGCGATGATCGGGGAGGAGACGCTCGTCCCCCCGAAAACCTGCCAGCCCGGTGCCTGGTACGTGTCGTAGACCGCCACGGGGGTGTTCGGGTCGGCGACAGCAGACACGTCGGCCTCAGCGCGGCTGCTGCATCCGGTGGTGATACTCGTCTGGAACGAGGGCTTCCCGACGCTGATGGAGCAGCCGCTGCCGGTACCGCTCCACACCGTCTCTGTCCACCCGCGGGTGGTCTTGGGCGTTATGGTCAGGGAGGTGCCGCCGACCGCGGTGACGTACTTGCCGGTGGCCGGGTACGACGCCCCGAAGCTGATGTCTCCGGTGCTGGCCGTGATCGCCACACCCGGGTGGTGGTAGTACGCGGCGTCCGAGCTGGGCTCGGAGCCGTCCTCCCCGCCGCCATAGCTGTTGGAGACGTACTTTGCCCCGAGCGTGACAGCCCGGTTGACCGCGGTGCCCAGGTTTGACATGGAGTTGTCGGTGGCTTCTACGAGCAGGATGTGGCACTTCGGGCAGGTCGCCGAGACCATGTCGAGGTCCAGTGAGATCTCACCCGCCCAGCCTGCGTCGGGGGGAGGCAGGACGGTGCTCGAACCGGACTGTCCGACCTTGCGGAAGCATCCGTTGGCCGTGGTGCAGGCCGGCAGGCCGTACTGGGCTCGGTATTGGCTCAGGTCCGCCTCCGCGTGCGGGTCGTCGAAGGCGTCGACGATGGCGACAGTGTGCCCGCTGCCCTTCGACTGATCCAGCTTGTAGGCGGCCGCCAGTGTTTGCGGGCCGTAACCAAAGGGAGCCACCTGCGGCGACACCGCGTTGGCTCGCAGGGCAGCCGGCTCGACCGTGTCGGTCTGGCGGACCGCGAAACACGTCATGTGCCCGGCTTTCTTGACTGTGCTGCACAGTCGGGCGGTCTTGTGCTGCACGACAGGAGCCGCAGACGGCGCAGATGCCGCGGCGGTCCCCTGGGCCGCGGCGGCAGGGGTCCCGGGGCTGCCTACGGCGATGGTCGACGGAGCTAGCAGGGCGATCACGCCTGCTAGGGCCACCTTTCGCCATCGGAGCCGCACAACGATTCAACTCCCTGCCCTTGGATGACCTTAGAACCCTCCAGACAGCGTGTCGGACATCCCGACCGTTGGCATCGGCCGAATGCACAGGACTGGTTAGCCGTTCGGTGACTCTTGGGTGGCGCTTCCCTTCATGCCCGGGCCCTCTTTGGCCATCGATCGCACCCGGCCTCACCGGCGGTGACCCAAACAGGACCCGGAAGGCGATGCACCCTCGTGTCATGGGCTCAGCCGCCACGCGAGGGTCTCAAAGGCCCGATGGCCAGGGGGCCGACTCCTACCGGTGTGGACATACCCGACCGGCGGCAGGACTTCCTCCCGCGCTTCAACACCCACGCAGCAGCCAGCCTCACGATTCATCTCCGGCTACCAGCTCGCGAGGCTGTCCGTCGCCGCGCCCTCCCATGACGTATCTGCGTGCAGGGCCCTCTTGCCGCCTCGGTCGTGTCACTGTGAGCCACACGGCCATGAGCTCGCGTGCCGTGAACGTGGCTCACCCGGGCTGCCGCCGCCCCCCGGTGCTCGAGAACACCGCCAAGGCCCTGGCCAACGTTGCCGAAGGTGGGAGGCCCTCACGGCGCACACGGGAGCACATGCTGGCGGGAATCGGTCCTCGACCTAGTTGTCCTTGGTTACCTGCCGGTCGAGATCGGCCCGCAACTGGTCGTTCGCGTCCTGCAGGTCAAGGACCATCGCGACGCCGGCCAGGTTCACGCCGGTGGACACCAGGTGGGCGATGCGGCGCAGCCGCTCCAGGTCTTCGCTGCTGTACCGGCGGGTGCCACCGCCGGAGCGGGCCGGCTCAAGCAGGCCCCGGCGCTCGTAGAGGCGCAGCGTCTGGGAGCCGATGCACACCAACTCTGCAGCCACCGAGATGCCGTACACGCCTCGGCGTGGATCAGGCTGAGCGTCCGGCGCCGTCATCAGGGCCATCACCCTCCAGAAGATCTATTGCAGCCTCTTGCATTATATTGTCACAGATGGTATGAAAAATCTATGGCAACTATGTCATATCTGTGCACGTTGACTGAACTGGTCAGCGCGACCAGCAGTGGGGAGTGAGAAACATGTTGATGCGGACAGACCCTTTCCGTGAGCTTGACCGGCTCACCCAACAGGTGTTCGGAACCGCCACCCGCCCAGCCGTCATGCCCATGGATGCTTGGCGCGACGGGGACGAGTTCGTCGTGGAGTTTGACCTACCGGGAGTACACGCCCAAGACGTCGACCTCGGTGTTGAGCGAAACGTGCTGACCGTGAAAGCCGAGCGGCCCATCTCCGATGGCAAGGACACCGAGATGATCGCCGCCGAGCGCCCTCGCGGAGTGTTCAGCCGGCAGCTGTTTCTGGGCGACAACCTGGACACAGACCGGGTGCGGGCCGAGTATGACGCTGGGGTCCTTCGGTTGACGATTCCAATTGCCGAGAAGGCCAAGCCACACAAGATCGAGATCGCTAGCAACGGCCACAGCAAAGCCGTCAAGTCCTGACCCGGGGCTTTCCCAGCCAGGTCTCATTGCGCCGGGCATGCCGTCGGGGCTACTCGCGCCCGCAGAACGCCGGTCGCGCCGACGGCTGCCCAGATCGAGTACCAGGAAAGAAGCCATGAATCTTGTCGAGTTCCTCGAGGCGCGCCTAGCCGAGGATGAGCTGATGGCCAGTGCCGCCATCGAGGGCGCTGCCGACTGGCATGTGTTCTATGCCTACCGGGACATTAAGGACGGCGATGGACGCTACGTCGTGCTCGCCGACACCCAATATCCGACGGTCGAGCAAGCCGCACACATCGCTCGACACAGCCCTGCCCGGATCCTGCGCCAGTGCGAGGCCACACGAGTGGTCATCGCGGAGTTCCTGCGGCTGGGTGCACTCGGCGACCTCGCGGGTAGCGCCGTCGCGGAGTCTGCCCTCAGCCAGCTGGCCGCCGTACACTGCGACCACGCTGACTTCGATCCGTCCTGGTTCTGAGCAGCTTCCCAGGTTGTCTGACGTCCAGTGTCACCACAAGCCCTTGAGCTGCGCAAACGCCGGCGATTGCCTCGTCCCGCTGATCCTTCGGTGGTCCTGACGACGCAGATCGGGCTTTAATCCTTGGCCGCCGTCAACAGATGTCCGGTCTATACGCATTTGTGCCGTATGTCTAATGTGTCCCGAGGCAACTATTGCGGGTAGTGTCCGTTTTGAGCATGTGGCGCCTGAGCGGTGACTCTCGATCCTTCGGTTTCGGTCCCGCGCTGCGATGTGCCGCCGAGCCGGCGGTGACAACCGAGGGGCGCCCAAGATGTATGACCAGCCGTTGTTCCTGCAGACACTGTCAAGATTCGCCGTGGTTCTGCCGGCGCGCTACGACCTCGAGGCTGCGCTGAGCGAGCTGACCGAGAGCGTCACCGCAGTGCTGGGCCTGTGCGGCAGCGGGGTCACGATGGCTGAGGATGGACGGCTGCGCTCCGTGACTGCGGTGAGCGAGGCGTCCTGGGAGCTGGAACGCATTCAGCAGGAGCAGCAGGCAGGGCCGTGCCGGGATGCTTACGAGACCGGTGCGGTGGTCCGGGTGAGCGACGTGCGGCAGGAGTCCGTCCGCTGGCCGGAGTTCTCGGCCATCGCCGCCCGACTGGGCGTGGCCGGCGTGGCCGGGATCCCGATGCCGCTTGACGACCAGATGATCGGTGCCCTCAACCTCTACTCTCCCGAGCCGCGGGACTGGTCGGATGTCGACATTGCGGTGGCCGGCGTTCTAGCTGACGTGGCTACCAGCTACGTGGTCAACGCCTCCAAGCTGCGCCAGCAGCAGCAGCTGAGCGAGCAGCTGCAGGAAGCGTTGGAGTCACGGGTCGTCATCGAACAGGCCAAGGGGATCACCGCATACAAGAACTCGGTCACGATCGATCAGGCCTACCAGATGATGCGCCGCCACGCCCGCAGCAACAACGCCAGTCTGCGGCTGGTTGCGGAGGCGATTGTTGCGGTGGGCCTTGAAGTCTGAGCTCCTCAGCCCTGCGACCCGAGCTGTAGGTGGGGAAGTGTCCCAGGTGTACCGTCTTACGTACCGCGTCGCTCCAGACCTCGGGGACGCCCGCTTCTCCCCGGTGCTGCTCCCGAACCCTCGGTGGCCCGTGTCCTTCATCCTGGGACCACCGAATCGAGATTGTCATGGCGCAGCAACCGAGCAGTTTGCACGACCTTCCCACCGACCTCGACCACCATGTCGTCCTCTTCCCGACCCGATCCGCGGAAGACGTCCGGACCCAGTTGGCACGCCAGCCGGTCAGCGGTCCAGTCACAGGACTGGGACGGGTCAGAACACGTGGCATCCGTGAGGTAGTGATCCTTGAGGTTTCCTGCCGGCTCGGTGAAGTTGTGGAGGAGCTGGACCGGGCAATCCTTCTGGCTCTTGCCGACGGGCCCCGCGGCGTGGTCTGTGACCTGTCGGCCGTGCGCGAGGGCGCCGACCCGGGTCCGGTCGAGGTGCTTGCGGCGGCAGGGCGGCACGTTCGCGACTGGCCGGGGATACCTGTGGCCGTGGCCTGCCCCGACCCGCGGGTTCGCGAGGCGCTGCGCGCCCAACCGCTTGGCGCCCACCTGATCGCCACCCCGTCACTGTTCTCCGCGGTATCGGCGGTACTGGCCACTCCCGTGCTCACTGTCCAGCGGCTACGACTGGCGGCGCACCCGACGGCGCCCCGTGCGGCGCGGGAGTTCGTCACTCGCACCCTGATGGACTGGCGGTTGGACCGGGTTATCCCCTTTGCAATCTTGGTGACCAGCGAGCTTGTGGCCAGCTCGTCAAGCAATGCCGGCACCGACATCGACGTATCGGTCGTCTGGGGCCGCGGCGCCCTGCGCCTGGCAGTTCGAGACCGCGGCCCGGCGCTGCCCGGTCAGCGGCCTTCACTTCTGTACCTGCACGGGCGAAGGCTCACCATCGTCGCCGGTCTCTCACGCGCGTTCGGGGTTCTGCCCACCGCGGACGGCGGCAAGGTCGTCTGGGCCGCGCTCGACGCTCCGCGGCTGCTCCCGTCCCAGAGCGCACACCTTTGCGCGGTGGAACGTCAGGAGTCACTCATCCTCAACGACGCGCACGGCCTTGCCGAGCTTCCACTCGGCCCGAGCTGACTCCTCGCGTCGTTGCTCTGGGGGCTCTACGCTCGTTCGGCCCCAGTCGGCTCGGCCGGGTCGTGCAGATGCCTGCTTACCCCCCGGTCCGGGCGCGAGACGAAGAAGTACAGCCCACCAACGACGGCAATCAGGAAGATGACCAGCAGCGTGATCCAGTCCAGGTTGAAGTAGCCCCGGGGGCTGCTCAGCCCGGTCGGGGCAACCACGTTGAGCAGCATCAGAGCCAGATACACAGCGCCGGCGATGCTTACCGGCCAGCCCCAGCGACCGAGCCGGAACTGTCCCTGGGGTATCCATCCCCGGGAGCGGGCGAGCATCGAACCGATGACGGTCATGAGGGCCGACAGGTAGATGCCGCTGACGCCGAAAGACACTAAAGACAACTAGAGACACAAGGGCGTTGACGTTCGCCAGGTAGGTGATGAAGCCGATCTTGACGTCGTGGTTGGAGGACGGGAATAACAGGAGGATGAACAGGATCGTGACACCGGCTCCCACGAGTAGGGCGTTCACGGGGGTCTTGAACCTCTTGTTTACCCGAGAGATCCAGCCGGCCCCGGGACCGCGCCATCGCGGGCGTAGGAGAAGGCCAGCCTGCTGCCCTGAACGGACGTTCCGCGGGAGAGGAACGCGAAGATGATCAGAAGGAGCAGGCAGTCCTGCAACCAGCTGGGCAGCTCGCCCAGGACGAACGGCACCCCACCGCCCTTGACGGTCGCGGCGACGGCATGGGAGCCCGCCGGCATCGCCAGGAGCAGCGCCGCGACGAGAATGAACGATGCGACGCGACCCCAGATCAGCGCGAGCCGCATCGCGCGCGGCACCTGTCGGTCGGCGTCCTTGGTCTCCTGCGCGATGTCCCGGCCGACTCGAAGCCGTAGAAGAGGAAGACGTGTGCAAGCACCGCGATGAGCGCTGCCCCGGTAAGCCGGTTGCCGCCGAAGTCGAGTCCCAGTGGGTTGGTGGCTGCGTGGGTGACCCCCTCGCTGGAGAACAAGAAGCCAAGACCGTGATGGAAGCCCGCGGTCGCAAGGATGATAGCGATGCCGAGCGTGCCTAATATCTCCACGTACACACCGAACTGCGCAATACGACCCATGACGTTGGCCCCGGTGATGTTGAGGGTTGTCTGGATGGCGAGCAGGAACAGCGTGACCACCAAGATCGTGGCGTACTTAGTCGCGTCGAAGTTGCTGCTGAACCAGTGGTTGCTCAGCGAAACAACATAGACGACCACCCCGGTGTCCACAGCGGCGAGCGTGACCAGCAGGGCGATGCCGTAGAACCAGCCAACGAACCTGCCATAACCGGGACCAACCGAGAACTTGCCGTATTGGTAGAGGGCCCCCGCCACCGGGTAATGGCTCGCAAGCTCCCCGAAAACCAGTGCGACCAACAGCATCCCGATCACCGGGATCAGCATTAGCCACAGGTAGGCAGGACCCCCGGTGCCGACGCCGAGGGCGAACAGGGAGTAGATGCCCACCATGGCCAGAGGTAGGTGAAAGCGACGCTGAAGTTGGCGAAGAAGCCCAGCACACGGTTCAGTTGAGGCTTACAGCCGAGGCTCTCCAGACGCGCGTCCTCGTCTTCGAAGAGGGTGGGAACCGGGGGAGTCTGCTGGGGCGCGAGATATCTTCGTCGGAAGGAGAAGGTTGGACGATTTGGAGGATTTTCCTTTGCGTCATCAGTTGCTGTCAACGACAAAGCCGACGTTTCCTGGCTGGATTTTGAGGGGACTCATGAGCAACCAGGGAAGACAGCAGTATTGCTGTGCGCCGTATCTCCGTGTGGTGCGCCAAGGACGGACGACCGTTATCCGGAACAGCAGACAGGGCAGACACGCTTGCGAAGAGCCAATCCAGACCGGCTGACCTAAGGAATTGATAGAGCCATGCGGGAGAAAAGGTTCCGCTGAGGCGATACATTGAATCGGCCCGGGAACCGATCCATAACTTCAACTTCTCGGAGTAGATACCACAAGCGAAGTCAGTGGGCGGCCACCTTTTGATGTTTCACGAAATAGTCGAATCGTCAGGGACGTCGGTCGAAGAAACGGGGATCGGTCTCCCACCAGGGCCGGTCCAGGACCGGCTCGACGGACTCCGTCGCGCGCGCGTCCAGGAAGGCATCGGTGGCGCGGGCATCAGCGTCATCGGCGCGGACCCACGACACGAAGACCGCAGCCAACAAGGGCAGCCCGACGACTTCCGCGACAGCCAGCATTGCGCCTCCGCCGAGCTTCTGGTCCAACGCCGGCCCCGGCCCCCAGGTGCGGGTGGTGAAACCAGCAACACCGGGCGCCAGCAACGTGGGTGCGGTCATCACCAGGATTCCCGGGATGGCGTCGAGCAGCCCATCGACGAAGGCGATCAGTGCCCGCACCGGATGGGTGCACCATGGCGGCAACATATCCTCACCGAGCAACGGCAGGACGACCAGCAGACCGGTGCCCAGCAGCTGCAGGTAGAGCACCTCACGCACCAGCGCGTTGGACACCGAGATCACGAAGTACCCCGTGAAGAAGACGACGATGAGCGAGCCCACAGCCAGCAGCGAGCTCAACAGCGGAAACATCAGGATCCGGGGGAGTGGTCCGCCCAACGCACGACGCAGCCGGCGAACCCCCTTATCCCCCAACGCTTCTTCAGCCAGCATGGTGGGTTCCCCGAGGGCCAGTCCCATGGGGGTCACCGCCGACAGCACGGCTGCCTGGACCGCAGCCACCCAGAACAGCGATGAGCGGTACACCGCGAGCGCACCACAGGTGCCGAAGACCAATGAGCCGATGCCCAGGACGATGAACGTCACGCTGCGCAGCCAGTGCCACTTCATGCCGCGGCTGCGCGCGCGAACCAGGCAGGTGACGTACAGACCGGTGAGTGCCAGGGCGAGGCCAACACCAGCAGGGTCAAGCATCCAGGACGTCAGCATCGTGACGGGAGTCAGCGGAGGTAACACGCCTGCATCATGCATCACCGGACACCTGGTTGTGCGTGTCTGGGGAGGGCAGATTTTTTTTGCGGCCGCACAGGGCGCGGACAGTCATCGCTGGAGTAGCGTGCCGCTGGTGAAGAGACAGGTCTACGAGAAGGAGCTCCTGCGCCTGCAGGCCGAGCTCGTCATCCTGCAGGAGTGGGTGCGAGCTGAGAGCAAGCGGGTCGTCGTGGTTTTCGAGGGTCGTGACGCGGCAGGCAAGGGCAGCACCGTCAAGCGGGTGACGCAGTACCTCAACCCTCGGGTTGCCCGGATCGCGGCGTTGCCCGTTCCCACCGATCGCGAACGGACACAGTGGTACTTCCAGCGGTACATCGAGCATCTGCCCGCCGCCGGCGAGATCGTGCTCTTCGACCGCAGCTGGTACAACCGCGCCGGCGTCGAGTGGGTCATGGGTCTGTGCACTGCCGAGGAGCACCAGAGGTTCCTCCACCAGTGCCCGCTCTTCGAGCGGCTGCTGGTCGAGGACGGCATCATCTTGCGCAAGTACTGGTTCTCGGTCAGCGACGGTGAGCAGGAGCGCCGGTTCCGCTCGCGAGTCAGCGACCCGATGCGGCAGTGGAAGCTCTCGCCGATGGATGTGGAGTCGCTCAACCGTTGGGAGGACTACTCGCGGGCCAAGGACGAGATGTTCGTCCACACCGACATTCCTGAGTCGCCGTGGCTGGTTGTCGAGAGCGACGACAAGCGCCGCGCCCGGATCAACATGATCGCCCACCTGCTCTCGAGCATTCCCTATGAACAGGTGGCGCGGCCCCGGCTGAAGCTGCCGAAGCGGCCGCCGCCGACCGGCTACGTCCGCACCCCGCGCAGCCTGCAGACCGAGGTGGCCGACTACGCGGCCACCCTTGAGTGAGGCTTGGCGCCTATGGCACCGGCTCAACCGCCACCCCCGTCCGGAAACACAGAGTGGACGTGGCGCCGCGAGACGCCGCTGAGCCGCTTCCTGCGAACCGAGAGCGGCAGTGCGGCGGTTCTGCTTGCTGCCACGCTCGCAGCACTGGTCTGGGCGAACGTGGCCAGCGCCTCCTACCAGGCCGTGTGGCACACCATCTTGTCGGTCCAGCTGGGTGGTTCGGGAGTGGCGATGAACCTCGTCGACTGGGTCAACAGCGCCCTGATGACGTTCTTCTTCTTCGTCGTGGGTCTCGAGGCCCGCCGCGAGTTTGACATGGGCGAGCTCCGGGAGCGGCGCCGGCTAGTGCTGCCCGTCACGGCCGGGATCATGGGCATGGCCAGCGCAGTCCTGCTGTACCTGATGGTCAACGCCGGTGAGCCGTCGGCGGGGGGCTGGGGTGTGGCCATGTCAACCGACACCGCCTTCGCACTCGGGATGCTCGCACTGATCGGTCCGCGGTTCCCTGAGGCGCTGCGCGCCTTCCTGCTCACGGTGGTCGTCATCGACGACATGGTCGCACTGCTCGTGATCGCCACCGTCTACACACGCGAGCTCAACATCGCAGCACTTCTGGTTGGGGTCGCCCTGTTCGGGGGAATCCTGGTGCTGAGCCGGTTGCACGTCCGCCACGGGGTCGTGTATCTCGCTGTCGGCATCGCGACCTGGGTCGCGCTGCACCTCTCTGGGGTCGACCCCGTCGTGGTCGGCCTGGCCATGGGTCTGTTGACCTACGCCAGCCCGGCCAGCCGCCAGGACCTCAAGGCCGCCTCGGACAGATTCCGCAACTTCCGCGAGCAACCCACCCCAGAGCTTGCCCGCTCTGCCCGGACAAGTCTGCAGCAGGCCGTCTCACCGAACGCGCGGCTCCAGGATGCCTTCCACCCGTGGACCAGCTATGTGATCGTGCCGCTGTTCGCACTGGCCAACGCGGGCATCCCGATCCGCGGCGCCTTCCTGTTGCAGGCGTACCGGTCGCCGGTCACCCTCGGCATCATCCTGGCCTACGTCCTCGGCAAGCCGGCAGGCATCCTGGCCGGCTCATGGCTCGTCAGCCGGGCGACCCAACGGCGGTTGCGTCCACCGGTGGGCTGGATGGCAGTCGCAGGCGGCGGCACCATCGCAGGCATCGGCTTCACGGTGAGCCTGCTCATCGCCACCCTGGCGTTCAGTGGACGCGCCCTGGACGAAGCCAAGCTTGGCGTCCTGACTGCGGCCGTCGGCGCCGCAGGGCTGACCTGGGTGCTCTTTCGGATCACGGCTGCACTCCCACCATCGCGTCGGGCCCGCGCCCTTCTGGGCACTACGGAGTCCATCGTTGACCTCGCGGACCCGGTGCACCCAGACCGTGACCACGTCCGCGGTCCGAACCAGGCCCTGATCACCCTGGTCGAGTACGCGGACTTCGAGTGCCCCTTCTGTGGCCAGGCTGAGCCGATCGTCCGCGAACTGCTCGCCGACTACGGCGACATCCGGTATGTCTGGCGGCACCTTCCACTGCGAGACGTGCACCCGCACGCCCAGCTCGCGGCTGAAGCCTCAGAAGCAGCCGCACGCCAGGGCGCCTTCTGGGCAATGCACGACCTCCTGCTCGACCATCAGGGGGCGCTGCTGTCGGGGGACCTGGCGGACTACGCCGCCCAGCTCGGCCTGGACGTGCCGCGCTTCACCAGAGACCTGAACCGCCGCGCCGGCGCGGACCGGGTCGCCCAAGACGTCGACAGCGCCGATCTCAGCGGAGTCTCGGGCACTCCGACCTTCTTCCTCAACGGCCGGCGCCACCACGGGGCCTACGACATCGACACTTTGTCCAACGCGGTACGTCTGGAGCGCGCCAAGGCTGCGATCAGGCCCTAGAAGGGCCAGCCGGCGCCAGGGGTCATCCGGTCGAACAGCCACCCCTGTTAACTTTCGTGCCACCGCGGACGGAGCAGCTCTGCCTACCTGCGAACTGCAGGGTGGTCCTTGACTGCTCACTAACCTCGATCCTCGGGACGGTGGCCGGTAGGTCATCGGTAGGTCGAGTTGTGGCCCTGGTCGGCTGGAACCCCTTACAGCCAAGGGTTTTGGTGGCTTCGACCCCTGAGCCGTAGGTGAACTTCTTGAACCCCGAGGCACCGTCGGCT
>Ga0208079_1001458_pt1 | contig 12325 bp, 12 predicted proteins | sample NGESurdeep092012_5_FD_184474 | JGI IMG/M metagenome (GOLD analysis project Ga0208079, IMG submission 184474) | Arctic peat soil microbial communities from Barrow, Alaska - NGEE Surface sample 210-2 deep-092012 (SPAdes) | ecosystem: Environmental > Terrestrial > Soil > Wetlands > Peat ... | reverse complement strand
AGCAGGGGAATACGGCGCCCTTTGTGGTCGGCCCACACTCCGAAGATCACCGCGCCCACCGGACGCATCAGCAGGGTCGCGGTCGTCAAGAACGCCATCTTCGTCAATGAGACATGGAAGTCCTTGGCGATGTCGGCGTAGACCAGCACCACGATGAAATAGTCGTAAGCATCCATGGTCCAGCCGAGAAAGCTCGCGAGGAAGGCGTTGCGCTGATCTGAGGTAAGAGGTTCTTTGCTGGGTCCGTCCACGGCCATATTCAAAGGTCTCACCTCGCCGCAACTCTCGCTACAGGTTCAGAGCAAGATTCGCACGACCACCACCTCTGCAATGACCGCCACTGACAGAATCCGGCCACGACGACATCCCGGACGCCGCAGTGGCAGGCCTGACGACGGTCCAGCAGCCGCTGACGGAGAAGGGGCGGCTCGCCGGGCAGCTTCTCCTGACCTACAACGAGCGCCAGGCGCCCCGCAGACATGTCCTCCCCACTCAGATTCGAGTGCGCCGAACCACGGGTCCCGCGCCCCCCAAATAACATGTGAGACTTTTAGGCCCCAGGCGGACAAATCTTCAGGCTGCTCGACGTGGCCTACGAAGGTCCATAAACCCCACGGTGGGTCGACTCCATGCGACGCCTGCGGTCCTCGGGAAACTCGGACCGTGACGATGTCCGTAAGCGGAACGGTCTGCGGCGGGAACGCAGCAGGTCAGACACTGTCCGTGTGAGGGTGTGTCCCGTAACACCCGCCCTTTGAAGATTCCCGCTGAGGCGCGCGTCATACGACGAGTGATCATGTGTCCCAGTTCCAAGGTTTGAGACACCTCGACCGAAGAGCCGACTCGACAACGGCGCCCCTGTGAGAACAGCCCCAGAAGTCAGGTCCGGAACTGCATGTCAGACCCCAGTTCTGCGGCGACGGCCAGCAGATCCTTCTTGTTGTGCTGGTGCCGCAGGGCCTCGCGGTGACCCCGCCATCAATCTGCCTCGATGAGCTTGATGAAGGTCCCTTCGCGTGTGAAGAACTGCGGGTAGTTCCCCACGCGCGCATGGATTTGCTGCGGCTCCACGGCGCGACCATCTCGCATCCGATACAAGCCGTCGTTGTCGATAGCGGCAGCGAGATCGACTGCCCGCATCATGCGGAGCGGCGCTCTACTCAACACCTGGCGCATCGCATCGTGAAGCGTGAGCGCAGGGCCTCCGGAGGTGGACTCGGTTTCAGCAAGCCGAAGGAGCCAATCCAGCGCGGCGACCCTCCTGTTGAGCTTCAAAACCTCGTCTCCCGCGAGCACCAGCGCTTGTTGCGCGCGCGCCAAGTCTCGCCTGATCGCGTCCACCTGCTTGACCGCGACAGTTGCTACCTCGTCCTGATATGACATCTCGGCTCCCACGGTTTATGCGACTATGCGACAAAAATCACTGTCGCATAGTCGCATAAACCGTGTCAAGCCCAACCGCTTGGCGCGGGACGGACTCGAAGAGCCCAGTTGAGCAGCTCCGCGAGTCCGCCATTTCGGTCACCAGTCGATCAGCATCGTCCACTCTTGGAGCGCATCGGTTCTTTCCCCATCGGGCATGAAGCCGTGTCGCGTCATCAGCGCCTGACTCGGCGTGTTTGAAAGGTTCACGCGCGCGACCACGAGCGCCTGACTGCGCCCATGTGCATCAAGGTCGGTCGCGACGCGGCTAAGGAGTGCTTCCATGGTGGCATCGGCGAGTTGCCCGCCTTGCCCGCGGTACTCAACAGAGACGGCCGCCACTCTAATAAGAGCCACTGGCATCTCTGGGTGCGTCTGATAGACGAATTGCGCCACGGAGCCGAGGGCACCGTCAATTAGGCCCAGGAGGGTGACGTCACGTTGTACCGGCGGTTTGAGCTGGCGGATGTACGCCTGGACCTCGTACTCCCAGGGCTTCGGGTGCGCCAGAGTGCGCCCGTGTGCTGTGCGTGGCCGTGGGATGGTGCAAGTGAAGCTTGCAAAGAGCGGGCGGTGGTTCTTATCGGCATCTACCCAAGCCGTTTTAGGCAAGGATCTTGATCCTGCGGGCCGGTTTTCCGCGAGCGGCGTCGACCAAGCGTTCCAGATCGAAATCCGTAAGGAGCGCGGCAGGTCCCTCTTCGTATCGCTTGGCGACCTGTGCTTCGGTTGGCTGTGACTCTGTGGCATCGGCTTCGGCTTCGGGCCAGGTCATTTCGATCTCCCCCGATTCCGTTTGTTTGACAGTTAGAGCGGGCAGGACGTCGACCACAGCGGCGTGGCCGACAAAGCGTCGGAAGACCAGCACCGGGTCACCCGCGGTAATGCCCCGTTCTTCGGTGAGCAGGCGCGGCAGAAGAAGCTCGATCGCCTTACCGTCGCGTGTCACTGCTTCGATGTGCGCCGAGTCTTGGTCGGTTTCGGCGAGTAGTCCTGAGGCGAACACAAGATCGGGCAGCCGTCCCCATTGCCGGAGTGCTTCGCTGGTGTCTTTCACCAGACGGGCGTAAAAGTCCGCATCAGGTAGGTCCTCGGTTGTGTGGCGGGCGAGGAAGTCAGTAAGCAGGATTGCGTAGTGCCCTTCCAGTCGCGACGCTTCCTTGCTCAGGTAGGCGGCGCCGGTGGTGTCTCCAGCTTTCTCAGCTCGGATGGCCAGGGCGGCGAGGACGCTGTGGAAGGTGCGCTTCCCAGCGAGGCGGCCCTTTCCGCGTACGGCGACGGTCAGGCCGTTGGAGGCAACTCCGTGCTTGAGGAGGGTTCGATACCGGGCGCGGGAGGCGTCTTTGAGTGGCTCGGAGGATTCGAGGACCGTCGTCCATTCGACGATCGGCTGAGGCAGCGTTTTGATCATGATCTTTCCTCTCTCCCGTGGCTGTGTTCACAATAACACGCTGAACGGTTAGAAAAGCCGCTCTGTTCCTTCGTCAGGTGTCGACTCTTGCGTAACGGAATCGCACGGCGACTGGACCCGTTCGGCTCAACCTGCCCCCGTGAGGCACTCCGGGTCATTTGAGCAGTGGATGGGCGTTCCGTCCGTCTGGTTGGGGTATACCCCAACCAGACGGACGGCGCTCACCCGAAAATCGTCAGGTTAGAGTCACCTGGTCCTTTGATTGATGGATGCTTCGCGAGATCTTAGATTTCAACCTGACACTTCAGGATCGGGGACGTGATCACTGGGCAGAGAGTCGCCTATCAGCGGGTGAGCAGCCTCGACCAGAGGGTCGACCGGCAGCTGGACGGCATCACCGTCGAGCGGACGTTCACCGACACCGTCTCTGGCACGAACAACCACCGGCCGCAACTCGAGGCCATGCTCAGCTTCGTCCGAGACGGCGACACCGTGATCGTGCGTGGCTGTCGTCGGCCAAACTGCCGACCAGCTGGCACAGCAACTCCAGCCCAAGCTCGGCGGCACGATCGTTTATCCCTAAACGGTTCGGAGGAATCGATGTTTGGCAAAGGAAAGAGTCCCGAGCTCGAGCAAATACTTGACTCACTCGGCAGGTCCTACATGCGCGGCTCGGTGCACGGAACACCTGAAGCCCGCGCCGGACTCGTCTCTGCGATGAGTGCGTACGCACAACGGCTACGTCAAGAGGGAAACGGCAAGGCCATTGAGAAAGCGCGCAGTTATAGGCCCGCGTTCTTCATGGGGCTGCCTCGGGACGCACAGACGGACTTTCAGCGACACGTCACTTCAGCATTCGGCTGAGAGCAGGCGGATCGATGGGCGCACCCTTCGGTCTCGAGCGGCAGTTGACATAAGAGTTTTCGGCGGTCGATCCACGGGAGTTGTTTCGCGGGTCAGCGCGCCATCTCAGTCGATCGAGCGCGTGTGTGAGGATGAAGTGCGTGACAGTAGTGAGCCGGTACGGCCGCGACCTCTCGACGGTCTGACCTGCTCGGACGTCATGAACCCGCCCTGACAGGTGCATTGGGTTGGACCCTCTCCAGGTCCCCGAGTCTGATGTCCGCGGTAATGCATCGGCTCGGCCTTGAGGCCAACGCCCACTCCGACGAGATCTCGCTGAAGTTGGAGACTGCCGACGATCACGGCCGCACCGACATCGAACTCTTCACGTCGACCGCCCACGTCATCGTCGAGGCCAAGCAGGGTTGGCTGGTCCCCGGCGAGGTGCAGCTGGGCGCGTACGCCCGGCGGTTCTCCGGCGATCGCAACCGGCGACTGGTGACGCTGTCAGACTCGACCGAGCGGTGGGCGCGCGAGGTGCTGCCTGCCGACGTCGCGGGGGTGCCGGTCGAGCACTGGTCCTGGGACGACGTGCGGGACCTGGTGCGGACTGCCAAGACGCACGCCGGGGGTACCGAGCGCTTCTGGCTGGATCAACTGGAGGAGTACATGGGCAAGGCGACGTCGAAGCGGCCGATCACGGACTCGCTGGCCTACTGCGTGGTGATCTCTGAGCAGCAGTTCGGCGGGATCAGCTTCCGTGACTACGTGCAAGATCAGCACGTTTACTTCCACCCGTTCGCCTCCGGTGGCTGGCCATCCGTGCCGCCAAACTTTCTTGCGTTCCGGTGGAACAACGCCGTCCGGCAGCTCAACCGGGTCATCGACTACGAGATCGTCGGACACCTGGATGAAAGGTTCGCGTCGGTGACCCGGGAGGAATCCGGTGGGCCGCACGTCGTCTACCGGCTCGGTCCGGACATCCCCCTTCCCGGGGACGCGGTGCCCAGTGGCCGGAACCTTCGCAACACCCGCTTCTGGCTGCTGTTGGACCAGCTCCTCACTCAGCCGACCGTGGTCGAGGCGCATGCTGCCAGCGAGGCCCTACGCGCGTGAACGAGCCGGGAGCCCTGCCGTGAGTGCGACCGGGTTTCGCATCTGGTGGGCGGGATCGGGCCCTGTTGCTGGTCGGGTTCGTCGCCGCACTGCGTCGCAGCGAGCTGGCTGCACTAACGGTCGACGTCCATGCCGGCGCGCGTGACCCCCTTGGGCAACGTCAGCACCAGGCCGTTGGGGACGAACCAGACCGGGGAACGGGGCAGCGGTCGGGGTTGCCGGCGCGCGACGATGGCGCAGGTCGAACTTATTGGCGATGTCGAATAGAGCGCCCGAATCACGTCGTGGTCCGACGTCCTGACCGGGCTCGCTGGGACGAGCGTCTGGGTGGTCGTTCTCGCGGGCGCCGGGTGGTTGCAGTTCAAGAAGGAGGGCACGACCCTTCATTGACCACGGGGCCTCCCGCGCGCTCGCATCCACCACGTTCACCATGTGCCTCGGCCCCTCATGTCGGCCCTGTGCAGCACGCTGCCGTGGAGTCTGGCGGCCTCGATTCCGGATGTCGCGGAACGCGGCTCGCTGACCTGCAGGTTCGCGGATGTGTGAACACTCCGCCGAAATTGTGTGACGGCCTGTCCTGGGGGCCCTGTCGTTGCAGGTCAGGAGTCTTGTCAGTCCCTCGCTCGCTCACCCTGCTCCTGTGGGAGTGCGGCCGCACGTCGTTCGTACGAGTGTCCGACCTTCGGACCGTCGCTCGCGCCCGGTCCCTCGGGTGCGCCGGGGTGATCGACGGGTCGGCGAACGGTGGCACGATCGCCACCGTGGTGGACCCGGTGGCCGGACGCGACTCAGCGGCGGACGGAGTCTGCGACTGGCTTCGGTCGTTCGATTCGAACGAGTCCTCGGTTCTCGAGCAGGTGGGCAGCATCCGTTCTGCCGAGCCGGAGCAGAATCCCATGCCGTGTGCACGATGAACGGTGGACATGAGCTCTGATTCGAGCTCCCGGAAGATCGTGGGCGCGCCTGCGATCCTCGGGCGGTACGCCCTCCAGCTGTTCGCCTGACCGCTCGGCGAGTGCTGGTGGGACGACCGGGAGGTGTGCGTCGCGCTCCGCTGGCGGCCCTGGAGACTCGTCTCCCGCGTCTTCGGGAGCGTCTGCACAGGTGCTCCCGCTCCGAGCGGGGCTCGGTGGCGTGCCCGTCGGGAGGATGTCGAGCCGGCCAGGGTCGCCTCGAGGAGCGTGACCTTCGTCCACCGGGATGGTGGTTGCTGCAGGTTCACGATGTTGACGAGGGCGGGATTCGAGGATCTGCGGATCCAGGTGAGCGCACGGCTGCCCGTCAGGGCGGTCTTCACCACCGCCTTCGACCCCCTGGTCGTCGGTGCCGACGGCAGTCGAGGGTCGTGAGTCCACCGGCACCGCCCCGTCGTGCCGGTGATGCTCCGACCGACCCGGCGGTCCCGTGCACAGGCGGTCGGGGGGGTTGCCAACCCGTTGACGGGCGGACGGCCCCGACCTACGCTCTCGTGTTGCGCCTCGCACTCGTCACGAGGCGTGAGCTGAAGAGGCCCTCCGCCGTGACCGCGGCCGAGGCGCCCCAGGTTCGCATCGGGCCAAAGGAGGCATCATGACGACCTCAGTTCCGTACACCGACCTTCACCTTCAGCCGATCGCCGGGATCTGGCGTGACGGCTCGTCGACGCGTGCGATCGACGACGCCAACCCGTACAACGGCGAGGTGCTGGCCAAGATGCGCCTGGCCACCACGCAGGACGTGGACCAGGCCTACGCGGGCGCCGCCGACGTGCAGCCGGCCTGGGCCGCGACCGCCCCGCAGGAGCGCGCGGCCCTGATGCGCCGGGTCGGTGCCGTCCTGGACGCCCGCAAGGACGAGATCGTCGACTGGCTGATCCGGGAGTCCGGTTCGACCGTGATCAAGGCGACGGTCGAGTGGCAGCTCGTGAGGGGTCTGGTCGACGAGGTCGCGAGCTTCCCGACCAGGGCGCACGGCATGCTCCTGCCGACCGCGAACCCGGGCGAGGAGTCGCGGGTCTACCGGCACCCGCTCGGTGTGGTGCTGGTCATCTCGCCGTGGAACTTCCCGTTCTACCTGTCGTTCCGGTCGGTCGCCCCGGCGATCGCGCTGGGCAACGCCGTGGTGATCAAGCCGGCGTCGGACACCCCGATCACCGGCGGCACGCTGCTGGCCAAGATCTTCGAGGAGGCCGGCCTGCCGGCCGGTGCGCTGTCCGTCGTGGCGGGCGCCGGGTCCGAGATCGGCGACTACGTCGTCGACCACGAGGTGCCGAAGCTGGTGTCGTTCACCGGGTCCACCGCGGTCGGCAAGCGGGTCGGCGCGACGGCGACCGGTGGGCGCTGGCTCAAGCGGGTCGCACTGGAGCTGGGTGGCAACGCACCGATCGTCGTGCTCGACGACGCCGACGTCGACCTGGCCGCCGAGGCGGCGGTGTTCGGACGGTTCCTGCACTCGGGCCAGATCTGCATGTCCACGAACCGGGCGATCGTGGTGGCGTCGGTCCGCGACGCGTTCGTCGACAAGGTCCTCGAGCTGACCCGTCGCCTCGGCGTGGGCGACCCGCACGAGCCGACGACGCTGGTCGGTCCGATCATCAACGCCGCGCAGCGGGACTCGGTGGCGGCGATCGTCGCGCAGGCTGCCGCGGACGGCGCGACGCTCGCCCTGGGCGGCGAGACCCAGGGGTCGGTCGTCCCGCCGCACGTCTACGTCGACGTCGACCCGACCATCGCGCTGGCCACCGACGAGTCGTTCGGCCCGATCCTGCCGATCATCACGGCAGCCGACGAGGCGGACGCCCTGCGGCTGGCGAACCAGACCGAGTACGGCCTGTCCTCCGCAGTGTGGACGAGCGACCTGACCCGCGGTGCGCGGTTCGCGCAGAGGATCGTGGCCGGCATGGTGCACGTCAACGGCATCACGGTCGACGACCAGCCGATGGCGCCGTTCGGCGGGGAGAAGAACTCGGGGCTCGGCCGGTTCAACGCCGAGTGGGCGGTCGAGGAGTACACCCGGGTCCAGTGGGTCACCCTCCAGGACCCGCCGCACCCCTACGGCCTGAGCTGAGCTCGGGCGACCGGCGGGAGCGCGAGGCGGTCGCGCTCCCGCCGGTCGTGCGTCGGCGCCCAGGCGCCTGCACGACGGCCGGGCGAGGAGGCCCGGCCGGCCATGAACGACGAGGAGGAGGACGAGATGAAGACGACGGCCGCAGTGGTCCGTGAGACAGGTGGAGCGTTCGCGCTCGAGGAGCTCGAGCTGGACGAGCCGCGCGCCGACGAGGTGCAGGTGCGCATGGTCGCCTCGGGCGTGTGCCACACCGACGCGATCGTGCGAGACCAGTGGTACCCGACGCCGTTGCCGGCCGTGCTCGGCCACGAGGGGTCGGGGATCGTCGAGCGGGTCGGTGCGGGGGTGACCAGCGTCAAGCCGGGCGACCGGGTGGTGCTCGGCTTCAACAGCTGCGGCAGCTGCGCCCAGTGCATGTCCGGGCACCCGGCGTACTGCGCGAACTTCTACGCCGCCGACTTCACCGGCCGCCGGCTCGGCGACGGGACCGCGGCGTTCACCGACGCCAACGGCGACCCGGTGTCGTCGCACTTCTTCGGCCAGTCGTCGTTCTCGGCGCTGTCGAACGTCGCCGAGCGGTGCGTGGTGACGGTGCCCGACGACGTCCCGCTGGAGCTGCTCGGCCCGCTCGGCTGCGGCCTGCAGACCGGCGCCGGCGCCGTGCTCAACGTGCTCAAGCCCGGCCCGGGCTCCAGCTTTGTGCTGTTCGGCACCGGGGCCGTCGGGCTCTCGGGTCTCATGGCGGCCGCAGCAAGCGGGGCGACCACGATCATCGCGGTCGACGTCGTGGACTCGCGGCTCGAGCTCGCCCGCACCCTCGGTGCCACGCACACCGTGAATTCGCGCACCGACGACCCGGTGGCCGCGGTCAAGGAGATCACCGGCGGCGGCGCGAACTTCGCGCTGGACACCACCGGGGTGCCCGCGGTGTACCGGCAGATGGTCGACTCGCTGGGGCTGCTCGGTCACGGTGCGCTTGTCGGTGCGGCCAAGCTCGGCACCGAGGCGAAGGTGGACATCGGCACGTCGTTGCTGTCGGGGGCGAGCATCAGCTTCGTCATCGAGGGCGACTCGGTGCAGCGGCTGTTCATCCCGAAGCTTCTGGCGCTGTACCAGGCGGGCAAGTTCCCGTTCGACAAGCTCATCAAGACGTATCGTCCCGACCAGATCAACGAGGCGTTCCACGACTCCGAGACGGGGGTGACCCTCAAGCCGGTGCTCGTCTACTGAGCCGGTCGGCCGTCCCTGGGCGGACCCCTTGCCCGGGGACGGTCCGGCACCTCGACTGGGGTCGGGCACCTCGGCGAGGCGGGGGATGAACGCACAGGGCACGAGCACTCGGTCGGGCGACGGGGACCGTCGCGACGTCCCGCTGCGCGCCGCGCACGAGCAGTTCGTCACGACCGGTCGCACCTCCGCCCGGGGCGTGCGCTCCCTGGTCGTCGAGTCCTGGCGGCGTAGCCGCAGCGGCGGCGTCGACCCGGAGCTGGTCGCTCCCTCACCGGACCTCTCGGCTGCCGACGTGCAGGCCATGCGCCGCGAGCACCCCCTGGCGGTCGCGATCCCGGCGATCCGCCACCTGCTGGTCCAACCGGCCGAGGGCTGGGTCACCGCGTTGATCGACGACTCGGGCCGGCTGCTGTGGGCCGAGGGCGATGTCGACGTGCACCGTCGGCTGGAGCGGATCGGGTTCGTCGAGGGCGCGCAGTGGCGTGAGGAGGCCGTCGGCACCAGCGCGCCCGGTGTGGCCCTGGCCACCGATGCCGCGGTCCAGGTGCTCGGGGCCGAGCACTGGGTGCGGTCCCTGCAGCCGTTCAACTGCGCCGCCGCGCCGGTCCACGACCCGGCGGGGCGTCTCCTCGGCGTGCTGGACATGACCGGTGGACCCGTCGTCGCCAGCGGCATGGCCCAGGCGTTAGTCCGGGCGACGGTCGTGGCGATCGAGGCGATCCTCAGGGCGGAGGCCGCCACCCGGGGCGAGGGCCACCAGGGCCAGCACCGCGAACCCTGGCTGCGGGTGCTCGGGCCGCGCGGCCCGGTGCTGCGCACCCCGCGGGCCGAGACGCCGTTGTCCGGTCGACAGGCGGAGATCCTGCTGCTGCTCAGCGAGCACCCCGCAGGGATGTCCGCCCACGAGCTGGCCGGGGCGCTGTCGCAGTCGGACCTGTCCCACGTCACCGTCCGCGCCGAGATCAGCCGGCTGCGTCGGCTGGTCGGCCCGCTGCTGTCGGAGTCGCGCCCGTACCGGCTGACCGACCCGGCGCGCACCGACGTCGCGGCGGTGCGCGCGGCGCTGGAGATCGGAGACGTCGGGCTGGCGCTGGCCGCCTACCCCGGTCCGGCCCTGCCCCGCTCCGCCGCGCCCGGGGTGGAGCAGATCCGCACCGAGCTGGGGGCGCAGCTGCGCGCGGCGGTCCTGACCAGCAAGGACGCCGACCTCCTGCGGCGCTGGACGGCCAGCCCGGAGGGCTTTGGTGACCGTCGCGCCTGGCGGGCGCTGGTCGCCGCCCTCCCGGTCGGCACCGCCGTCCGCTTGCGCGCCGCGACCCGTCTGGCCGCTCTCGAACGGGACCTGGACCCGCGGCGTCGTGCCGTGGCGGCCCGCTGAGCCGGGTCGTCCCGGTGGGGCCCGGCCCGGGCCGGGCGGGACCCCCGCGCACGTCACGACGCGACAGCCTCAGGCACGACCCATCGACCGAGGAGGCGCGGGTGTCGGATGTCCAGCAGTGAGCCGGAGGAACCGGTCCTCGTCCCGGTCGGCGAGGCTCTCGACGGCGTCATGATCCAGGCCCTTCCTCGAGATGCTTCGGTCACCGGGCTGTTCGCATTCGTCCGGCTGGCCGAGAGGGATGGTTCCGTGGGCTGGTCCGTGCGGGTCACGGACGGGTTGAACGACGAGGAGACCCTGGGGGTGCTCGCGGGCTACCTCGAGCACCTGAAGATCCTGGCGGCCTCGTCCTGGCATGACTCCTGGCCCACGGACCGGGTCACGGCTCGGTGCGCCTCGGTCGTTCCCGTCTCGCGTGGTGCACGCGCGCCGACGTGCGGACCCGCGACGATCCGGTGCACCAGGCGAACAGGGAAGGGGCTGTCGCAGCGCTTCACGTCGGCCGTGGGATGCCGTGAGCCGGCCGCGCGACCCTTCCCGATTGCGCGATGATCGGGTCATGGCCTCATGAGTCGTCCCGTGCCCGAGCTGCGGAACCAAGAACCGGGTCCCGGCGGTCGCGTCCGGCCAGCCCCGGTGCGCGTCCTGCAAGACGACGCTGCCCTGGGTCGCGGACGCGGGGGACGTCGACCTCACCGCCGCGCTGGACACCCGGAGCCTCGTGCTGCTGGACCTGTGGGCGCCCTAGTGCGCGCCGTGCCGGATGGTCGCCCCCGTGCTGGAGCGGCTTGCAGGCCGGTTCGCCGGCCGGGTGAAGGTCGTCAAGGTGAACGTGGACGAGAACCCGTCGACGTCGGCGAGGTTCGACGCGCGCAGCATCCCGACGCTCGTCCTGCTGCGTGACGGCGCCGTGGTGAAGCGGATCGTCGGCGCGCAGCCCGAGCCGGTGCTCGCGCGCGAGGTCGAGCAGGCGCTCGCCGCGGGCTGAGTTCGGCAGCTTAGCGCCACGTAAGTGATGGTCACAGGGTCCACGACCCAGCGTTCGCGGACCGCCTCGGCCCCTACTTTCGGGCGAGCACCCGCACACCGTCCGGTCGTGCTTCGCCGTTCGGTGAGACGTGCCGGTACAGCGTCTGTCGGGAGATCCCGAGCTCCTTGCAGAGCTCGCTGACCTTCGTGTCGGGCTTGCCCATCGAGGCCATCGCCAGGCGCACCTTCGCCGGCGTCATCGTGAACGGCCGACCCCCGGTCCGCCCTCGAGCGCGCGCCGAGGCCAGGCCCGCGATCGTGCGCTCGGAGATCAGCTCCCGCTCGAACTCGGCCAGGGCGGCGAAGATCCCGAAGACGAGCTTGCCCGCCGCGGTGGTGGTGTCGATCGCCGCACCCTGGCCGGTGAGGACCTTCAACCCGATTCCGCGGGCAGTGAGGTCGTGGACGGTGTTGACCAGGTGGTGCAGGTCCCGGCCGAGCCGGTCCAGCTTCCAGACCACGAGCGTGTCCCCCGCGCGAAGGGACTTCAGGCACGCGGCCAGGCCAGGGCGGTCATCGCGCCGGCCGGACGCCTTGTCTTCGTAGAGGCGTTCGTCGTCGACACCGGCCTCGACGAGGGCGTCTCGTTGCGGATCGGTGGTCTGGGACCCGTCGGCCTTGGAGACCCGCATGTAGCCGACCAGCATCGCCGGTTCCTCCTGTCACTTATACGGCCGTTTGCGGGACGCTGCGACTCGTGCCTTGGAAGGCAGCCCCCGATTCACCATCAGCGACCGCCACCATCCCCAAGGTTGGTGTGCGCGATTCAGCCAGTCGCCTGTGGACAAACCGGCTGCCGGGCAGGGGAGATGACAGATGCATGTCGACGGCCTGTTCGGGGAATCATCAAG
>Ga0208079_1001457_pt1 | contig 12348 bp, 16 predicted proteins | sample NGESurdeep092012_5_FD_184474 | JGI IMG/M metagenome (GOLD analysis project Ga0208079, IMG submission 184474) | Arctic peat soil microbial communities from Barrow, Alaska - NGEE Surface sample 210-2 deep-092012 (SPAdes) | ecosystem: Environmental > Terrestrial > Soil > Wetlands > Peat ... | reverse complement strand
CTGCTGACCCCCAACGGCTGGGCCCTGCGGGCCTTCACCGACCTCGCCGGTGGCGCTGCCTGGACTGCCGCCGCGGCCCTCCTGATGGCGATCCTTGCCTTCGCGGCGGTCATCGGGGCCGTAGCCTTCTCGCTGCGCGGACGGGTGGCAGACCTGTGACCGCGCTGGCCCTTGCCGCTGAGCTCAAGCGAGTGACCCGCGACCGGACCTTCCTGTTCTTCCTCGTCGTGCTTCCCATCCTGGTCATCCTGCTGGTCGGGTTGACGACCGCCAGCAGCACGAACATTCGCGTTGCCGTGGTGCCGGGCCAGCCCACCCCACTGGCAACGCAGCTCGTCCATGACCTTGAGGCCAGCCCCGCGTTGAAGACCCAGCGGTTCACCACCCGGGCGCAGGGCGTGGCTGCGCTGCGCCGCGGTGAGGTGGAGGCGGTCGTAGTGGTCCCGATGACCCTTGACGCCGACCTTCGAGCCGGTGCCACCACGCGAATTCCGGTCCTCGTCTCGGGAGCGGTGCAGTCCAGTCAGGCAGCCGTGACTGCTGTGAGCTCGATCGTCGCCGGCCAGGGCGCCACGGTCCAGGCCGCCAAATTCGCAACCACCCACTCGACGCGCAGCTTCCAGCAGAACCTGGCCATGACCAGGTCGCTACAGCGCGAGACTCCCGTTGTGCCGGTCCGCACCCAAGTCGTCAACAGCAAGAGCAACTTCCTGCCCCTGGGCTACAACTACAGCGCTCCCACCATGCTGGTCCTGTTCGTGTTCATCAACGCGCTCGCCGGGGGCGCCGCGATAATCCAGACCCGCAGGTTCGGCATCTTCGCGCGTGCCCTCGCAGCTCCGGTCCGAGCACGTGACCTCGTCCTGGGCGAGACCCTCTGCTACCTCACTCTCGCGCTGGGCCAGGCCCTGCTCATCGTCGTCGTGGGTGCGGTGATGTTCGGGGTGAGCTGGGGCAACCCCCTGGCCGCTGCCGCGCTCATCGGTATGTGGGCCCTGGTGGGGACCGGGGCAGGAATGGTCAGCGGCACGCTCTTCCGCACGCCCGAGCAGGCAACGGCGATCGGCCCTGCGGTGGGCATCGCCTTCGGGATGCTGGGTGGGTGTATGTGGCCACTCGAGATCGTCCCCCAGTCTGTGCGCCTGCTCGGTCACGCCACGCCCCATGCGTGGGCGGTGGACGCCTGGGTGACCGTGTTGTCGTGTGGAGGCGGCCCGGTCGACATCGCTGGCTACCTCGCGATCCTCGCCGGGTATGCCGTGGCGCTGTTCGCCTTCGCGTCCTTTCGCCTTCGCCGATCCCTTGTCACACCCTGAGTTGAAGCCACGCGCGGAAGCGGGCCGCCCGAGGCATGTGGTTCAACCAAGGGACGTAGGTCCCTTCAGGTCAGTGCGTCGTCGGCGAGAAGATCATAACGGAGGCACTCATGGACGACGTCAGAGGAATGGTCTTGCTGCTTCCCGGGCTGCAGTTGCTCATCGACCTGCTCCGCGAGCAGGGATGGACCGTCGTTGGGCCGACAGTGCGGGAAGGTGTGGTCGTCCATGCCGAGATCGAGTCGGTCGACCAGCTTCCACGAGGGGTGGGAGATGTCCAGGACGGCGGCAGCTACCGGCTCAGTCAGCGCGGCGATGAGGCAGTGTTCCGCTATGTCGTCGGCCCGCAGGCGTGGAAGTCCCTGCTGTTCCCCTCCCGCGAGCTGCTCTGGAGCGGACGGCGCGCCGGGGCCGACATGGACGTCGAGCCAGCTGATATCGACGCCCCGCGCCTGGCTCTGCTCGGCGTCCGGTCCTGCGACCTTCACGCGCTCGCGATCCACGACACCGTCCTGGCGAGGCGGGCGGTGCCCGACGCGGCGTACCTCTCCCGGCGCGAGAACAACTTCATCATCGCGGTGACCTGCTCCGATCCCGGTGGCACCTGTTTCTGCGTCTCGATGGGCACCGGACCAGTGCCGGACAAGGACTTTGACCTCGCGCTGACCGAGCTCCTCGACCAGGACGGGCACCGCTTCCTCATCCAGCCAGGCAGCGAATGCGGCGAAGAGATCCTCGACGAGCTGACGACCCGCGCAGTCGGGGATGAGGTTCTCAACGCCGCCAGGGCGGACCGCCAGGCAGCTCGGGAGGTCGGCGAAGCGGCGGCCCATCGCATGGGGCGCTCGCTGGACACCGAAGGGCTTCGCGACCTGCTCTACGCCAACGCCGAGAACCCACGGTGGGAAGACGCGGCGAGCCGCTGCCTCGCCTGCACGAACTGCACGCTGGTGTGCCCCACCTGCTTCTGCACCCACGTCGAGGACGTCAGCGACCTGTCCGGGACAGATACCCAACGGTGGCGGGTGTGGGACTCCTGCTTCACCCACGACTTCTCCTACCTGCACGGCGGCAGCGTCCGTTCGTCGGTGTCGTCGCGATACCGCCAATGGGCCACCCACAAGCTCGCCTCGTGGGTGGACCAGTTCGGCACGTCGGGATGCGTCGGCTGCGGTCGCTGCATCACGTGGTGCCCCGCCGCCATCGACATCACCGCTGAGGTTGGGGCCATTCGCTCCGGAAAGGTCTGACATGCGCACCATCGAGCAGTACCTTCCAGACCACCCCTTCTTCGCGGGGATGGATCCAAGAGCGCTGGCGATCGTCGCCGGCTGCGCGACGAATGTCAGCTTCGCTCCCGGCGAGTACCTGTTCCGGACGGGCCAGCCGGCCGACCAGTTCTTCGTCGTCCGGCGCGGCCGGGTAGCCCTCCAGGTGCACAGTCCAACCGCCGGCACGATGGTGGTCGACACTGCCGACGCGGGCGACGTCGTCGGCTGGTCGTGGCTCGTGCCGCCATACACCTGGCTGTTCGATGCGCGCGCCGTAGAGCACACCGGCGCGGTCTCCTTCGACGGCCGGTGCCTGCGGGGCAAGTGCGAGGAGGACCCACAACTGGGGTTCGAGCTCATGAAGCTCGTGACCCAGGTGATGTTCAGCCGGCTGACGGCCGCGCGGGTGCGACTGCTCGACCTCTACGGCACCGCCGGAGCCACCAGTCCGCTCCTGAGCCCTCTGCTCACGGAGGCTAAAGCCACCTGGGCGCGACCCACCAGTCCTGAAGCGACCACCGAAGGAGCCGACGATGCAGCGCCTGGCTGAGCGGCACGGAGGGCAACCGGTGGGTGCGATGGTCCCGCGCGTCTTCCGCCTCGCTGATCGACGCCACGACACCGTGGACACCTTCACGATGATGCTCGAGCCGACAGACGGCGCACCACTGGATTTCGTCCCGGGTCAGTTCATGATGCTGTCGGCGTTCGGCGTCGGAGAGGTGCCGATCTCGGTCAGCGGTGCCACGAACGTGCCGGGCCCGCTGCAACACACGGTGCGCGACGTCGGCGCTGTCACGCACGCTCTGGCCCGCACATCGGTCGGCGAACTGGTGGGCGTCCGTGGTCCGTACGGCACCGGCTGGGATGTGGCCGACGGTGCCGGCGGGGACGTGGTCCTCGTCGCCGGGGGAATCGGTCTGGCGCCACTTCGTCCCGCGATGCTTGAGATTCTCCACCACCGGCCGCGCTATGGCCGGGTCGTGCTGCTCTACGGCACCCGCAGCCCAGAGGACGTGCTCTTCGCCGACGAGCTGAAGCGTTGGGAGAACCTGGGGGTAGAGGTCCTGGTCACCGTCGACTACGGGGCACCGTCATGGACCGGTCGGGTCGGCCTGGTGACGACGCTCATTGCGCGGGCGGGGTTCGATCCCCGGTCCTCCCTCGCCCTGGTCTGCGGACCCGAGATCATGATGCGGTTCACGGCGACGGCGCTGATCAAACGGGGGGTGCGCCCCAACAAGGTGCGGGTCTCCCTCGAACGCAACATGCGCTGCGGAGTCGGGCTGTGCGGGCACTGCCAGTATCGCGAGCTGTTCGTCTGCCTCGATGGTCCGGTGCTGCCGTTCGCCCGGGTTGCCGGTCTGCTCGGAACAAGGGAGCTGTGACATGGCAGACCGTGACCGCCCGAAGCTGGCCGTCTGGAAGTTCGCCTCCTGCGACGGCTGCCAGCTGACCCTGCTGAACTGCGAGGACGAGCTCATCCCGCTGTCCGGAGCGGTCGAGATCGCCTACTTCCCCGAGGCCACTCGCGCCGTGGTCGAGGGCCCTTACGACGTGTCGCTCGTCGAGGGCTCGGTGACCACGGCCAGCGACGCCGAGCGCATCCGCGAGGTCCGCCGGGTCTCCCGCCGGTTGATCACGATCGGTGCCTGCGCGACCAGCGGCGGCATCCAGGCTCTGCGCAACTTCGCGGACGTGGCCGAGTATCGCTCGGTCGTCTACGCCCACCCGGAGTATGTGAAGACTCTCGAGCGTTCCACGCCAATCTCCGAGCACGTGACCGTCGACTTCGAGCTGCGGGGCTGCCCGGTCAACTCCAGCCAGCTCCTGGAGGTTCTCGCCGCCTTTGTCCAGGACCGCCATCCGCGCATCCCGTCGTACAGCGTCTGCGTCGAGTGCAAACGCCGCGGCGCGGTCTGCGTCGCGGTCGCGCACGGCACGCCGTGCCTCGGCCCCGTCACCCAGGCCGGCTGCGGCGCCCTCTGCCCGGCCTACTCGCGAGGCTGCTACGGCTGCTTCGGCCCGCAGGACACTCCGAACACGCGGTCCTTGGCAGACCGGCTGCGTGTGCTCGGCATGGATGAGTCCCAGGCGCTACGCATCTTCCGCACTTTCAACGCCGGCGCCGAGGCGTTCAGGGCCGAGAGCGCACGGCACGAGGAGGTGGCTCCATGACGCACAAGCTCACCCAAGGCGATCACGTCCTGAAGGTGGACACCCTGGCCCGGGTCGAGGGTGAAGGAGCCATGCACATCGTCGTGCACGACGGCCTGGTCGCCGATGTCGAGCTGCGCATCTTCGAGCCACCACGGTTTTTCGAGGCGTTCCTGCGCGGCCGGGCGTGGACGGAGCCACCAGACATCACGGCCCGGATCTGCGGAATCTGCCCGGTCGCCTACCAGATGAGCTCATGCCTGGCGATCGAGGACGCCTGCGGTGTGACCGTTCCGGAGGAGCTGCGGCTGCTGCGCCGGTTGCTCTACTGCGGCGAGTGGATCGAGAGCCACTCCTTGCACATCTACCTGCTGCACGCACCGGACTTCCTCGGCTACCCCGGCGCGATCGAGATGGCCGCCGACCATGGCGCCGTCGTCCAGCGTGGGTTGAGCCTGAAGAAGGCCGGCAACGCCCTGATGACCCTGGTGGGTGGACGCGCCATCCACCCGGTCAACGTCCGCGTCGGTGGCTTCTACCGCCTGCCAACCGTCCAGGAGCTTCGCGACTTCCGTCCCACCCTGGCACGCGCCCGCGACGACGCGGTCGAGACCGTTCGCCTTGTGGCCGGCTTCGAGTTCCCGGACCTGGTGCAGCCGCAGGAGTACGTCGCGCTGAGGTCGCCGCACGGATACCCGCTGGAAAGCGGATCGGTGGTCAGCAGCGCTGGCCGCGCGTTCGAGGTCGCCGACTTCGGCACCCACGTCGTAGAGGAGCACGTCGCCAGGTCCAACGCGCTGCACGCGCGGCTCGAGGGTGCGACGCCGTATGTCGTGGGGCCGCTGGCGCGCTACACGCTCAACCACGACCAGCTGGGCCCACTCGCCCGCGAGGTCGCCGGCGATGCGGGGCTGGGAGACGAGTGCCGCAACCCCTTCCAGTCGATCGTCGTGCGGGCTGTCGAGCTCGTCCACGCGACCGACGAGGCTCTGGCGATCATCGACGCCTGGGACGGTGCATCGGCACCCTTCGTCGACGTCCCGCCGCGAGCCGGGATCGGGCATGGCGCGACAGAAGCACCCCGGGGGCTGCTCTACCACCGCTACGAGCTTGCCGAGGACGGCACGATCCTGGACGCCACGATCGTCCCACCGACCTCACAGAACCAACCGAGCATCGAGGCTGACCTGCGGGCCTTCGTCCAAGAACGGCTCGACCTACCCCGCAACGAGCTGATCCGGCAGTGCGAGCAGGCGATTCGCAACTACGACCCCTGTATCTCTTGCGCGACGCACTTTCTCGATCTCACGATGGAGGAGCAATGACCAGGCCAGCAATCGTCATCGGCATAGGCAACCCCGACCGCGGAGACGATGCCGTGGGCGTTCAGGTGGCCCGTCAGGTGGCATCCGAGCGCCTCGACGTGGTGGTACTCGAGTGCGACGACCCCAGTGAGGCGCTCGACGCCTGGGAACCTGAGGACACCGTCGTGGTCACGGACGCGATCAGCTCCGGCGGCCGCCCCGGCGACATCCACGTTGTCGACGTGTTCGAGCAGAAGCTGCCCGCGGGCAAGTGGTCCGCCGCAGGCACCCACGCGTTCGGGCTGGCCGCCGTCGTGGAGCTTGCTCGCAGCCTCGACCTACTGCCCAACAGGCTGGTCGTAGTCGGCGTCGAGGCCGGACAGTTCGACGACGGCGCCCCCATGTCCCAGGCCGTACAGGCCGCAGTGCCGGCCGCTGCCGATGCGGTGTTCACCGCGATCGATGCCGAGGAAGGGGAACCCTGATGTGCCTGGGTACGGTCGGCCAGATCACCACGGTGAACGCCGACCGATGCGTGCAGATCCACAGCGGTGATCGAGAGTTCAGCGCGTCACTGCTAGCCGTGAGTGACCCCGTTGGCCCAGGCGACTGGGTGCTCGTGCACTCAGGACTGGTGCTGGCCCGGCTGACCGAGCATGAAGCCATGGACGCGCTCGAGCTACGCGAGCCGACAAGCCAAGGAGCCCCATGAACGCGAACCGAGCGAACGCGAACCGAGCCGGCGCCATCAGAGGTGACAGCACCCCGCCAGCTGCGACCCGGTCCGGCGCGACCCGACGAAACGGCCTCCAGCTGGCGCTGGCAACGGCCTGCATCAGCGGCGTGGCCGTCTTCCTCAACTCCTACGGGGTCAAGGCGTTCGGCGACCCCACCACCTACACAACCGCGAAGAACGTGGTCGCAGCGCTCGTGTTGGTCGGGCTCATCGCAGCACTGTCCGCGAGCCGACACGGGGTTGTGCTGACCCGACCGTCGCGGCCCGGGCAATGGGTGGGCCTTGCGGTCGTCGGCGTATTCGGCGGAGCGATCGCCTTCGTGCTCTTCTTCGAGGGCCTGGCCGTCGCGTCATCGGTGGACGCCTCCTTCGTGCACAAGACCCTGCTGGTCTGGGTGGCCCTGCTGGCGGTGCCACTTCTGGGGGAGCGGATCGGCGCCCTGCAAGTTGCCGCCATCGCGCTCCTGGTGCTCGGGCAGATCGGGTTGGCCGGGGGTGTCACGACAGTTTTCGGCCGTGGCCAGCTGATGGTGCTGGGGGCGACCCTACTGTGGGCGGCAGAGGTGGTCATCGCCAAGGTGCTGCTCGCCGATCTGTCATCGTGGACCGTGGGCCTCACCCGGATGGCCATCGGATCGGTCGTCCTGATTGCCTGGACGGTGATCCGCGGCGACGGCGGGGCGCTCGTTGCACTGACCGGCAAACAGTGGATGTGGGTCCTGGTGACCGGCGTGATCCTTGCGGGCTACGTCGCGACCTGGTTCGCCGCCTTGTCGCGGGCTCCGGCGGTCGACGTCACGGCCGTACTGGTCATCGGAGCGGTAATCACCGCCCTGCTCGCCGCTGCCGTCAACGGGCAACCGCTGGCTCCGCAGCTCGGCTGGCTGGCCCTCGTGCTGGTGGGGGCCATTCTGGCGGCAGTGCCGACGTGGCGCGGTCGCGAGGCCCTCGGTGGTGCCTAGGGGGCGGATACGACGTGAACAGGCCAAACCTCACGACTGCCGGTCCGATCACTGACGGTCCCCTGCTGTTCGCTCGCTACGCCTACCCGCCCAACGAGCTGGGGTACTGCGGTGGCGAGGACCACCGGGCCCTGCTCGAGCAGACGTCTGCCGGCGTTGTGGATGGGGACCTTCGCCAGAGGTTGCGGGAGTTTGAGGGCGCCTGGCCTTACCTGGAGCTCATCGCCGCGGCCAACCACCTGGACGACCCGCTGGACGCTCAGGTCGTCGAGGCCTACTGGCTGGGTAGCCGGTTGCTCGAACGGGTCGGACCAGCTCTGCTGGCGGGATCACTGGACGAACGCTTCCGTCGTCGGGCCGGCCGGTCCTGGCCTGCACTCGTCGAGGCCATCCCCAACGGCGCCCTCCCCCACCACAGCTTCCACGTGCTCGGCATCTATCCGTTCGTGGGACTGCTACGCAGCGGTGTTGTCAGCGAGCCGCTGCACGTGCTCGACCGTTGCCGCATCCGGTGGGGCCGGGTCCTCGCCGTCGTCGACGACACGGCTGTGGTGGAGTCCCAGCCGCTTGAATGGGACGGCCATCGCCTGGTGCTGGGTGCGGTCCGCGACGAGATGGCCGTGACCGGTGAGGGAACTATGCGCCTGAGTCGCGGGCTCACGCCGGGCGACTGGTGCTCACTGCACTGGGACTGGGTCTGCGACCGGCTGAAGCCCACCCAGGTGCGCTCTCTGCGGCACTACACCCAGACACAGCTCGCCGCCGTCAACGACGCTCCCGCCACAGTGCTGGCCTGAGTGGCAACTACGCGGTCCAAGGTCTGGTCTCGGTCAATAGATGCACTTAACCCTTCCTTAACAGATGCCAGAAGGTACATGCTGTTATCAGGACTCTGGGAGGTGTTGTCATGCAAGCAGTTGTAGGCGACCGGCTTCACGTGCGCGGACGGGTTGTCGGCACCTCGGACCAGACATACGAGATCATCGAGATCAGGGGACGGGACGGTGCGCCGCCATACCTCGTCCGCCACGACGACGGGCATGAAGCGCTCGTCTTCCCTGGAGCGGACGCATCAGTGGAACACCCGCTGAGCCGCAAGTCCACCTAAAGTCGAAGGAGTCGCCCATGTCACCCACCGACGCAAGCAGGTTCACCGACGCTGCCACCGTTTCGCGCCTACTTGAAGATGCCAGCCACGCCTCAGCGATCGAAGACGACAGACTCATGGACGACGCCTGCAGCGAGAACGACCCGGCAACAGACCGGTGGCCACCCCGACCGGTCAGTCGGGCACGAGTGGGGCCATCGCGAAACGCGCACTCCCGTCCGTTCAACGACCCCTCCAACTACCTTGGTTGAGGACAGCCGCCATTGCGCCGCGACCCGTACCAGCACGTTGAGGGCAAACCACGCGATGAGCGACGCCAAGCAGTTGTCGGCTGAAATGACCGCGACGCTGTCTGCCCAGGTTGAGGGCAGGGTCCCGCCGGGTCTCGTCGCCGAGATCGTCCGGACCGTCCTGGACGAGAGCCGGCTGACCGCCCAGGATCACGCGTTCGAGCTCACGATGCTCGAGGCTCGACATCGTCTGGAGCGTTTCATCCGCGCCCGCGCATCCCGATGACAGCTATTTCGCGGAAAAGGCGGGGGACATGAAAGCACAACGATGGAGTGAGCTGAGCGAGCGTCAGCAAACGGCGATCCTCGTGGCAGCGTCAGTGCAGCTCTCACTTGCCGCGACGGCGTGGGCCGACCTCGCGACGAGACCGGCGGAGCTGGTCAACGGGCGCAAGGCGGTGTGGGCGGCAATCATCGGGGTGAACTTCGTGGGCCCGATCACCTACTTCGCGCGGGGACGCCTTCCGCGTGTGTGAGTCGACATCGCAGCTACCAGGCCGACCCTGATGTCGAGCATTCGCTCGGCGTCTAGCCACCTTTTGTCCCTCAAGGGCCGATAGCCTGCGATCAGGCAGGGCGTGGTACCCGGTGATCACGCCGGTTTCCCGAAGTCGACGCACCCGATCGGCAATAGCAGGTGCGGACAGGTTCACCCGGCGGGACAGCTCATGGAAGGACAGCCGGGCGTCGCACTGGAGCTCGGCGAGAATGCGCCAGTCGACCCGATCCACGGACCCTCCTTGTGATCGTGCCCGTTCTGCCACGAACACGTTGCTTACAGAAGGTACAGGCTCTGATCCCGGCGGCAACGGCCATTCCCCGAAGTACGGTCCGGGGGCACCATGGTGGACATGAGCGCACCGATCTACCACACCATCATCGAGCCCTTCCGAATCCACTCCGTGGAGCCGCTGCGGTTGACCACCCCGGAGCAGCGAAAGGCGGCCATTGCCACGGCCGGCTACAACCTTTTCAAGGTGAATGCCCAGGACGTGCTGATCGACCTGCTCACCGACTCAGGCACCGGCGCGATGAGCCGCGACCAGTGGGCCGCAATACAGCACGGGGATGAGTCCTATGCCGGCTCGCCGTCCTTCTTCGTGTTCAGGGATGCGGTGCGCGAGCTGTTCCCCTTCGAGCACGTGCTCCCCACCCACCAGGGTCGCGCGGCAGAAAAGATCATCTTCAGCGTCCTGGGTGGTCCCGGGAAGATCGTCCCGAACAACACGCACTTCGACACCACCCGGGCCAACGTCGAGGCCTCGGGGGCGACGGCCGTCGACCTGGTCATCGCTGAGGGCCGCGACCCGCAAGCCAAACACCCGTTCAAGGGCAACATGGACGTGGGCGCGCTGGACGCCCTGTTGCGCGAGCACGCGGCCGACGTCCCGGTCGTGTTCATGACCATCACCAACAACAGCGGGGGCGGGCAGCCCGTGTCGCTGGCCAACCTGCATGCCGTCCGCGAGGTGTGCGACGCCTACGGCAAGATGCTCTTCCTGGACGCCTGCCGCTTCGCCGAGAACGCCTGGTTCATCCACGAGCGCGAGCCGGGGAATGCGGACCGCGACGTGGCCGACATCGTCCGTGAGATGGCCTCCCTGGCCGACGGCATGACGATGAGTGCCAAGAAGGACCCGATGGGCAACATTGGTGGATGGCTGGCGATGGATGACGACGAGCTGGCCCGCCAGTGCCGCAACGTACTGATCCTCACCGAAGGGTTCCCGACGTACGGCGGCCTGGCCGGTCGCGACCTCGAGGCACTGGCACAGGGGCTGCGCGAGGTCGTCGACCACGACTACCTGCGGTACCGGATTCGCTCGACCGGGTACCTTGGCGACGCATTGGTGAAGGCAGGAGTACCGGTGCTGACCCCGATCGGCGGGCACGCCGTGTACCTGGATGCCCGCGCCCTGCTGCCGCACATCCCGCCGCTGGAGTACCCAGGCGAGGCGCTCGCGGTCGCCCTGTACGAGGCAGGCGGGGTGCGCAGCATCGAGATCGGAACGGTGATGTTCGGCCGCCAGCCGGACGGCTCAGAGGTACCTGCCACCCTCGACCTGGTGCGGCTGGCCATCCCGCGGCGGACCTACACCCAGAGCCACATCGACTACGTCATCGAGGTGTGCGAGCACGTTGCACGCCACGCGGGCGAGCTCACCGGCTATCGCATCGTGGACGAGCCCCCGGCCCTGCGCCACTTCACCGCCACGTTCGAGCCGCTGCGCTGACGTCGGCGGCTCGGCAGGCCACTTGCGAGAGCGGGAACCACGCGATGGGCAGACCTTTGCCGGCCTCAAAGTCGGCCCGAACCCGTCTGAGGCTCGCCACCAGCCACTCGTTGGTCAGGCGTGCGCTTCTGCGGCATCCGCGCTCAGTGCACGTCACCACGACCGCCCCGCGACCGCTGGCATCGGTGTCCCACGCCCCTTTGACTCCCTCACCGCCGAACGTGACGCCCTCAGCCTGAGGAGACATCCAAAGACGCATCAACCGCCCCCCGTGCATGCCGCAGGTGAAGTCGAGAGCCACCGAGCCAGCCGGCCTCGACGCTACCGGGAGTCTGACAAGATCCTTGACGAAATCCGCCGGGCGCAATGGGATTCCTGACCGGACCCCTCGTACCTGCGCCAGAATCGTCTCACCGAGCGTGGGTTGGTCAGAGATTCTCATACCCGATCGCCTCGCTTCTTCCGTCGCACAAACGGTACGCCACATCAGTCGATCGTCCTATAGCACAAGTCACATCAGGACTGTCGCGAGGGGTGTCGCCGTGGCGCACCCGTGACACGAAAACGGCGTCCGCTCGAGACCAACCGCCAAGCTCACGGCGCAATGAAGGGGCGACTGCGAATCACTTCATACGAGGGCGCCGGTGGCGACGACCACGGCCTGGGAGACCACCTGGGCGACCTCGCCGTACTCGTCGCCGGCGCTGGTCTTGCGGTAGGTCGCGTCCAGGAAGACATACGGCTATCCCCCGCTGGCCCAGGTCCCGGATATTGAACTCGGCCGCGTCGGTGTCCAGGTCGGCACGGATCCGGGAGACCTCGGACTCGGAGATCCCCAACATCCCGTAACGGGCTACAAGCATTTCCCCCAAGCCAGCGAACGTCCTCATCCAGCCGCAGGCAGTGCGTTGTACCGACGCGCGTCTTTTGCCCGAGAAGCGGGAAGCGCCCAGGAGCAGGTCGAGCCTGG
>Ga0208079_1001452_pt1 | contig 12371 bp, 8 predicted proteins | sample NGESurdeep092012_5_FD_184474 | JGI IMG/M metagenome (GOLD analysis project Ga0208079, IMG submission 184474) | Arctic peat soil microbial communities from Barrow, Alaska - NGEE Surface sample 210-2 deep-092012 (SPAdes) | ecosystem: Environmental > Terrestrial > Soil > Wetlands > Peat ... | reverse complement strand
CCACCCCGTGGAGCCGCAATGCCGACGGCCGGGGCCCTGCCTGGTCCAACAGCCTGTTCGAGGACAATGCGGAGTTCGGCTTAGGTATGCGTCTGGGCAAGGAACAGGGCAAGGCGACCGCGCAGGCACTGGTGGGCAGCCTCGCAGACGCGGTCGGTCCCGAGCTGGCCCGCGAGATCCTCGACGCGGACCAGTCGGACGAGGCGGGGGTCCGGGCCCAGCGGGAGCGGGTGACGCGCCTGCGCGAGCGTTTGGACACGCTCGAGGCGGACGCCACCACCCGCCACCTGTCGAGCCTGGCCGACGACCTGGTGCGTAGTGACGTGTGGATCATCGGCGGTGACGGCTGGGCCTACGACATCGGGTACGGCGGACTCGACCACGTGCTCGCCTCCGGAGAGAACGTCAACGTGCTGGTGCTCGACACCGAGGTCTACTCCAACACCGGCGGCCAGGCGTCCAAGGCCACCCCGAGGGGCGCTGTGGCGAAGTTCGCCACAGCCGGCAAGGAGACCCCGAAGAAGGACCTGGGTGCCCTGGCGATGCAGTACGGCAACGTGTACGTCGCGCAGATCGCCCTTGGCGCCAACGAGGTGCAGACGGTACGTGCCCTGTGTGAGGCCGCGGCGTGGCCCGGCCCGTCGCTGGTGCTGGCGTACTCCACGTGTATCGCGCACGGCATCGACATGAAGAACTCCATGACGCACATGCGCGATGCGGTCAAGAGCGGTCACTGGCCCCTCTTCCGGTTCCACCCCGGGCCTGCGGAGGACACGAAGCCGTTCCGGCTCGACTCCCGCAAGCCGGCGATGGCGCTCAGCGAGTTCGCGCGGGTGGAAGCCCGCTTCGCCATGCTGGAACGCTCCGACCCCGAGCGGGCGCATCACCTCATGGCCCTGGCCCAATCCGACGTCGACGAGCGCTGGCGCTACTACGAGCAGCTCGCCGGAGTCGAACGAAGCGTTCCGCACGAGCCTGGGGCGGTCGTGGACCCCGAAGGTGCCGCCCACGAGGAGGTGCCGAAGTGACCGCCGGCTCGACCGCCCCAGTCTTCGACCTGACCACGACGTACCTGGGTCTGCCCTTGCGCAGCCCGCTTGTCGCCTCGTCCGGACCGCTGACCGCCCGGATCGACTCGCTGCGCGCCCTGGAGCAGGCCGGTATCGCCGCGGTCGTGCTGCCCTCTTTGTTCGAGGAGCAGGTCGAGTACGAGGACCTGGAGGCCGACCGTCTAAGCGACTTCGGTACCGACAGCAATCCGGAGGCCTCCGGCTACTTTCCTGACATGGGGGAGTACGAGTCGGTCGCCGACCGCTATCTTCGCCACCTCGAGGAGGCGAAGAAGGCCCTGTCGATCCCCGTGCTGGCCAGCCTGAACGGTGTCACCCCGGGCGGCTGGCTGAGGTACGCGCGACTCCTGGAGGACGCCGGCGCCGACGCGCTCGAGCTGAACCTGTACGAGATCGCCGCCGACATCAAGATCTCGGGGCTCGAGGTGGAGGACGCCGAGGTGGAGCTCGTCGCCCTGGTCAGGGAGTCCATCTCGATCCCGCTCGCGGTCAAGATCGGCCCCTACTACAGCGCGTTGGGCCACCAGGCCGCGCAGATCATCGAAGCGGGCGCAGACGGACTCGTGCTTTTCAACCGCTTCTACCAGCCCGACATCGACCCCCGGACGCGGAAGGTGGCATCGGCACTGGCCCTGTCGTCCTCGGCGGAGCTGCGTCTGCCCCTGCGCTGGACCGCCATCCTGTCCGGACGGGTCGAGGCGTCGCTCGCCGTGACGACCGGTGTCCACACCGGCGCCGATGTCGCCCGATGCCTGCTCGCCGGAGCCGACGTGGCAATGATGACGTCGGCGCTGCTGCTGAACGGCCCGGAGCATGTCGCCGCGGTCGAGCGCGAGCTCGTCGCCTGGGCTGCAGAGTCAGGCTTCCAGTCGGTGGCACAGCTCAAGGGCAGCGTCAGCCAGCGTCACGTCGCGGACCCGTCCGCCTTCGAACGGGCGAACTACATGGCCGCCCTGATCGGCTTCACCAACTCGTTCCACTGACACAAGCAAAGCCCGCACCACGTCAACCATCGTGCCGGGCGTCCTGGACCGGTGCACGTCCTGGGTCGGGTACTCATCGACCTCGCGGTTGTGTTCGCCGACGGTGCTCGCCCAGTTCTTGTGCGTGGCGCAGACGTGGCTGACCCCAACGTGACCAAAGTCTCTGGCTGTCATGGGCGGTCGCAGTCACCTCGCATAGTCTCACCTTGGGACTTACGATCCTGAGACATATCTGCGCAGGGTGCTACCGCCAGCAACGGCACATGCCCGTGTCCGTGTCAGTTGCATCTGCAGTTCGATGAGTTGGGCTCACTCGCTCGCCAGATCGCCTCCTCTTGGTGAACGCAAAGCGTGTTCGTCACCCGGCCCCGGCAAGCAGACCTGCAACAACCTGGTGGTTGACTCTCAGCCGATCGAGCACCGGCCCGAGAAGGCTTCGCCCGTCGTCCGGCTGGGCCGGCTGCAGAGCCATGCGCGCCGCACGCACTGCGGACCTCGAGTCTTGCCCGACCACCACACGATCCTGCATGGGCGAGCCATTGAAGAATGCAGCCTTCGGGTCCGACATCGCGAGCACGCTCGGGATTCCGTAGGCGGCCGCAAGGAGAGCGGGGTGGAAACGCATCGAGACGAGTGCAGGAAAGGCCGTCGACCACCGGTACAAGTCATAGGCGTCGATATGGCCAGGTGCAACGGTCACCCGACTACGGGAGCGAGCAGGAAGCCGGTCAACCGCGGCGCGAGCGACGACATCGTCCTCCGAGTCACCTGGGATACCCTGGGAACTCGACCACACGGTCACCGGCGCTGATCCACTCTCATCGACGACCGCGGCAAGGAGGCGCGATGCGACTTCAGAGCGATCCGCGGACTCGCCCGGAACGACGTGGTCGCTGAGGACGACCCCGACGCCCTCGTTGACGGTCGGGGCCGACGAACCTCTTGGTTCGAGTATTGGACTTGGCACGATCTCAAGCGAGAAATCAGTCCCGAGGTGGACTCGCGCCGGGTCTGCACCAAGGTCGATGGCACTCGCCCGAGAGTTGGTGTCGCGCACGAGCACAGCACTCGAGCGGCGCAGGAGCTCTCCGAGAGCGACACGCCCGAAGGCCGTCGTAAACACACCGATAGTCTGCCCGAGCAGGGAGACCGAACCAACAAGGTCGGTCGCGCGTAAGAGAGCGTCGATCCGCGACCATGGTTGATATCCCTCACGCAGGAAGCCACCTCCCTGGCTGAAGACGAAGTCAGCGCCTGAGACAAGTGCCGGTCCGTCAACTCCTGTCTCTCGGTCCGGTTCGGCCCAGCGCGTGCCCAGCAGAGAGTCCAGCGGCGGCACGATCGCCAACTCGGGGTATCGCTCGCCAACCGAGTCAGCTCCATATGCGGCATGCAAGATTGCCGCACTGGGGGCGAATCTCAGGATCATCCTCTTGGTGGCGGTGGCGATCGCGGCGTCGCCGGCATTCTGCAACCAGCAGTCCGTCATCAGGACACGGGGTGTGCCTGCTGGCCAATCCGTCACGTATCCCCACGTCATGACTTCGTCAACGCCATTCCGAGATCTACGTCTTCTTCCGACATCAGGACGCCGAAAATGATTCGGTAGGCACTCGCATAGTTCGCTGAAGACCGATTCGTCTCGACCGTCAAGCGGCCGGCGTCTCCCGGCTGAGAGGGCGCGACTGAGTTGCCCACTGCCTGCTTCGGCTCGGGCTCCGAGGCTTGTCCGATGTCGCTGACGGTCTGAGCCGCAACTCGCAGCCGGTATGTGAGTTCGGTTGGTGGGTGCTCGCTCGATGGCCTTCCCCGGGCTGGCGCTGAGCCAGCTCGCGGGCCACGCCTCCGGCGGCAGTGTCAGTTCCTGGATCGTGCGGTAGTGGATGGGCCAATTGTCGCCGGCTGTGAACCCGGATTCGATGTAGTGCGCCAGGTGACCCCACTTCTCGAGGGGCGGTGGCTCCTGCGTCGCGGTTCTCGCCGATGTTGTTGCGCCGCTGGAGTCTGGTTCCCCCGACGACTGCTGGCTGTGAAGGCGTCGCTTGGCCGCGGCATCGGCGGCCAAGCCGGGGTCTGAGGGTCCATCTGCCGGGAAGCACATCTGGGCGGCGCGCTGGAACCGGGTCCGGACGGCCGATAGGTCACTGATCCGAGCCTGGGGGCTCCCGAGCGGGTCGCGGGTCAATCGCCTGGGTGGCGTCAGCGACCGCTTGCTGCCTGGCGCCGTGCGCGGGGTTGGTGCGGGGGACGGCGTAGTTGATCTGTTCCATCCAGGTGGGCGGGGGTTGCGGTCTGGCTGCGGCCCGCGAGACTGGAGCAGGTGCGGGAGTTTGCCCGCGCTGGCAAGAACATCGCGGACCGGGCCGTCCGTACAGGCTGGACTAGCCAGCTTCTGGTTGACTCTAGCCACCAAGAGTTCGCAACGGCCCCACCTCGACCCCAACCAAAGCGTCTCGCCCCAAGCGCATGACTTAACGCGCACATCACACCTTGAGGACTGTCTACATGAGTACTGAAGCGTTCGTCTATGACGCCGTGCGCACCCCGCGCGGGCGCGGCAGGAACACCGGGTCGCTGCACGGCAGCAAACCCGTGTCGCTGGTCGTCGGCCTGATCGACGAGTTGCGTAAGCGCAACCCGGGACTGGACCCGGCCGCCGTCGAGGACTTCATCCTTGGCTGTGTCACGCCGGTCGGTGAGCAAGGCGCGAACATCGCCCGCACTGCCGCCCTGGCAGCCGGCTTCGAGAGTTCCGGTGCGGGATTGCAGCTCAACCGGTTCTGCGCCTCCGGTCTGGAGGCTGTGAACATCGCCGCGGCGAAGGTGCGGTCGGGCTGGGAGGACCTGATCATCGCTGGTGGCGTCGAGTCGATGTCGCGCGTGGCGATGGGCTCCGATGGCGGCCCGTGGGCGATGGATCCGCAGACGGCCTACGCGACGAGCTTCGTGCCGCAGGGTGTCAGCGCCGACCTTATTGCCACGATGGAGGGGTTCAGCCGTGACGATGTTGACCTGTTCGCCGTCGAGTCGCAGACGCGGGCAGGCAAGGCGCTGGCCGAGGGCAGGTTCGGCCGCTCGGTGATCCCGGTCCTGGACCTCAATGGCCAGACCGTCCTCGGGGCCGACGAGTTCCCGCGCCCGGGCACGACGCCCGAATCGCTGGGCGCACTCAAGCCATCGTTCGCGGCGCTCGGTGAGGTCGGCGGCTTCGACGCCGTGGCGCTGCAAAAATATCACTGGGTCGAGAAGATCAACCACGTCCACACCCCAGGCAACTCCTCCGGTATCGTCGACGGTGCGGCTCTGGTCCTCATTGGAAGCGAGCAGGCCGGCACCGATATGGGACTCGCGCCGCGTGGGCGCATCGTGGCCACCGGCGTGGTCGCCACAGAGCCGACGATCATGCTCACGGGACCGGCACCCTCGGCGCGCAAGGCGCTCGCCAAGGCGGGTATGACCATCGACGAGATCGACCTGTTCGAGGTCAACGAGGCCTTCGCCGCGGTGGTCCTGAAGTTCATGAAGGACCTGAACGTTCCGCACGAGAGGGTGAACGTCAACGGTGGGGCGATCGCGCTGGGGCACCCTCTCGGAGCCACTGGCGCGGTCATCCTGAGTACCGTCCTGGACGAGCTGGAACGGCGCGGCCAGCGCTTCGGCTTGTGCACCCTGTGCGTCGGCGGTGGCATGGGTGTCGCCACCATCATCGAGCGTCTCTAAATCCCCTCCAGGCCTGACTCAACTACGGAGCACCCACATGTCTGACCGAAACACGATCCGCTGGGACCAGGACGCCGACGGCATCGTCACGCTGACCCTGGATGACCCGTCCCAGCGCGCCAACACCATGAACGCGGCATATCAGGAGTCGATGCATGCCGCGGTCCAGCGGCTGCAGACCGAGAAGGACACCGTCACCGGCGTCATCCTCACCTCGGCTAAGTCCACCTTCTTTGCCGGAGGCGACCTGAATCTGCTTGCCCTGGTCAGCGACGAGAACGCCGCTGAGTTCTCTGCTGGCGTCGAGCAGATCAAGGGCGACCTGCGGGCGCTGGAGACTCTGGGCAAGCCGGTCGTTGCGGCGTTGGGCGGTGCGGCTCTCGGCGGGGGTCTGGAGATCGCGCTCGCCTGCCACCACCGCATCGCGCTGGATAACCCGAAAGCGACGTTCGGGCTGCCCGAGGTCACCCTCGGCCTGCTGCCCGGCGGCGGCGGAGTCACCCGCGTCACGCGGCTGCTGGGAATCGTCGACGGCCTGACGAAGGTGCTGCTTCAGGGGCCCCGCTTCACCCCGGTCCAGGCCCTTGCCGTCGGCCTGATCGACGACCTCGCCGCGACGCCTGCGGAGCTGCTCGGGAAGTCGAAGGCGTGGATCAAGGCCAACTCCGAGTCGGTGCAGCGCTGGGACGCGGCCGGCTACCAGATACCCGGTGGCACCCCGTCGGACCCGAAGCTCGCGGGAGTCCTGCCGGCGCTGCCGGCCAACCTGCGCAAACAGGTCAAGGGGGCACCTATGCCGGCGCCGCACCACATCATGTGCGCCGTCGTCGAGGGCGCCGGCGTCGACTTCGACACCGCGCTCAAGATCGAAGGCCGTTACTTCGTCGACCTCGCCCGCGGCCAGGTCGCGAAGAACATGATCAAGGCGTTCTGGTTCGACCTGAACTCGATCAACGGTGGCAGCTCACGTCCGGAGGGCTTCGAGCCTCGTCCCGCAACCAGGATCGCGGTGCTCGGCGCCGGCATGATGGGCGCAGGCATCGCCTACGTGAGTGCCCGCAGCGGCATCGAGGTCGTTCTCAAGGACGTTTCGCTCGAGACGGCCGAGAAGGGTAAGGACTACTCACGAACGATCCTCGACAAGGCCGTCTCGCGAGGCAAGCTGACCGTCGCCAAGCGCGACGAGGTGCTGGCCCGGATCAGGCCCACTGCCGACTACGCCGACCTAGCCGGTTGCGACCTCGTCGTGGAGGCGGTGTTCGAGAAGGTCTCGCTCAAGCACTCCGTGTTCGGCCATACCGAGCCGGCCGTGGCGCCCGACGCGCTGCTCGGCTCGAACACCTCGACGCTGCCGATCACGGAGCTCGCCCAGGGCGTGAAACGCAAGGAGGACTTCATCGGCCTGCACTTCTTCTCGCCCGTCGACAAGATGCCCCTGCTGGAGATCATCCGCGGCGCCCAGACCTCCGACGCGGCACTGGCCCGCGCGCTGGACTATGCGGCACAGATAAAGAAGACGCCGATCGTCGTCAATGACAGCCGCGGCTTCTTCACCAGCCGAGTCATCGTCACTTTCGTCAACGAGGCCCTGGCCATGCTCGGCGAGGGGATCCACCCGGCGTCGATTGAGCACGCCGCCACCCAGGCTGGCTACCCCGTCGGTGCACTGCAGCTGGCCGACGAGCTGAGCCTGGAGCTCTTCCTCAAGATCCGCAACGAGACGAGGGACGCCGTCGAGGCCGCCGGCGGGGTGTATCCACGCCACCCGGCCGAGGAGATTGTCGAGAAGATGGTCAAGCTGGGACGGCCAGGGCGTCTACACCGCGCCGGCTTCTACGACTACGACGAGAACGGCAAGCGGCTCGGCCTCTGGCGCGGGTTGGCCGAGCACTTCCCGGCTCAGGCCAACCCGGCCGACGTCGACCTGCAGGAGCTCCAGGAGCGGATGCTGGTCATCGAGGCCGTCGAGTCAGCGCGATGCCTCGAAGAGGGCGTGCTGATCACCGTCGCGGACGCCAACATCGGTTCGATCATGGGGATCGGCTTCCCGCCGTGGACCGGAGGCGTACTGCAGTACATCGCCGGCTACCGCGATCCCCGTGGCAACGCGGGCCACGGCGTGGCTGGTTTCGTCACCCGCGCCGACGAGCTTGCCGAGAAGTTCGGACACCGCTTCATGCCGAACGCACTGTTGCGCAAGGAGGCCGACACCCCAGAGCTTCTGGTTCCCGACTACCTCATCGATGCATAGCTGTCAGTGAACGACCCAATGGGTGCGCTGCCGCAGGACCGACCGTGCAGAAGTGGCAGACACCGGACGCCTTACCGGAGCACGGGCCTGGTGGTGGTGACGACTTCAGCCACCGCCCCGTGCGGTGACGTTCGACCGGCCTTAGGACGGGGATGGGTCGAGCGACTTTCTGTGAGACGAGCTCCCGGCCTTCGGCCTGGCAGGAGCGTGCTGGTCTGCCGCGGGCCTATGCGACCGGCATCGATCTTGGGCAGGACCCGCGTCTGCGGGACGAGGCCTGCGGGGTTGGTGAGCCTGGGACATGACGAGTGCTGGTCCACCAAGATGGGTGCGCAAGTGACAGCCGCGCGTGATCGTGGTGTCAATGTCGCGTTCTTCGGCGCCAACGCCGTCTTCCGGCACATCCGGCTTGAGGCTGGCCCTGTCGCCGACGGTGCCGATCGTGCGGATCGCCTGTAGGTGAACTGCAAGCGTCAATTCGAGCATCCATACAACGGCTACACCGTGCGTAGTGGGGCCGGTGTCTTCGACGCCGGCACAAGCCGGTGGGTGGCCGCCCTGTGCGGTCCCGCCCGCCGTGCCCACCTTTCATGGGGGGGGTCGCGAATGATCCAAGCAGTCACCCTTCGCTTGCTTTGAGCGATGGCCGACGGTCGGATGGGTCGAGTGCATCGCGCGCGCGGCAATTTGGCAGTCCGGCACGCCTACCCCGGTGATCCCGTCGCTGCGCACGCGGCGGGCTGAACGGCCGGAAGGTTCAAAGGCTTCCGGCAAGGCTCCCAGGCGAGGCGTCGCAGTGCCGTAAATTCGAAAGGGTGAAGCGAAACACCATGGTCGCCTGCTCGGCGCTCGCAACGCTCGTACTCACAAGTGCCTGCGGCGCTGCGGTAGCTAAGCCGGCGGGTGTCCGCAGTCCGCTGGCCATTGCCAAACCCGCCCCGACTGTGACACAGAGGCGCCCGATCGCACCTAGCTACCGATGGCCTCTGACTGGCAAGGTCGCCCACAGTGCGCCGGCCCAGGTCGCCCTTTCGGTCAAGATCGACAACGCACCCGCCGGTCGCCCGCAGTCTGGTCTGGACCGCGCCGACCTGGTCTTCGAGTGCCTCGTGGAAGGCGGAATGAGTCGTTTCCTGGCCGTCTACCAGTCGCAAGGTGCAGCCTCACTGGGACCGATCCGGTCGGCTCGGCCGGTCGACGGCGCCCTGCTGCGGGCGCTGCACGGCGGAATCTTCGCCTACTCCGGCGCGGCGACCGGAGAGATTGCGCCCGCGCAGGCCTATTCGACGGCGTTCCTGCTCAGCAACGATGCCGATTCGACTCCCTTCGAGCGGCTGACGTCCCACTTCGCCCCTGAGAACGTGTACTCGTCCACCGCCAAGCTCCGGGCTGAGGCCGCACGTCGATCAGCTCATCCCGGACTGCCGAGCCCACTGTTCACCTATGGGCCAGTCGTGCCGGGGTCGCCCGCGTCACGTCACCTTTCGGTGGTGTTAGGCAGCAGCGCCTCAGCCTCATGGGCCTATGACGGTGCCTCCTACCGGCGCTCTGAGAACGGAAGCCCGCATCTGCTCGCGAACGGACAGCAGGTCCGGGCAACGAACGTCGTGGTGCTGCGGGTTCAGGTGACGCACTCAGGGATCATCGATGCTGCCGGCAACGAAGACCCGTTCGTGCTCGCGTACGGCAGCGGAGCCGCCCAGGTCTTCCGCAACGGCGTCGTGGAAGACGGGAGCTGGAGCCGTCCGACGGTGGCCAGCCCCTACCAGTTCACCTCCACTGGAGGCGGCTCCCTCACTCTTGCCCCCGGACCTACCTGGATCGAGCTCGTCCCCGTGAACGGCTCCGTCGCCCACACCTGACCTCGACTCCACCTGGTCTTGGTCCAGTGCTCCCTGGCCCGAGACTGCGGACGCAGCGTCCACCTCTCACGAGGTGATCACCGGGGTCGTTCGACAGGCTTTACGCTCCTTGCAGGAGCCTGAACGACGGATGCCGGGAGTGTCGATGTCTCAAGACCAGCAGGGCCTGCGAGTAGCCGATGCCTTCGTCGCGTTCGGTGTCAGCGGAGACCTGGCACGCAAGATGACCTTTGTCTCGCTCTATCAGCTCGAGTGCCGTGGGCTGCTGGACTGTCCGATCATCGGAGTTGCCGCGGAGGACTGGACCGATGAGGACCTCCGGCGGCGCGCTACCGAGTCAGTGACTGCTGCTCTCGGGGACGCACCGGCTGATGAGGCTGCCCTTCAACGTCTGCGGCAACGGATGAGCTACGTAGGCGGTGACTTCGCGGACCCCGCCACCTTTGCCAACGTGGCGAAAGCTCTCGGAGGCGCGACCCTGCCGGTGTTCTATCTGGAGATCCCACCCTCGTTGTTCGGACCGGTTGTCCAAGGTCTCGCCACGGCTGGTCTCACCGGGCATGCCCGGGTGGTGGTGGAGAAGCCCTTCGGTCATGACCTTCAGTCTGCCCAGGAGCTCAATTCGGAACTGCGGGCGGTCCTGGAGGAGTCACAGCTGTACCGGATCGACCATTTCCTGGGGAAGCTGTCTGTGCAGGACATCCTGCACCTGCGGTTCGCGAACACCGTGCTGGAGCCGCTGTGGAACCGCAACTACGTCAGCAGCGTGCAGATCACCATGGCAGAGAATTTCGGGGTCGAGGGCCGTGGCGGGTTCTATGACCGCGTGGGTTGCCTGCGTGACGTCGTGCAGAACCACTTGATGCAGGTCCTGGCCATGGTCGCCATGGAGCCGCCGGCGCGCAGCGACCTGGACTCGTTGTCCAATCGCAAGCGGGACGTATTCGCCGCGATGCCCGCTGCCAACCCCGACTTCTATGTGCGGGGGCAATATGACGGATACCAGCGCACGGCCGGAGTAGCAGCGGGCTCGACCACGGAGACCTTTTCCGCGTTGCGCCTGGAGGTCGACAACTGGCGATGGTCAGGTGTGCCGTTCTTCATCCGCGCCGGGAAGTCGCTGCCCCTGAGCCAGACGGAGGTGCGCCTGATCTTCCGGTCTCCGCCCTCGCTCGGTTTCTCGGCATCCAACGAGATCGTTGATCCCAACGAGATCGTCCTGCTCATCGACCCCCGGGCGGGCGCGCGCTGGGTGCTGCATGCCAAGCGAACCGACGGGCCGGGACTTCGGCCGATCGATCTGGACGTGGATTTCGGCAGCGACGGCGAGCGTGTCCCGGCTCCATACGAGGAACTGCTGTACGCCGCCATGCGAGGAGACCAGGGCCACTTCAGCCGCGAGGACTCGGTCGAGGAGACCTGGCGGATCCTGGATCCGTTGCTTGACGTGACAGCGAACCCCAGCCCGTACGCCCCCGGATCCTGGGGGCCCGCGGGGGCCGAACACCTGACCGCTGAGGTCGGAGGCTGGCATCAACCCTGGCTCCTTCCGGGGCGATCCTGACTCCTGAGCGACAGAGACTCCTGATCGCATATCAGGGTCTGCATGACGGGTTCCGGCGCCTCGTGGTCCGCAGCCGAGAAGCGCCTGGAACCCTTGCTGTTATCTCATCAGCCGCATAGCGGTGGACATGAAGGCCATGCTCGCGCCCATGACCGACATTCCGGAGCGAAGCGCGCTCACCCGAACCCTGGTGAGCAGTACCGCAGCCAGCCCGATGAGCCCCGCCAGAAGAGACAGCATGACCGGTCCTGGCGTCAGCCCTCCGGCCGCCACGTGTGCTACCCGCGCCAGGACAAAGCCCACGACGCCCAGTGAGGCCGCGCGCAGCCCGCCAAGCAGCCCGCTGGTCGGCGCCATGTTTGACACTCTCAGGTCACAGGCATGGAGAGGGAGCGGAAGGGATCATCATGTTCGACGCGGCAACGGTGCCCGTTACTGGCTATCGCTGGCGCGCGAGCAACATCCCCACACCCTGGACCAGCACCGCAGGAACCTTCGTTCCTGCATAACACGGCAGTCCGTGCAGCGCCGGATGCGATGAGAGTCACACGTCACGCGTAGGGCGGGCCGGGGAAACAGGCCGGGAGCATTCCCGACACCGCGCCCCGGTCCGGCCCCTGCAAGATACGGACCTATCAGCCCAGGCCGTATGGCAGCTCGGGGTGGTGGGCGCTGATCTCGATGAGTCTGTTGTACTTGGCGACTCGTTCACCGCGGGCGGGTGCTCCGGTCTTGAGTTGGCCGCACCCGGTGGCCACCGCGAGGTCGGCGATGAAGGAGTCGGGGGTCTCGCCCGAGCGGTGGGAGACCATCTGGGCGTATCCGGCCCGGTGGCAGATGGCCATGGCCTCAAGGGTCTCGCTGACGGTGCCTATCTGGTTCAGCTTGATCAAGGCGGCATTGCAGATGCCATCGGCGATC
>Ga0208079_1001451_pt1 | contig 12375 bp, 16 predicted proteins | sample NGESurdeep092012_5_FD_184474 | JGI IMG/M metagenome (GOLD analysis project Ga0208079, IMG submission 184474) | Arctic peat soil microbial communities from Barrow, Alaska - NGEE Surface sample 210-2 deep-092012 (SPAdes) | ecosystem: Environmental > Terrestrial > Soil > Wetlands > Peat ... | reverse complement strand
GACGCGGAATCCGGGGACTGGAAAGTCCCCAGAACCGGCAGACAGGAATGTCTGCCCCACATCCGAAGCGGAAATTGATTTGGGCAACACGCCCCAAGGTTACGGAGGACACCATCCTTCGCTCGGAACCTCCAAACATCGGTTCCGAGCGAAGGATGGTGCGCGGTACAGGACTTGAACCTGTGATTCGTACCCACCCCTCACAAATGGTAAAAAACCTTATTTTTTGATATTATTGAACAGCCTTGACAGCAATGATGTTGTTAGTATTGTTGTTAGGTATGGCAAGTTTGCGCAAGCGGCCGGAAAGTAAAATCTGGGTGTGCTGTTACACACGCCCTGATGGTTCACGGGCACAGAGGAGTACGGGGAAAGTTAAACGTAATGAAGCCATGGAGATTTGTCTGCGATGGGAGGTCTCTGCAGATCAGGCTCGACAAGGCAATTTTACTGAAGCGCAAGCCCGCAAGGTTGTCAGCGATATTGCCCAACGTGCCGGGATGGGGCCAATTGAGTTCGCCACCGCCGAGAAATTCCTGATGGATTGGATTGCAAGCAAAGAAGTGACCAAGGCCAAAGGCACAACCGTTCGGTATCGCTACGTCGTTGAATCATTTATAAAATTTTTTGGGAATCGTGCCTCAACCAATCTTGGAAACATCCGGCCTGCGGACATTGCTGCTTTCAGGGATCAACAAAAGAAAGAAGGAAAATCGAATGGCACAGCCAACATGGTGATCAAAACGCTGCGCATCCCCCTTAATATGGCTCGCCGGCAAGGGCTGATTCTTTCCAATCCGGCTGATGCTGTCGACCTGCTGCCCGCTGACCGTCAGAGCCGCACAACTTTCAGTCGAACCCAGATCGCCGACTTGTTGAAGAAGGCGAATTTTGAATGGCAAGGCATGATTTTATTGGGAGTTTGTCACGGCCTTCGAATTGGTGATGCGGTCCGGCTCACTTGGGAAAACATCAATGTGGAACGGCATTCACTGATCTTGCGCCCCCAGAAAACGAAAGGGGGTGTGAATGCCAACCCCGAGGAATATCCGTTGCATCCTGATGTGGCTGATTACATCACTTCACTGCCCATTCGTAACAGCAATCCCAAGGCCCCGTTATTTCCAACCCTGTCCCAGCGGAAATTGAGTGGCCGAATCGGTTTGTGCGAAACTTTTCGAAAGCTCATGCACAAGGCCGGAATTTTCACAGAGGGCGAAAGCCAGGAACGAAAAGAAGGCAAAGGACGCCGGTTCTTCGAATTGGGATATCACAGTTTTCGGCACACAGCCATCAGCGAACAAGCGAATCAGGGCGTGGCGAAGGAAATCCGGATGAAACTTTCAGGTCATAAAAGCAACGTACATGAACGCTACACCCACCATGAATTGGAAGCATTGCGGAAGCAGATTGAAAAAGTGCCGAGCTTTATTAAGCCTGAAACGCAATCTTCCAAGCCTTAAACCGTGGCCGTTGAGCGCCGAAGACACGACCGAATCCCTCAGCAAGCTGCCGGATGTGACGAAAAAAGGAGCCGTTAATCACTGCTTCGATTTTTGAAGCTGCAGAATTGCTTCGCTGGCCTCTTTCAACACCGCCGGCAGATCCTCTTCCTTTGCTACAAGGAAATTTTTGACGACCTTAAAATTCTCGTTGGCCCTGATCAATATCCTCACTTCGCCATTGTCCCGGTCATACACAATTTTGAATACCTGACCTGTTGCCGGCCACTGGTTTATCCACTGATTCAATTCCTGCGCCCCCGAACACGCTGTCAAATTCGTCTGGCCAAAGTTCTCCTGTAATGCCGCCATGAGTTTGACATTCATATCGTTGGTTCCCCGCATCTGGCCCATCGAGTCGAGCATAGCAAACTGAATGGTGGCTTGACGGGCTGGCAGATTCAACAGCACTACAATTATTGCGACTCCGGCCGTTGCTGTGGCCAAACCCCATGCCCAGCGCCAAGAAAAAGCTAGTTTTGCAGGTTTACGTTCGATGGTTTTGGCCTGCTGATTCATCAAACTGCGCAGTCTTGAGCGCGCATATCCCGGCACTGGTCCCGCCTCAATCTTGTCACTCCCCATCAACGGCAATACTTCCTTGGCAAATGCAGCATCTGCCTGCAGTTGTTTGTATTCATCTGCCAGCGCTGGGTTTTCGGCCAGCAAGGTTTTCAATCTGGCCTGTTCCTCGCCACTCGCTTTGCCGGCAAATTTCTTCAAGACCAGATCGGTAAAGATTGGATCGTCAATATTCATACGAACAATAACCGAAAAAACATCATGGCTTCCTCCACCAGTCGCGGATATTTTTTCCTTTGCTCTCGCATCGCCTTCAATCCACGACTCACATAAACACCGACGCTTCCCACTGGCCAGCCTCTTTTCTGGCTAATTTCCTCGTAGCTTAAACGCTCGATGTATAAATCATTCAAGGCCTGTTTGAACTCAGCCTTCAATTCCTGCTGCAAAGTGATCAATATTTTCCGGAGGTCTTTCACATCCAGTTCATCGAGATGAGGTGTGTCGGCTGCTGGAACCGGTCTGGCCTTATCTTCACCCTCACCAATCTGGGAAATAGCATCCAGTGATACCACCTTCCCTGAGCCCCTTTTTTTAGCCATCAATTTCCGCCAACGACTGATAGCCCGTTTGTCAGCAATGTCCTGGGCGAGATCGGGAACTTCTTCAACACTGCTTAAATTAGCACGTTTTTCGTAAATCTCCTCAAAGGACTCAACAGCCACTTCCTCCACTTCTGCCGGGAACATAATTCCTAGACGGGCATGGCTAGCTCCTAACAGTACCGGCCACAACCAGTCGTAAGCGTCATTCCACGCATCCTGGTCATTGGCTTTCAGGGCGGCCAGTTCAGGGATTTTCAACGCCGTCATTTTAATCAGGGGGGCGGAAAGCGTCAAGTTTGCTTGTTTTTGCAGGGGTTTTAACACCGAAAACTTTCTTCAAAGAATTTTGTAATAAATCCAAACCGGACGGCGAATCAATCAGAGACAACAACGATACGAATGCGATGACAACAGAACCAATCAATATGCAGGCCAGTTCAAGCGCTTCATCATTGCTTCCTGAGTTTGGACGCTGGCGGGATGTTCAGCGGTTGTTTGGCATCAAGCGCGGAACCCTCTACAACCTAATCGCTGAAGGCAAAATCAAATCGGTGGTGATGCGCAGAAAAGGCAACGTCCATGGCTGCCGGCTCATCCATCTCGCCAGCATCAGCCAATATCTCAACGGCCTGCTTGAAACCCAGAAAACTCAATAATTATATGAACACATCCATCAACAAACTCGAAACTTGCCGGCAATTGATCGCGGAACTTCGGTGGAATGAACGCAACGCTGAAAAAAGCGCCCGGATCGCGGTTTCCAAGGCTCTTTGGCTCGGCATCGACAAGCAGGAAGTGATGCAACTGATCCGCACATTGCCCTCTGACTCCTACCTGCAGGCGTGTCCGCATATTTTGACGCAAACTTGGGAAGCCGTCTCGCTGATTTGCCAACCAAGACAACAACTCAGCGAGTTGGAGCAGTTGTTGAATGCCCTGAACTGAAACCAATTTTGGACTGGAATGACCATGAACCCTCCATCACATGCTAACAACCCAGATCTGCTGGGGAACAGCGTGACTGTTGCTGGGGTCACGGTCACGGCCTGCAATTCCTGCCCAACACTAACGCAGGCCAACCGGAAGACCGCCATAGCCCGCCGGAACTATAGGGGTAGTGGCAAACTTATGTTGCTCAAAGCTTCGCAACCAAAAAACCCACTCATTCCAGAGGGGGCTTATCCCACGACCCTGAGTTCTATCAAGGGTTTGCCCGATGAGCAGAAACCCAAGAAGGTGGCCCTCGGATTCAAAATCAAGGGCTACGAAACCGAAGTCACCAAGGAATTGCCGTTGTCGTTCGATGACGGGAAGCCCCTGCGCCAGGACGTGGAAACGCTCCTTGGACGCGAACTGACTTCTACTGAAGCTCAGGCTGGTTATGACATCGACCAACTGATTGGCACTCCTTGCCAAGTTGTCGTGATGCATAAATCCGGCTCTGGCGGCAAGGCACAGGCTGTTGTCAGCCTGATCCAGCCTCCTGGCAAAACGGCCTGACCCTCACGAACCGGGCACCGCAAACAACGGTGCCCGGCCTTTAAACCAAAAACAAATTTACCGAAAAACAAAATTCAAATTATGAAAAATACCAAATCGTATAAATTAAAAATCGCCCATTGGAATCGTCCGCTGATTCTGGCCGGCCTGATCGTGTTACTCGGCGGCACAACTCCCAGCCAGCTTCATGCAGGTTGGGTCTGGCCGTGGCAGGGCAACGATCTTCAGGCCCAAGTCCAGCAAGCGCGCAGAGCTGAAAACGTCAGCCAACAACGTGCAGAATCCGCCGAGCGCCAGGTGTCAAAGGCTGTACGTCATGCTCGCCTCGTCGTTCGTTTCTCATTACTGGCTGGACTGCTCGGTGCCGGGATCATCGGTTACCTCCTCAAAAATCGCACGGTCGTCAAACAGGTGGTTAATAACGAGATCGTCCAGCAAGTGGTCCGTGAAGAGGTGATCGTAAGAAGTCCCGCACATGAACTGGTTCCCGATACAGTGGTGATTGACGGCAAGAACGTAATATATGGTTCGCCATCTGACCAAAAACCGGCCTTGTTAAACTTGCTGGGACTGTTGCCCGAACTGCAAAAACGCAACTGTGCCTTCAAATGTTTTTTCGACGCCAACACGTTTTATACATTGAATGAAGCAGGCAGGAAAAATGAGGCGTATGCTTATCGCCGGCTTTGTCACGACTTTCCAGATATGTTCATCGAGGTTGCTGGTGGTAATAGGGCCGACGACTACATTCTGGATTACGCTCACAGCCACGGCACACCCATCATCTCCAACGACCGCTACCGTGATTATGAGGATAAATACGGGTGGCTGAAAACCGAAATCAATCGCCGGGTCTCCTTTGTCGTGCACAGCGGTATGCTTCAAATTGTTCCGCTAGGCATTCAGGCTGATATTCCTCAGGACCTTAATGCTGCGGATTCTTTGCTGCGGGCTGGATTCCTCAAGACCTCGCCAGTTGAAGCTCTGGTCGAATCAAAGCGTTATGAGAACACAGTCGATGACAATGCACACACCAACGGAGAGATGGTGCTGGCAACAGCTTAACCAACCAAAGTCAAAATCTGAACATTCCATTTATGAACAAAAAACAAAAAACTGTTTTGAAAGCCCAGTACAAAAAGTTCTATGTTGAAGGCTGGGATAAACTCTTAATCAAGCTTAAAAAGCACGGCGGCGAGATGATTGTCCCGATGCCGGAGCCGCCAGAACACGTGCAGTGGTTGTTAGACGGCGGCCGCATATTCGACAGCACAAAACTTAAACTTAAAAAAGGCGAGCCGAGGCGCTGCCACGAAAACGCTAGTTGGATTTGGGCGGAAAACGAACAATTGCAACTCGTCACGGGTTATGCACTGGATGGCGATGACAAACTCTGGATGCAGCATAGTTGGGTTTGGAATCCTAGTAAAGGTCAGCTGATCGAAACTATTGTGCCGAAGAAGAAATATTTCGGCGTAGTGTTGAATGATGCGCGAGCGCTCAAGTTTGCTTTCGGAAACGTGCCGGAGTTCGAGGATCCGGAAAAGATTCCACAGCCTATGCTAAAGCGCATATTAAAATTTCACGAACTCCCGATGCACGAGAAGATTTCTCAATACATGAAGACTCATGGGCATTGAGGATGACGATGGAGACCTGAAAACTGAAACAATAACAATTTGGGGGAGCTCAATGGTCGCGTGTGTCGAGTAATGTCGGCACTTACTGGCTGAATCAAGTTGCCACGGCACCAGCCAGTTCGGGCACCATTCGAAATGGCCTGATTAGTTCCGCAACCGAGCTCCCCCATCTTTAATACCTATGCTAACCTACTTCAGCGATGAACAAATAATTAACCACCTGTGCAAGGAACGGGTGAAGCTGGCCGGATTGAGAGACGACCATCAATACATCTCGCGGTTAGCCGGAAATCAAACTGAACCACAACCCAATCACTCGTTCTACCAGCTATTGCCACCACGTCGTTTATGGTCGCTCTATCGTCCTCGTCATCGTCCAGCAAATAAGAATCCAGACTTGCTAGCTCTAAGAAATGCGGTGATGGATTTGCGGCATCAGGAACCAGGTCAACGATGGGACAGTGAATTGAACCATTATATTGCGGGTATTCGTGAGCGTGTATTTGGCAGCCAGCTTTTTGCCTTTTCACCGCCAACCATCAATTGGGAACTCAAAAAGAAAGATCAGCATGAATATCGTGCTCTGTGCCGGTTCGATCCCAGCGACAACCTCATTCTCTGTCTCTTTGCCAAATATTTGCGGGATATGTTTGATGCCCAGTTTTCCAGTTCTTCTTTTGCTTTTCGGGCGCGCAATAGCCAAGGACAGATGCCGACCCACCACCGAGCTTTTACCGAAATCTTCAATCTTAAGCATAATGCGCCGACCAGAAATCTTTACGTTGCCGAGTGTGACATTAAGGGCTTTTTTGATACGGTAGATCATGAAGTCGCCCTCTCTGTTTTCCGACGAGCGGCGCGAAGGGTAAATCTGCATCCCAGAGCTGAGGCGATATTCAGGGCTTATTTAAGTTGCTACAGCTTTCCTTTCAATGTGCTGGCTGAAGCTGAACCACTATTAAAGCGGCGAGATCCGGATGGTTATTTTAAGCGGCCAAAAACTGATCCACGACGATTTAGCCAGGAACCGCGTAGCCTAAGAATTGGCGTTCCTCAAGGTGGTGCAATTTCCGGTGTCATTGCTAATCTAATTTTGAATGCTGCTGATAAACGGGTGGAGAGAGAGCGGGATAGATTAGGGGCTGAAATCCACTACTACCGCTATTGTGACGACATGATCCTGATTTCGCCGGTAAAAAAGCACTGTCAGACCGCGTTCAATGCTTACCGACGAGAGCTGGATGAACTTAAACTCGCATACCACAAACCGGAGCGCACTTTCATTTATGGTAAGAGACATTGGGATCATAAATCAAAAGCCCCCTATTGTTGGTCAGGTCAGCACTGGTTTGGTTGTGTGCCGTGGGTTCAGTTTGTGGGGTATCAGGTTCGGTATGATGGTTTGGTGCGGCCGAGAAAGGAGTCAATTGCTAAACAAGCGGCTAAACTAGAGAAGACGACGGGACAATTGAAATATAGATTAATGGAGGCTAGTCGTGAACATCCCATCATCGCTACCAGAAATCAGGCTAAGACTTCCCTCAAATGTAAACTAGTGGCTCAAGGCGTGGGTAGAATCAAGGGCGAAGAGAGCGGACCAAAACCTATGTGTTGGGCGAGTGGGTTCAAGGCTCTCCACAATAAACCTTTCGTTTCAACTGCCCTCTGCTTTTTGGACTGGACTAGATGGAAACAGATTCGCAGGTTTGGTGGGGCTAATATTGTGTATGGATTGGGCCGAAACAGTCGTGGATCAAATCGTCGAAGTCCTGTTGGTTATGCATTCAGCTATCATGCACAGTTCAGAAATAATGGAGGCCAGAACTTAATCGTAAATCCTTGGCGACCAGTGAAAATTAAGGATAGGCTGAAGTGCTGGTTGTATCAGGCTGTCAAATGGGGCTGGAAAGGTTTTGTAGAGTGAGTTCCTATTCAGCCAACAGGTAGCTAAATTATTTTGTTGACATCATTTAATAGATAAGGCAAAATACACTTAGGTTCTTATAAATAGAATCATAGCCAAATCTTCGCACTCTTCAAAATTCAAAACCGATCTGCATCGGTTCGGCCAGTTCAGGGCAATACAGCACTGAACCAAACATCCGTAAGGGTGTAGAAAGTTAGCAATATGCAGATAAACAGTACGTCAGTTAATAATAAGAGTGGCAATCTTCTTGTCACGGTTCCCAAACAATCCACTTTCAGGATCGAAGAGGGAAAGTACGCCGCTCAAATCAAATCCGTCCGCAAATTGGAACGTCAGAATAGCCTGGGTTCTATTCCCTTCATCCGCATCCAGTTCAAGGTTCGCGTGCCTGGTCTTGATGAGCAGTTCGATTGTTTAGCCAAGGCCGATTTCCCTCTAAACCTCGAATGCGGCTCTGATCTACGCAATGTCATCAATAGGCTGCTAGGTAACGCATATCTAGCCAATCTGTCAGGTAAGCAGTTTGATCTGGAAGCGCTGGTAGGTGTTGAGTGTGAGATTGAGGTGGAGCATGTGAGTTTAGAGGGTCGTGAAAACTACGATTACCCTCTTGTAGTTGTTCGTGACATTCAGCTTCCAGGAACCATGACATTGACGCAGTGCAGGAATGTTAAGGATTAATGTGAGACCAATACTAAGGATAACAACTCTATGATACACAATTTATTTAATGAAGGCCAAGTCCACAGCTTTTCCCGTAAGATTGCAGACAAATACGGAGTCAACGCAGCTATTGTACTGGGCTACATCGGGAACAGGATCGAAAATAGCCGGAATGAGAGGGATGGAAAGCTCTGGTTTTATGATTCGTTTGATGCATTGACTATACGCTACCCATATTTGTGCCGCTCCGCTATTTACGAAGCGATCAAATGTTTAACTAGCAAGAATGGCCCTTTAGTAGTGGGGCATTATAATCAACGAAAAAGCGACCGGACGAACTGGTATGCTTTTAAGAATGAAAGCACAGCCAAACTACTCAATACTAAGCTTCTGTATTTCAGGGCCATTGATGCGGAGTGTTATGGAGTGGCCGCAGCTGTATTACTAAACAACCTGGCTTACTGGATTACAAAGGGGAGGGGGGAAAACCCAAACTACCGCTGTCATCCACTATCTCCGGCTAAACTATCCACAATCCTGCCCTTCAGCCGCTCCACAATTCAGAGAGCATTGAAAAGGTTGGTGGAAGATGAGGGAGTGTTGCTTTATAGAAGAACTCCCGATACTAGTCTAGCCACTGAATATAGTTTTGCCGTATTTGAAGATATGGAAGACTATTTAGCCGGCCCAACCACGAACAGGGCAGTTTTGGAGGATGTGCCTGTAAATAAAGAGGATAGTAAGATTTTACCAGCTCAAACCCAAATACAACATTTGCCCAGCTCAAATCCGAATAAGACTGGTTCAGATCCGAATATGAGTGTGTCAAATCCGAACGACTATACCATGTTAATAGATTACTGTTTGAAAGATCCCTGTTTGGAAGAAGACTGTTTGAAAAGAAACGAGCCGGTCTTCGACCAGGCTCGTTGCTTCAAACACACACACACCGAATCAACGTCAAAAGAGGATTCAGATCACAAATCTAATCTACCAACGCTTTCTATTCAAGCCATCGGCAATGATAGTGAGCGTCAGGGTAATAATGTTAATGCAGCGTTGGTTAAGCCAGCACCTATAATTGACGCTGCTCCGATTCTGCCGTCATTATAACAACCAGTCACTTCCGGTTCGCCTACTCAATTACTTAGCTACCTGAATGCCAACTAATCAATCACCCAATACTAGGAATAATCAGACCAATTACCAGAATCCAATATCCTTAGTAAACCCAAATTAAATATATGAACCAGTCAGAACCACAACAAGAAGTCCCGGCAGAATCCCAGACCACACCACAACCAGACCAAGACCAGGAAATAACTACGCTAACCGATTCAATAGACAGGAGCAGTGAGTTTGCGTGGTTGTGCCATTTCAATCTAACAGCATCATTTGAAGATATAGTGAAGGAGTCGGCCTTTAGACGGGAAGGGAAGACGACCAAGGAAATCATGAAATACTTTAGGCAAAACGAAATGAGCGAGGAAGAGATTTGGGAAGGAGTGCGCAGGTTGAATAAGAAGAGACTGCGAGAACTGGAACGGGAAGAACGTAAGCTTATTGAGTCTCGCATAATAGAGTGACATCAAGGCCACAATTCAGCCTGCGAATAGCAGGCGGCGATAACCAGCCGCCTACGGCGCATCCGGCGAAGTGCGGCCGTTGCTTCAAAACTGAGTTCCCAGGCCTTGGTCGCAATCAGATTGGCGATCTCATGCGTTTTGAGATGCCCCCACATATACTCGACCGGATTGAGTTCGGGCGCGTAAGCCGGCAGTCTTTCAACCACGATACGACCCTTGGTGGCGGCAACGTAATTTTTGACCAGCACGCTGCGATGGATCGGTGCGCCATCCCAGATGACCAGGATTTTCCCGCGCAGATGTCGCTGGAGATGGTTCAGAAACTCGACGACTTGGAGGCTTTTGATGCTGCCGGCGTGAATCTGGAAATAGAACCGCCAGAGCGCCAAGCCGCCGATGATCGAAAGGCTTTTCCAGTTGAAGGTCTCGTGCAGCACCGGGGTTTGCCCGCGCAGGGCCCAAGTGCGTGCCCGTGTTGGGCGAGTGCTCAATCCGCTTTCGTCGATAAAGACGATGGTTCGCCTTTGTTGCCGGGCCTTTTTTTTAAGGCGGGCCAGTCCGTGCGTTGCCAGCGACGGATCGCCTTTTCGTCGCGTTCAACCGCCCGGCGTTCCGGTCGTTGGCAGCTGAAACCACTGGCTCCAAGCAATCGCCAGACGTGACCCGGATGATAACCAACCCCCGTCAAGTCTTCGATGAGCGACGCGACGCGTGGCAAAGTCCAGAGGGCCGTCTTGTAACCGTAAGCTGCGGGACCCGTCAACAACGCCTGGGTGACCTGCTGGGTTTGCTCCGCCGTCAGTTTGGATTTAGGTCCCGCCGGCCCCTTGCTCACCAACGCCGAACTCCCGCCCTGCTCCCACGCACCTTTCCATCGGTAAGCGACCTGCCGGGCGACGCCGAGGCGGCGGGCTACTTCAGGAGCAGAATAATCTTTGGTGAACAGCTTGCCCGCCTTTTTGCGGCGCTTTTCCATCGCGGCATGGTCTCGTGTCTTCGACATGCCAAAACCATACAGGACATCCCGATAAATGTCACCCTATTATGCGAGACTCAATAAGAAACAACAAAGACCCCCAGACCAAAGGCAAGAATTGATCCCGCTCTGCTATCCTTAATAATCAGAGAAGTCAAAAGAGATGTATAAGGTAAAGAAACACAATTGTATCTCTAACAAACATGAATGACATCCTTTTCCCCAACCATCTCAGTCTAGCGCTGGATTGCTGCCTACACAGTTCCTGGCTGGTTTGAGAACTGGAATGGAGGGACAGGCCAATCCCAGTTCAAAGTCGTGCTGTAGGGCATTGTGGAAGGAATGGGGGCTGGTTTAGAAGAGGCATTGAACTGGTGCTAGATATAAGAACAATCAAGAGGCTATTGTTAAGGATGCTGAACTACTAGAGCAACGTATCTCTAACAAACCACCATCGAAATGAATCAACTGGACAACCCCTATCTCAAGCGCCTGGATGAACTCGAACTAGCCAGAACTAAATGGCAGGAATCGGAATGGCGGCTCTCATTCCTTCGTCCAGTATCCCCAACTCAACCACAGCAATTAACCGATGAACAATTATTAACATGGAACAGACAATATTCAGCCAACTCGAACTAATAAACCAGAACGTTGATCAGTTTGGACAGCCCATTGCCAGAATCAAGAGCGCAAGCCAATGGTTTATTTATCACTTCCCGGAACAAGCGAAAATATTTGGAGCGCCTTTCTTAGAGAACCGAATCTCAACCATCGACGGCTTCTCTAGTATTAGCCCAATCGCACCGAACCTAGACTTTATGGCTAGTATTCTGGGTGGAGATAAAAGGCTTGGGCATTCAGTGATTTATTGGCCTAGAGAATGTCTCTTCTATTATTTGGATCCAATTGACAAATTATATCACCCAACCACAGAACCAAAACTGGGTGATTTGATGAGGGGTTATTTGGCGAGATGTGCGATTGAGGTGCCAAAAGACGTGAATGTATATCATCTATTCACAACGTTCCGGACTGACAGAATCATTAAAAGCATCGTAGAAAAGGCCAAAAGTATATTAATGGCTTCAGAAGACTTTTTTTCAGCAACCAGCCAGTGTGAACGGATAAAAGGAATTGAGCTTCACGAACGTTTAGCCAGGGTTTTTGTTGAGAGATTGCTGAGACCTGAGCCAAATGAAGTGATGTTGATTGCCCAGGCTTATGAACGATTTGCCGGGCTCGTTAAACAAAGGGAAATGGTGCCGATAAAGAGAAGTGTGTTTAAGGAATTGATGAAGCCGTTGGTTAGGGAAAGATTTAATGCTGGGCTACGCAATGATCTGGTAGTGGAGGGCCGGTATCAGCAGGGTTGGAAGGATTTGGCGCTGAATACTGAAGTTGTGTTGGAGTAATGTCCCGATCTGCTTCTTAATCCGTGCCCTAGTAAGCGC
>Ga0208079_1001447_pt1 | contig 12395 bp, 8 predicted proteins | sample NGESurdeep092012_5_FD_184474 | JGI IMG/M metagenome (GOLD analysis project Ga0208079, IMG submission 184474) | Arctic peat soil microbial communities from Barrow, Alaska - NGEE Surface sample 210-2 deep-092012 (SPAdes) | ecosystem: Environmental > Terrestrial > Soil > Wetlands > Peat ... | reverse complement strand
CGGAAAAAGATTTTGCCCTCGCGCGGCAGTGCGACGCGCTCGCACTTCGCTGAAGCGCGCGAAAATTTTGGAGGTCAAAACACCCTTGGCCGGCCTTCTTCGAGGAATTTAAGGAGCTTCAACAGATTTTGTGACGCCGCGATTTCCCGCAGCCAGCGCGGCGGTTCGTCCATCGCCTCAAACGACAGCTTGAACGTCCCGTAGTGCATCGGCACAAAAATTTTCGCGCGCAGGTCCTTGAACGCCTTCACCGCCTCGTCCGGCCCCATGTGGACTTTGCGGAAACTTTCCGGGTAATACGCGCCGATGGGCAGCAGCGCAATTTCCGGCGACAGTTTTTTTCCGATCTCTGCGAAGCCGTCAAAATACGCGCTGTCGCCCGCGTGATAAATTTTCCGGCCCTGATGCTCCAGCACAAATCCGCCGTAGCCGCGATGCAGGTCGTGTAGCGTCCGCGCGCCCCAGTGCGCGCTCGGCGTGAGCGTCACCTTCCAATTGTTTTGCGCGAAACTTTCCCACCAGTCCAGTTCCACGATGCGTGCGAAGCCGAGTTTGCGCGCGAGGTCGCCGACGCCCCACGGCATCACGCCGATTTTGGTGTGCGCCAGCTTGCGCAACGTCGGTTTGTGAAAATGGTCGAAGTGCGCGTGCGTCAGGAGAACGAGGTCAATCGGCGGCAGGTCTTGAATTTTTAAACCGGCGCGTTTGAGGCGCTTCATCAAGAAAAGCCATTTCGCAAAGTTCGGATCCACCAGCACGTTCAAGTCGGAAAACTGGATGAGAAACGACGCGTGGCCGATCCAGGTGATGGCGACCTGGCCGTGTTTGAGTTTGGGAAAAACCGGACGGTGCTGCTCGCCTTTGCGCGGCGTGAACCACGCCTTCCAGATGAGTTCCTGAAAAAAAGTGCGCGGGTTGAAATGTTTCGCTGGCGTCAAATCCTTGAACGTTCGCGGAAACTTTCGGCGCGCCGGCGCGGGACGATTGACAGATTCTTTCGTCATACCACAAAGCAACTTTAGCACAGGCGGCGTCTGGGAAAAAATCAAATTTCCGGCGGCAACCGGCGCGCGCCAGCCCGTCTTTCAAATTGTGCCGCCACAGCTTCGTGCTAAATTGGCGGCGTGAACAAACTGGCCAGGCAACTCGACAAATTTCTCCGCCAAACCCCGAAGCTCAGCAAGGACGTTTATATCGCCAAAACCGCCGTCGTCATTGGCGATGTGACGCTCGGCGCGCATTCGAGCGTGTGGTATGGTGCCGTGTTGCGCGGCGACATCAACCGCATCGTTGTCGGCCATCACACGAACATCCAGGACAACGCCGTGCTGCATCTTGCGAACGATTTTCCGTGCATCCTCGGCAACTGGGTCACCGTCGGCCACGGCGCGATTGTCCATGCCTGCACCGTCGGCGACGAAGTTCTCGTCGGCATGGGCGCGGTGATTTTGGATGGCGCGGTCATCGGCAAACAATCGCTCATCGGCGCGAAGGCGCTGGTGAAGCAGGGAATGAAAATTCCGGCAGGGTCGCTCGTCCTCGGCGCCCCGGCGAAAGACGTGCGTAAATTGACAAAAAAGGAACGCGCCGGACTGAAATGGTGGGCGGAAAAATACGTGGACAACGCCGCGTATTGCTTGAAGCACGGTATCAATGTGGGCGGGCCGCTGCCGACGTGACACCGCAGGTCGCGCCGCAACATCCCCGGCAGGCCGCCGCCCATCTTCGCCATCATCTTCGAAAATTTGCCCATTTACTTCATCATTTGCTGCATCTGGCTGAACTTGTTCAGCATGGTGTTCAGTTCCGTCACGCTCACGCCGCCGCCAGTTCAGGCGTGTCTTTCAGCAGCATGAGTTTTTCCGCAGCAACGGGCAGCAACGCATACGCCCGGCCATCGCGTCCGGCAAACTCCACTTCAAACGCGCTGCCGTCGTAGGTCATCACGACAGTTCCCACCTGGCCACGCCGGAGCATCAGCGGCTGGCCAGTTTCAAAATGCTTCGCTCGTGTGTCTTCAAGCAAGACCACCACATCGTGCATATGGATCTCATTATTCATCGTGTTTGATTTTTACCTCCGCAACATTCCCGGCAAACCGCCGCCCATCTTTGCCATCATTTTCTGGAATTTGCCCATTTTTTTCATCATTTGCTGCATCTGGCTGAACTTGTTCAGCATCGTGTTGATTTCGGTCACACTCACACCGCTGCCTTTGGCGATGCGCACGCGGCGCTTGGCGTTGAGAATGGCCGGATTCAGGCGCTCTTTGGGCGTCATGCCGCAGATCATCGCCTCCATGTGCTTGAATTCCTTTTCCTGTTTCGATAAATCGCTCTGCTGTTTCAACATCTCCGCGCCGCCCGGCAACATGCCGACGATGGATTCCAGCGAACCGAGCTTTTTCATCTGGCGCAATTGGTCCAGAAAATCCTCCAGCGTGAACTGGCCCTTGCGCATCTTTTCTTCCATGCGCTTCGCATCGTCCAGGTCCACGGTTTCGGCGGCCTTTTCGACGAGGCTGACGACGTCGCCCATGCCGAGAATCCGTGACGCCATGCGCTCGGGATGAAACGGCTCGAACTCGTCTAGTTTTTCACCCACGCCGCCGAACTTGATGGGCTTGCCAGTAACGGCCTTCATGCTCAACGCTGCGCCGCCGCGCGCGTCACCGTCGAGCTTGGTCAGAATCGAGCCGGTGATTTGCAGCGCCTGGTCAAAATGCGTGGCGACGTTGACGGCTTCCTGGCCGGTGGCGGCGTCGAGGACGAGCAAAATTTCCGACGGCTTCACGAGGTCGCGCAACCGGACGAGTTCCTGCACGAGCGGCGCGTCAATTTGCAATCGCCCGGCAGTGTCGAAAATCAAAACGTTACGGCTGCTGGCCTTGGCGAAATCCAGGGCTTCGCGGGCAATTTTCAAAACATCGGTTTCACCGCGTTTGACGAAGACGGGAATTTCAATCTGCTTGCCGAGCGTTTCCAATTGATCCATCGCCGCCGGGCGTTTTGCGTCCGCAGCCACGAGCAACGGCTGGCGTCCCTGTTTTTGGAGCAACCGCGCGAGTTTGCCGCTCGATGTGGTTTTGCCCGAACCGTGCAAACCGACCATCAGGATGCTGCTGGGGTTGCCGCTGAGATTCAGCCCGGCGTTGGTCGAGCCGAGCAGGTCCACGAGTTCGTCGTGGATGATTTTGATGATTTGCTGGCCAGGCTGGACGCTTTGGACGACTTCCGCACCGAGGGCCTTGGTTTTGACGCGCTCGATGAAATCGCGCGCGACCTTGAAATTCACGTCGGCTTCCAGCAGCGCCATGCGGACCTCGCGGAGGGCATCGGTGACGTTGGACTCGGAAATTTTTCCAAGCCCGCGCAAATTTCTGAAGGCGTTCTGGAGCTTGCCGCTTAACGAATCGAACATCTGTTCAGGCTAAGAAGAGCAGGGAGCATTTGCAACTGTGGTTGAATCCAATCGTAATCGTCCTCGTTCTCGTCGTCGTCCTTGAAACCCAATGAATTCGAGAACGAGGACGAGGACGAGGACGAATCGAATTTACGTGTGGATTGACAAGGCTGGGGCAGTTTGGCTTAATCCACGCCCCGCTTCACGCGATTGGCTGGTAGGTTACCCAAGTGGCCAACGGGGGCAGACTGTAAATCTGCTGGCTATGCCTTCGATGGTTCGAATCCATCACCTACCACCATCCTTTTTCCGCAAGGGAAAATGGATTTTAGCCAAATAAATCAATGATTTTATGCTTTTTCCACGTTTCCACTTATTCCGTTCGCTTCCCTTGGCGGCTTATGCGTTCCTTTCCAAAACGCTGCTCGAAAAGCATACAGAAAGCATACAAGGCGTTCCTTGGCCTGAAACCGCCCCCTGACCGGCCTTCTGGCGCGAAGCTGGGCATTGTGAGCGAAGATGGCCTTTACCGCGAAATGGGGCGTTAAGCGCGCCCCCGATCCGCAGAAGCGATTATCAGGGTAACGCCGGGGCAAAAGATTCACCGCCCACCCCACACCGGCGGCAACGGCACCACGACGCCTTCCTTGCAAAAATCGGCCAGCATCCGATCAACCGGCGGTTCCCAATCGCCAAAGGCGTAAATCACCCCAACGGGAGCGGTCAGTTCCAGCATGTCCGCAAACCAGCGGGCGTAGGCCGGATCGGGATGCTTGCCCTGCTCGGCAAACTTCTGAAATTCCACGAGGAAACGCTTTGCCAAGATTAACGGCGTTTTCGGCTTCATGTTCGCCCAGCCAAAATAATCTTCCCCGTCCGCACTGCTGTAGCGGGGCAGCGCCTCGTAAATCACGTTTTCGGCAAGCCGTGCGCCGTGGGTGCGGCGGGCCATACATGCTGGGACAATGCAACAGCGCCAATTGCAGCCTGACGCAGACAGGTAGGGCGTGGCCCGCAATCCTTCAAAGCCCAGTTTGTGCAGTTCGGCGACCATCAAAAGGAGGCGTCGGGCGTTGGTGGCGGCGGTCAATAATTCAGCGGCAATTTTTGTTTTCACAGCAACGACACATACGCTCAACCGCCGGAAATAGTGTAGTCCAAAATCGCGTTGAATTGACTTCCCATGTTGGCCGATGAATGGCACATGCTACCGATATGAGCGCCAAATGCCTTAACCCCAACTGCCAGAACGCAGCCGTTACTCGCGGCCTGTGCTCCGCCTGCTACGTCCGCGCAAACGAGGTGGTCAGAGCGGGGTTGACGACTTGGGAGAAGTTGGAGGCAGCCAAAAAGATTCTACCTTCGCAGCGGCAAAAGGCATCCACCAAAAAGTGGTTGCTGGGGCGTGCCAGTTAAACCCTTTCCCACCCAGCCTCCCTACACACGCGGGCGCACGCGCGATCCTTGATCCGAAACGGTCGCCCTCGATCCATCTGGGGCATCTTCGTCCGCCTTGGCCGGTTCCCCAATCTCCGCTGGCATTTATCTTCTGGCGGACGTTATTCCCTCGTTCTTGTGCTCCCCTGTTTATTTCCCATTGCTTTCAGTGATTATCATGTGGCGAAAATTGCAATCGTTTCTGTGGCGTCGATTTAACCCGGCGTCCATCAACATCGCAACCAATCCATCTCGTTGACCGCCTTGATGTTATCTCTGGTTGGGATAATTCAAAACAATTTTGTTTTTGTGCCAATTTGTCCGATTGCCGATTTGGCCGATGCAAGCGAGGTTTTTCCCGCCCAACCTGCTTCCTAGATGTCCCTATTTTCGCTGTTGTTTTTGATGGTACTGCAATCTGTACCTACAAATCTTTGCCACAGGAAAAGGCCGGTCATGTTTTGGCAAAATGATGAACGCGACTACATTGACGCCAAGCGCGCCATCGGCAATGGGGGCATTTAACAAAAGTAGCCGCCACACGCGTCGTCGTAGCTCCGTTTGGTCAAATGAAAATGAGATGCTGCTGATGGATTTGAGTTTTGGATTTGCAGACCAGAAATCAATTGCTCCAGATTTTTAGGGTCAATTGTGAGCAGGCCAGTGATATTGAGGTTAAGGGTGATTTGAGATGCGGTGTCAAACGAATCCATCGGGGGAACAACGCCGGGTTAATGCGGGGTTGTTCAACATAATTTTATTGCATACAATAAAAACCAAGATGCCAGCTACCACGGAAGAGCTGCTTGATACGAGCCGCAGGGAGCTTCTCGACCTGTCGACGAGGAATCGGCTGTTGTCAATTCCCGTGGATTCGTCATCGGCTCGCATTGTCGCAGTTCGTGACGAGATCAGCGAACAGGTGTATCGGCTGCTGGTTGCCGAAAAAAGGGCTTTTAGTTTTTTGCCTCGCGAGGCGACTGTTTCTGCGGCGGCCAAAACGGGTGAGTCTGCTGATGGTGACGACAAGGAAGACTTGTTGCTAGACCCGGTTTTGTCCCAGCCTGAGAATGAGCCTCCGGATGAGGACATTGACGAGGTCACGGGGTTACCAAAGCGTCATGTGGATTGCCGGCTACAAACATCTCTTTCCTCGGAGGGTTTACAACGTCGTTTGTTGGACCTCTATCACGACAGCCGTGCGATGATTGAGGAAGCTGGCGTTAACATCCTGTATTTAGCACTGGGTCATTTGCAGTGGTTTGAGGCTGATGCTGCTGATACACCGCGTTTCGCTCCGTTGATTTTGGTTCCGGTTGAGCTTTCGCGAAAAACGGCATCCGAGAAATTTATTCTGCGATGGACAGAGGAAGACATTGTCGAGAATTTATCGTTGTATGCGAAGTTGAAGGAGGATTTTGGCATTGAGCTTCCGGATTTTAAGGACGACGACGATTTTGACATCGCGGCGTATTTTGAGGCTGTTTCGACGGCAATCGCAGGAGTGAAGAATTGGGAGGTTTTGCCTGATGAGATTACGCTTGGTTTTTTCTCATTTGCTAAATTTTTGATGTTCCGCGATCTGGATCCCAAGGCATGGCCAACCCCGGGCCACCTAATTAACCAGCCTCTCGTCGTTGGGTTGTTGCTGGATGGGTTTCCGCAGACGGAGAATATCTTTAGTGACGATTCCCAGTTGGACGAACTGATTCCGGTTGCAAAACTCGATCACGTCGTTGATGCGGACAGCACGCAAACGTTGGCCATTGAAAGCGTGAGGCAAGGCCGGAGCATGGTCGTTCAAGGACCGCCAGGCACCGGAAAATCACAAAGCATCACCAACATCATCGCCACTGCGGTCATGGATGGAAAACGCGTGCTCTTCGTTGCAGAAAAGCTGGCTGCGCTCCAAGTTGTTCAAAGGCGTCTCCAAAACGAGGGCCTCGGCGCACTCTGCCTTGAGTTACACTCCAATAAGAGCAAAAAAAAGACGGTCATCGAGGAACTTGGAAAAACGTGGATGCTCGGGAAACCACAACCGAAAGATCTGGAATCACTGATTCCAAAACTTCACAAAATACGGAGCATTCTTAACCAACATGCAAAATCAATTCACGAAAAGCACAAACAAAGCGGGCTGACACCGTTCGCCATCATCGGCCATCTCTCGATGCTTGAAAAACGGGGGCTAAAAGCAAACGAGCTGACTTTCACAAATGCTGGAGATTGGACGGCCGAACAACGCCGCACAAACCGAGGCCTCATCGAGGATCTGGCGCAGCGTATAGATCAAATTGGCTTGCCCGCACAGCATCCGTGGCGAGGCACAAACATCACGGCCATACTACAAATTGACTTGGATCCGCTCTCGAAACGCATCAGCCAAGCCGTCGCTGCCATCACAGATTTGCTGGAAACCACATCAGCTCTCGCTGAAAACTTGTCGCAGCCGGTTCCAGAAACATTCGCAGAAACAGACGAACAGTTGATCATTGCCGGCTACGTCGTGAGCGCTCCCAAAATTGACAAAGAGGCACTTTGCAATGCCACATGGGATGCAGACCTGGAACCACTACGTGACCTGGTGGCGGAAGGACAAAAATTCTCCAATGCACAAAAACAGGCAGAAAAACAAATCATCGAAAAAGCTTGGGAAAAGGACTTCTCCGAACAGCGCCAACAAATCGCAGCCCACGGTCAGTCGCTCCTGCGGATATTCAATTCAAAATATCGTGCCGCCATTGCTGGAATTAAAGGTGTGATGAAAGGTGAACTGCCAAAAACTTATGCTGACAGGCTGGCACTCATTGATGGCATCATTATCGGCCAGCAATCGCTGCGGAAACTCCGTGAGCATGATGCACTCGGCCGGTCAGCGTTCGGTTCACTATGGCGGGAGGAAAAATCCGACTGGGAACAGTTCACGGTCATCCTCGGCTGGGTCGTACAACAAATCGAAGCTGGCCTAAGTACGAGCTTCCGGCACATGTTTGCCGGCATTACCGACACAGGCACAACTGCCAAACTGGTTGAGCAATTGAAAGAGCGGCTGACAACAGCACGCGAAACAACACAAAAACTCTTCACGGAACTCTCGGTAGATTACAATACCACTTTTGCCAATACTGAGCTCAACGAAATAGCGCTTAACACAATAAACGAGCGGCTTAAAGCGTGGGTCGACTCCATAAACCAGTTGCCGGCTTGGACGACCTACGCACTACGGGCACAACACGGCCGCGAACAGGGGCTCAACAGCCTGATCAGCGTCCTCGAAAACGGGAAAATTCCGACAAAAGAAGTCACGGATTCCTACGACCGCATATACTTTAGCCAGTTGCTAAGAAGTATTGCGCGTCAGAAACCCGAACTCGCCCATTTCGATGGCGAGCTACACGAACGGCACATTGCCGATTTTCGGCAGTTGGACAGCGAACGTTTGGCTTTGGCGAAATACAGGGCACTCATGGCGCACTACGAGCGTATGCCGCCACATAGCGCTGTGGGTGCTGCTGGTATTGTACGAAGCGAGATGGAACGAAAGAGGGGCCATCGCACAGTGCGCCGTCTTTTGAAAGATGCTGGCTCCGTGGTGCAATGCATTAAGCCCGTTTTTATGATGTCGCCATTGTCGGTAGCTCAGTTTTTGGAGCCTGGTTCCGTCGAGTTTGATTTGTTGGTGATTGATGAGGCCAGCCAGGTTCAACCAGTGGACGCTTTGGGCGCAATCGCCAGATGTAAGCAGATTGTGGTTGTTGGTGACTCGAAGCAGTTGCCGCCGACGAAGTTTTTTGCTCGGTTGACGTCCGACGTCGAAGATTATGACGAGGACGGCGACGATGAGCCGCAGGCGGCGCAGGTGCAGGATATTGAGAGCATTTTGGGTTTGTGCAGGGCTCGCGGTTTGCCGGAGAAGATGCTCCGGTGGCATTACCGTAGCCGACATCATTCGCTCATCGCGGTGAGTAATCACGAGTTTTATGACGACCAGCTTTTTATTGTGCCGTCTCCGTTTGAATCGAATCCGGAGCTTGGTTTGAAGTTTCATTTTGTTGAGGGCGGTGTTTTTGACGCAGGGGTATCAGCTACAAATCGGGTTGAGGCAAAAGCAGTGTGCTATGCAATCATTGAGCACGCCCGAAATTCGCCTGAGTTGTCGCTAGGTGTTGCCGCGTTTTCGGTCAAACAGCAGAAGGCTATTCGCAATGAACTCGAACTGATGCAACGTCAAAATCCCGAAATCGAAGAGTTTTTTGCAGCGCATCCGACCGAGCCGTTTTTTTGTAAGAACTTGGAGAACGTTCAAGGCGACGAGCGAGACGTGATTTTTATTTCGGTTGGCTACGGCAAAAACGCCAGCGGTTATATGGCCATGCGCTTCGGTCCCCTCGGTAACGAGGGCGGTGAACGCCGGCTGAATGTTTTGATTTCCCGGGCGAAGAAGCGTTGTCATGTTTTTACTTCAATTACGGCCGAGGACATTGACCTGGAACGAGCGAAGGGTCGAGGTGTGGCCTCCCTGAAAGTTTTTCTGGCCTATGCGGAATCCGGCAAGCTTTCGGTTGCAACTATTTCGGGACGAGAGGAAGAGTCTCCGTTTGAGGAATCCGTTCGGCGTGCGGTTGAAGGCCTCGGTTATGAAGTTGTACCCCAAGTGGGGGAAGCCGGGTTCTTCATTGACCTCGGTGTTCGGGACAGGCAGACGCCCGGCCGATTTATTCTGGGCATCGAATGCGATGGTGCGACGTATCACAGTTCCCGGTCGGCTCGGGACCGTGACAGACTCCGTCAGGCAGTGCTTGAAGATCATGGCTGGGTCATACATCGCGTCTGGTCCACGGATTGGCTCCAGCGCCAAACCGACCAACTTCGAAAAATTGCAGCAGCAATCGAAGCCGCCAAAATCGGCAAAACAAACCACGCCGCCAAAACAGAAACAAATGGCGAAATTATACGGGATGAGGCCCTGCCAAAACTGGACGACGACTCATTGGCAAAACTAGCAGTGCCATACGTCGAGGCGCGTATCGAAGTTCCAACGCGTCAGGAGCCGCACACGCTTTCATTTGGAATACTGGGCGATATCATCCTGAAAATCGTGCAAGTCGAGGGGCCAATCCACGAAGACGAGATCACAAACCGCGTTAAAGCGCTCTGGGGCTTCGCCCGGGCTGGTTCACGAATCCAAAGCGCGGTCAAACGAGGCATCGGTTGGCTCATGAGATCAGACCAGTGCATCAGTGAGGCCGGCTTCCTCTCCATAAACGGTTATCCGATACCGATTCGCAATCGTGAAAACGTCTCATCACCCGATCTTCGGAAACCAGAAAGAATCGCCCCATCAGAATTGAGGGAGGCAATTCTCGCCGTCATCGAGCTCGGCCACGGAGCAGCCCAAAAAGAAATCCCGACGGCAGTTGCCAGAATTCTTGGATTCAAAAACACGAGCGCCCAACTCCGCTACGCAGTGGAAGGACAGATTCACAAACTAGCAAAACAAAACGTCATCACCGAAAACAGCGGGATGTTCAAACGCGTTTGTTGAGGTTGAGGGTGATTGGTGTGGTGTTCATGCCGGATAATTCTCTGATTTCGTCGGCTCAATTCCAGAGTTTTCCGGGTGCCATTTCTGATTGGTAGCGGGGGCCGGAACGATTCGTCGGCCTTTTGCATCTCGCTGGTAAGGTGAAACTCTGGCGCCCGGAGAATTGCTTTGCGAAGATGATGGCGAACTCACGGGCGCGGCTTGCGTCACGAAAAACTTCTCCTTGTGTCCCGCGGTGAGTTGGTGGTTGAATCCCAAAGCGTTTATGACTCCACAAATTGATAATGTTGCTTTGGCGATTCTGAAGGGGGCTTACAATCCAGAAACAAAAGACCTGATTGTAGATTTGGGTCAGTTGGAAATCGGGACACTCGCGGCGCTTCTAGGGGAGGACGTTCTAAAAGAGATTCCTGTGATTAAAGGTGTAGTAGCGTGCTTCAAAATTCCGCTGGCGATCCGTGACCAATTGTTTCTGAGAAAAGTTGCAGGATTTTTGGCGGCCTGTCCTCGATTTACAGAGGCGGAGAAAGAAGCGTTTCTTAAGGAGAATTTGAGTGACGACAGAAAGGCGCAAAAACTCGGCGATTCGCTTGTGCTCATTCTTGATAGACTGGATGACATGGAAAAGCCGGAAATAATTGCAAGAATGTTTGCCGCATTTGTTCGAGGCAAGATCAGCTTTGATGTTTTCAGGCGACTGGCAACAGCAATTGATTTGGGTTCCGTTGTTGATTTGAGGGAGTTTGTTAAAATCGAACCTGCTCCGACGACAGGTCAGCGAGTATCGCTAAACCCACAAACGCAACTACTCCGCACAAATCTTGTCCGAACCGGATTAGTTAGCCTTCCGTCGTTTTCTCAAACCGTTCCTATTCTAGGTGTCAGTTTTAAAGAAAACGAACTCGGCAAAACTTTTAGAGAAATCATGAATGATGGTCAATCACCTTCCGCTTATTCAACGCAATCGGCATGAAGTGGAGTGGAGCAAACGAACCGAGGGCGGCGCAAGCGTAGCGCAGCTTTTGCCCTTCGGATTTTGAGGAGGCGGGATGCCTAACAATTCACTGGAGCCAACGCCGGTTGGCCGCCTCAGTTCCGCATTCGCGGTTGACATCGCACATCCGGCGTGGCTGAGTTCTGGACGTTCGACAACAACCGCACGAAATACGCCATGAATTCAAATCCGATTATCCTATTGGTATGTGTCCTCTGGACAATGTCAGCGATGGCCCAAGAGCCAGCGGTTGTTAGGTCCGTAGACGTCGTGGACTATGGGATTTATCGCATTGAGCTGACTGGCCAGCATGTGCCCATGCCCTCCGCTGGAGCTGGCGCGATTCAGCCAGCCTCACGTGTTGTTTTGATTGCTAAAACGAATGAGATTCCGGCGACAATCGGGACGACATTCGGGTTCCAGTTTATTCTTAACGGTTCACCGGTCGGAGGGGTGGCGGCAGTGGATATTATTGTCGAGCATCCTGCATTTCATAAACCTGACGGGGAGATTTCCAAGACCACGGACAGAGTACCGTGGCGTTATAGAATCGGGGAGACAGTTGGCTACACATACACATTTGACCACGATTGGGAGGCGGTAACAGGAGTTTGGAAAATCCAAGTATGGCAGGGTGGGAAAATACTCGCGGGCAAAGAATTTATCGTAAAGTCAGGAACAAAATGATTGTCGAACAAACCGCTGCAGGCAACAGGCGCTGGGCGTTCAGATTTGGACGGCGGGGGAGATTGGCTGCTTCCCGGCTACGTCGCGGCATCATTTCCCGCGCCTGTGCCTGAGCCACGGGACAATAGGTATTCCATGCAACGTCCTCGAACAATTCCAGCATCTCTGCCAGAGTTTCGCAATTCGGCTGGCACGGTCTTCAACTTAAATGAATGATTTGGTTGCTCGTTTGCAACCCCATTGACTGGTTTTGTCCTTCATGGTTTTCTAATGGCTGTGTTGATAGGACATCTAAAAGTTTTCTTGGATTTGGTTGAAACAAAAAGCTTC
>Ga0208079_1001446_pt1 | contig 12399 bp, 10 predicted proteins | sample NGESurdeep092012_5_FD_184474 | JGI IMG/M metagenome (GOLD analysis project Ga0208079, IMG submission 184474) | Arctic peat soil microbial communities from Barrow, Alaska - NGEE Surface sample 210-2 deep-092012 (SPAdes) | ecosystem: Environmental > Terrestrial > Soil > Wetlands > Peat ... | reverse complement strand
GTGCCTGGAGATTGTGGACATGCACCTGCGCGCGGGAACTCACCTTCTGGCCCCGGCGTGTATGCCGGGTGCGTCCTGTTGCTTGAGACCTCTGAGGAGATGCCCAGCTCGGAGTACGTCTGCCGGACGCTGATGGGGATGGGGGAACGCGGCATGCTCGAGCAGTTCGCCGCCGTTGCGGTGGCAACCCCGAAGGCCCGGGACCGTGAGATCGGCCAGCCGGTAGCCGAGCGGACCCGGTTTGCCAAGGACCAAAGAGCAGCGATACTTCATGCCCTGGATGAGTACAATCCGGGGGTACCAACGGTTTTCGGCCTGGACTTCGGGCACACCGATCTGCAGATCGTGATCCCGTACGGCGGGTCGATGACGGTTGACGGGATCAACGGCACCGTCACGGTGACCTGCTGACACCGGTGGGCCCTGAATCAGGTATCGAGTGACTCGAGGAGCTGTGGGCCATACTTCTCCAGTTTGGCCACCCCGACGCCGCTCACGGTGCTGAGCTCGTCGAGTGTCGTCGGGATGCGGGTCGCGATCTCGCGCAGGGTTGCGTCGTGGAACACGACATACGCCGGGACTCCCTGCTCCTTGGCGGTCGCCGCGCGCCACGTGCGGAGCCTTTCGAAAACAAGGGTGGCGGCCGCGTCAAGATCGACGGCCGCCGCGACGACACGCTTGGGCGAGCGGGGTCGCGTCGTCGGCCGCGGTGCCTCGCGGCGCAGCAGCACCGCGCGCGAGCCGCGCATCACCGCGGTACTGGCGTCGGTGAGCGCAAGGGTCCCGTACCCGTCGGAGTCGACCCCGAGCACGCCCTGTGCGAGCATCTGTCGCACCACGGCGCGCCATTCGGTGTCGGACAGCTCGGTGCCGATGCCGAAGACCTGCAGCGACGCGTGGCCGAGCTGACTCATGCGTGGCGTGGACTTGCCGAGCAGGATGTCGACCACATGTCCCGTGCCATACCGCTGCCCGCGCTCGTGGTCAAGGCGGGCCACCGTCGAGAGCAGCTTCTGGGCGGCGATCGTGCCGTCCCATGTCTGCGGAGGCGCGAGGCACGTATCGCAGTTGCCGCACGGTGTGCTGGCCTGATGGAAGTAGGCGAGGAGCTGCACGCGCCGGCACTGGACGGTCTCGCACAACGCGAGCATCGCGTCGAGGTGCGCGCCCAGCCGGCGTCGGTGGGTTGCGTCGCCGTCGGAGGTGTCGATCATCCGGCGTTGCTGCACGACGTCCTGCAGTCCGTAGGCGAGCCACGCTGTGGACGGCAGGCCATCTCGGCCCGCTCGGCCGGTCTCCTGGTAGTACCCCTCGACCGACTTGGGCAGGTCCAGGTGCGCCACAAACCGTACGTCGGGCTTGTCGATGCCCATGCCGAACGCGATCGTCGCCACCATCACCAGGCCGTCCTCACGCAGGAAGCGAGCCTGGTTCCAGGCCCGGACACCGGAGTTGAGGCCTGCGTGGTAGGGCAGCGCGGGGATCCCGTGATCGACGAGGTGCTGCGCGGTCGTCTCGACAGAGGCGCGCGACAGGCAGTAGACGATGCCCGCGTCGCCGGGGTGCTCGGTGCGCAGCAGATCGAGAAGCTGCGCCTGGGGGTGGTTCTTCGGGGCGATGCGGTACTGGATGTTCGGGCGGTCGAAGCTCGCGACGAAATGTCGTGCGTCGGTGAGCTGCAGTCGTTGGGCGATCTCGGTGTGGGTCGCCTCGGTCGCCGTCGCGGTCAGCGCGATGCGCGGGACGGAAGGCCAGCGGTCGTGCAGCACCGACAGCCGCAGGTAGTCGGGGCGGAAGTCGTGGCCCCACTGGGACACGCAGTGCGCCTCGTCGATCGCGAACAGGGCGATCTTGCCGTGATCAAGCAGGTCGAGGGTGGCCGGGACGCGTAGGCGTTCGGGTGCGAGGTAGAGCAGGTCCAGCTCGCCGCGCAGGAATGCAGACTCCACCTCGCCTCGAGCGCCGGCGTCCTGGGTCGAGTTGAGAAAGCTCGCGCGGACCCCGAGTGCCGACAATGCGTCGACCTGGTCTTGCATGAGCGCGATGAGAGGGGAGATGACGACGCCGGTTCCGAGCCGTACGAGCGCCGGGATCTGGTAGCACAGGGATTTGCCACCACCGGTTGGCATGAGCACGAGCGCATCACCGCCGGCCACGACCGTGTCGATGATCGCGCCCTGTTCGCCGCGGAATGTGTCGTAGCCGAACACCCTGGTCAGTACCTCGAGCGGGCTGGCCGGAACTGGCCCGGGGAGCGGTCGGGCCGGCCTGGGCTGCCCCTGGCCATGGTCGGTGGCGGGTTCACGCGTGGGGTCCTGCGCAGACGCGCCTTCGTATTCGGGGTCGTACGGCGGTTCTTCGTGCAGTGCAGTCCACCCCAGAGTCACACCCGTAGCCTACGGGCCCGAGGTGACATCGGTGGGCGCCGACGTGCGCACTGGCGGCGGGGCGTGTCTACCCATGGCATCAAAGCGGAACGTGGTGGTGGCCTACTGAGCGGACACGCTTGAGAGGTGGCCGGGCAGCCAGGCGACGAACGCGTCCAGGTTGGGCACGGTGAGGTCGGCGCCCGCGGCCAGGAGCGCCGCCTTGTCGTTGGCTCCGGTGGTGACGCCCACGCCATAGGCACCAGCGGTTCGGGCAGCCGCCATGTCGCCGGGGTGGTCGCCGACGTAGATCCAGGCACCTTCGGCGATCAGGGCGCTGGCCTTGTCCTGTGCGAACAGTTCTCCGTAGACAACGTCCACCAGCTCGGTCAGCCCGGCCTCGGCCAATGCCTTGTGAACCGCAGGGGTGAACTTAGCCGAGACCACGACCGTGCGCCCACCCGCAGCGCGTACGCAGGCCAGAGCCTCTATCGCCCCAGCCATGGGCAGTGTCCGCGGGGCATCGGGCTCGTCGTAGTAGTGGCGGTAAAGCAGCACCAGCGCGTCCGCATCGACAGCTGCACCGACGGCGGCCGCTGTGTGCACCAGGGGCATCCCGAGATGTGGCTCGAGCTCCTGGCTGCTCACCTGGACGCCGAGGTCTGCAAGAGCGCGGATGTAGGCGCTGATGATGCGTTCGTGGGAGTCGACCAGGGTGAGGTCGAGGTCGAATCCGACAGTCAGGAGAGCAGGCGCGCCCAGGGGAGTAGTCACACTCCCGACCCTAGCAATCGGCCAGATCCTGACGACGGGCCGCAGGCGGGGTCAGGGACGTCATTGCCCGTCGTCATCTCCACGTAGACTGGGCACGAACCCCGCACGACACGTTCGCCATACCGGCGCGCACCCGTATGCCATTTTGCCCGTCCGCGCACCCAGACAACCCAGAACAGGAGCCCGTCGTGCTCGCAGCCACCGGTATCGAGATCCGTGGAGGGTCACGTCTGCTGCTGGAGGGGGCCACCTTTCGGATCGCCCCCGGCGACCGGATCGGCCTGGTCGGACGCAACGGCTCGGGAAAGACGACGCTGACCAAGGTTCTTGCCGGCGTGGGTACTCCTTCTTCCGGTCAGGTGACCTCGTCCGGCGATATCGGGTACCTGCCCCAGGACCCGCGCACCGGCGACCTTGAGATGGTGGCCCGTGACCGCATCCTGTCCGCCCGGGGCCTGGACTCGATCATTCGCGACATGCGCGACACCGAGGGGGCGATGGCCAGCGCCGATGACAAGACCCGCGACAAGGCGATGAGCCGTTACACCCGGCTCGAGGAACAGTTCACCGCGCAGGGCGGCTACGCGGCTGAGTCCGAGGCGGCCGCGATCGCGTCGGCGCTGGGACTGGATGACCGTGTCCTCGGGCAGTCCCTGGCGACCCTCAGTGGTGGGCAACGCCGCCGCGTCGAGCTGTCTCGGATCCTGTTCTCAGGTGCCTCGACCTTGCTCCTGGACGAGCCGACCAACCACCTGGACGCCGACTCGGTGGTCTGGCTGCGGGACTACCTGCGGGCCTACAAGGGTGGGCTGATGATCATCAGCCACGACGTCGAGATGCTCGAAACAGTCGTCAACCGGGTCTTTCACCTCGACGCCAACCGGGCCGAGATGGACATGTACAACATTGGTTGGAAGCCCTACCTGCTGCAGCGCGAGACCGATGAGCGTCGTCGCAAGCGTGAGCGCCTCAACGCCGAGAAGAAGGCCAGCACCTTGATGGCCCAGGCCGACAAGATGCGGGCCAAGGCCACCAAGGCAGTGGCCGCCCAGAACATGGCCAAGCGCGCCCAGCGGCTGCTGGCGGGCATTGAGGGCGAGCGGGTTACCGACAAGGTGGCCAAGCTGCGTTTCCCGGACCCGGCACACTGTGGCAAGACGCCGCTGAGCGCCTCTGGCCTGTCACGGTCATACGGCTCGCTGGAGATCTTCACGGACGTTGACCTGGCCATCGACCGAGGCTCGCGGGTTGTCGTCCTTGGACTCAACGGCGCCGGCAAGACCACTTTGCTGCGGATCCTCGCCGGCGTGGACCAGCCCGACACAGGTCAGGTCGAGCCAGGCGTAGGGCTCAAAATGGGCTACTACGCCCAGGAGCACGAGAACCTCGATGTCTCGCGGACGGTCCTGGAGAACATGAAGTCGGCAGCGCCCGACCTCGGGGACGTCGACACCCGCAAGACCCTCGGCTCCTTCCTGTTCAGCGGGGATGACGTGCACAAGCCGGCCAATGTGCTTTCCGGCGGCGAGAAGACCCGGCTGTCCCTGGCCATGCTGGTGGTCTCGGCCGCAAATGTCCTGCTCCTTGACGAGCCGACCAACAACCTCGATCCGGCCTCCCGTGAGGAGATCCTGGGTGCCCTGCGCACGTACAAGGGTGCCGTCGTCCTGGTCAGCCACGATGAAGGCGCGGTTTCCGCCCTTGAGCCCGAACGGGTCCTGGTCCTGCCCGACGGCGTCGAGGACCACTGGGGTCCGGACTATCTGGACCTCGTCGCGCTCGCCTAGAGTCGCAGGCGTGCCAAATCCCGAGCAGTCCCGACCTCATCCGATGCTGCGCCTCGAGCAGTCGGGTCCTGTTCTGACGATCACCTTGGACTGTCCGCAGCGTCGCAACCCCCAGGTGCCAAGCCTGTGGTCCGCCCTGGCCGAAGTCGGCGGGGGGCTGGACCCGTCGGTGCGCGTCGTCGTGGTGCGGGCCGAGGGGCCGTCGTTCTCGGCCGGCCTGGATCGGGCCATGCTGACCCCACAAGGCGCGCCTGGGGAGCCATCGATACTCGCCCTGGCCGCTGGAGCAGCAGGCCCGTTGGAGGATGCCATAGAGCAGTTCCAGGCGGGTTTCTCGATCTGGGCGCAGGTGCCGGCGATCACGATCGCCGCTGTGCAAGGCCACGCGATCGGCGCTGGCTTCCAGCTGGCGCTTGCCTGTGACCTTCGCGTTGTCGCCCACGACGTCGCCTTTGCCATGCGGGAGACCAGCCTCGGTCTGGTGCCCGACCTTGCAGGCACCTCACCTCTGGTGCGTTCTGTCGGGTATGCGCGGGCACTCGAGATCTGTGCAACTGGCCGGTTTGTGGGGGCCCAGGAGGCTGTGGCAATTGGTCTCGCGGCCGTGGCAGTGCCGGGAGATCAGCTGGACGCCACAGTGCGCGAGCTCGCGGACACCATACTGAATGCGCCGCAGGCAGCTGTGCGAGAGCTGAAGCCGCTGCTGCGCAACGCGATCGACGCTTCGCCGGCTGGCCAGCTCAGGGCCGAACGTGAGGCACAGGCACGGCTGTTGACCGCCATGGTGGCGGGTTCGGGGAAGTAAGCAACCCGCCGTGGCGTTGTCCAGTCGGAGCGCGACACAATGATGAACCACCAATGGTCGTCGACGACGATGATGAAGGCGCATCTGCCCGCTGGAAGCGGGGGAGAAGGGCCCTAGAGCGGAGGCTGCATGTCCATGCACGCAGGTTGGGGCATGATGCGCTCGCTGACTCGGGACCCGGTGGTGGCACAGCGCAAGCTGGCTCCGGGGACCGCCAAGAGGGTGATCGCCTACGCCCGCCCGTACAAGTCCCAGATTGGCCTGTTCCTCGTCCTGGTGATCCTCGACTCTGCTCTGGTGGTGGCCACACCGCTGCTGCTGGGTCAGATCATCGACAAGGGTGTCATCCCCAAGAACTCCGGTGTCGTGGTTCGGCTGTCCGTGATCATTGCCGTCATCTCGGTGCTGGATGGCGCCTTGACCCTGGTCCAACGGTGGTACTCCTCGCGGATCGGGGAGGGGCTCATCTTCGACTTGCGCACCCAGGTGTTCAGCCATGTCCTGAAACAGCCGATCGCCTTCTTCACCAGGGCTCAGACAGGGGCCCTGGTCAGCCGGCTGAACAACGACGTCATCGGCGCCCAGCAGGCCTTCACCTCAACGCTTTCGGGTGTGGTCAGCAATGTCATCTCGGTGGTGTTCATCGTCGCAGCCATGGCCTCCAAGTCCTGGGTGCTGACTCTGGGCGCGTTGGCGCTCCTGCCGTTCTTCCTGATCCCGGCCCGTGTCATGGGTCAGCGCCTCGCGGGCCTCAGCCACGAAGCCATGGGACTGAATGCGGAGCTTGGCACTCGGATGACGGAGCGGTTCAATGTCGCCGGGGCGTTACTGGTCAAGCTGTTCGGACAACCCCGGATCGAGGATGAGCAGTACGCCGAGCGGGCCGGTCAGGTTCGCGACGTCGGGGTGAAGATCGCCCTGAGCCGCACCGTCTTCCTCGTCTCGCTGACGCTGGTCGCCTCGTTGGCCACGGCCCTCATCTATGGAGCCGGCGGCGTCATGGTGGTCAACAGCGCGCTCCAGGTCGGTGAGCTGGTGGCGCTCGCTGCGCTGCTCGGACGGCTGTACGGGCCGCTGACTGCGCTGTCCAACGTGCGCGTCGACGTCATGACGGCGCTGGTCTCCTTCGAGCGGGTGTTCGAGGTGCTGGATCTCGAGCCAATTGTCAAAGAGGCTGCCAATCCAGTCGTCCTGCCACAGCATCCGGTCTCGGTGGAGTTCGACGGTGTCGGGTTCCGCTATCCGTCGGCGGACGAGGTGTCGCTGAAGTCGTTGGAGACGGTGGCCTTCGGGGACCGGCGGGGGAGCGGGGCGGTGCTGCACGACGTGACCTTCTCGATCCAGCCCGGTGAGCTGGTCGCCCTCGTGGGCCCAAGTGGCGCAGGCAAGACCACCATCACCAGTCTGCTCGCCCGGCTGTACGACCCCACGGCCGGCCAGATCCGCTTGAGCGGGATCGATCTGCGTGAGGTTTCGATGGCGTCGCTGCACGAGGTGGTCGGCGTGGTGACCCAGGACGCACACCTGTTCCACGACACCATCAAGGCCAACCTGGCTTACGCCAAACCGGATGCCACCCAGGAGGAGATGATCGCCGCCCTGAAGTCGGCACAGGTGTGGGATCTGGTCTCGAGCCTGCCTGAGGGTCTGGACACCGTCGTGGGCGATCGCGGGCACCGCCTCTCCGGTGGCGAGAAACAGCGCCTGGCCATCGCCAGGCTGCTGCTCAAGGGGCCCGGTCTGGTCGTTCTTGACGAAGCCACGGCCCATCTCGACAGCGAGTCTGAGCTTGCCGTCCAGCGGGCGCTTGACACTGCGCTGACCGGTCGCACCGCCCTGGTGATCGCACACAGATTGTCAACAGTGCGGGGAGCGGACCAGATCCTGGTTGTGGCCGACGGAAGGATCGTGCAACGTGGCAAGCACCACGAGCTGCTGGCTCAAGGTGGCGTTTATGCGGACCTGTACAACACGCAGTTCGCCTCGGATTCGCGTGGCGATCGCGTGGTCGAGGTCATCTGAGCTACTGAGATCCTCTTCGACCGCGCCGACGACACGGCGGGTCCGTCGTCCGAACAGCACCCGCGAATGGGCCGCGCCGCCGCTACTCAACGTGAACGGGCGGGGCCGTTGACGAGGTGCCAGGTGGGGCCTTCGAGGCCCAGCAAGACTGGATGAGCTCGATCTCGCTCGCATGTACTCAGATGCCCGGAGAGACACTGCGGTGGCTGTCTGACCCGGCGGCGCCGAGATGCCCGTTCGGGCAGGGTGCTGCGCCGTGTCACCGCCCTTGCCCGCTACTCGTCTTCCTCATCCCAGATCCGGGTCTTCTTGGCCTTCGGGGCTCTGGCTGGGGCTGCTGAGCCCACAGGCAGTGGGCCCAGCGGTTCGTCACCGTCGAGGTATTCACGCCGCGCCGCGAGAAGGACGAGAACGAGGCCGGCGGGGACAGCGAGCCACCACTGCAGCGCATAGGCCAGGTGCGGCCCCAGGTCGGTGTTGGGCATCGCCAGCGGCTGGGGGGTCTCGATGTGCTCACCGGCTGGCCCGGCCTCGGAGCGCCGGATCAGGTAGGCGCCGTAGAGCGAGGTGCTCACCTGTACTCGGGCCTCGGCGAGGTTGATCGACGCCAGCTGGCCGTTCGACATCTTTCGCCCCAGACTCGGCTCACCCATTCGCAGCCAGCCCGTGACAGTGATGTCTCCGGCGGGGGTGGCCGGTGTTCTCGAGGGCTCGGCGGCGGTGCGCCCGTTGGGGATCCACCCCCGGTCGACCAACAGGGCGGTACCGTCGGCCAGCTCCAGAGGTACCAGCACCTCGTATCCGAAGACCCCGTTGTTCGGGCGGTTCCGGACGAGCATGAGGTGGGAGGCGGCGTACCGTCCGGTCGCGGTGACCATCGTCCACTCCTGCGCCTGGGGCAGCGCTGCGGCGGGCCTGGGCATCGCCTGGGACAGCGGGACCGGGCTGGCGGAGTAGTGGCTGTCGATGCGCTGAGCCCTGGCCACCTTGTCCTCGTGCCGGCCCCACTGCCATCGGCCGAGGAACACGCAGGCGAGCGCGAAGACCGTGGCGACAGCCAACCACGTGAGCCAACGACGCGACGTCACCACTTTGAGCACCCGACGACGGTACCGCCCTACGCTTGGCGGCATGAAGAGCCAGCCGATCGCATCCGTGCCAGATGCCGGCATGCCCGACACCTTTGGCCGGGTCGCCACGGATCTGAGGGTCTCGGTCACGGACCGCTGCAACCTGCGCTGCTCGTACTGCATGCCAGCAGAGGGCCTGCCGTGGATGCCCAGGTCGGAGATGCTTACCGATGAGGAACTGCTGAGGATCATCACGGTCTTCATCGGGATCGGGGTGCGGCAGGTGCGACTCACCGGCGGCGAGCCTCTCCTGCGCCGGTCTCTGGTGGACGTGGTCGCAGGCATAGCGGCACTGCAGCCGCGACCGCTGATCGCGATGACCACCAATGGAGTTGGCCTCGACCGGCTCGCGGCGCAGCTGGCCGGAGCCGGTCTCGACCGGGTCAATGTCAGCCTGGACACCATCGACCAGCAGGAGTTCTTCAAGCTGACCCGACGCGACCGGCTCGTGGACGTTGAGATGGGTCTGAAGGCCGCAGCCTCAGTGGGGCTGACCCCGGTCAAGATCAACGCTGTGGCGATGCGTGGCATCAACGATCACAGTGCCGCAGACGTGCTGGCGTGGTGCTGTGACCGGGGCTACCAGCTGCGGTTCATCGAGCAGATGCCGTTGGACGCCCAGCACGCGTGGCAGCGCGACCAGATGGTGACGGCCCAGGAGATCTGCGAGCAGCTTTCTGCCCGGTTCTCGCTGACGCCGTTGTCCGACCAGACCCGGGGCAGTGCACCCGCCCGGCTGTTCCTCGTCAATGGCGGGCCGTGCACGGTGGGGGTCATCGCCAGCGTGTCGGCGCCATTTTGTGCGGCCTGCGACCGGGTCCGGCTGACGTCGGACGGCCAGGTCCGCAACTGCCTGTTCGCCAAGGGCGAGGTGGACCTTCGTGGTCCGTTGCGCGAGGGTGCCAGCGACGCCGAGCTGGCTGGTCTGATCCAAGGCGAGATGTGGCGCAAGGCCCATGGCCACGGCATCGACAAGCTGGGTTTCGTTCAGCCCGAGCGGCCGATGTCCTCCATCGGCGGCTGACACTGCGAGCTGCGGGTCAGCCCATCTCGTCGGTGAGCTCAGAGACCAGGACCGCGTCTTTCAGGAACCCTCGTTTCGACAGGAAGTCGGACAGCGGGTCAGCATGCTTCTCGCAGGCCAGCCAGGTCTTGCGCCGCTCGGGCGCGTGCAGCTTCGGGTTGTTCCACAACAGGCCGTATGAGGCGTTGGCGCGGCAGCCCTTGGCGCTGCAGACGACCGTGTGGTCATCAAGTCTGGACGGGTCCATGTTCACCAGAATCCTCATCGGGTCGACGGGGTGAGATCTGTGGAGCCGCGCCGTCGTCGGGCGTCATCGGTCCAGGAGCCGTGCCTGCCCGCGGCCTTGTGGCATTGGCCGCCACGACGGCGACATACGGCAGGATTACAGCGGCGATGACAAGCCCCAAACCTACCATCGTCCACCGGAGCACTACCACGGCGACGACGGCGAGAACGAAACATGCCGTCCGTATCCCCATGGACCACAGATAGCGACGCATCCGCCCGCTCTGGTCGTCTCGCAGCGACCCAGGAAGGTCGGTGACGGAGAACACCTGCTGCTTGGCACGGGAAACGCGTTTCCTCACACGACGACGATATGCCGGGGTGGATGCGAGGTACTCGCGGGTAGTCGGCTAGCGTCCTTCCGTGCCCGCCCGAAAGAGCGCGCCCGCTGATCGAATATATGTTCGAACCAAACGCTGGAGGAGGAACCGATGGCTGAGCCTCGCAACGTGCTGATCACGGGAGGCAACCGAGGAATCGGCCTCTCGATCGCCCGGGCTTTTGTGCAGGCCGGGGACAACGTCGTGATCACCCACCGTTCCGGTGAGCCACCCGAAGGGCTGCAGGGCGTGGTCTGTGAGGTGACCGACAGCGAGTCGGTGGATGCCGCGTTCACGGCCGCTGAGGAGAAGCTCGGCGGACCGATCGAGGTGCTGGTGGCCAACGCCGGAATCACCCGAGACGGACTGTTGATGCGGATGAGCGATGAGGACTTCGACTCGGTGATCGACACCAACCTCACCGGCGCCTTCCGCTGCGCGCGTCGTGCCAGCAAGGGGATGATCAGGCTTCGCAGGGGGCGCATCGTGTTCATCTCAAGCGTGGTGGGGCTCTATGGCTCGGCGGGGCAGACGAACTACTCAGCCAGCAAGTCGGCGCTGGTCGGGCTGGCGCGCTCGATCTCGCGCGAGCTGGGTGGACGGGGGATCACTGCCAACGTGGTGGCTCCGGGCTTCATCGAGACCGAGATGACCGCTGAGCTGTCGCCGGATCTCAAGAAGACCTACCTCGCGGGCATTCCTGCCGGCCGCTTCGCCGCCGCGGACGAAGTCGCTGCGGTCGTCAGATTCGTCGCCTCGCAGGACGCTGCCTACATCACCGGCGCCGTCATCCCGGTTGATGGCGGCCTGGGCATGGGTCACTGACACCCGAACCAGTTGACCATACGGAAGGAAGAGCATGTTGCTGCAAGGTAAGAAGCTGCTGATCACAGGCGTCCTCAAGGACTCCTCGATCGCTTTTCACGTGGCCAAGCTGGCCCAGGAGGAGGGCGCCGAGGTGGTGCTGACCTCGTTCGGCCGCGCGATGAAGATCACTCAGGCCATCGCAAAGCGGTTGCCGTCGACACCGAAGGTGATCGAGCTGGACGTGACCGACCAGGAGCATCTCGACTCCCTGGCAGAGCGGCTTGGTGAGCATGTCGACCATCTCGACGGCGTGCTGCACTCGATCGGCTACGCCCCGCCCGGCGCCTTCAACTTCCTGGAGGCCAGCTGGGATGACGTCGCGACCGCGTTGCACGCATCGGCATACTCACTCAAGGCCCTTGCGGTTGCCTGTCTCCCGTTGATGCCGCTGGGTGGCAGCGTGGTTGGCCTGACGTTCGACGCGAAGTATGCGTGGCCGATCTACGACTGGATGGGCGTGGCCAAGGCTGCCTTCGAGTCCACCAGCAGATACTGCGCCCGCGATCTGGGACCCAAGGGTGTGCGGGTGAACCTCGTTGCGGCCGGCCCCGTCCGCACGACCGCAGCGAACTCGGTTCCCGGATTTGAGACCTTCGAGAACTCGTGGGACACCGCCGCCCCGCTGGGTTGGGACGTCAATGACGCGGTCCCTGCGGCGAAGGCATGCGTCGCGCTCTTCTCTGACTGGTTCCCGGCGACCACCGCCGAGATCATCCATGTCGACGGCGGCTTTCACGCAATGGGCTAGTGCCACCCGCCATGGTTCGACGTATCTGAGGTCCTTCCCGCGGCGGGTGAGGGCGGGCGGGAAACCATGGACGGCTCGAGTCCGCGGCATGAACGCCGCCCGCGACGGTGGCCGAGGTCCGGGTTCTGCAGGGGCCCGGCCGGTTCTTCCCGTGCCCCGCGATCAAGATCGGTCGCCCAAGCAGTGATCGTCCAGCCGGGTGACCACGTGGTCCCGGCGGTTGGCCACCGACGTTCCGTGTGGGTCAGTGGTGGTCCGTGTCCGGGGCCTC
>Ga0208079_1001443_pt1 | contig 12417 bp, 10 predicted proteins | sample NGESurdeep092012_5_FD_184474 | JGI IMG/M metagenome (GOLD analysis project Ga0208079, IMG submission 184474) | Arctic peat soil microbial communities from Barrow, Alaska - NGEE Surface sample 210-2 deep-092012 (SPAdes) | ecosystem: Environmental > Terrestrial > Soil > Wetlands > Peat ... | reverse complement strand
CGGGACTTGAACCCGCACGCCCTTTCGAGCAAAGCATTTTGAGTGCTCCGTGTCTGCCATTCCACCACCCCGGCGAGGTTGCGGCGCTCAGCATACCGGCCGGCGGTCCTCCCCCATGCCTCACCGTCTCGCGATCAATCAGGTATCAGGTGAGCTCTTGTTGTCGACCGTGAACACGGGCGTGCCTGCCGAGCAGGTCGCCGTGACCTGAGTCTCTGGCCAGACCTCGCCGTCACCGACTTTGAAGGTGACCTGGACATCTCCCGAGTCTGACCTGTCGAGCTCGACGCGCCAGCCGTTGTCTGGCTGGGCGATCCGAAGGGTGAGGTCGGAACCAATGCAGCGCACTGAGACCTGCCCACCAACAACGGTGACGGTCCGGTCCGTCACTGGCGGAGAGGTGATGGAACCAGTGTAGGTGCTTGCCGGCGACGGCGACGGCGCGACGTTGGAGGTCTTCGGCGCAGTGGGTTTCGGAGTCGTCGATGCAGAGGGTTTCGTTGTCGGGCCGGTGCTTGATGCCCCTTGACCGGATGCCGTCGCAGCCGCCGCCGTACCGATCGAGGCCGGGCGAAGCGCACTGTCGGTGGCACTTGTGACGTCCCGACCCGCTCGATCAATAGCAAGCCAGGCAGTGGCTGAGACGCCAGCCACCGCGGCGAGCCAGATCACCGCGACGCCGAGCACAAAGCGCAGCTTCACACGCATGTCGACACTGTGTCACTTTCACGGCGACACGACACCGCACGGCGTAGCGTTCCCTCGTGGCGACCATCTTGTTGATCGAAGACGACTTCGGAATCCGGTCTGCGATCACCCGGGCACTGACCGATCTGGGCCACGCCGTGACCACGAGCGACCGAGGTATGTCGGGGTTGGAATCTGCCGTCGACCAACCACCTGACGTCGTGCTCCTCGACCTGGGGCTGCCGGACATCGACGGGCTTCAGGTTCTGGCGATGCTTAGAGCCGTGAGCGATGTGCCCGTCATCATCATCACGGCTCGGGACGACGATGCCGACATGGTCAGAGCCCTGGACGCCGGCGCCGACGACTACGTCGTCAAGCCATTCGGGATCGAACAGGTCGAGGCCCGGCTGCGCGCGGTGCTTCGTCGCAGCGGCTCCACCGCCATTGAGGGCCCTCTGGTGGTGGGGGGCCTGAAGATCGACCCACGAAAACGCCTGGTCAACCTGGACGGAACGCCAATCGACCTGTCGCGCAAGGAGTTTGACCTCCTGCTGGCCCTGGCGCAGAGGCCGGGTGAGGTAGTCACAAAACGAGAGCTGCTGGCGGACGTCTGGCGTCAAAGTTATGGAGGAGGCGACCGGACCGTCGACGTTCACCTCTCCTGGTTGCGACGCAAGCTCGGCGAGACCGCGGCGGATCCGCGATACCTGCACAGTGTCCGCGGCGTAGGCGTGCGGCTTGCGGCGCCTGACAAGTCCCCGGACGGGCACTGATGCGCCGACGGATCTCACTTCTCGTGGCTGCCACGACATCAGCGGTCATCCTCGCTTTCCTGATCCCCCTGGGATTGCTGGTGCGTACCCTCGCTGAGGATCGTGCCGTCGCAGGGGCCAGTCAGGAGGCGCAGCAGGTCGCGACTCTTGCCGCTGGGGTGAGTGACATTCGCCAGCTCACGGACCTGGTGAATCTGGTGGACCAGAAGTCGCCGCGAGCGACGTCCGTCTTGCTGCCCGACGGGACGCTGATCGGCACCGCCCCGCCGGGGTCGCCGCAGTCGGCTGCCGACGTCGTATCGCGCGCACGCGCCGGATACGCGTTCACTCTGCTTGGTCATGAAACCGCACAGATTGTCGTGCCCGTTGTCACAAGTCGAGGAACACTGGTCGTCCGGACGGCGATCAGCGGCGGTGATCTGCGCCAAGGGGTGACCACCGCGTGGCTGACCTTCGCAGGTTTGGGCGTTGTGCTCATGGTCGTCGCGGTGGTCGCGGCCGACCGACTCGGCCGTCGAGTGAGTGCCCCGGTCTCGGAGCTCGCCGCGATCGCACACCGGTTGCGCGCTGGGGAGCTGGATGCGCGAGCCGTGCCACGTGGACCTGCCGAGACGGTCGAGCTTGGCACGGGCCTCAACCGCTTGGCTGACCGTATCGGCGAGCTGCTCACCGCCGAACGTGAGGCAGTGGCAAACCTTTCGCATCGGCTGCGGACTCCGGTCACTGCGTTGCGTCTGGACGTGGACGCGGTCACCGAGCCAGACCTTGCGGATCGTCTCCGTGATCACATCGGCCACCTCGAGCGCACGGTGGATGCCATCGTCAAGGACGCGCGGCGTCCGGTCCGAGGCGCGCTGGGGCGTTCGTGTGATGCCGCGAGCGTGGTGCGCGACCGGGTCGCCTTCTGGTCCGCGTTGGCTGCTGACCAAGGCCGCGACCTCACAGTCTCAATCCCGGCGGTCGAGACCCTGGCAGCCATCGACGCGACCGACCTGGTGGATGTTGTCGATGCCTTGGTGGACAACGTCTTTGCCCATACTCCGGATGGGACGGCGTTTGCCGTATCCCTGAGGGGCAGCGACCCGGCAAAGGTGCGGCTCGAGGTCGCTGACTGCGGCCCAGGCGCGCCGGACCCGGACGTGACGCTGCGCGGCCACAGCACCGCCGAATCCACCGGCCTGGGTCTGGACATCGTTCGCCGAGCAGCGATCGCCGCCGGCGGAGAACTGGTGCTAGACACGTCTCCGTCCGGCGGCCTGCTCGCGATCGTCACCTTTGCCATAGCGGAAGGCTGACCCTCTCGAGGACCTTCTCAGAGGACGAACACGTCAGTTGTCGCTGCCCGTTGTGAGCTCGGCAGCGTGCTCCGCGGCATCGTGTGCGGGCTCCGCTGCGTCATGCCCGGCGTCGCTGGGCTCCGTCGCGTGGTCGCTGGGCTGCGTCGCGTGGTCGCCGGCAGGGGCGATGCCCTGTGACGATCCGGGGGCTGGAGCCTCAGCCTGTGCGGATGCCGGCGCGGGGACGACAACGGTCTTCTCGACGTGCACGATGCAGACACCGTGTTCAAGCTCCTGGCCAGCCGCGCAGCTGGCAGCGGGAACGGCAGGTACGGTGTCAACGCTCAGCAATGCCGGCTTGAACGGCGCGGGTGCCGTTGCCGAGGATGAGGAGACGGCGCCGAACAGGGCGGCTCCGGCGATCAGACCGAGGGCGGCGCCACCGAAGACGGTGGTGCGAACGCGAAGACGGTTCATGGTGTGCTCCAAACATTCGAATTGAGGTTTCCCAAGCAGGGTTTCCGACGTCATCGTCAACCGCCGAGCCTCATGGGCGCCTCGCGAGAACCTCAAATCAACGTCAAGAAGTCAGTAGTTCTTGAGGGTTTCTTAAGGCCGACCTGATGCCACCTTGCTGTCGGTGGCCCGACTCTGGCACTACCCGATTCGCTGATGACGATCCGTTGAGAACCCGGACGCTGGAGGACCTCGATGTCCCGTGAAACTGCACGCCGCGACATGTCGCTCAACGCTTTGGCCGTGCTGACCGGTGGTCTCACGGCCGCCGCCTTCGTCGGAACGGGCCTGGTCACGGGCCTCGCAGCCGGCTACACGGCCCAGAAGGCCCAGGAGAAGGCACTGTCCAACGCAGCGGCGGCACCCCTGCTCGCGGACATCGCGCCTCCGCCCGTGGCCACCCCTCGCCCGACCCGCACCGTGGTCACGACCCACTACGTCCAGGGAACGGCGCAGGGCGTCAGCCGTCAGACCATCACGCGTACGTCGGGAAGCGTGTCCACCGTCCGCTCGTACCGCCAGCCTGCACCGGCACCGCAACCTGCCCGGGCGCGAGCTGTCGCGCCTGCGCCTTCGGCCGCGTCATGATGCGCACCCTCGATGCCCGAGGCACAGGGACCGCGACGTGGCGGGCGCTTGGGACCTATGTCCATCTCTCGACCGCACGAGACGCGGTGCTGGGACCGGCCCGCCAGATCGCGATTCGACTGCTCGCCGACGTGGACCGCACCTGCAGCCGCTTCCGGAACGACTCCGATCTCGTCCGTGCGAACGCCGGTGCCGGATCGTGGACGAACGTCGACCCGCTGCTGGTCCAGGCGATCGCTGCGGCCATGGACGCAGCAGCCCAGACCGATGGCCTGGTGGACCCCACCCTCGGTCACTCGCTCGAAGCGGTCGGCTATGACCGCGACATCGCGCTGATCCCCCCAGCGTCGTCCGACCCCGCCGGGATTCCCCTGCCGGCTCGCGTCGGTGCTTGGAGGGAGATCCTTCTCGATCCGGAGGGCGCTGTCAGGGTGCCGCGCGGGTGCGCGCTGGACCTTGGCGCAACCGCCAAGGCATGGGCTGCCGACCTGATCGCACACTCCATCGCGGCCGAGTCCGATTCGACGGTGGTGATCAGTCTCGGAGGTGACCTCGCCGTCGCCGGCCCCGACGGCTGGCCAGTGGCCATCAGCGAGTCCATCGATGACCCCGGCGATTCCGAGATCGTGCACCTGCCGTATGGCGGGCTGGCCACGTCCAGCACGGCCACCAGACGATGGATCCGCGGGGGCGTCATACGGCACCACCTGCTTGACCCGCTCACCGGTGAGCCGACACGGGGACCATGGCGCACGGTTAGTGCTACCGGCGCCACCTGCGTAGCCGCGAACACCGCCAGCACCGCGTCAATCGTGATGGGTGACAAGGCAGTTGACTGGCTCACCACCCGCGGCATCCCGGCCCGCCTCGTCGACACCCAGGGTCGGATCGTACGTACCGCCCGTTGGCCCGAGCCGGCGGGGGCGTCATGACCGGAGCCGCCATCTTGAACGGCCCCGCGCTGTGGTTCGCCAACCGCGGGACCGGTTTCGTCCTCCTCGTACTGCTGACCCTCTCGACGATGCTCGGCGTGCTCTCTACGGCCCGGGTGACCTCGCGGCTCTGGCCGCGGATGCTGACCCAGGGTCTGCACCGCAACGTCTCGTTGCTGGCCGTCACCTTCCTGGCCGCACACATCACCACCGCGGTGGTCGACACTTTCGTCGACATCCGTTGGTGGAATGCGTTCGTGCCGTTCAGCGGAACCTACAAGCCGCTGTGGCTGGGTTTCGGGTCATTCGCCCTCGACCTGCTCCTCGCCGTCACCGCGACCAGCCTGCTGCGCCACCGGATGTCACACAAACCATGGCGCGCCGTTCACGTCATGGCCTATGCCGCATGGGGCATGGGTCTTATCCACGGTATGAAGATGGGCACCGACGCTGCCACCGTCTGGGGCGCGGCGCTGAACTACGGCTGCACCGCGGCAGTGTCTGTGTCGGTCCTCGCGCGCTTTGGCCTGCTCGCCCACTCGAGACTGGTGACCACATGACCGCCACCATCGCCGTACAGTCCGCAGCGCGCAACGACGTCGGGCTGATCCCCAAGGTGTCGGAGGGCCCGGCACTGCTTGCCGGAATCACGCAAGGTCCGGGCCTCGCGTCCCACCGCGACCGGCTCGGGCCGGCTCCCCGGCCAAGCGCCGAGGCGCTGGTCGAGATGGCCCGCGACGTGGACCTGCGCGGCCGCGGAGGTGCCGGATTCCCCTTTGCCATCAAGCTGGCCACCGCTGCCCGTCGTCGGGCCGTGGTGGTCGTCAACGCCTCGGAAGGTGAGCCAGCGAGCCACAAGGACGCGACGCTCATGACGTGCGCACCCCACGTCGTCATAGACGGGGCGGCCGCCGTGGCCCATGCCCTGGGCACCCGTGAGGTACACATCGTGGTGCCCTCCGAGCTCCCGTCCCTGCGGCTCATCGTCGAGAAGGCGCTACGCGAGCGCGCCAAGGCCGGCGAGCGCCTCAAAGTGGAGCTTCACGACGCGCAGGCGTGGTTCGTTGCAGGTCAGGCCCAGGCGGTACTCCAGCTGTTGATCGGTCGCGAGAACCTGCCGGTCACCGCGTGGAAGCCGGAGGCGGTCAGCGGGCACCGTGGGCGGCCGACCTTGTTGTCCAACGCGGAGACGTTCGCACACCTCGGGCACCTGGCCAGAGTGGGGTCGGCGGGCTACGCGGCTCACGGCACGGCAGACGAGCCGGGCACCACGTTGTTGACCCTGCGAGGCGACGGCTGGGATCCGGAGGTGCGTGAGGTCGCCTTTGGCACCCCCCTGGCGGATGTCCTGTCCGAGGCTGAGATGACTCAACCGCTCTTGCTGGGCGGCTATCACGGGACCTGGCTGAGACCATCTCAGCTGAGCGGGTTGGCGGTCTCTCGCAAGGACATCGCGGCTGCCGGGGCGTCGATCGGCGCTGGCGTGCTCCTGCCGCTTGCCGAGGGCTGGTGCCCGCTGGTGCGGACGGCAGCGCTGGTCGACTACCTGGCCGGACAGAGCGCGGGGCGCTGCGGTCCGTGTCGTAACGGACTGCCGGCGATGGCCGAGGCGCTGCGGGGCCTGGTCCATCGTGGAGGTCCGGCCGGTCGGGTGGAAGAACTGTGCGGCCTGGTCACGCGACGCGGCGCCTGCGCGCACCCGGACGGTACGGCGCGCCTGGTGGCCTCGATGCTGGCACGCTTCCCCGATGAGGTCGACTCACACGCGTTGGGCACCTGTCGCGGCAACCGACGCGAGGTGTTCGCATGAGCGAGCACCTGCTGCGGGTCGACTGGCCGGCGTGCAAGGCGCACGGCGTCTGCGCCGAGCTCCTGCCCGAAGTGATCAGCCTCGACGAATGGGGCTATCCGATCGTGCACGAGCCGGTGAACAGCGATGTGCTCGCGTTGGCGAAGACCGCGGTCAAGGCCTGCCCCACCTTGGCCCTGCGGCTCACCCAGCCGCCGCCTCGGCCCGCCTGACCAAGGGTTCGCCAAGGGCTCGCCGGATCGTCGGCGCCCGCCCCGCTCAGTCGAGATTGTCGAAGGTCGGCGCCACCCTGTTCCTGGAGTCCCCCATGTGGTGAACGCGCAGGGCGTTCGTCGTGCCCTTGATCCCGGGAGGTGAGCCGGCGACGATCACCACCGTGTCGCCCTCGACACATAGGCCATTCTCGAGCAGCGACTCGTCCACCTGCATGGCCATCTGGTCGGTGTGCTGCGTCCTCGGCACGAGGTAGGTCTCTATGCCCCACGTGAGCGCCAGCTGCGAGCGAGTGGTCTGCAAAGGGGTGAAAGCCAGCATTGGCAGCTTGGACCGGATGCGGGACAGCCGTTTGGCAGAGTCCCCCGACTGCGTGAACGTCACGAGATACTTGGCCCCGACGAGCTCACCAATCTCTGCCGCCGCCGCTGTGACAGCCCCGCCGACGGTGTGCGGGCGAGTGCCCAGCGCAGGCACACGCTCGAGGCCGTGTTCCTCGACGCTCTCGATGATCCGGGCCATCGCGGCCACGGCTTCGATCGGCCACTTGCCGACGCTGGTCTCGCCGGACAGCATGATGGCGTCGGCACCGTCCAGCACGGCGTTGGCACAGTCGCTGGCCTCGGCGCGGGTCGGTCGCGAGCTCTCGATCATCGACTCGAGCACCTGGGTGGCCACGATCACGGGCTTGGCCTTGCGCCGGGCCATCTCGATTGCACGCTTCTGAACCAGCGGGACCTCCTCGAACGGGAGCTCGACGCCGAGGTCACCGCGCGCGACCATCACGCCGTCGAATGCGTTGATGATCCCCTCAAGGTTCGCCACTGCCTGCGGCTTCTCGATCTTGGCGATCACGGGCAGGCGAACGCCCTCTTCGTCCATGATCTCGTGCACCCGTTTGATGTCTCTGGCGTCGCGTACGAACGACAGTGCCACCATGTCCGCGCCCAGCCGCAAGGCCCAGCGCAGGTCTGCTTCGTCCTTCTCGGACATGGCCGGCACGCTGACCGCCACGCCGGGCAGGTTGATGCCCTTGTTGTTGGACACGACACCGCCCTCGACCACCACGGTGACAATGTCGGTCTCAGTGACTTCGAGCGCCACCAGCGACACCTTGCCGTCATCGATCAGCAACCGGTCCCCCGGTTTCACGTCACCCGGCAACCCCTTGTAGGTCGTCGACACGCGATGCCGGTCACCGAGGATGTCATCGACGGTGATGGTGAAGCGTTCGCCGTTGACCAACGTGACCGGGCCATCGGCGAATCGGCCGGTGCGGATCTTGGGGCCCTGCAGGTCGACCAGCACGCCGACAGCCCTGCCCGACTCGTTGCTGGCGGCGCGCACCTCGGCGTAGACCGCTTCGTGGTCCGCGTAGTTGCCATGCGAGAGGTTGAGCCGGGCGACGTCCATGCCCGCGGCCACCAGCTCCCGCACGCGCTCCGGTGATGATGTTGCAGGGCCAAGGGTGCAGACGATCTTCGCGCGGCGCATGTAGTCGATTCTAATGGTGGTTGAGCAGTCACGTGATCCGGGTCAGGAGGTCGGCGTCACACAGCCAACGGTCGGTCCGTGGGGTTGACCGGGCGGGGAAGTGCGGAGGTCCCCGTCGTGAGATACGCGTCCACACCGGCGGCTGCTGAACGACCTTCGGCGATCGCCCAGACGATCAGGGACTGACCCCGACCGGCGTCCCCGGCAACGAAGACACCTGGAACAGAAGACATGAAAGCCTTGTCCCGCTTGATGTTCGAACGTTCATCCAGCTCGACGCCGAGCTGCTCGACCACACCACAGGTCTCGGGTCCGAGGAAGCCCATGGCGAGCAGGACAAGTTGAGCGGGGATCTCCCGCTCGGTGCCCTCGACCTCGGCAAAACCCTGGTCGCCCAGCTCGACCTCGACAAGACGCAGGGCCCGAACTGCGCCGAGATCGTCACCCAGGATCTGCTTGGTGCTCACCGAGTAGACGCGTTCTCCACCCTCTTCGTGTGCCCCCGCAACCCGGAAGAGAGTGGGGTATGTCGGCCACGGCTGGTTCGCGGGCCGGTCCTCGCCGGGGCGAGGCATGATCTCCAGCGACGTCACTGACCGGGCGCCTTGGCGAAGAGCCGTGCCGAGGCAGTCCGCTCCCGTGTCACCTCCGCCGATGACAATGACGTCCTTGCCCGTTGCCACGACCTGGCTCTCGACCTCTTCGCCGAGCGCGACCCGGTTCGCGGGTGGTAGGAACTCCATCGCCTGGACGACCCCGTCCAGCTCACGTCCCGGGACGGGCAGGTCCCGCGGGACCGTCGCTCCGATCGCAAGGACGACGGCGTCATAGCGGTCGCGCAGCTGTTTGCCGGTCAGGTCGCCGCCGACGTCGACACCGGTCCGAAAGCGTGTGCCCTCGGCTTCCATCTGCACGAGGCGACGGTCCAGGACGGCCTTCTCCATCTTGAACTCCGGAATGCCGTAACGCAGCAGGCCACCGGCCCTGTCGGCGCGCTCGTAGACGGCAACGGTGTGCCCGGCCCTGGTCAGCTGCTGGGCCACAGCCAGCCCGGCGGGCCCCGACCCGACAACCGCAACGGTCTTGCCGGTCAGCCGATCCGGGGCCTGAGGCGTGACCGCTCCCGCATCGAAAGCCCGGTCGATCGTGGTGACCTCGATCTGCTTGATGGTCACGGCCGGTTGGTTGATGCCGAGCACACACGCGGTCTCGCACGGAGCAGGGCACAGCCGCCCGGTGAACTCCGGGAAGTTGTTGGTGGCATGCAGCCTCTCGATGGCTTCGCGCCAGTCGCCCTTCCACGCCAGGTCGTTCCACTCAGGGATCAGGTTCCCGAGCGGACAACCGTTGTGGCAGAACGGTATGCCGCAGTCCATGCAGCGTCCGGCCTGCCTCTGCAACTGGCCGACCTCTTGCTGTTCGTAGATCTCGCGCCAGTCCATGAGCCGGATCGGCACGGGACGGCGTTTGGGGAGCTCGCGCACGCGAGTCGACAGAAATCCCTGCGGGTCAGCCACGGGAAGCCTCCATAATCCGTTCCCATACCTGGGGGCCGTTGAGGTCGAGTCCCTCGGACTCCGCGGTAGCGCGAACGTCCAGAACCCGCTGGTAGTCACGAGGAAGGACGAGAGTGAAACGGCTCTTGTCGTCGTCCCAGCCTGCGAGCAGCCTTCCGGCGACGGCGGACTCAGTCCACTGCCGATGTTGGATCAGGAGCTTGTGTACGACCTCTACGTCATCGCCGCGCAACGGCATCAGATCGACAAGATCGTGATTGACGCGGTCCTCGCGCAGATCCAGTACATAGGCCACACCACCGGACATACCGGCAGCGAAGTTGCGACCGGTCGGCCCAAGGACCAAGACGGTGCCACCCGTCATGTACTCACAGCCGTGGTCACCCAGTCCTTCGACCACCGCGGTGGCGCCGGAGTTGCGAACGCAGAATCGCTCGCCCACCTGACCACGCAGGAAGACCTCGCCGCTTGTCGCTCCGTAGGCGATCACGTTGCCGGCGATGACGTTGTGCTCCGCCGGCAGCGAGGCTGAGCGGTCCGGTCGAACCACCACCCGGCCACCCGAGATTCCTTTGCCCACATAGTCATTGGCGTCGCCAAACAGTCGCAAGGTGATGCCAGCGGGGAGGAAGGCGCCCAGCGACTGGCCGGCCGAGCCAAACAAAGAGATGTCGATCGTGTTGTCGGGCAGACCGTGCGGGTAGGCCTTGGTCACCTCGTGACCCAGCATGGTGCCAACGGTCCGGTTGACGTTGCGGATGGGGAGCTCGATGCGCACAGGAGTCTTGTCCCGCAACGCGTCCCGGCTCATCTCGATCAGCGTGTGGTCGAGGGCCTTCTCCAGACCGTGGTCCTGCTCGACAGTGTGTCGACGTGGCGAGCCGTCCGCCGACTGGATCTCCGTCAGGATCGGCCTGAGGTCGAGGCCACTGGCCTTCCAGTGCTGGACCGCCGCCACGGTGTCAAGCATCGACGCCGCACCGATCGCCTCCTCGATGGAACGCAAGCCGAGGGCAGCCAGGTGCTCCCGGACCTCTTCGGCAATGTACTCGAAGAACGTCTCGACGAACTCGGGCTTGCCCGAGAAGCGCGACCGCAGTTCGGGATTCTGGGTCGCGATACCCACCGGGCAGGTGTCGAGGTGGCACACGCGCATCATGACGCAGCCACTGACCACAAGCGGAGCGGTGGCGAAGCCGAACTCCTCGGCGCCGAGCAGAGCCGCGATCACGACGTCCCTGCCGGTCTTGAGCTGTCCGTCGACCTGGACGACGATCCGGTCACGCAAACCGTTGAGCACCAACGTCTGCTGGGTCTCGGCAAGTCCCAGCTCCCACGGCGCACCGGCATGCTTGAGCGAAGTCAGCGGCGAAGCGCCAGTGCCACCGTCATGCCCTGAAATGAGCACCACGTCGGCGTGTGCTTTGCTGACGCCGGCCGCGACCGTGCCCACACCGACCTCGGCCACGAGCTTGACGTGGATTCGCGCCGAAGGATTGGCGTTCTTGAGGTCGTGGATCAGCTGCGCCAGGTCCTCGATCGAGTAGATGTCGTGATGCGGGGGTGGTGAGATCAGCCCCACTCCGGGAGTTGAGTGACGGGTCTTGGCCACCCATGGATAGACCTTGTGGCCAGGCAGCTGGCCACCTTCACCAGGCTTGGCGCCCTGCGCCATCTTGATCTGGATGTCGTCGGCCTGGGTGAGATACAGCGAGGTGACGCCAAAGCGGCCAGAGGCCACCTGTTTGATCGCCGAGCGTCGCACCGGGTCAAGCAGACGGTCCTCGTCCTCTCCGCCCTCACCCGTGTTCGACCGGGCGCCAAGGTGGTTCATCGCCACAGCCATCGTCTCGTGCGCCTCTTGGCTGATGGATCCGTAGCTCATCGCTCCGGTGCTGAAGCGTGCCACGATCGCGGCGATCGGCTCGACCTCGTCGATCGGCACTGGGGGGCGACTCCCAGCGAACTCGAACAGCCCGCGCAACGTCATCAGCCGCTCGGACTGCTCGTCGACCCTCGCGGTGTACTGCTTGAAGACGTCGTACCGGCGAGCGCGGGTGGAGTGCTGCAGACGGAAGACAGTTTCCGGGTCGAACAGGTGGGGCTCGCCCTCACGTCGCCATTGGTATTCCCCACCCACGTCCAGCTTGCGGTGCGGCAGGTGCACGGCATCCAGCGGGTATGCCGTCGCGTGGCGCGCCGCCACCTCCTCGGCGATGACCTCGAGCCCAACGCCGCCGAGCTGTGAGATGGTCCCGACAAAGTAGGAGTCGATGAGATCGTGGGAGAGCCCGATGGCTTCGAATACCTGCGCGCCGCGATATGACGCCACCGTGGAGATGCCCATCTTGGACATCACCTTGAGCACACCCTTGCCGAGCGCCTTGATGAGGTTCTTGACCGCCTGTTCGGCGCTGACCCCGGTGATGGCGCCGGAACGAATCAGGTCCTCCACCGACTCCATCGCCAGGTACGGGTTGACGGCAGCGGCGCCGAAGCCGATGAGGAGCGCCACGTGGTGGACCTCGCGGACGTCTCCGGCCTCGACGAGCAGCCCGACCTGAGTGCGGGTCTTCTCCCGGATCAGATGGTGATGCACGGCCGAGG
>Ga0208079_1001441_pt1 | contig 12432 bp, 15 predicted proteins | sample NGESurdeep092012_5_FD_184474 | JGI IMG/M metagenome (GOLD analysis project Ga0208079, IMG submission 184474) | Arctic peat soil microbial communities from Barrow, Alaska - NGEE Surface sample 210-2 deep-092012 (SPAdes) | ecosystem: Environmental > Terrestrial > Soil > Wetlands > Peat ... | reverse complement strand
GGTCACCACGGCGACATGGTCTTCCTCGAAGTATTTGCGCAGCATTTCTCCCATAAGCGCTGCGGTCCTCGGTGTGTGCTCCGACATTTTGATCATCGTCCGGTTGCCAGCCGCCAGCGCCGCCACCAGCGGCACCACGGCCAGGTTCACCGGATAATTGAACGGGACCATGATGCCGACGACGCCCAGCGGCTGGTAAACAACGCGGGCTCTGGCCGGCAGAAAATTCAGGCCGACGCTGCGGGGACTCGGCTTCATCCAACGGCGCAGGCGTTTCTGCGAATAGTCGATGCTATGCACGCTGGGTATGATCTCGCCGAGCAGCGTGTCATCGACGGAACGCGCCGTGAAATCGGCGCTGATGGCTTCGGCAATGGCGTCCGTGTGATCGATCAGCAACGCCCTGAGCGCCGCGAGATGCCGTTTTCGTTCTGCCAAGGCAGGCATCGGAGATCTGGCATAGGCTTCCCGTTGCCGGGCAAAGATGGATTCCATGCGCGCCAGATCGGCGGCTTGGGGCGACGCATTTCCGGAGGGGTGTGGATTCATGCCTATCTTTCTCCTGTAATTGACTTGCGTCGCGTTAACGTTGGAAAAAGGAGGCTGGCTCGTCTCTAATTTAATACGATACTAATATCGAACCAAACCATTGGACGAACCTGCCAGCCCGTCTGTTCGATTTGCATTATGTTCCAATTATTTCATGACAACTATAGAAGCGAGCATTATCTGGGGCTCGTTTTCGAAGTACTGGAATTGGCACAGTGTTGCCCACCAGTCATGCTGATTGCCCTCCTGGAAGCGGAAGTTCAACGTCTCATTATATTTTTGATTTTTTCACTTGATAAATGCCCAAGGTTCCAAAGTCAACAACACTATTAGCTACGTCTCAGGTTATTCTGATTTTTTGGCCGGTGATACTGCCGGTGATACTGCCGGTGAGGCGGTGATTTCGATCTTGGCTTTTGCCATCACGTCGTCGATCAGTTTCTTAAGGTTTTGCTCTTGCACATTCTTGGCCAGTTGAGGTTTGACTTGCTCGAAGGTGGGGGCCTGCTTGGTGCGTGAATCTTCCAACAGAATCACATGATAGCCAAATTGCGTCTTGACTGGTTCGAGCGTGAATTTGCCTTTTTGAAGCTTGGCGACGGCAGCACCGAATTCGGGAACCATGCCCCGCGGGTCGAACCAACCCAGATCGCCGCCCTTATACTTGGAGCCCGGATCTTTTGAATATTCCTTGGCAAGACTGTCGAACTGCTTGGCATTTTTTTTCAGTTTGGCGATGATGTGCTTGGCTTCGGCTTCCTTATCCACCAGGATGTGGCGTGCCTTGTATTCGGTGCCTGACATCTGTGCCTTGATCTTGTCGTACTCGGCTTTCAATATGTCGTCGCTGACTGGATTATTCTTTGTGTAGTCCTGAACGAAGGCGTTGGCCAAGATGGACTGTTGGGTCAGCGTGATCTGGTTGATCACTTCTGGCGTCTTGTCTAGGTTTTTCTTGATTGCTTCTTGGGATACTAGCATCTGCATGGCCAGTTGATTGATGATGGCTTTGCGTGTTTCGGTGCTATCAGCCTGGCCCATCGCTATGCGCTGCCCAACTATTTGGTCGACACTATCCTTGCTGATGGGGGTGCCGTTTACGGTGGCGGCGATATCTCCCGCTGTACGAGTAATTCCGGTTTTGCTGTTACAGGCGCTCAAGCCTAGCAGGGAAACTGCGCTTACCAACAGAATGCGAGACTTAATAGACATCATTTACAAATCCTTAAAGGTAATTTAAAAAATAAATACTTGAAAACAGAAGGTCGAATTTAGGCGTGCGGTCAGGGCATTGTGTTCTGCATCAAATAATAACTATTGTTAGAGGGAGTGGCCGCCATGACATTACATTGAATTTTCGCTAAACGGATATAACCAACCTGTGAGGACAGTTATCATAACCGCACTTGATGTTTATGGGTGACCAATTGGGGGAATTCGTGACCGTCTGCAATTGGCACGCAGCCGCCTTTCGATCCTTGTAGTAGCTTACTCGAAGTGCGACCTGAAAGTCGCTTGTATTTCTGTTTCACAGGAGGAATTATGAACTGATGAAACCGGTTGTTCCATCAACCGTTCCCTACCCAGACATGCGGAGCCGGTAACAGCTCGGTGTGAAGCTCTGGGGACAATGTAACCGCCGATTAACTCGGTACGCCAAACCGCGAGGGGAGGCGAAATCTGCCAGCACAGAGGTGGAGAGGTGCTAGGGACGAGCAGGTACGACCAACATATGTGAATCTCTATTAAACGTCGTCAAGCTAGACAAGCCAAATGTGCTGATAGGCTTGAACCAAAATGGTAAGCGGTCAGGCATGGCTCTTTTCGAGTGGGCCATCGTGGACGTTGCGCCGCCGGCGATTAGGAGGGGTCCGCCCCGCTCAGAAATACAATCGGAACAGGGTAAGCCCGCAGTACTGCCGGTAACGGCAGGTGAACCGCAAGGAACACTGTTGGTGCTGCGGGTAAAGGATGGAAGAGAAAGCGAAGGCCTCTCTGTAATGGAGGGGATAGGGGTTGGAATATTACTCCACGCGAAAGCGGGCAGACTTCTTCTTGGTCTCTCTTTACAAAAGAGTAACGAGAACCTTTTAAACGAGAAGAACGCAAATGGACGCCGCAGCATCGGGTGTGTGCACTTTTCGGCGTGGATAGTAGTATCACGCAAGAAGGCTGGTTATGAGTATTGTGAAGGCATCACGGTTGTTCGTGATGCCGGGTGTTGAAAGATGCTTTTGAGAGGCTTGAGCCGTATGCGTCGTGAGGCGCCCGTACGGTTCTTAGGGGGCGGCGGCACAGAGATGTGTCGCTGCTACCCGACAGCTGCCGTTCGCTAATTTGAGCTATCGACCCAAAGGAGTCATTGAAGGTATGAAGCTAAAGATTACCTTTTTACCGCGCATCAGAAAATTCGACCTTTCATCTTGCATGAATTGACAATACTGGAGCCATTCAATAATCTATACATCATTGGCAAACATACCGAAAGGTAAGGGCGCAAAATTACCGGCCTAAGGGAGACTATGGCAGCGGGATTGCGGTACACGGGTATTCATCCGTGTTCATATACTGCTTATCCCTACGGTAAATAAAATATCGAAAGGAGAGCATATGTCCAGCCTCATTTCTACTTCTAATCTTATACAAGAGGCCATGCAAGTAGGCTTATGGTTTGTATTTGTTAGTTTGGCCGTTGCGGCACATACAGCACAGTCCGAGGAAGGTTCATTTGCACTCAAGAAGGATATATTATCAATTAAGCCTGTAAGCTCCGACACCCACTGGCAGCCCTCTTACCGGCTCAATACGAATGTTGCGCTTAACCGCTCGAAGGATGCCGCACCCACCGGAGTAGGATTCAGTAGCACACCACGGTTGCTCCTCGTCGCCGAACCGAAAAAGGAGGACGGCTGGTCAATAAACATTCAAAAGCAAATTCTTTCAAACAGCGACTGCTCTCCATTGTCGTCTCACCTATGTCTCGATTCGAAAGAAGAACGACCCGATATCAAACCTCAACGAGACTCATTTTGGTTTGTATTGCGTAAAGCGTTCCATTTTTGAAAGCACTACGTTGCTCACGTAACAAAGCAGGACTTGTGCAACGGCTGCTTGTATGGTTGGGGTGGTGGTATCGGCTTTTTTCTGCAATAGTAAAGAAGCCGGGGTGGAGGGGCCAGTGGCTGCATCTGCTCTCCCAACCGAGAGACAGACACCGAAAGAATCCCCCCACACCGCCCAGCGTCGATGAGGAATCTAGCGGGTTTGACCGCCGATTTGACCGCAAGCTCACGCAGGTGTGTCCACCCCAGCACTCTTGATTTTAATCATGGGAGATACATCATGCAAACCCCAACCCAAGCACTTAATATCGGCGCCGATGTCGCCAAGGACGAGATCGTCGTGGCCTGTTCGGAGGGCAGCTTGCCAACGCGCAAACTCGCGAATCAGCGCACCGCGTTGCTGGCCTTTCTCAAGAGCCTGCCTCCACCAGATTGACCTTGCCCTGGCGGATATCGTCGAGCGGAGATTGCAGGGCTGGACGTCCCATGGAGCCACCTGAGTAGCCGCCGCCATCATACTGAGTACCCAAAGCTCGCCAGCCTTCATGCTTCTGGCTCTGGATATAGGCCTCACAGGATTTGCGCTGGGCGTCGATGGAGTTGAATTCCTGTTCCAATCCTTCTTCGGAGGATTTGCCAATCGTAAATGCGGCGAAATTAATGCAAAAGCGCAATCCTGCGAATTGTTGGTCGTCGGGGAATTTACTCCCGAAGTGCGCGCCACATTGCGCCCAACACGCTTCCAGATGGTCAAACGCATCGAAGCGAAAATTCAAAGCATTAACTGAGGTTCGCAGCCCTATTTGCGGCGTTTTATTCCAACGCAGCTTTAAGCCTGACGTCACTTAATCAAGATTGATGCAGTTATTACACAATCCCTACTTGGGTATTTCAAGCTTCTTTGCCTGCTTGTGGCCGACGGAAGTCGGGAAAGTAACATTGCCGTTTTACTTTAATCCACTCTTTGTTTTGCCGCTTATTATTGCTTGCCGCATTTAAAGCAAAGCCAGCGATGTTAGTGGCTAAAGACTGGCAGCAATAGCAGCTATCGTAACAGCCGCCGCGCTAAGCCAGCCGAGTTGACCGAGATATGCTGACTCATCCGGCGTTAGCTTTTCATTTTTTTCGATTTTCGTGTTTAGCTTTTCCAATTCGACTTGTAATTTTTTCAACTTTTCTTGTTGGGCCAGTACTTCTTTCAGTTTTTCTTGTTGGGCTTTTAAAACATTAGTTGTTGATTTTGTTTCCATGATAGCGATCTCCTAACGATAAGTTTATAAAGAAAAGTGACGGCCATACTAGCCGACATATTTTTGGAACATTACAAGTTAAATTAGTTTAATCATATGCATGATTTTGTACACTTACCATTTGGGCCTTGAGTCACCTCAAAGGAAATATTTTTCCCTTCCTTAAGTGATTTGAACCCGTCCATGCTGATTGCGGAAAAATGTGCGAACAAATCTTCGCTTCCTTGTTTTTTCGTTGCTATCCTTTAGTCATGATCGTTCCCATCACAATGCAGGCATTAATTGCAGCACATGGCGTAGCAAAGTTCTTATTCATCATGAGATACTACACTACGCTGCACAGCCGTAGCGGTGCTGTGCGGTAACGCACATAGCAAGAAATTGGATACGAGAAATAGATATCGGTGGCTATATCATGTACGAATGACCGGTCGTCTTGAGCTGATCGAGAGGTAGCCGTTTGAGGTATTGCAGTGATGAATAGCAGGTGCCAAAGTCGTCCAAAGAAAACTGGACACCGATTTCATTCAATGCGTTCATGGTTGCGGGCGCCTTCGATGTTTTCCTGCAACATGCCTTCAGTCAGCTCCAGCTTGAGCCGCATTGGGTTGATGACATAGTATGTCTGAGCTCCAGCACAGCGATCGTTTGCCAAGTTTCCTCAGATGAGCATTCCCTGATGCGTAGGGATGACAATCGGATTGTCGCTCGTTTGGAAGATGAACAGCCCTACGAAGAAGCTGAGAACCGCGATGAAGATGCTCGCAAAGAAAGCTGTCCAGAATCCCGATACCTTGAAGCCGGATACAACTGATGACACCAGAAGCATCATCAACGCATTGATCACAAGCAGGAAAAATCCGAAGGTGAATATCGTCAGCGGGATGGTCAGCAAGATGACGACCGGTCTGATGATCGCATTGGCTAGGCCGAGCAGGAGTGCTGATATAAACAGCGACTTTTTATTGGAAAACGAGATGCCCTGGAATATGAAACCAGCAACCCATAGTGATAGCGCCGTGATTCCCCAATGAGCAAGAAATTCAATTATGTTGTTCGTCATGTGTCTGCTTTGTTCTATAAAACGGCCGTTGAATTATACAGATATATGAAGGACATCTCATGGCATGAAGCAGCACGCCATGTTGCCGTTCTGGCTTCCTAAAAACAGTCACTGGCATTAAAAATTAGCTTCGACTATTTTCATAGCGTAAAGGACCCGCTCTTGACGTGCAGTAACCGACCCGTTTCTGACACCGCCTTTATACACCGCAATACTGTTCGCCCATGAGCAGTAACGTATGGCCTTTGCTCATGTCAGATTAGAATAATTGGTCTTTGACCGTTTCGCTTTGCGATTTTTCGGGTAGTGCGGCGGGTTGCCCAGTAGGGAGGTTTTCCTGGTAAAAATATTCGAACAAATTACCTTTCGGATCCCGCAAGCCGCTATTGTTGATACGCGCTGTCACCATGTTATCGGGCATGGCATAGGCCGCCCTCGGCACGCCTTTTAAAACAGTTCCCATGTAGTCCATCCACATTGGCAATGCAGCTCTCGCGCCGGTTTCCTTGTTACCCAGACTGCGTGGGATGTCGAAGCCGATCCAGGAGATACCCACCACGGTGGGCTGGAAACCGCAGAACCATGCGTCCACGAAGTCGCTGGTGGTGCCGGTCTTGCCCGCCAGATCTGATCGGCCAAGCTGCATGGCGCTGATGGCGGTACCTTGCCGTACTACATCCTGCATCATACTGACCATGGTAAAGGCATTGCGCACATCTATCACTTGCTCGGCATTCTCACCGGCCACTACCGGCTCGGCTTTATTCAATATGAAGCCCTTGGCATTTTCGATGCGCTGGATGAAATAGGGCGCGACGCGGAAGCCGCCGTTGGCGAAAACAGAATAGCCTGCCAGCATTTGCATCGGGGTGACCGAGCCTGCACCCAGCGCCATGGTGAGGTAGGGTGGTTGCTTGGCGGCATCGAATCCAAATTTGGTGATGTGGTCCTGCGCATATAGAGGCGTAATGGCTTGCAGGATGCGGATGGAGACCATGTTCTTGGATTTGATGAGTCCCTGCCTCATGCGCATTGGCCCTTCAAATTTGCCTTCGTAGTTTTTCGGTTCCCAAGGTTCGCTGCCGGTTTCAGCCTCACTAAACGCCAGCGGCGCATCATTGATGATGGTGGCGGGAGTAAAACCTTTCTCGAGTGCTGCCGAGTAGATGAACGGCTTGAAGCTGGAACCGGGTTGCCGCCAGGCCTGCGTAATATGGTTGAACTGGTTGCGGTTAAAGTCGAAGCCACCAATTAATGCGTAGATGGCGCCATCGCGCGGGCTGGCAGAAACGAAGGCTGCTTCCACTTGTGGTAGCTGTGTGATTTGCCATATACCCTTTGCATTTTGTTGTACGCGAATTATCGAACCTGTGCGGATGCGCTGATTCAGCGCAACCTTGTCGCTCAGTGCAGGCTGAGCAAATTTCAGTCCTTCTTGGCCGATCTCGACAGTTTGCCCGCCCTTGCAGTATGCACGGACAGCGCTGGGGCCGGCTTGCAGCACTACGGCGGGAATCAAGTCATCGCTGTCAGTAACATCCTGCAACGCCTCTTCAAGATATTCATCGCCGGTGCCAGCGCTCAAGTCAGCGTAACCCTCCGGGCCGCGGTAACCATGGCGCCGGCCATAGTCCAGCACACCTTTGCGCACCGCTTTGTAGGCTGCTGCCTGGTCTTTCTGACGAATGGTGGTATAGACCTTGATGCCTTGCGTGTAGGTGTCATCCTGATAGCGGTCGTACACTACCTGTCTGACCATCTCCGCCACGTAATCTGCCTTAACCGGAAATTCCTGAATGCCGTGCTTGGCGATTATGGGCTGCCGCTGCGCGGCTTCAAATTGCGGGCCGTCAATGAAGTGAAGTTCATGCATGCGGCGCAGCACATACATCTGGCGCAGCTTGGCACGCTTGGGGTTGACCATGGGATTGTAGGCGGAGGGAGCCTTGGGTAGACCTGCCAGCATGGCCATTTCGGCCACGGTGATCTGGTTGAGGTTCTTGCCAAAATAAGTCTGCGATGCAGCGGCGAAACCATAAGAATGCTGGCCGAGGTAAATCTGATTGATGTACAGCTGGAAGATTTCGTCCTTGCTCAGTTTGTGCTCTATTTTCAGCGCGAGAAGCACTTCCTTGAATTTGCGCGTCAGGGTTTTTTCATTGGAGAGGAAGAAATTGCGGGCCACCTGCATGGTGATGGTGCTGGCTCCCTGCTTGGCATCGCCTGAAGTAAAATCATAAGATGCTGCACGCAACATCCCTAACAAGTCCACGCCGCCGTGTTCATAGAAACGGTCGTCTTCGGCAGCGAGTATGGCTTTCTTCATCAGGTCTGGCACCTCGTTTATCTTCACCAGTTCACGGCGTTCTTCGCCAAATTCGCCGAGCAAAACACCTTCAGCGCTGTATATGCGCAGAGGAATTTTGGGTTGATAATCGGTTAACACCTCCAGTGATGGCAGTGATGGATAGGCCAACATTGCCGCAAACACCAGCAACAGCAACAGCAGGAGAGCGGAAGCAAGCGTAGCGAGAACCGGATAAAACCACCAGCGCTGAGCCATGTCATGCGGAATGGAAAGAGATATTTTAAGGGAAGCCATACTAGGTGGTCGTACTGGCGCTGGCCGAGCAGTTAAACTTCCGCTTCCAAATCGGCCTAGCGATTTCCACCGAAGGGGACATGGGATTAACCGGCTTGCGCAACTTTTTTGCGTGTGTACCTTTTTGTAGTCTGCTGTAGCACTGATGCTAGCATACACCAAGAGAGAACGACTGGAAGCTTTTGGAAGGCGTCTTCAATGACTGCTCCTCGGTCCACACCGGTAAGACAAACCACGGGAAACCGATTTCCATAGCTGCTTGGCAGCTATGGAGCAAAAGATCGACCTTCAGCTATTGGCACCCAGCGGCTATATGCACGCTTGAAATTAGTTTACCCGGAACCAGATGGTTCGGAAATGTCAGCAAATTACTGAGAAGTTAGGATAGGTGTCCATTTAGTTGTTGTCCCTCAGCCATTGTGCGTACGTGACACGCGCTACGTCAAACCGATCGGTAGTGCAACAGTAAACAGAAGGCGAACCAAGGCGTCCAATTGGTGCAAAATTGTTGATATGCAAACGTGGACCAATCAAATGATCGGCGACATGAAACATCACCACTTCGCCGATAAACAGCGTATTTGCGCAAAGTAACTGCGCGCTGAACAGTTTGCACTCGAGACTGGCCTGCGCCTCCGCCACCCGAGGCGCTTTGATGCGAACGGATGGTGCGGCATGCAAATGTGCCGCTGCCAGTTCGCGCTGCTCGGCCGGAAAGTCCGCCGCCGAAATATTCATAGCGTCGAACAAGTTCTCGGTAACCAGCTTCACTACAAACTCGCCGCTGTTCCGAATATTATTCGCGGTATCCTTATGGTTCGCCAGAGTCGTTGAGGCCGATGCTGATGATTACATAAAGCGGGTTAGCCCTACCGCGTTGAAAAATCTGAAAGGTGCGAGATTGATAACGCCGTCTTGGCTCAGGCTGGTGACCCACGCGATCGGACGCGGAACCACCAGATTGGTCAGTAACTTGTAGTTATCCGCGTTTGTGTGAAGGGATGGATCAATTTGCATGAGTGTTTCTCCGGCATGAGCCGGGTGCTTAGTGCAAACTATTCAGGGTGATTATCCCGAGGTTGAAACTTGACAGCAGCAATTCGTGCAGTCACCAGTACGGCCAACAGGACAGAGAGAGCCAGTATTTCAGTCCAATTCATGCTGCGGTCATAAAGGCCAATAAATATCTCCCGCAAAATAAACGCAATGCCAACTTCAGCTAGCACCCTTAATCGGACGCGATGGAACTCCAAGTAGTCCGTGAAGGTGCGAAACAATTCAATGAGAACAAAGACCGAGAGAACATCGATAACCAGCTCCCGATCGATGCTATCAACGATTCCGAGCGCAAGGCTATGGGTGGACACACCACTGCGCAAGGCATTCGCGGCTGCAAAAAAATCAAGTACCAGTCCCGCCACCGCGCCCATCAGCGTAAGCAGCATGACAAAGATCAAGGCAGTAACGATTACATCAAGAATCCTGCCATAAATTAGCAGGGCTCGGCTCTTCACCCCGACTTTCGAAATTTCTGGTGGCAGATCGTCGCCTTTATGCTGTTGCTCTGTCATATGTCAGCCTGTTGGCTCATCCTCGTATTTTCCCCAAACACTACCACTTTATGTCGAACTTCTTATTACTGGCGTATGTTTATTCCATTAATGGCAGCTTGGCAATTAGTTACCAGCCTTTGAGATCACACCATATGTTTGAATCGAATTATGCTCCAACTATCTCATAATAACTGCGGGTGAACATTTTTTGGGTTCGCACTCGAAGTTCGGCTAACGGCACATTGCAGTCACTCAAACTCCGCAAAAGCGGTCTTCCATTGGTTATTTTTTTACAGATTGCGACGTTAATTCCGTCAGGTTATCCAATTTGATTTTTTTGGGCGCAGCAAAATCCTTGCTATACACCTCGATCGCCTGCAGGATGGAAGTCCGCGGATGGTTGGGGAAGTGTACCGTGCGATAAGTTTTTTCGACGATGAGCATGAGTATTAGCAGAGGCATATTCAGCACGTTGATAAAGAAAGACCATGCAGCGAGCGGCGCAAAGACGTACAGCAATAGCGATATGACCACTTGCAAGGAGAAATAAATGCACCAAGCGATGGTCACGTGGCGGGTGTAATCGACGACCTCTGGATACAACCTGCCATTAAGCCGGCGCGAGATATGCGAGATGAGCGGCTCCCTGCCGCTCAACAAGGTGCGTCCGAATAGCCAAAGCAGAAACAGGTTGAGCGTGGCGTGCGACAGACCGTTTACTGCCAACAAGCCGATGCGCTCATGATTCCCGGTCACAATGAAGTAAACTGCACCAGCAAGCAAAAGTGAAAGCAACGGCCACCACATCTTTCCTGCCATGCGAAACACCACCCACCCAGCTACTGACAACAGAGGGGCAAAGACAAACAGCAGTTGCGGCATCCCTATCTCTTCTTTAATTAAGAAGGCGTGCAACAAGATCGGGTAGGCGATGAACGCCAACAGGAGAAGTATCTTGCCCAGACTCTTCATGTCACGCACCCCGAAAGAGCGCGACCAGGAAGATTGCACAGTCTGCGTATTTGTGGGAGCCAAGGGATGCACGGTGAAGTATGAGACTTGCCGTTCCGGTGCTGGTTCTTCTCTGTTGAACTGCAAGGCATATCCCCGATAGTCTTTGGGTCGCTATTCTACTACGAGTCCCTTTGGCCTGCCCTGTCCGGGCGTGTATGCTTTGTTTCTTCACACACGCCGCTGTGAAATTTCGGTTAGTATTTGCTCATAAACATTCAATCCGGAATTTGACTTATGGCCAACCGATCCAACGACGCATCCAGCAACATCGTCCATGCCCCGCATCCTCCGCTCACCGAATACTATGGCCGTGAAGAAGACCGCCGCGACTGGGTAGGCGAGCAGTTCGACAAGACCGCGTCCGACTACGACCGCATAGAATGCATCCTCGGTCTGGGCACTGGTTCGGGCTACCGTCGCAAAACACTGGAGCTCGCTGGATTGAAGCCCGGCATGAAGGTATTGGATGTCGGAATGGGTACCGGCTTGGTGGCAAAACAGGCCGCCCTCATCTTGGGGGACGCGAGCAAGGTCACCGGCGTTGATCCCAGCGCAGGCATGATTCGCAATGCAAAATTGCCGGTTGGCGTGATTGTGGTCGAAGGCCGCGCCGAACAGATTCCACTGCCGGACGCTGGATACGATTTCCTCAGCATGGGTTACGCGTTGCGCCATGTGTCGGACATGTCGGTCGCATTCGCCGAATACCATCGGGTGCTCAAGGTGGGCGGCAAAGTATGCATCCTCGAGATCACACTACCCAAAGGAAAGATCGCCACCATCTTACTCAAGGGTTATTGCAAATATGTCGTGCCCGCACTGGCGAAACTGGTCGCCAAAAATAAGGATACCACCCAGTTGTGGCGCTACTACTGGGACACCATCGAAGCCTGCGTTTCCCCCGAGAAAGTGATGAGTACTCTAGAAAGCGCAGGATTTGTGAACGTGCGACGCAATGTCGCATTAGGGATATTTACGACCTATCTCGCGGACAAGCCGCAGTAAGCTCAGACCTCGCTGAATGAAGGCAGCGTCATCCAGAAAACCTTGCTGATATCTACTTTGGGGGCGATACTGGAAAAGTTCATCATGGAACGTGTCGATGAACAGAGCATCCCGCTTGAAGCGGCATTGAAGCAGGTTTACGAATTCCATCGCCAAGTCGTGACGAAATCTCTTTTGAACTAAATTGGTTTTTTCGATGGATATCCAAACGAGTGAGCTAACCCATTTCTCTGATGCATGGCGTGCGCGCATGGTGGATGTCTCGGAGAAACCCCCAGCATCCCGCGCGTCGTGATCGTCAGCGGCATCTTGCGCCTGCAGACGGAAATATTAT
>Ga0208079_1001440_pt1 | contig 12434 bp, 8 predicted proteins | sample NGESurdeep092012_5_FD_184474 | JGI IMG/M metagenome (GOLD analysis project Ga0208079, IMG submission 184474) | Arctic peat soil microbial communities from Barrow, Alaska - NGEE Surface sample 210-2 deep-092012 (SPAdes) | ecosystem: Environmental > Terrestrial > Soil > Wetlands > Peat ... | reverse complement strand
CTCAAACAGGGACTCAACCCGGAATATCTGCGCTACTACTACGCCGCGAAACTCAACGGCACGATGGAAGACCTTGATCTGAATCTTGAAGATTTCGTGGCGCGGGTTAATTCGGATTTGGTTGGCAAATACATCAACATCGCCTCTCGTTCAGCTGCTTTCATCACGAAGAGATTTGGCGGACGATTGGCAAAATTGGATTTGGGTGATCTCGCATTTCAACTTGGGTTTGATATTGAGACCGTCAGAATTTCAGCAGCCAAAGCCTATAATGATCGAGATTACTCCAAAGCCATCCGCGAAATCATGGCATTTGCCTCCAAGGTTAATCAGCTCATTGATGAACGAAAGCCATGGGAGTTGGCAAAAATTGAGGGTAAAGATGCCGAGCTACATCAGGCATGCTCTCTGTCCATTTATTTCTTCCATTGTTTAACCGGACTATTGAAGCCAGTACTGCCAAAGCTTGCTGAAGATGTCGAAAAATTCCTCAATATCCCAAACTTGTCTTGGGATGACATTGGAAAAATTCTTCGCCCTAGCCATCAAATTAACGAATACAAACACCTGATGACCCGTGTTGACCAAAAACAAATTGACGCCATGATAGAAGCCAACAAAGAAACCCTCGTCCCTGCCGCAGATTCCCATTCGCAAGTTCGCCACGCCGAAGCTCAGCAACAACACCAGCCCTCTCCTCAATCCTCTCCCGCAAGCGGGCGAGGAGGCGAACGAGAAAGTCAATTTTCAATCCCTGCGCCGATTGCCGAAACCATTTCCATCGACGAGTTCAACAACGTGGATCTGCGCGTGGCGCGCATCGTCAACGCCGAGCATGTGGAAGGTGCGGAGAAACTGCTGAAGCTGACGTTGGATATCGGCGAAGCACAACCGCGCACCGTGTTCGCGGGCATCAAGTCGGTTTACGATCCGGAAAAATTGAAGGGTCGCATGACCGTGATGGTCGCCAATCTCGCGCCGCGCAAGATGAAGTTCGGCCTGTCGGAAGGCATGGTGCTGGCGGCTTCCGGCGAAACACCCGGACTGTTCATCCTCAGCCCGGATGACGGTGCGCAACCCGGAATGCGGATTAAATAATTTGGTGTTGTAGGAGCGGGCCATGCCTGTCCTGAGCCTGTCGAAGCGGCCCGCGAATCTCTCTGCCGCGGGCATGGCCCGCTCCACAAGCTAAACCAACCGTTATTTCTGCGCGCTGATCGCCGTGAGTATTCCCTGCAGTATCGCGGTGGGCGTGGGCGGGCAACCGCTTACCACCACGTCGACAGGAATCACGTTGGCGACGCGCCCGCAACTGGCATAACTTTCTCCGAAGATACCCCCGTCGCAGGCGCAATCGCCGATCGCCACCACCAGCTTGGGCTCCGGCGTGGCGTCAAAAGTGCGCTTGAGCGCGGTCACCATGTGGCGCGACACCGGGCCGGTGACCAGCAGCATGTCCGCATGGCGCGGGCTGGCGACGAATTTGATGCCCAGGCCTTCGATGTTGTAATAGGCGTTGTTGACCGAGTGGATCTCCAATTCGCACCCGTTGCATGATCCGGCATCGACATGGCGTATGTTCAGCGCGCTGCCGAACACGCGCAGAATTTCCTCCTGCAGCCGCTGTGACTGGACACGCATTGTCTCATCCGGCAGTGGCGGGCTTTCGGTTTTTATACCTGTCTTGATTATCTGTTTGATGAGTTGATACATCAGAGATCCTGCCCTGAATAACTAAGGTTAAATGATTTGTTGATGAGCGGGAAATCGGGCACGATGTTGCCTACGACGGCATGTTCCAACACCGGCCAGTTCTGCCAGGATGGGTCATGCGGATGCACGCGTGTGAGCTTGCCGTCTGCATCGGTGTGGATCGCCACCAGCACCTCGCCGCGCCAGCCTTCCACCATACCCACACCGAAGCCGTGCGCGGGAAATTTTTCGAATGGCACCGACAAGATATCGTCATTAATCAGATGATCCAGAATCGCGCGCTGCAAGCGCAACGATTCGAACAACTCATCGAAGCGCACGATGACACGCGCCGCGACATCGCCGTTGCGATAGGTCGCCATCTGCACGTCCAGCTTGTCGTAAGGGGCGCAGGGAAACTGCACGCGCGCATCCCATGCCTGTGAACTGGCGCGCCCGGCCAAGCCGCATAACCCAAGCTGGGCGGCCAGCCTGGGCTCGATGCGTCCGGCTCCGATGAAGCGATCCTGCACCCCGGCATGCTCTTCGTAAATGCCGCGCAGCACACGCACCTCGCGCTCCAGCATGGCACATTCTTCGAACAGCGTTCGCTTGCCTGATTCCGCCAAGTCCATCGTCACACCGCCCGGAATAATCCTGTCCATCAGGTAGCGGTGCCCGAACAGCTCGGCATTGTTGCGCAGCACTTGCTCCTTCAAAATCCAGAACTGCGCAAAGCCGAACGACAACGCGACATCATTGCCGAGATAGCCGAGATCGCCCAGATGATTGGTGATGCGTTCGCGTTCGAGAAACAGCGCGCGCAGCCACAGCGCGCGGTCCGGCGGGGTGACAGCGGCGATGCTTTCCGCTGCCATCGCATAAGCCCAGGCATAAGCGACCGTGCTGTCGCCGCTCACCCTTCCGGCAAGCTTGGCGGCTTGCTGCACGGTCAGGCTCTCGAAGCGTTTTTCGATGCCTTTGTGGGCGTAACCGAAACGTTCCTCAAGACGCAGTGTTTTTTCGCCTACCACTGAAAAGCGGAAGTGCCCCGGCTCGATGATGCCCGCATGTACCGGCCCCACTGCAATTTCATGCACGCCCTGACCTTCCACTTGCACGAAGGGGTAGTTATCCGCATCGTCGATACGACTTTGTGCGGCATCGAAATCCTTGCGCAACGGAAAGCTGCCGCCATGCCACGCACCGTGGCGCAACCACTTGCGATGGTCCTGGCCTTCGTGCGCGTAAATGCCGAGCAGATCATAAGCCGCGCGTTGCATGCGGTTGGCCACCGGAAATATCCGGCTGACATCTGGATAGCCGGGTTGCCCGTCAGGCAAGGGCACACTCAAGCAGATCAAGCCCGTTTCATTGACCAGCGCGATATGCAAAGTGAACCCGTTGCCTAGCTCGCGAGCATCGCTGCCCCACAATGCCACCAGCCTGCCGCCGCCGTCCTGCACGCTCTGGCAAATCGGCTGCAGATCGTCGGGCTTGATCTCACCCGACCACGCGGGAATCGCGCCGGCAAGTTTGGTCAAGTGCAGATTGGGATGAGTGATGGGCATGATTTATCCTGGAAAAAGCTCATACCACGGAATACACGGAACATACGGAATAAAACAATCAATTCCATTTTGTTTTGCATTTACCCGTTGGGTATTCGCAACAAGCAAGGGCGGATCGTATGAAATGATCTTAGACCCTCCTTCACAGGGGTAGCTCTTTTCCGTGTGTTCCGTAGTAATGAATTGCATCGTTTTATCCTCCCAGCAAAGCCGCTGCCTGACGGTACCAGTCAGCCAGATAGGGCGGCATATACAGCCCGAGGATCAACACCAGCAACAAGTGCGCGAACACCGGGATCAGCGCCGGCTGGTGCGGCAGACGGCGCGCCGTGGTTTCGCCGAACACGATAGGCTGCACCTTGCCGAAGATGGCGGCGAATGCGATGCCCAGCGCGATCAGCAGGAACGGTGTGGTCCACGGATAGTCGTGCATGGCCGTGGTGATGATCAGGAATTCGCTGGCGAATATGCCGAACGGCGGCATACCCAAAATTGCCAGCGTGCCCAACATCAGTCCCCAGCCCACCGTGGGGCTGACTTGCAGCATGCCGCGTATGTTTTCCATCTGCTGTGTGCCGGCTTTTTGCACCGCATGGCCGACCGCGAAGAAGATCGCCGACTTGGTCAGCGAGTGCATGGTCATGTGCAGCATCGCCGCGAAAGTGGCTACCGGGCCGCCCATACCGAAGGCGAACGTGACCAGCCCCATGTGCTCGATGGAGGAATAGGCGAACATCCGCTTGATATCTTTTTGCCGCGACAAAAATAATGCGGCAACCACCACCGACAGCAGGCCGAATCCCATCATCAGGTTGCCGGCGAAGTGCGTGCCCAATGAGCCATCCACCAATACCTTGCTGCGCATCACCGCGCATAACGCGACATTCAGCAGCAGGCCGGAGAGCACAGCAGAAACCGGCGTGGGCCCTTCCGCATGGGCATCCGGCAGCCAGCTATGCAACGGCACCAGACCGATCTTGGTGCCATAGCCGACCAGCAGAAACACGAATGCCAATTTGAGTACCGTGGGTTCAAGCCCGCCTTTGACCTGGTTCAAATGCGTCCACAGCAAGGCCGTACCCCCTTCACCGAGCACGCGCTCGGCGGCGAAATACAACAGGATGGTGCCGAACAGCGCGAGCGCGATGCCCACCCCGCACAGGATGAAATACTTCCACGCCGCCTCGATGCTGGCCGGGGTGCGGTACAGGCTGACCAGCAGCACGGTGGTCAGCGTGGCCGCCTCCATGGACACCCAGATGATGCCCATGTTGTTGGAAGTCAACGCTGTCAGCATGGCTAAAGTGAACAGCTGGTACATGCTGTAATACAGATGCAGCATCTGCGTGGTGAGCTTGCCGTGATGTTGCTCGATGCGCATATAGGGCCGCGAGAACAGCGAGGTGGTGAAGGCCACGAATGCGGTCAGCGCAACCAGGAATACGTTGAACTGGTCGATGAAAAATTCCTCGCTGAACGCGACTTGCGGCCCCGAGTCGATCACGCGCATGGTCAACACCACAGCCGCGATAAAGGTGCAAAAACTCATCAGCGAATTCAGCTCCGCCGCCCAGCTGCGCGAACCGAATGCGGCCAGCAGCAGACCGCCCGTCAGCGGGGTGAGCAACAGTGCCATGAGCTGTAAATCAATCATCCTTGAGCTTCTCCATGTTGGTGATGTCCAGGCTGTCGAAGGTCTCGCGTATCTGGAAGAAAAAGATACCGAAAATAAATGTCGCGACCAGCACGTCCAGCGCGATGCCCAGTTCCACCACCAGCGGCATCCCGTGCGTGGCGCTGGTCGCGGCAAAGAACAGCCCGTTTTCCATCGCCAGAAAACCGACCACCTGCGGGACGGCCTTGCGCCGCGTCAACATCATCAGCAACGACAGCAGCACGCTGGCCAGCGCGATGCCGATCAAGCCGCGCGTGATGCTCTCGGAAAGTTGCGAAATCGGCGCGGCCAGGTTGAAGGCGAAAATTACCAGTCCGATGCCGACCAGCATGGTCGTGGGAATGTTGATCAGCGTTTCCACATCCCACTTCACGTTCAGCTTGCGTATCAGGCGATGCAGCAGCCAGGGCAATACCATCACCTTGAGCAGCAGCGTCAACCCGGCGGAGTAATACAAATGGTGCTGATCCGTCGAGTACGCCACCACAAAGGTGCTGAGCGACAACACCAGCCCCTGCCAGGCAAACAGATTGATCAGGGACAATATGCGCCGTTGCGACAGCATCGCAAAGGCGATCAGCAGCAGCATGGATGCAAGCAAATTAATGATTTGAATGCTGTAACTTATCGGCATATCACGCACCTAACAGGAAGTGGATCAACAACCCCAACACCGCCAGCAGGAACGCGGTACCCAAAAACTCCGGCGCGCGGAAGATGCGCATCTTGGCAAGCAGCGCCTCCAGCAAAGCCAGTGCGGCACCGGCCAATATCAGCTTGACCAGCAACGCGATGATGGCCAGCGGCAGCGCGCTCCCCCAATTTCCAACCATGGCACCTACTTCGGCAATGCCGTAGGGGACGAACAGGGCAATGCCGATGGAAATATAGGCGAACAGCTTGAGGCTGCTCGCCCACTCCACCAGCGCCAGGTGACGGGCCGAATACTCCAGGATCATCGCCTCGTGGATCATGGTCAATTCCAGGTGGGTACTGGGATTGTCCACCGGGATGCGCGCATTCTCGGCCAGCAGCACGATCACGAAAGCCAATCCGGCAAAGGCAAGGCTGGGATACAACACAAACTGGTGATGCGCCAGCGCGTCCACGATGCGCGGCAGCTGCGTCGAGTGACTGATCAGCGAAGCGGTGAAGAACACCATCAACAATGCCGGTTCGGCGAGAAACGACACCAGCATCTCGCGCCGCGCGCCGAGTGTCCCGAATGCGGTGCCGATATCCATCGCGGCCAGCGAAATGAACACCCGCGCCAACGCAAACACGCCGACCAGCGCGATCACATCGGCGGCGGGCGAGAACGGCAGATCCACCGCGATGATCGGAATGATGGCCGCCGCCAGCCACATGCAGCCGAACAAAATATAGGGTGTGATGCGAAACAACAACGAAGCGTTATAGGCCATCACCGCATCCTTGTGAAACAGCTTGCGTAGCGTGCGATAGGGTTGCATCACGCCCGGACCGGAGCGGTTTTGCAACCAGGCGCGGCACTGGTTCACCCAACCCGTCAGCAGCGGCGCGAGCAGCACGACCAGCAGCGACTGATAGATTTGAAACAGGATGCCGAGGGTTTGTTCCGTGGTCATCATACGAAAGCAAGCAACACGATCAGCGTGACAAAGGTATACGTCAGATACAAATGGATGCGCCCGTGCTGCAACAACGATGCCCAGGACGAGAGTTTTTCAGTGATGCGCTTGATCGGCAGATACAGCGCGAACCAGAGGCGATCATCGCTGCGGCCGTGATAGCGCGGATGCGTATCGAACGGGCTCGGCAACTCGCTTTCGATGCGGAAGAACGGCTCGAAGATGCGCCGGATCGGCTGCCCGAATCCTTCGGCCGTATCCTGCATGCGCGAAGTTTGCGCCGGAAAACCGCAGTCCCAGGCCGGGCCGCGGCGCAGACGACCGTGATAAAAATAATGCACCACCACTGCGGTCACCAGCATCACACCCAACACTGCCAACAGAAAATACACCGGGCTGTAGCTGGCCCGCTCGATGTCGACCGGGGCAAGGAACAGCCAACCGGCGGCCGCATTGCCCAGTCCTCGTCCGACCAATACCTGCGTCACCAGATCGAGTTGCCGCACCACGAAGACCGGTGCCAAGCCCAACACCACACAGCCGAGCGCCAACCAGCTTAAGCCGATGCGCTCCCAAATACCGGCATCGTGCGGCTGCTCGCGCGCCTCGCCGCGCGGCTGGCCGAGGAAAATGATGCCATAGAATTTCACCATCACATAGGCCGCCAACGCGGCGGCCAGCGCGATCACCGCCGCCGCCACCGGTATCAGCATGTTGATGTAGCTGTTGGGCAACCCGGGCGACAACAAAAACGCCTGCAACAACAGCCATTCCGAAACGAATCCATTGAAGGGCGGCAGGCCGGATATGGACAGCACGCCGACCAGCATCAGCACCGCGACCCACGGCATGTGACGGATCAGGCCGCCCATGTGTCCCATGTTGCGCTCGCCGGTGGCGTGCAGGATCGAGCCCGTGCCGATGAACAGCAGGCTCTTGAAGAAAGCGTGATTCAGGCTGTGGTAAAGCGTCGCGGTGAGCGACAAGGCGGCCAGCGCGTCCTTGCCATAGACGTGGAAGATGATGGTCAAGCCGATCCCCACCAGCAGCAGCCCGATATTTTCAATCGAAGAATAAGCCAGCAGCCGCTTCATGTCGCCCTGCACGGCGGCGAACATCACGCCGAAGATCGCGGTGATCAAACCCAACGCCAACGCCAGCACACCCCACCACCATTGCTGCGCACCCAGCAGATCGAAGGTGACGCGCAGGATGCCGTAGATCGCCGTTTTCAGCATGATGCCGCTCATCAATGCGGAAACCGGCGAAGGTGCGGCCGGGTGAGCTTCGGGCAACCAGACGTGCAGCGGCAGCAAACCCGCTTTCGCGCCAAAGCCGAACAACGCCAGCAGAAACGCCACCGATGACCAGAACGCCGACAGGTGCGCATCGCGCATCGCCGCAAAGGTGTAAGCGCCGATGCCATGCCCGCCCTGCATCACGCCAAAGCTGAGCAGAATCCCGATTGCCCCGACGTGGGCGATCAGCAGATATAAAAATCCTGCCTTGCGGATGTCGGGAACATGGTGGTCGGTGGTGACCAGAAAATAGGAAGACAATGCCATCGTCTCCCACGCCACCATGAACATATAGGCATCGTCAGCCAGCAACACCAGCGCCATACTGGCCAGGAACAGGTGATATTCCAGGCACAGCAGGCCCAGCGTATTATCCTGCATGGATTTGAAATAACCGGCGCTGAACAGCGACACGCCGAACGATGCGCCGCCCAGCAGGATCAGGAAAAATGCGGAGAGCGGATCGAGACGAAGATGCAGCGGCAGATCCGGCAGACCCATCGGCAATACCGCGTAGCTGGCAGCCTCACCGAGTGCCCACAAACCGGTTGCAGCAAGCGCCAGCGAAACAATCGCGCCGAAGGGGAAAATGACATTGGTGATGAGGTGCGGGCTGCGCTGTAGTGCCAAACCCAGCAGTCCCAGCGCCAGCCAAAGCACGATGACCGCGCCCGCAACGTCCAATGGCAATACACCGACAATGTCCATCCTGATTTTTTTCACCGACTTGCTGATTAGCCAGACTGCTCAAGTGCGCGATTCTACTCCCTCTGTTACAGCGCCCTCAATAGCGCTTAAGGGGTAGCCCGGTTCAACCGTAAATCACCTTCACGTTTTCCGCTTGCAACAAGTCGCGCAGATCGCGCAGCAAGTCATCATGCAACGTCACTTGCCAATCCTCACCCAGGCGCAGTTGGCAGCTCGCACTATCGTTGCGGTAAAGGATCTGCACCGGGCATTTGCCCTCGCGATACGGCGTGAATAATTTTTTGAGTTGTGCGATGCCCGCGTTGCCGTTGCAGCGCAATGCCAGTTGTTGCGCGAAGTGCGAACGTGCCGACGCGAAGTCGTACAACTCCTCACCGCTCACCCGCACGTTTCCGGAATACTCGTCCAGGCTGGCTTTGCCGCGCACCACCAGCAATTCATCCTCGCGTATCCATGGGCGGCTGGCCTCGTATATTTCGTTGAACACCGTCAGCTCGACCTGAGCGCTGCCGTCGTCCAGCGTGACGATCGCCATGCGTCCGCGCCGCGTCTGCTGTATGCGCAGCCCTGCCACGATGCCCGCCAGCACGACCGGCACGCCGCGGCGTGAACTGTGTCCCGAGCTGTTGCCTGAGCCATTGGTTTGGCCGACGAACTGCGGTGTCAGATCGGCCAGTTTCACTTTGATGAAGTTGGCCAATTCATCGGCGTACTCCTGATACGGATGGCCGCCCAGGTAAATCCCCAGGCTGGCTTTTTCGTGCGCAAGCTGTTCGCGCAAGCGCCAGCGAGGCACGTCGGCAGTCTGCACGATCAGCACCGCATCGGATTCTTCGTTGCCAAACAGACTGTTCTGGTTGGCCGCGCGCGCCTGCTGATCGGCGCTCGTCAATGCCGCATCGACGCTGGCCATCAGCGCGGCGCGGTGGTCGTTGATACTGTCGAATGCACCCGCGCGTATCAGAGCCTCGACAGTACGCCGGTTGACGATGCGCTTGTCGACGCGCCGGCAAAAATCGAACAGGTCCTTGAACGGGCCTTTCTCGCGCGCCTTGACGATGCTGGCTATGGCCGCCTCGCCGGTGCCCTTGATCGCGCCCAAGCCGTAGGCGATGGTCTGCTCGTCCACCGGCGAGAACACGTAGCCGGAACTGTTCACATCCGGCGGCAGCACGCGGATATTTTGTTGCAGGGTATCGGCGTAAAAAATGCTGACCTTTTCGGTGTTATCCAGATCGCCGGACAGGGTCGCTGCCATGAAGGCGGCCGGATGATGAGCCTTCAAGTAGGCCGTCTGGTAGGCCACCAATGCATAGGCCGCGGCATGCGATTTGTTGAAACCGTAGCCGGCGAACTTTTCCATCAGATCGAACAGGTTGCCGGCCAGCTCTTTCGTCGTGCCGTTCTTGAGCGCGCCGTTGACAAAAATCTCACGCTGCTGGGCCATCTCTACGGCATTTTTCTTGCCCATCGCGCGACGCAGCAGATCGGCCCCGCCCAGGCTGTAGCCGCCCACCAGCTGGGCCATCTGCATCACCTGTTCCTGGTAGACCATGATGCCGTAAGTTTCACGCAGCACCGGTTCGACGGCAGGATGCGGATACTCGAATTTCTCGCCGTGCTTGCGCCGTATGAAATCCGGGATCAGGTCCATCGGACCGGGGCGATACAGTGCAACCAGCGCGATGATGTCTTCAAAGCAATCCGGTTTCGCGCGTCCCAGCATGTCTTTCATGCCGCGCGATTCCAGCTGGAACACGGCGGTGGTATTGCCTTTCTTCAGCAGTTCGTAAGTCGCGGCATCGTCCAGCGGCAGGGTTTCTAAAGTAAAGGATTCGGGATTCGGGGAAAGGCTCCGCTCCTCGATTCTTAATCCCGCATCCTGAATCCTCGATCCTCGCTCCTGAAGTCTCTTCACATGACGCATCGCCCAATCGAGGATGGTCAGCGTGCGCAAGCCCAGGAAATCGAACTTCACCAAGCCGATCGATTCAACATCATCCTTGTCGAATTGGCTGACCACACTGATGCTGCTGTCGGCGCAATACAGCGGGCAGAAGTCGGTGAGTTGTCCGGGCGCGATCAGCACGCCGCCCGCGTGCATGCCGACGTTGCGCGTCAGGTCTTCCAGGCGTTCGGCCAGTTCCAGCAACTCCGGCACGCCTTCTTCGCTCTCGGCGATGCTGTTGATCTCCGGTTCCATCTCGCGCGCTTTTTTCAGCGACACCGGCTTCACGCCTTCCAGCGGGATCGCTTTGGACAGCCGGTCGCACAAGCCATAAGGAAAGTCCATCACGCGCCCGACATCGCGGATCACTGCCTTGGAAGCCATCGTGCCGAAAGTGGCGATCTGCGCCACGCTGGCCGCGCCGTATTTCTGTTTCACATAGTCGATGACACGCTCGCGTCCATCCTGGCAAAAGTCCACGTCGAAGTCCGGCATGGACACACGCTCCGGGTTCAGGAAGCGCTCGAACAGCAACGCATAGCGCAACGGGTCGAGGTCGGTGATGCCGAGGCTGTACGCCACCAGCGAACCCGCGCCGGAGCCGCGCCCGGGGCCGACCGGGACGCCGTTGTCCTTTGCCCAGCGGATAAAGTCCGCCACGATCAAAAAGTAGCCGGGGAAGCCCATCGAAATGATGGTATCGATCTCGAAATCCAGCCGCGCCTGATATTGCGACTGCCTGGCGGCTCGCTCGGCCGCATCGGGATATAACATCACCATACGTTGCTGCAAGCCGGATTCCGCCTGCTCGCGCAAATAATCGTCCAGCCCCTGACCGTCCGGAGTCGGGAAATCCGGCAGGCGCGGCTTGTCCAGCGTGAGTGACAGATTGCAGCGGCGCGCGATCTCCACGCTGTTCTGCAATGCTTCCGGCAGGTCGGCGAACAGCTCCGCCATTTCAGCCTGGGTCTTGAAATACTGTTGCGCCGTGAAAGCCCGCGCGCGGCGTTTGTCGTTGAGCACATAGCCTTCGGCGATGCATACCCGCGCTTCGTGCGCCTTGAAGTCTTCCGCGCTGAAAAATTGGACCGGATGGGTGGCGACCACCGGCAGGCCCAGCTCCGCTGCCAGCTGCGTCGCCGCATGCAGGTAATGCTCTTCGTCGGCGAATCCGGCGCGTTGCACTTCGATGTAGTAACGGTTGTTGAACAACGCCGCCCATTCCCGCGCAAACTGCTTGGCTTGTGCGGCATTGCCGGATGACAGCGCGCTACCGACATCGCCGAGATGCGCGCCGGACAAGGCGATCAGGCCATCGGTATCCTGATGTAACCATTCGCGGCGCAACTCGGCACGGCCGCGATGCTGGTTCTCCAGATAGGCGCGACTGAGCAAACGGCACAACAGCAAATAGCCCGCGTTTGACTGGCACAGCAGCAGCAAACGGTAGGGACGATCCTGGTCCGCATCGTTGCTGATAAACACATCGCAGCCGACTATGGGCTTGAGACCCGCGCCGCGCGCCGCTTTGTAAAACTTGATCAGGCCGAAGAAATTATTCAGGTCGGTCAGTGCCAATGCCGGCATCGCGTCGCGCTGTGCGGCTGCCACAGCCTCGTCCACGCGCACCATGCCATCCGAAATGGAATATTCGCTGTGCAAACGGAGATGGACGAAAGATGGTTGCGGCATGATGGAAGGCTAAAAATTCAGGAGCTGATTTTAGCACTGCCGGAAGCGCATGATTTTCTAATTGGTTGTAATAAAGCTGTTGCTTATCCTTTAGAAATTTGTCATTCCAATTCCAGATCAAGCGTGCATTTTTGCAGGGCGGGCTTCGCCCGCCGGATCAAGCCTGTCCTGAGCCTGTTGTAATTCCAATTTGCATTAGAAACAGCGCTAATTGTAGGAGCGGGCCATGCCCGCGACCAA
>Ga0208079_1001437_pt1 | contig 12441 bp, 9 predicted proteins | sample NGESurdeep092012_5_FD_184474 | JGI IMG/M metagenome (GOLD analysis project Ga0208079, IMG submission 184474) | Arctic peat soil microbial communities from Barrow, Alaska - NGEE Surface sample 210-2 deep-092012 (SPAdes) | ecosystem: Environmental > Terrestrial > Soil > Wetlands > Peat ... | reverse complement strand
CACCTTCGGCTATCCGGAGCCAGAGATCTTCGGCTTCTTCTACGTGCATCCCGGCGGCGTCGCCACGGTGGGAATCTTCGTCCCTTCCTGGTTCGGGAATCCGGTCCGTACCACGTACCGCTACCTGCAACACTACATGCTGCACCCGTATCTCTGGCGGTATCTGAACGGATCCAGGCTGCGCAGTTGGGGCGCCAAATCGCTGCAGGAGTCTGGCCTTCGCGGCGAGCCGTTCCTGGCGGGCGAAGGCTACGCGCGCATCGGCGAATGCTCCGGCAGCACCAACGTGCTGACCGGCAGCGGCGTCGACGAAGCCTGGACCACCGGCGTCCAACTCGCCGACGCGGTGCTCGAACTACTCAAGGCGGGCAAGCCGCTCTCCAAGGAAAACCTCCAAGCCACCTACGTGGCGCGGCGGCGCGCCAGTTGGGTGGAGGAGGAGGGCAAAGTCGCCGAGAAGGCGCGCGACGGCTTCCACCGCGGCATGATCCCCGGATTGTTGGGGATGGCCATCGCGGGCTTCACCGATGGCAAGCACTCGCTCAGCGGCGAGCCCAAGTTGATGCCCAGCCCCGAAGAGTATTACCGCGAGAAGATTCCCGCCGCCGAATTGGCGAAGATCATGCAAGACTGCCGCGCGCGCGGCGTGAGCTGCCACAACGCCCTGATGGACCGTGTCGGGTGGCCGGCCATTCCGTACGACGGCCAGTTGCTGGTGTCGCACCAGGACGCTCTCCTGATGGGCGGCAAGGTGCAGGCGGCCCCCGGCTACGCGGACCACGTACGTTTCATCTACCCGGATTTCTGCGAGCGCTGTGTCGCCAAGATGTGCATCGAGATGTGCTCCGGCCAGGCGATCACCGCGGGCGCCGGCGGGGTCCCGGCTTTCGATCGCGAAAAGTGCATCCACTGCGGGGCCTGCATCTGGAATTGCGGAACGCAGTTGGATGAAGATCCGGCGCGTGGCAATATCTCATTCGGCGCAGGCTCCGGGGGATTGCACTCCACCGAGAATTAAGTGATGCTTACGAGCCCGAAGGGCGCAAGATAGTAGCCCACGGCGTCAGCCGTGCGGAACCAGGCGCGGTAAACAGAGAGCCCCGGAACGGGGCGGAAGACGTGTCTCAGCCCCAGAGGTCGCGCGTGTCGTATGCGATGCCACTTTTCCGCAAGAATGTCAGAAACTCCTCTTGGAACGACACCCGGCGATGATGTTCTTGCTGTGTCGCAATGTAGTTCTTCACATCAGCCGTTCGTGATCCACTCACGGTGAACGCGCCGTATCCGACCTGCCAGGCGAACCGTTTGTGGGCCGGAAACTCTTCGTGCACCCAGCGCGATGAATTGGTTTTCACCACTCTCAGCAACTCCGCGATCGATTCGGTGGCGGGAATGGACACAAGCATATGAACGTGGTCCGCCGGACCGTTGATGATCAGCGGGACACCCTTTCGCTCCCTGACTATGCCGCCCATGTAGGGGAAAAGGCGGCCCGCGAGTTCGGGAGATAAGTCCGGAGCGCGATTCTTGGTGGAGAAGATGACGTGCACGAGCAGGGAAGCGAAGCTGTGTGGCATATCCTTACGCCCCGTTCCGGGGCTGCATTAACGAGGCGGCGCGCTCCCCACGGCTGACGCCGTGGGCTATTATCTTTCGCCCTTCGGGCTTGGCGGCGGAACCCAAGGCAAATCAACGGTCCCCACGGCTGACGCCGTGGGCTATTATCTTTCGCCCTTCGGGCTTGCGGCGGAGCCCAAGGCAAATCAACGCTCCCCACGGCTGACGCCGTGGGCTATTATCTTTCGCCCTTCGGGCTTGGCGGCGGAGCCCAAGTTCAACTGATAGTAGACCACCCGGCACAGAACTCTCAACTACTTCCCGATCGTGATCGGCACTTCCACCTTGACCGTCTTCGGCGGCAGGCACAGTTTGTTGTTGCAGGACTGATACGAGGCGCTCACCACCAGTTTCTGCGCGCCCGGAGCCGCGCCGGAGGCGACCCTCACCGGCAGCGTGAACACCGCCTCCCCTTCGTAGAGTTCCACTTCCATGCCGAAGCTCGCATCCTGCATCACCTGCGGGTCCGGCGCCTGCACGGCGCCAGCCAGCGAAAATGGTTGTCCTTCGGCGATCCAGATGCGCGTCGGGATCGGCCCCTCCACCATGGGCTTCAAGGAGTAAAGATGCCAGCCGTCCTGTACCTCCGCCAGCAACTTCACGTTGAATCGGGCGCCGGCTTTCACGGGCGCCGCGGGAGGGTTTTGCAGTTTCCAGGCAACCGGATCCGCCGGCGCCGCCGCGAGGCACGCGGCCATTGCCGCCGCGAAAAACAGTTTCTTCATTATTGAACGCTTCCGTTGGCTTCCGTGGTGGGGCGCATGCCGGCGGGCGCGCCGAGATCGACGTAGCCGGCTTGCAGCACGTGCTTGGTCTTATCGTCCTGCACGAAAACCACCACGGCCAGGTCGCCGCGGTCGATCTGGTCTTTCTTCGCGCTGAACTTAAACGACTCGCCGCGATGACCCTTGGCCTCGTACTCGTCGAGTTGCTTCCGGATATCCTTACTGATCGCCTCCAGATCGAAACTGGCGTCGAATGTTCCCTTGCCGTTGGCCTCGATCGCGTAGCCTTCGCCCTTTTCGCCGCCGAAGGCGCGGACCACCATGGGATGGAATCGGACGCCGTTTTCGCCCAGGTGGCGAATTTCCTTTTCCACCAGCAGGATCTGCACCTTGAGGTCCTTGGAATCGCTCTTTACGTTGTCCACCGCGGCGGAGACCTTGACCGTGCCGCCATGGAGGCCCGCATCGATCTTCACCTTGGCTTCCGCCGCCGTCTCCAGGTCCTGCTCCAGATCCTTCTGGAAGCGCTCGAACACTCCGGGAGCCATGTCGCGCGATCCCCCGCCCATGGTCTTCTTGCCGTCGATGGCGAAGGTCGGCACGCCGGTCACGCCGTAGTTCTTGGAGCGCGCCGTGGTTTCCACCGTAGTCATCGGGTCGGGACGCGGAACGTGTACGTGATACATGACCACCGCCAGATCCTTGCGCGCATACCGTTCCATGGCGGCGTCGAAGGCCACATCGGCGCCGGCGCACGGCGGGCAGCCGGAGCCGGTGAACACTTCGGCCAGCACCATCCGGTCGCTGCGCTTTTCGGTAGCCTTATAGGCCTCCACGTGGATCGGGTTCGGGAAGCGCTTGTGGTACTCCGTATCCAGCATCGCTTCCAGGCCGTCCAGACTACCGCCGTGGCTCTTCTTATAGACCGCTTCGAAGGCCTGGTTGGCGGTCTCGGGAGCATGGCCGCTGAGGCGGGCAGGGATCAGATAGTCCATGGCCTTGGCGTCGTCGCCGGCTTGGGCGGCCATTTCGCCGAGAGCGGCTGCTACCTTCACATCGGACGGCGCGACGGCGTAGGATTCTTCCAGCAATTTCTGCGCTTCGGTAGCGCGGCCCAGTTTCATTTCGACCCGGCCCAGCGTGCCGACGCGGGCCGCGCGAGCCTCCGCGAAACTCTTGGCCAACTCTTCCTGCGCCGGGATCTTCTGTTTGCGCTTGGCGTAATTTTCCCGCTGCTCGGCCGTCCACACGTTTTCGCGCAGTGCTTCCACGCCTTTCCGGGCGTAGCTCCCGGCCTCCTTCAGCAGCACGTCCCCAGTTAGCAATTGGTCGGCAATGCGCGTGGCGGTGCTGCCCCGATTGGCCGTGGTGGCGAACGTGTTTTCCTTGGAGGCGGCCTTATCCTTGGCAACCGACTGCGCGAACATCGCCTTGGCCGCCTTGCGAATGCGCTCCTTCTGCTCCGGCATCTTCTGGATCAGCGTGCTGAAAATCTGCGAATCGGCGATTGAGGCATATGAGCTATCCGGGAAGTCCGTCTTGAGTTTTTCGAGCGCCGCGATTTTCTTTTCGGGATCGGTGAGCTTACCGGCCTCCGTGTAGGCCTTCTGATCGGGCGGTGTTTCGCGGGCGGCAGGTTTGGCTGGGTCGCCGGCAGCGGGCTTGGGTGGTTGCGCGGCGGCAGGCGTGGTCTGCGCACTTGCCCCCGAAAGAGCGAGTGAAAAGCACAGAGCGGTCAGGGTCCGAGCCGTCATCAGAAACTCCTTCGCTGCCGGATTGCGGATTAAGAAAACCGGTTCTTTTATTCTACTGGAAGAGCTTGTGAAGCATGCCCCCACGAATGGGGGCATGGCAGCCTCAAAGGCTACGCTACGAGGGACGCGCTAATAGCGCAGCAGGTAACTCAGCTTGATGAACACCTGCCGGCCCGTAGTCGTGTCCGGAAATGCGGTCCGCCGCAACGCGGGCGATAGCAAGGGGTCGAAGGCCAGGTTCTCGCGAACGTTGGAATAGCCGATGTATAGCGCCGTGCCGGGGTGCAGAAGATACGTCAGCAGCACATCCGCTCCGAAGCGTTTGCTCTTGTCCAGCGAAACCAGCGTGGCATTCGGCAACACGCCGTTATAGTCGAAGATGGCGCGCAGCGAGAGCTCGCGGCTGAACTGGTAGTTCACCTTGGAGCGCAGGATGTGGTTGTTGAAAATGGCGCCTGTCGCCAACACCGGATCCGGCAGCCACTCGCGCGTGGCTCCCAGGCGGCTGTAGATGTAGGATTCGTCGAAGCGCAGGCGCGGTTGCGGGCGCAACGTCAGCCCCAACGATCCACTCCTGGACCGCGCCAGGAACGGAACGAGCCCGTGGCCCGGATAATAGTTGACGCCTTTGCCCCAATTGTAATCGGCGGTCAGGGCCAGCCAGCGGTACCATTCCGTGCTGAAGGTGAGTTCGCTCCTGTTCTTTCGGAAGCCCGCGTTTTGAAATAACTCGAACGATTCCGTGCGCGAAATCTGCAGGGTGGTCAGCCGGCGCAGCTCCAGGTTGAAATTGGGCTGGACCGACCAGTCCTGCACTTGCCCCTGCCGGTTCCAGTTCACCAGCTCCGTCACGCCTGGGCCGAAGCTCACCAGGAAGCTCTTCTTGGGGCGCCAGCGGTAGCTCACGTCGTGCTTCCATTCGCGGATATCGACTCGCGGGATGTAGCCCAGCTCGGAACGGAAGCCCGGACTGCGGTCCGTGTAGGTGGATGCGAACTGGAAGTGCAGCCCGCCTTTCCGAATCGAGCTGTAATAGCCGGGCCCGGCGAACCGCGCTCCGCCGCGCAACCGCGTCTCGCTGGTGCTGGCTTGAGCGAGCCACGTCCAGTTGCGGCCCAGTTCGATGCGCGTGTCGAGCGACGCCACCTGGTTGAAGCTCGATCCGAAATTGTTGCTGGTCACGAGCGTGCCGATGTGGGACTGGCGCCCGAATTCCCGTTCGACGCGGAACACGCCGTCCACCGCGCGGGCGCCGCTCATGGAGTTGTCAGGAGCCAGCAGTTTGCCGGGCGCGCGGTCGTCCGCCCCGAGGAAGCCGAGGCTCCAACGGCCCATCGTTCCGGTGAGCCGCGCCCCGAATTGCGGGTCGACGATTCTCCGTGAAAAGAACAACTGCTCCGGCGTGTTGAACAGCGAAGCCTTCTCCATGAAGAACGGACGCTTCTCCGGAAAGAACACCTCGTAGCGCTGGTTGACGGTCACCTGCGGCTCATCGGATTCCACCTGGCTGAAATCGGGATTTAAAGCCAGATCCAGGGTGAAGGCGTCCTTCAGGACCATCCGGGCGTCGAGTCCGCCGCGGGCCTCCGTCCCGGTCTTGAATCCGGTGGCGGGGTCCAGATAGTGGCTATTGGAAAACAACCCGTAAGGAATGAACTGCAGGTTGCGGCCGGGAGAAATATCCTCGGCAATCTCCACGCCGGCAAACTGTCCCACGAACTGCGGAAAGCGGCTGCGCGAGACAAAGGGCCACATGGAGAACTCGTTGTTGCGGTTTATAAAGCGCCCCAACATGACGCCCCAGACCTGTTTCGGCGCGTTGGGAAACCGCAGGCTGCGGAACGGTATGGTCTCCAGAACCACGTACCCGTCCGCCGTGAACTGGGCCTCCGTATACCAGAGGGTTTCGAAGCTCCGGTCGTCGCCTTGCCCGTCCGTAGTGATTCCGTCGAACTGAATCGCGTAGGGATTGACGTCGAACCAGTAGGCGTGTTTGTGGTCGTGGAAGGTGTCGATATTGATGGTCACGCGATCGTCGGATTCGATGTCTTTCCGCTTGGCGATGCGGGCGCGGACCTTGGCCGGGTCATCCTTGCAGATCCAGCCCACGTAGAGGTTGCGCGCGTCGAAGGAGAGGTAGGCGGTGGTTGGCTGGCTCACCGGCGCGCCGTTGGTGGGATCCATCTGCCGGAAATCCCCGATCGCGAGCTCGGCTTCGCGAGCGGCGCCATTGACGAAGTCCGCCAGCTTGGGCGCGCGCGCGACCCGCGGAATCCGCGGCGTCTCCGGCGCGGATTGGGCGAATGCCGCAAAACACAGAAAGGGGACAACCCGGAAGAATCGTCGCATGAGTTGTTGTCGGGTGTGGGCCTCGGGCCAGATATTCATTGTTTCAGATTCTTATATCTGCTGTACACGCTCACTCGGGGAAGCGAGGATGTACCTAAACCACGTTCAACGGCCGCGATTCCGTGCTGACGCCGCCGCACTCCACCCGGCACGGCTGCTCCCCTTTGCCCGTGTCTCCCGGGAGAGCGGCCGGGAGAGCGGCGTTAATCTGGCGCGTCCCCTCGACGTCGGGTTCGCCAATGAATTCCACACGGAGCCTGGTCTGTCCCAGATACACGCCGATGTTCGTGCGGTCACAATTCTCCGGCAGTCCAGTCACCCAACAACTGATGAATCCGCCGTCTGTCGCTTGAACCTCGTGAGCGTTCCAGTTGGTCCCATCGCAGACGCCCTTCAGCACGAGCCGCTCCACGCGTAGCGGTTGGTCCACGGCGATGCGTAGCGTCGTGTTTCCAAATGCGCTGTCCGCAAAGCGCAGGCGCACGGCATTCCATCCGCTGCCTAACCCCGGCGGCAGGCGAAAGTTCGCCATCCAGGCGCCGCTTCCGTCGGGCCTCACATACAATGCCGGAACCCCGAAGTCGCCCACTTCCAGCCGCAGTTGGCCGCGCGTGACGGTGGGCTCCGTGGCGCGGAACCAGCAGGTAATGTATTCCTCCTTGCGCGTGGAAAAATTGACGCCGAAGGTCCGTGAATTCGCCACTGCCAGCAACTCCGGCGCCTCCCGCTTCGCCTCCGCCGGAATCGGCTCCCACTTCCGATGGCACACGACCCCCGCGTGGTATCCCGTGGTGTGCAGGAACTCCACCCTCGCAAACCCGGCAGCCCGGCACATCGCCATCAGACAACTCACGCTCGGGCCAATCCAGTTGTCTAACTGGTTCCCCAATTCGTCGGTCTCGTAGAACTCCATGGTGGGGACTTCGTCCCGGTGATCCCGCCACGTGTTGGCATCGGTCACGAACGATTCCACAATCGCCGTGTCCGTGGTGAGGCCGCAGACGATTTCCAGGGCCAATAGAGGATGCTTGAGATGGTAGAGGATGCCCAGGCAGAAGACGAAGTCGAACACGCCCAAGCCGGCCTCCGGCAGCTCGTAGAAGTCCAGGATCCGGTAGCTGACCCGCGATGCCAGCTTCTTTTGAATTTCCAGAAAATTGGCCACTTCCACGCAATCGATCGCCGTCACCGCGGCGCCGTGGCGCTCCGCCTCGAAGCTGAACCACCCATCCCAGGCCCCAATGTCCAGCACCCGCTTCCCCGTCAAATCCGCCGGAATCGGGAACCGATCGTACCGCGTTCGCAACATGTCGAGCTTGTTGTAGCCCTCGATCCGCGTTCCGTCCGGCAGCTCAAAACTGTGATACCAGCCCTTCTCGGCAAGTTCCTGGCTGAAGTCCTTGCCCCTGCGGGGTTCCTGCATATGCTCGATTATCTCAGGCGGGGGTAGCGTCGCGGGTATCAAATGAAAAACGCAGCCGATTATACTGGAGGTCACCAGAATGAGCACCCCTTTTCAGATTGTGGTCTGTGGCAGTTTTGTCCCCGACCCGTTGCAGACCCTGGAGCCGGTCACCGGTCCGGCGGGTCCATCCCTCAAGAATGAAATGATGCTGCCGGCGGTACTCGACCCCTGGGCCGGGCACGCGCTGTTCGAAGCCGCGAACCTGGCGCGGAAGACACCCGGCAGTAAGGTTTGGCTGGTCAGTCTGGGAGCCAAGGCCAAGCTACAGCAGGTGATGATGACCGTGGCGCAGAAGGCGCCGTTCGAGCTGGTGGCGCTGGACGGGCCGGCGTCGGGCTTCACCGATTCCTTCGAGACGGCGGCGGCGCTGGCCGCGGCTATCGACGGGATCGCGGGGTTGGATCGCGCCAGGTTGCTGCTCTTCGGCGGCTGGGAATCCGCCTCGCGCGGCGCTTGCTCCACCATGCAGATGGTGGCCGAGCGCTTGGGCATCACCGAGCAGTTCCAGGGTGTGGACCAGATCGCGGTCTCCGACGACGGCAGCTTCGAAGTGCTGGAGCGCGTGGAAGGCGGCCGCCACCAGGTGTCGGTCTGCACCGCGCCCCCGGCGTTGCTCGGATGGGCCACCGGCAACTTGCCCGAGCCGCGCAATAATCCGCAAGTCGGCATGGCCAACATGCGGACCGTGATGCCCGCGCTGCAACGCGCCAAAGCGGCGCCCATCGGCAATGCGGGGCTCGCCTTCAGTGGGGTGGCACTGCCCAAACAGCAGCGCCAGACGCGCATCGTGAAAGATATGCCGGCCGAGGAGATCGCGCGCGAAATCGTCGCCTGGATGGGGGAGGAATAACGTGGAAAATGTTCTCTTGCTGGCGCATACGGAAGCCGATGGATCGCTCGCGAAGGCGGGCCTCGAAGCTCTCGCCACGGCGCTCGGGTTGGGCGGCGCGCTAACCGTCGGACTCGTCGGCGCGGCCACCCAGGCGGCGGCCGGCCAGATCGCCGGCTGCGGCGCGGCGCGCTTCCTCGCCGTGACCGGCGACGCGTTCGGCCAACCTCGCTACACAACCGACGCGGCCGCCGCCGAGGCCCTCTGCCGGGCGGCGGATTGCCCGATCGTGCTGGCGGCGGGCACCTCGCGATGGGCGCGCGCCCTGCCCGGTGTGGCCTACCGCTTGAGCGGGCGTGTGGACACCCACGCCACCAGTCTGGCGATGTTGGGCGAGGCGCCGGTGGTGACGCGCTGGTTCTACCGGCAGCGCATGGAAGCTGTGCTCTCCCGCACCCAGCGTCCCTGGGTCGTGCTGCTCGATCCCGGTTGCGTGGCCCCCTGGTCCAGTGCGCCCGGCGCGCCCGGCGCATCGGGAACGGCGACGGTGGAAGCGGTCAGCGTCGAGCCGCCCGCGACGCGCACTACGGTCACCGGCTACCAGGCGCCGAAGGCCGACGAGCAGACCATCCGGCCGGATGCCAAGGTGCTCCTCGTGGCCGGCGCGGGGTGGACCAAGAAGCAGGCCGATGGCGCGGTCCATGCCGCCGAGGCGGAGCAGTTGATCCTCGGCTTCCTGCGCAAGGCGCAGGCTTCGCTCGGCGGCAGCAAGAGCGTGGTGGACCTGACCGGCGAAGGCGAAGCCGTCTTGCACTGCATGACCCACATGAACCAGGTCGGCCAGACCGGGTCCACGCCGCGCCACGCCAAGGGGCTTTCCACCTGTTGCCACGGCGAGGAGCCGCACGTCGTCGGCTGGCGCTTCGTCAATCAGCGCCGCGCCATCAATCTGGACGCGGGTTGCGGCTGGGCCCGCGGCAAAGCCGACGTCCTGTACGTGGCCGACGCCTTCGAAGTCATGCGCCACGTGAACGCCCTGCTGGGGTAGTGACGTCCAATCCGAGCCGCGACCGGGGTACCCTCTGGGTCCGGAGCGTGAGTGACATGAGCTGGGTCCGTCCAACGCTCCCTAACGGTCGCGGCTCGGATTGGAGCGGCTCGGATTGGAGTATGCTCTGCTTTCGTCTCGCTATATACTGTAGTGTCGTGGCTACTGCGAAGGCACTCTACAGCGTTCACCCCAGCGTGGCGATGACCCAGAAATGGGCCGCCTCCCTGAAAGAGAAGACGGGACGCTCCCTCGAGGAGTGGCTCAAGCTCGTCAAAGAGTCCGGACCGCCCACCGAAATAGATCGCCGCGACTGGCTCAAGAACGATAATGGTCTGCCCACAATGTCCGCTTGGCGGATCGCCGAATGGGCCAGCGGCAAGGGCGAGGAAATGGGCGATCCTGAAACTTATATGCGCGCGGCGGAGCAATACGTCGTCGCCATGTTCAGCGGCAAGGCCGCGCTACTGCCCATCTACGACGCGCTACTCAAACTCGGCCTCGGGCTCGGCAAGCACGTCAAGGCGTGCCCCTGCCAGACCATGGTGCCGCTCTATCGCAAGCACGTGTTCGCGCAAATCAAGCCCACTACGCGCACGCGCATCGACCTGGGGTTCGCCCTCGGAGCCCGCCCCGCCGAGGGCAGGCTGATCGATACCGGCGGCTACGCCAAGAAGGATCGAATTACCCACCGCATTCCGATTTCCTCCCTGGCGGAGATCGACCATGAGGTGAAGCATTGGTTGCACACGGCATTTGAGGAGGATCGATGACACCGCAAGAAGTACTCGAGAAAGCAAAGAAGGAAAACGCGCTTCAGTTGGACCTGAGATTCACAGACATACCGGGCCTGCAACATCACGTGTCGTATCCCATCAAGCAGTTAGATGAGAGCAGCTTTGAAGAAGGCTACGGCATGGACGGATCCAGCATCCGCGGCTGGGCCGCCATCCATGAAAGCGACATGCTGCTGATTCCGGACCCGAACACCGCGTTCATGGATCCGTTCGCCGAGGTGAAGACGCTGGTCATGTACGGCGACGTCAAGGACCCCATCACCAAGCAGCGCTACGAGCGCGACCCGCGGTGGATTGCGCAGAAGGCGGAGTTGTACCTCAAGAACAGCGGCGTGGCGGATACCTCGTATTTCGGGGCGGAGGCCGAGTTCTTCATCTTCGACAACGTCTGCTTCGACCAGAACCAGCACGAGGGGTTTTATCACATCGACGCCGAGGAAGGCCGTTGGAACTCCAGCCGGCGCGAAAACAATCTTGGCTACCGGCCGCGCTACAAGGAAGGGTACTTCCCGGTGCCGCCCACCGATCACTACCAGGATTTGCGCAGCGAGATGGTGCAGACCATGATCGAGTGCGGCCTCGACATCGAGTGCCACCACCACGAGGTCGCCACCGGCGGGCAGTGCGAGATCGATCAGAAGTTCGACACCCTGGTGAAGAGCGCCGACAACATGATGTTGTACAAGTACATCATCCGCAATGTGGCCAACCAGTACGGCAAGACGGTGACCTTTATGCCCAAGCCGCTTTTCGGCGACAACGGCAGCGGCATGCACTGTCACCAGAGCCTGTGGAATGGCGACAAGGCGCTGTTTGCCGGCGATAGCTACGCGGGGCTCAGCCAGATGGCGCTGCACTACATCGGCGGTCTCTTGAAACATGCGCGCGCGCTTTCCGCCATCATCGCGCCCACCACCAACAGTTATAAGCGCCTGGTGCCGGGCTACGAAGCGCCGGTCAACCTGGCGTACTCGCGGCGCAACCGCAGCGCCGCCGTGCGCATCCCCATGTACTCGGCCAGCCCCAAGGCCAAACGCGTCGAGTTCCGCCCGCCCGACCCGTCGGCGAACCCCTATCTCGCCTTTGCCGCCATGCTGATGGCGGGGCTGGACGGAGTCCAGAACCGCATCAACCCCGGCGAACCGCTCGACAAGGATATCTACGACCTTTCGCCGGAAGAGATGAAGAGCGTGCCCTCCATGCCCGGGTCGCTCGACGAAGCCCTGAGCTGCCTGGAAGACGACCACGGTTTCCTCATGCGCGGCGACGTCTTCACCGAGGAACTGATCGAAACCTTCATCGATTACAAACGCAAGAACGAGGCGGAGGCGGTGCGCTTGCGCCCGCATCCCTACGAGTTCGCGCTGTACTACGATATTTAGTTAGGCAGAACGCTCCCTAACGGTCGCGGCTCCGATCCGAGCCGCGACCGTTAGGGAGCGATTGTCTTATGCAAGGCGCCATCGTGCAGGTCAACATCTCACCCGGCGGGCTGCCCAAGCGCGCCATCGCCGAAGGCTGGATCACGCCGCTCGGCATCGAGGGGGATCTGCACGCGCACCCCAACATCCACGGCGGTCCGCTCAAGGCCATCCTCATCATTGCGTCGGAAGTCGTGGACGCACTGCGCGAGCGCGGCTACCCGCTGTTCTATGGAGCCATGGGCGAGAACCTGACCACGCGCGGCATCGATATCCGCCAGATCCGCATCGGCGACCAGATTCGCGTAGGCGGCGCACAGCTAGAAATCACCCAGCCCCGCGGTCCGTGCTCCGCGCTGGATGTCTACGGTGAATCGCTCAAGCTGGAAGTCTACGACCAGAAGGTGAAGCAGCGCGATCACAGCTCCGCACGCTG
>Ga0208079_1001436_pt1 | contig 12442 bp, 7 predicted proteins | sample NGESurdeep092012_5_FD_184474 | JGI IMG/M metagenome (GOLD analysis project Ga0208079, IMG submission 184474) | Arctic peat soil microbial communities from Barrow, Alaska - NGEE Surface sample 210-2 deep-092012 (SPAdes) | ecosystem: Environmental > Terrestrial > Soil > Wetlands > Peat ... | reverse complement strand
GTACTTTTACATTATTGTTTCAGGATGGAAACACCCCCAGTCCTAAATGGTAGAATCTTAATCATCATATTTGAAACTTTATCACCTGCACTCCCCTCTTTACGAAGTAGAGAGGGATGGGGGTGAGTATGCAAGAGACAAAAGAAATTCGCAATTGAGAAGATGTGTATAAAGGGTAGCTTCCCCCTTAAAGGTGGGTTAATTCTCTGTCTTTTAGTTAATTTATTAATGTCGCCGAATTAGTGGCTGCCTTCTTTGTGTACTTCGTGGTTATAAAATACTTTTTCAACACCCCATATAATTTAGAGTGCCTTTATGTAGTACTTTCTCTAATTATTTGATTGGTATTGTTGAATTTTTACACTTAACAAATAAAATCACTTCAAATTTGTTGCATTGATTAAATAATTATATTTGTGGCCATACATAAAACTAGCCGGTTTTTTAAAATGATTGACGGGATTATCAGATATATGCGAGCTTTTTTCCTGTTTCTTGCGGTAGCAATACTATATGCCCACATGATTATCCCTCACGATCATCACCAGGCTGATTCGTGTCTCTGTGAGGAAAACAAATATCCTGTTTCAAAGGACGGAAGGACTCATCATCCTTCGTTTCCTATTCATTGCCATGCATTTAATGACCTGACCTCAGAGAAGGCAATTGTATATAACTTAATAAAGTACGTTAAATACCCTGATTTTACACCGGGTTCCGTTTTAATTCCGGCAGTTGCAAATCTGCAAATTTCATGCGGAAGGATCTCTGAACTCTTTGTTCTTCCTGTTAATTCATGCATACTTGAATTATCTTCCCTAAGAGCACCCCCTTTTTTAAGCTGATATCTCTTAAAAACTCCCTCCTGAAGAGATTTCCTTAGTGATCCTTAGTGAATACCTTTGTGTCCCTTTGTGGTAAAAAAAATATTAAACACCAAGGCGCACAAAGTAAAAACACAAAGTAACACAAAGGAAAATGTCAAATTCACGCAGTATTTTCCAATTTTAAGCATTCTCAAAACAATGATTAACCGAATTATCTTTTTTTCAGTAAAGAACAAATTTATTATTGGCTTATTTATACTGGTTTTGATAGGGTGGGGAGCCTATTCTTTGTCAAGATTGCCTATTGATGCCATACCCGATATTACAAATAACCAGGTTCAGGTTATTTCTATCGCACCCTCATTAGCTGTGCAGGAGGTAGAAAGTTTCATAACGGCACCAATTGAGGTTGCCGTAGCCAATATACCTGATATAATTGAACTCCGCTCAATATCAAGATTGGGGTTATCTGTTATAACAGTTGTGTTTGAAGATGGTGTTGATATATACTGGGCAAGGCAACAATTAAGTGAGCGTTTAAAAGAAGCTGAAGAATCCATTCCGGCAGGACTTGCACAAATCTCACTTGCTCCGATATCTACAGGACTTGGCGAGATATATCAGTACCGTCTGTCTGTTGAAAAAGGTCATGAAAAAGAGTTTAATCCAATGGAACTCAGGACACTTCAGGATTGGGTTGTACGACGTGAGATGCTTGGCACAATAGGGGTAGCCGATATTAATAGTTATGGAGGTTTTGTCAAACAATACGAAATTGCTGTGAACCCTGAAAGATTAAGGGGCATGAACTTAACATTAACGGATATTTTTAATTCTCTGGAAAGAAACAATGAAAACACCGGTAGTGCCTATATTGATAAAAATCCGACTGCATACTTTATCAGAGGTATCGGATTAGTTAAGTCTCTTGCAGATATTGAAAAAATTGTTGTTAAGACTACCAATTCCGGAGTTCCGATACTTATAAGGGATATTGCATCCGTGCAGTATGGAAATGCAACAAGGTATGGTGCTTTTGTTGTTGATACCACAGAAGCTGTTGGAGGTGTAGTCATGATGCTTAAAGGAGCTAATGCGCATGAGGTTATTGAAAATGTTGAGACTCGCATCCAATCAATTCAAAAGTCATTACCAAAAGAAGTAAAAATTGAACCCTTTTTGAATCGCTCTGATCTCGTCGGCCGTGCAATAGGTACTGTTTCAAGAAACCTTATAGAAGGTGCATTAATTGTAATTTTTATTCTTGTCTTATTTCTTGGAAATATGCGGGCTGGTCTTATTGTGGCTTCAGTCATCCCCCTTTCAATGCTTTTTGCTGTTTCTATGATGAACCTTTTTGGAGTATCAGGTAATCTGATGAGCCTTGGTGCGATAGACTTTGGACTTATAGTTGATGGGGCAGTAATTATTGTGGAAAGTGTCGTTCATCGTATTTCCATGAGCAAACATCACCATCCTGGTGTAATAAGACTTAACCAGGAGCAGATGGATGAAAATGTAATTGATTCCGCAAAACGAATGATGAGCTCAGCAACTTTCGGACAGATAATAATATTGATAGTTTATCTGCCGATAATGGCTCTCGTAGGCATTGAAGGGAAAATGTTCCGTCCAATGGCACAGGTTGTTACATTCGCTCTCATAGGGGCCGCCATTCTATCATTGACTTATGTTCCTATGGCCTCTTCCTTATTCATGAGTAAGAGTACAGAACATAAGCCAAATTTATCTGACAGGTTAATGGATTTGGTTCGTAAAGCATTTAATCCTGCGATTGCATTTGCACTTAAAAGAAAACTTCTTGTTTCTGTTTCAGCTATTACTTTGTTTATTCTCAGTTTAATAATATTCAGCCGGTTGGGAGGTGAATTTATTCCTCAACTTGAAGAGGGCGACATTGCTTCAAGTGTAATAACTCTTCAGGGGGGATCATTGACAAACACTGTGAATGATGTTATTAAAGCAAATAGAATTTTACTGAGGAATTTTCCTGAAATAAAACATGCAGTATGTAAAATAGGATCCGGAGAGATTCCCACGGACCCTACACCTATGGAGACAGGTGATTATGTCATTACGCTTAAAGATAAAAGTGAATGGGTTTCGGCTACTACCCGTGAAGGGCTCGTAGCTAAAATGGAAGAAAGTCTGATTCCTCTCGCAGGTGTTAAATTTGAATTTCAGCAACCGATTCAAATGCGTTTTAACGAATTGATGACCGGTTCAAAACAAGATATTGCTATTAAAATATTTGGAGATGACTTAATTATTCTATCTGAAAAAGCTTCAGATGTCGAAAAAGTTATTCAAACAATTGCCGGAGTTCAGGATATTAATGTAGAGAAAGTGACAGGTCTTGCACAAATCCAGATTGAGTACAATCGTGATCGTTTGGCACAATATGGTCTATCTGTTGAAGATGTAAACCAGGTATTGCGTGCAGCTTTTGCCGGAAGTCAGGCAGGTGTTGTATTTGATGGAGAAAAACGTTTTGGATTGGTTGTTCGTCTGGACAATGACTACAGACAGAGCCTTGATGATGTAAAGAATCTCACTGTCGCACTTCCTGATGGACAACAAATACCATTTGACCAGGTGGCTGACATTTCAATAAAATCAGGTCCTGCCCAGGTTTCCAGGGAGAATACAAAACGAAGGATAACTATCGGATTTAATGTCCGTGACCGCGATACTAAAAGTGTAATAAATGATGTTACTGCACAGATAAATGAAAAAATCCAACTACCTACAGGATATTATATTTCATATGGAGGTCAGTTTAAGAATCTTGAGGCTGCACAGAAAAGACTTTCAATAGCGGTACCGGTGGCATTGCTCCTGATTTTTGTTTTGCTTTATTTCACGTTTCATTCCTTGAAACAATCCCTATTGATATTTACCGCAGTTCCGATGTCAGCTATTGGAGGAGTTTTTGCACTGTGGTTGCGAGGAATGAATTTCTCTATTTCAGCCGGAGTAGGTTTTATTGCACTGTTTGGAGTTGCAGTTCTCAATGGTATAGTCCTGATTGCCGAGTTTAACAGACTCGAAAAGGAAGGAATTACTGACATTACTGAGCGCGTACTTAAAGGCCTCCATACACGTTTACGTTCTATTATTTTGACGGGAGCTGCTCCGGCTTTGGGATTCTTACCAATGGTCATTTCAACATCGGCTGGAGCTGAAGTGCAAAAACCACTGGCAACTGTGGTGATTGGCGGATTAATCACAGCAACATTGCTAACACTTGTTATTCTTCCTGTTTTTTACATCTTTTTTTCTTCAACTAAATTCAGATTCAAAATTAATGGTGGATCATCTAAAAAACTTGCTGCTATTTTCCTTTTGTTTGGTGCTTCATCAATTTTCAATATCGTAAACGGACAGCAACAACGAGTCATTAATCTGCATGATGCAATCCAAATGGCTTTGGACAGTAACCTTTCAATCAAATCAGCAGCGTTTTCTGTGGATGCCAGAAGGGCACTGAAAGGAGCGGCGATTGACCTGCCTAAGACGGTCATTGACGGAGAATATGGTCAGTTCAATTCATATTCCAATGATAATAGTTTTACTGTTTCCCAGTCATTTGCATTTCCTTCTGTTTATATAAACCGGTTTAAGCTTGCAAATGCTAATATCAGGAGCAGCCAGTGGCAATACGAAGTTTCAAGGGTTGAAATAGCCACGCAGGTTAAACAGGTCTACTGGGGATACGTATACCTGACTGCAAAGCAAAAGTTACTCGCATACCAGGACAGTCTCTATTCAGGATTTATGAGAGCTGCTGAATTGCGGGCAAAATCGGGAGAAACCAACAGGCTTGAAATGATCACAGCCCGATCTCAGAGCCTTGAGATAAGAAATCAGCTTTTTCAGACCAATGCTGATATGGGTATTTACAGCAGAAAGCTTAAATTGCTGCTAAACATAGCCTCGCTGCCTGTTCCGGCTGAGAAAAATTTACACAGGATTGCTTATTCAGTCCTGAATGACAGCCTGCCGGTTTTACAAAATCCAAATTTAAACTATGTTCAGCAGCAGGTTGAAATCTCAAAATTCGAAAAGCAACTTGAACATAGCATGATGTTACCCGATATTAGTTTGGGATATTTTAGTCAGACGATAACCGGATCTCAGGATATAAACGGAGTGTCGCGCAATTTCGGACATGATTTCCGCTTTGCAGGATTTCAGGCAGGAATTTCAATACCTGTCTGGTTAGCTCCATTTAAAGCAAGAACAAAAAATGCGAAGATCAATGAAACTATAGCCATGACTGATGCGGAGTCATACTTAAAAACCGCAGCTGGAAATTATAGCTCACTTCTCGATGAATTTGCTAAATTTTCTTCCAGCGTAGAATACTATGAAAAACAGGCAGTCCCTGAAGCTGAGTTGATTATAGATCAGGCGACCCTGAGCTACAAAGCGGGTGCACTGGATTATCTCGATTACGTATTAACACTAAACAGGGCCCTAACAATAAAACAGAATTATCTGGATGCGCTCAATAATTGTAACCAGACCATCATATCAATCGAATATATAACAGGTAAAATATTTTAAACAATGAATAGCATGACTAAATTAATTCTTAGAGTATCCGTGGTTTCGTTTGGATTGTCTGTTCTTTTAATATCGTGCAACAAAGGAAACAAGCCTGTTGCTGACGCAAAAGCAACTGAAGTTCTCCCCGAAGATATCGTTGAGATGCGCGAAGACCAGGTCAGCCTGGCAAAGATTGAGCTTGGATCAGTGGAAATGAAATCATTAGGGAGCGTATTAAAGGTAAATGGTCTTATATCTGTTGCACCGCAAAACCGTGCTACAGTTTGCATGCCGATGGGAGGATTTATCAAGAATACAACACTTCTTCCGGGCAATGCCGTAACAAAGGGACAGGTACTCGCTGTGATTGATAACCAGGACTTTGTGGACGTTCAACAGTCTTATCTGGAAGCCAGGAACAGGTTAGTGTTTGCTGAGGCTGATTATAAACGCCATTCAGATCTATATAAGGATGATGTATATTCTGAACAAAACTTGCAGCAAGTGACAGTTGAATACAGGAACCTTAAAGCCCTAGTAAAATCCCTTGAACAAAAACTGTTACTAATCGGGATTGCCCCGGATCAACTGAGAGAAGATAACATTAGCAGCACAGTCAATCTCTTGTCTCCGATCAATGGATTTGTTAAGACGGTTAATATCAATATTGGAAAATACGTTAATCCGACAGAAGTACTCTTCGAGATTGTAAATAACGATAAGCTGTTTCTGGTTTTGACACTTTTTGAAAAGGATGCGGCTAATGTGGCAACCGGTCAGAAAGTTAAATTTTTTATCAATAATGAAAATGAAACACATGAAGCAGTTATCACACAAACTGGCAGATCGGTTGGTGACGATAGAACCTACATAGTTTATGCAACAGTATCAAGCACCTGCAAAAATCTTTTGCCCGGAATGTATGTAAATGCACTTATTTCAGAATCTGATCTTACTGTCACAGCTCTGCCTTCAGATGCATTAGTAACCTTTGATGACAAAGATTATATTTTTATTTATGAAAAAGATAAAGTGGAAGCCGGGAAAGCTCTCACAGAATACAAAATGATAGAAGTTAAAAAAGGTGTTTCAGATTCCGGATTTACAGAAGTCAAACTTCCTGACGGGTTTAATGCGGGTACAACCAAAATAGTCACAAAAGGTGCCTATACTCTTCTTTCAGCCAAAAAGAATGCAGGAGAGATGGCCTGCTAAAGTTTTACCAACTAGAATCATACCAGGGTCTCACATCAGTTGGGAGCATTCCTGCATTTTTAGCTGCTTCGATCCCAAGATCTCCATCTTCAAATACCTCGCAGAATTCCGGCTCAATGTTCATAAGGGCTGCACATTTGAGGAAAGTTTCGGGATGGGGCTTGAAATTATCTACATCGTTAGCAGTAATAATGATGTCAAAATATTTTCTAAGGTCAGTAACTTCGAGGGTTCGTTCAACAGCTTCCCGGTGACCACCTGTTCCAACGGCCATCGGAAGTTTTCCATAGTATTTTTTTACAATATCAACAACAGGGATGATAGGCTTAACACGATGTTGTTCCTTATAGAATTGAATAAGCTTCTCAGCCATTATCTGTTCTATTGTTACACTACCTTCAAGGTTACATTGCTTTATAATTTCATCAGCTATTACCCATCCTGGCGTACCCGTATGCTTTCTTAAAAAAGCTGTATCAATATCAGCCCCGAATTTCTGACAAGCTATCCTCCATCCTTTAAAGTGGTAAGGCATTGTATCGGCAAGAGTACCGTCGAGATCAAAGATCAGACCTTTTACACCGGGCTTTATATCGTATTGCATTTTCTTTTTTTAATGCCCAAAGGTAAAAATAAAAATGGATGAAAATTCATCAGGCGATTACATCTGATTATTGTAAGAAACTCAATATGATAGTTCTCAGCTCTCTTTCAGTTACACTTATAAAAAATTCTTATCTTGTAACCTCCAATAAAGCCGGCACAGTTTTTAAAAATTAACGATGAATTGGCTAAATTTGATTCATCTTCTTCCGGGAAGCTTACCTAAATGGATGTTTTTATGAATCTGACGGATAAAACAAGAGAAGAACTTATCAGAGAGTTGCAGGAAACGCAACAGTCATTGAAAGCATCAAATGATAAGTATAATAATGATATTTCCATTTTTAAATTTTCCAGACAGAATATCGGAAAAAATGAAGAAATGTTCCGGAAAGCTTATCTGACCAGCCGCGATTCGATAAATATAAACCGGCTTTCTGATGGGCTATATGTGTCTATTAATGAGGGTTTTACAAAGATTACAGGATATACAGAGGCGGATGTTATCGGAAAGACATCCCTTGAAATAAACATCTGGTATGACATCGAAGACCGGAAGTTAATGGTGAATGAACTAAAATCCAGCGGAGAAGTTAAAAACCAGGAAGCCAGGTTTCTTTCAAAGAGCGGAGCCATAATAATTGGTCTGATAACGGCATCATTACTTGATCTCGAAGGAGAACCACATGTACTAACTATCATCAGGGATATAACGATTCGGAAGCATGCTGAAGAGGCTCTTGCTAAAGAGCAATTCCTTATAAATGCCCTTATGAATAATCTTACAGATCACGTTTATTTCAAGAATCTGGAAAGTAAGTTTATCAGAAATAACAGAGCTCATGCTCTTTCTTTTGGAATGGATGATCCTGAACAGGTAGTTGGGAAATCAGATTTTGATTTTTTTGAAGAAAAAGCTGCCCGTCAGGCTTTTGAGGATGAACAGGAAATTATTAAAACCGGACAACCAATTCTGAAAGAAGAAAAACTTACAAGGAAGGATCGTTCCGATGCATGGTTTTCAGCTATAAAAATGCCTCTTCGGAATAATGAAGGAAAAATCATTGGCACATTCGGTATCTCCAGAGATATAATAGAGCGAAAAAGAATTGAGTTTGAAAGTCATGCCATTTTTGAAATTACAGAAGGCATTACCGTTACAGGTAATCTGGATGAACTACTAAAACTGATCCATTCCTCTCTGGCAAAAGTTGTTTATGCAGAGAATTTTTTTATAGCTCTTTATAACAGCATGACTGGACTTTTCACCTTCCCCTATTTTGTTGACAAAGTTGATACAACTCCGGAACCTACATCGATGGGCAAGAGTTGTTACGCTTATGTCTTCCGTGCCGTCAAATCACTCCTTTTGACTCAGCAGATTTTCGATGAGCTTGTTCAGAAGAATGAAGTGGAACTGGTAGGATCCAATTCACCTTCGTGGATTGGAATACCTTTGCAGACGCCTTCAAAGGTAATTGGTGTTATGGTACTCCAGCATTATGAAAAAGAGAATGTTTATTCCGAAAGAGATGTTAAATTTCTCACTTCAATCGCCAATCAGATTGCAATCTCGATAGATCGCAAGATGACAGAAGAAGAAATAAAAATTAAAAATGAATTACTCCAGGCCCTGAATGCAGAAAAAGATAAATTTTTTTCAATTATAGCACATGACCTTAGAGGACCCTTAAGTGCTTTTGTTGACGCCACCCAGATAATTACTGAAGAGATTCAGACTATGAGCATGGAAGAGATCAAGGATATAACTGGTAGTATGAAAACATCAGCAACGAATATTTACAGCCTTCTTGAAAACCTCCTTGAATGGTCGAGATTAAGGCGCGACGCAATGGATTTCGTTCCTGAAAAACTTAATCTTAAAATGAAGACCGGGGCATGTATTAATGTGTTGACCGAATCTGCCAGGAAGAAGGGGATTGAAGTAGATATTAAAATTCCGGATGAATTGGAAATTCTTGCCGACAGTCATATGTTTGAAACCATAATAAGAAACCTTGTCTCAAATGCAATTAAATTTTCCCCTTCCGGAGGAAAAGTGAAAGTGGCAGCTGGTATTAATGCAAATCACTTCATTGAGATAAAAATCAGTGATTCAGGAATTGGTATGACACCTGAACTAATGAACAAACTGTTTCTGATTAATGAAAAGACCAGTCGGCCAGGTACTGAAGGTGAGCCGAGCACAGGTCTTGGATTATTGCTGTGCAAAGAATTCATAGAAAAACATAATGGTAAAATATGGGTCGAAAGTGAGGTTGGAAAAGGAAGCACATTCTCTTTTATAATCGGCTAAGTTGAAGACTTGAAAATTCTTAGTAGAACTATTCTTTTATTTGAATAAGTGCACGGATCATTTATTAACAAGAAAAGTAATGCAAAAAAACAGTGTAATATCTAAAGATATTCAGTTTTCAGACATTTTCGATATAAATGAGATTCAGCATATCCAGGACCTTTTTTCAGATGCTACCGGTGTTGCTTCAATAATCACCCACCCTGATGGTACCCCAATAACCCGGCCAAGCAATTTCTGCAGATTATGCAATGAAATAATAAGAAAAACAGATATTGGACTTACAAATTGTTTCAAGTCCGATGCTGAAATAGGCAGATCCAATCCTGCGGGCCCAGTAATCCAACCTTGTCTGAGTGGTGGTTTGTGGGATGCCGGCGCTAGCATTATTGTCGGAGGCAAACATATAGCCAACTGGTTGATTGGCCAGGTTAAAAATCAAGAACTTGACCTTGACCAGATGGTTCAGTATGCTTTAGAGATTGGAGCTGATAAGGAATCCTTCCTTACTGCTCTGAACGAGGTGCCGGTAATGTCAAAGGAGAAGTTTGAGAAGATTTCCCAGATGTTATTTTCCTTTGCCAGCGAAATTTCATTTAAGGCGTATCAGAATAGTCAGCTTAAACAATCAATAGAGGAACGGAGCAGGGCTGAAAAGGAATTGATTCAGGAACAATACCTGATGAGCAATCTGATGAATAGTATTTCTGATCACATCTATTTTAAAGACCTTGAAAGCCGTTTTATCAGGGTCAATTTAACTCAAGCTAACATGTTTGGAATGACTGATCCTGCACTCTTAACAGGTAAGACGGACTTTGACTTTTTTTCAGAGGAACATGCAAAACAGGCATATGACGATGAACAGAAAATAGTAAATACGGGACAACCTGTGGATATGGAAGAACGGGAGACATGGCCTGATCGTCCTGATACATGGGTTTCAACTACAAAAGTTCCTCTCCGTGATGGGGAAGGTAGAATTGTAGGTACTTTTGGAATATCAAGGGATATAACAAAACGAAAGAAAATTGAGGAAGAACTCGCTGCAGAGCGGAATCTTCTAAGAAACCTGATTGATAATATGCCCGACCGTATATATGCCAAGGATCTGAAAGGCAGATTCATTGTCTGTAACGAAGCATTGGTTGAAAGGATGGGCAAAACCAGTGTTGAAGAAATAATAGGCAAATCAGACTTTGATTTAATTTCACATGATCTTGCAGCACAGTATTTCGAAAATGAGCAGGAAATAATCAAGACTGGAAAACCTCTCATTAACCATGAGGAATCAATGGGTATTGTGGACGGAATTTCGAGATGGAATTTAACAACAAAAGCTCCTTTACGCGATACAACAGGTAATATTATAGGTGTTGTGGGTATGGGAAGGGATATAACCGATCGTAAGCTGGCTGAAGAAGAAATTCAGCTCAAAAACGAACTGCTTCAGACAATCAATGCGGAGAAGGACAAGTTTTTCTCAATTCTGGCTCATGACCTGAAAGGTCCTCTTAGTGCCTTTTTGGATGCTACTCAGATATTGACAGAAGAAATTCATAAAATGCCTATTGAAGATATTAAGGAGATAACCATTAGTATGAAAGAGTCTGCCTCATCTATTTATGGACTTCTTGAAAACCTTCTTGAATGGTCAAGATTGAAACGGGGAAGAATGGAATTTAGTCCGGAAAAGCTCTTTGTAAAACAAAAAATTACTTATTGCACCGAAATATTAAAAGAATCTGCTCGAAAAAAGAATATCACTTTAAATTATTCTCTTGCTAAAGAGTTAGAGGTTACAGCCGATTCACATATGTTTGAGACAATTATCAGGAATTTGGTTTCCAACGCAATAAAATTTACTCCAAAGTCGGGTGAGATTTTTATCTCGGCGACAAAAAAACCTGACAATTCTACCGAGATTGCTGTTCGCGACACTGGTATCGGGATGAATAAAGAGATGATCAGCAGATTGTTTCTGTTAAATGAAAAGACCAATCGTAACGGAACAGATGGTGAGCCTAGTACCGGGCTTGGATTATTGCTATGCAAAGAATTTATTGATAAGCAAAATGGTAAAATAAGGGTTGAGAGTGAGGTTGGAAAAGGAAGCACCTTCTCATTTTCATTAATGTAATTTATAGATTTGGGGTAAGATAATTTTAAATCTAATAAAGACCTGATTGTCAGGTAGAAATAAATGATCCAAAAGAATCTGCTTAGAATACTTTTTGTAGAAGATGTACCCTCAGATGTCGAGCTGGCCATTCTGGTGTTGCGTAAAGAGAAAATAGTATTTGAACATACCGTTGTTTGTACCAGGGTTGATCTTTTAAATGCTCTTAAAGATTATAATCTCGATCTGATAATTTCTGATTATATGATGCCTGCATTTAACGGACTGCAGGCCCTGATGGAAGTAATAAAGTTTAATCCGGAACTTCCTTTTATACTTTTAACCGGCTCTGTAAATGAAGAGACTGCGGTTGAATGTATCAAATCAGGAGCCCAGGATTACGTTATCAAAGAGCATATGACCAGGTTGCCTTTTGCAGTAAAAGAGGCTCTCGAACAGGTAAGGATAAATACAGAGAAAAAAGCTTCGGAACTGCTTTTAAAAGATAACGAGGAAAAACTTCAAAGCATTTTCAGCGCAGCTTGTCTTCGATGCAAAAGGGCATCCGGAAAAAATCATAGGGAGCATGCACGACATCACGGATCGAAATAATGTAACTGAAGCTCTTAAGCTGGCAAAAGAGAAAGCAGAGGCCAGCGACAGGTTAAAAACAGAATTCCTGAATAATATCTCACATGAAGTGCGTACTCCTCTGAACGGTATTCTGGGTTTTGCAGAGATAATTTCAATGCCGGATCTTTCAGAAGAAGAAAAAAAAGATTCAGTTGC
>Ga0208079_1001428_pt1 | contig 12480 bp, 11 predicted proteins | sample NGESurdeep092012_5_FD_184474 | JGI IMG/M metagenome (GOLD analysis project Ga0208079, IMG submission 184474) | Arctic peat soil microbial communities from Barrow, Alaska - NGEE Surface sample 210-2 deep-092012 (SPAdes) | ecosystem: Environmental > Terrestrial > Soil > Wetlands > Peat ... | reverse complement strand
CCTCCGCCATCGGGTCCCGATCCCGCTCGCGGAGATGTTGCGATGTTCGGTTGAATCTGCCCGTGGTTTGGCTGCATTTCCACGCTCGGAGTGGGCCCTGGCGATCGGCTGGCACGATATTCAGTGCGGGACGGGCGGCCCGCGTGCGGGACGGGCGGCCCGCGGGCCGGATCGTGCGCCGGGCGTCCCGCGGTCCCTCTCAGCCAAGCAGGATCCGGCGGAGGGCGGGGATCGGCGGCGTCCCGTGGGCCAGGACCGCCTGGAGATGCTCTGGGTACGTGAAGCCGGGCGTGGGCCCGTAGCCGCCGACGACGCGTGGCGTGGGCACGGCAGCGGCGCCGCGTGGGTCACCCGACGCCACGGCGAACCGGCGGCGCCGCTCGTCCTCGAGGTCCCACATCGCCACCGACCCGACGAAGTACTCGGCGAGCTGCGCGGAGGAGAGTCGGGCGCGTTCGTACTTCGCAACGGCCTCGGAGCGCTCCTGGAAGCCGCCTTCGACCATCAGCCCCACGGCCTCCGCCTCGGTCATCCCGCGGGCGTGGATCCCGACATCGATGAGCGCGTTCGTCGCTGAGCGGAGGTAGAACTTCCAGTGGGTCAGCAGGAGGCCCGGATCGTCCGCGCCGTACCCCAGGTCCATCATCACCTGCGTGACGTAGACGGCCCAGCCCTCGGCGAAGACGCCCGAGCCGAAGGCGGCCCGCACGAGTGACGGCGACCGGTTGGAATGGGCCAGCTGGAGGTAGTGGCCCGGCACGGCCTCGTGGATCGTGAGGAGGCGAAGCATCCGGTCGTTGTCCTCGCGCAGGTATGACTCCACCTGCTCGGGCGTCCAGTTAGCGGGCGTCGGTGTCACGTAGAAGAAGCTGGCCAGGCCACGATCCAGTGGACCGGGAGAGAGCAGCATCGCCCCGGCGAACGAGCGCAGGAACGGCGGCGTCCACTCGATCGCCAGCGGCTCCCCGGGCAGGGCTACCACGGCGTGGTCGCGGCAGAAGGCCTCGATCCGGGCCAGCTCCTCGCGGCAGAAGTCCAGCAGGCGCTCGGGCGGCTGGTGCTGGGCCGCGACGTGGTTCAGCATCGCCCGGACGGCGGCTGCGTCATCGTCCGGGGCAGCCTCGGCACCGCGGACTGCCGGCCACATGGACCGGGCGATCCGGACCATCTCGGCGCGGACGACGTCGAACTCGCGCCGGGCACGTGCCTCCAGCTCGTCCGGCGTCATCTCGATCCGAAGCGTGTGGCGGAGCTTCGCCGCGTAGAGCGCGGGGCCCAGCCGGCCCTCGCCCTCGGCTGCCGGCTTCACGACGTCCGAGAGGTGACGCGCGAACCGGTCCAGCGCGTCGCGAGCAGGCGAGATGCCCGCCTCCAGGCGTGCCCGCACGCCGCACAGCTCGCCATCCTCGTCGGCGGCGGCCGCGGCGGCGAGCGCGTCGTCGAACAGCTCGGCGGTTCCCGGGAGGTACCGCAGCGCCGTCTCCAGGTGGAGCCGCGAGACCGGCCGGCCGGGAAGGCCGGTGAGTCGCGCGGACGCTGCGTCGAGGAGGCCAGGAATCCCCTCGATCCGCCCGGCGACGGAGGCGAGGCGCACGCCCAGCGGGGCGAATTCGCGGGCCAGGAGCGCGTGGAGCCCGGATCCAAGCAGGTAGACCGTGGACAGGGGGTCCCAGGCCTCCTCGCAGAGGACCGTCTCGGAGAATTGGAAGGCGGCCAGCTCGCCGATGATGATCTCGCGGTCCACCGACTCGTCGGGGCCCAGCTCGGCCTCGGGCAGGGCCGCGAACGCCTGCGTCCAGCGGTCCAGGAGCGCGATGCGGGCTGCCGTGCCGGCCGGAGAGAGGTCCGGCCATTCATCATCGTGCTCGTGGTTCCCGAGCGCGGTGGCGAGCACCGGGTTCGCCCGGAACAGGTCGGCGAAGAACGTAGGGACGAGGTCGCTGAACGTGGTCACGGCTGGCTCCGCTCGTGTGGACCGCGGCTGCGGCAGGTGAGTCTAGAACCGCGCCGGCCGGCCTGCCGAGTCCGGGCGCGCTCAATGCGTCGGGTCGCGCTCCATGATCGGGGCCGGCTCCGCTCGTTCCGGGCCGCTGTCAGCCTGTGATCTCGGCGCGCTCGCCGAACCCGGCGGCTACGACGAGCGAGGCGAGCAGCCACGTGGCAACCAGGACGAGGGCCGTGTCGGTGGACATGACCGGGCCGGTGACCGAAGGCACCGGCGCGAAGCCGGTGCTGCCTCCGACGGCCGCGGTGGCCAGGTGGAAGGGCAGGTATTTCACGACGTCCGGAAGGAACAGGCCGGCGAACGTCTCACCGAAGTAGAGGGCGATGCCCACGCCGATTCCGGCCAGCTGACTGCGGGCGAGCGTGGCGACGGCAAATCCGAGGGCGGCGGTTTCCGTGATCGCCACCCAACCCCGGACGAAGTGCTCCGGCAAGGCTTCGAGCGCGGCCCGGTCGCCGATCCCGGCGAGGCCAACGCCCGCGATCGTCGCCCCGATGGCAGCCGCGACCACGCCCACGACAAGAGCGAAGAGCACGCCGATGGCCAACACCACCGCGATGGCGGCGAACGTTGTGAGCAGATACCGGCTCCGGCTCTCTCCGCGAGCCACGGACGTCTTGAGCGTCCCCCACGTCCACTCCGACCCCGCGATTGCGGCGCCATAGATGACGGCGAACAGGCCCCCCAGCCCAAGGATGAAGCTCAGGATCTGGTTGTACGCCCCCGGAAACGTGATCAGGGCCAGGACATTGCCCGGACGACCCGGGCCCGCGTTGCTCACCCCTCGCGTCGCCACGACCGCGACGTCGATCAGCACCAGCATGCCCGCCAGGAGGCCAAAGGTCAGCAACGTGGCCATCCGCGGGGCCAGCTTCCGGAGAGCCGACACGAAGAGTCTCATGAGAGCACCTCGCTCGACGGCAACCGACCCAATGAAGGATCAATCCCGGCGAATGTCCCGTCCGGGTCCGTGGACGCCGCGTCTCCCGTGAGCGTCAGGAACAGCTCCTCGAGGTCGTTGCCGGAGCTCAGGCCGGATGCATAGATGCCTGCCTCGGCCAACGAGCGGTTCACCTCGGCCGTCCGGTCGGGTGCGATCTGGACGGAGATCCAGCCGGGCTCCATGACCGAGGGTGTCACCCGGTCGGGCGCGGTCAGCCGAGCCAGCGTGGCTGCCGCTGCCGTCACCTCGTCGGGCTCGACCCGCACGCGGACGATCCCCTCGGACACCAGCAGCTCCTGCATCGAGCCCTCTCTCACCATCCGTCCCGCGGCGATGATCCCGACGACGTCGGCCATCTGCTGGACCTCGGCCAGCAAATGGCTCGAGACGAACACGGTCTTGCCGAGCGAGGCGAGGTGCCGGAATGTCTCCCGTATCGCGACGATGCCCGCGGGATCAAGGCCGTTGGACGGCTCATCGAGAAGAAGGAGCGTTGGGTCGTCCAGCAGCGCCCCGGCGATTCCGAGGCGTTGCTTCATCCCGAGCGAATACCGAGACACCGCGTCGCCCGCACGCTCGCGGAGGCCGACCACTTCGAGGACCTCGTCGACCCGGCGAGCCGGCGTCGGGGCGCCGCTGGCCGCGAGAGCCCGAAGGTTGTCCCGACCTGAGAGGTATGGATAGAAAGCGGGAGACTCAACGAGCGCTCCGACGTCGAACAACCGGTGGCGGTCGCGCCGGGTGAACGGCCGACCGAGCAGCTCGATCGCACCGCCATCGGGATGGATGAGTCCGGTCAGGACTCGCATTGTCGTGGTCTTGCCGGCGCCATTCGGGCCAAGGAAGCCGTACACGACGCCGGTTGGGACGCTCAGGTCCAGACCGTCGAGCGCGAGCCGCGAGCCGTAGCTCTTCCGGAGGCCACGGGTCGCGAGGGCGAGCCCGGGGTCGATCGTGGGGTTCGCCTCCCGCGAAGGCTGGGTCGCCACGGGATCTGCCTAGACATCTCTGTCGACCTCTTCCTGCGCGACGCCGGCACCGGAGCAGGATGTGCCTGAGAGGCGCTGGCTTATGACCCCGAACAGGCGCCCCATGTCGCGGAGCTCGTCCGGTTCGAGCAGACTCAGAAGCCGGGCGAGGCCGTCGCGTTGCATTCCCCGCATCGCGGCGATGAGCTCCAGGCCGCGGCTCGTCAACCGACATTCCACCACCCGCCGGTCGTCGCTCCGATGGACCCGCTCGACGTAGCCCGGCCTCTCCAGCCGATCGACGAACTGCGACGCGGTGGTGAGCGTCACCCCGAGGTGGCTGGCAACATGACCAATCGAGAGGGAGCGCTCTTGAGCGAGCACATGAATGAAGCGAAGCTGACCGAGGGTGAGCTCGCTGTCCATCCAGCCGGCGTTCGCGCCGCCCGCAAGCATCACGCGGCTCGATTCCTCGATCAGGTCGAGCACCGCCTGCACGTCTTGACGAATCGGCGTTGCTTCGCTCATAGGCACATAGTATGTATACAAGCAAACTATGTGTCAAGGACCAGCGTCGGCGGTCGCGCTCGATCCCGATAAGGGCACCGTGCTCCCCTGCCCTGCCCTGCCCTGCCCTGCCCGCCGGTAGACTGGGCGAAGATGGTCGACGACACCGCCTGGACCCGCAGCCCCGTGCTGCAGGGCGAGCGCGTCCGCCTGGAGCCGCTCGATGAACGCCACGTCCCGGGACTCCTCGCCGCCGCCGCGGACCCCGCCACGTGGACGTGGCTCTTCGAGCCACTCGACCACGAGACCACGCTCCGGGCGTGGCTGGCCGACGCGCTCCGGGCCCGCGACGCCGGCACGGAGCTCCCGTTCGCGACCCTCGACGCCACGACCGGCCGGGTGGTGGGGAGCACGCGCTACATGGCGATCGTGCCGGCCCACCGGCGCCTGGAGATCGGCTGGACGTGGCTCGCGCCGGCCAGCTGGGGAACCGGCATCAACGTGGAGGCGAAGCTGCTCCTGCTGACCCGTGCGTTCGACACGCTCGGCGCGATGCGGGTGGAGCTCAAGACCGACGCTCGGAACGAGCGGTCCCGGGCGGCCATCCTCGCGCTCGGCGCGCAGTTCGAGGGCGTCTTCCGCAAGCACATGCGGATGGCTGACGGCCGGATCCGCGACTCCGCCTGGTATGCGATCACCGACGAGGACTGGCCCGCGGTTCGGACGCGGCTCGTGGCCCACCTCGCGGCGCATTCCCGGTCGGAGGCCGGCGCCGACGCGCCGCTGGGGGCTGACGAGTCGCCTGGCGCCGACGCGCCGACGGGGGCTGACGAGTCGCCTGGCGCCGACGCGCCGACGCACGGCCGATGAGCGACCACCCGATCCCCGATCCCCTGCGGTCGGGCCGCCTGGACGTCACGACCGTCGACTACCACGCGGGGGGCGAGCCATTCCGGATCGTGACCGGCGGCGTGCCCGAGATCCCGGGCGCGACGATCCTGGAGAAGCGGCGCTGGGCCGCGGGACACCTGGACCACGTGCGCAGGCTCCTCGTGAACGAGCCGCGCGGTCATGCGGACATGTACGGCTGCTTCGTGGTCGAGCCGGAGGACGGCGGTGCCGATCTCGGCGTGCTCTTCTTCCACAACGAGGGCTACTCCACCGCCTGCGGCCACGGGACGATCGCGCTGGTGACCTGGGCGCTGGAAAGCGGCCGGCTGCCCATGACCGGCCCCCAGACGACGGTCACCGTGGACGTCCCGTCCGGCCGCCTGGCCTGCGTCGCGCGCTGCAACGCGGAGGCCGGCCGCGTGCTGAGCGTCCGGTTCCGGAACGTGCCGTCCTTCGTGCTGGCGGAGGGGATCGCGGTCGCGACCTCCGCCGGACCCGTCCGGGTGGACGTCGCGTACGGCGGGGCGTTCTACGGGAGCGTGGACGTTCGATCCATCGGCCTGTGGGTGGACCGGGCCAGCCTGCCGCGGCTCATCGCGCTCCAGCGCGAGCTGCGACCCGCGCTCGATGCGGCGCTCGACATCGTGCACCCCGACGAGCCCGAGCTGCGCGGCATCTACGGGATCATCTGGTGGCAGGACGAGCCGACTGTGGCCGGCGACCGCGCGGCGCTGACCCAGCGCAACGTGACGGTCTTCGCGGATGGCGAGGTGGACCGCTCGCCGTGCGGGAGCGGGACCTCCGCGCGCCTCGCGATCCTCCATGCCCAGGGCCGGCTCCGTGCGGGCGAGGAGCTCCGCCATCGGAGCATCGTCGATTCGGTGTTCGCGGGTCGCATCGTCGGCACGGCCGCGGTGGCCGGGCGGGCGGCGGTCGTCACCGAGGTGGAGGGGCGCGCCCACCTGACCGGGCGCCACGAGTTCACCCTGGACCCGGCCGACCCCATCGGGACCGGCTTCCTCCTGCGCTGAGCCGCGCCGCGCTGTCGGCCCCGGCCGCGCCGGTGGTGGACCCGGCCGCCCAGATGGTGGACGCGGCAGCCCGGGTAGTGGACGCGACGTGGGATGATCGCGGGACGACCGCCGGGGGCGACGCCCGCGGGGACGCGAACCACCAGGAGGGAGCAGCGTGAAGGGGTTCATCGGTAGCCTTATCGCCGCGGGCATCGCCCTCTGGTTCGCCGCGCGGTTCATCCCGGGGATCACGATCCCGTCGTCGGAATTCGCGAAGCTCCCGGCCGACCTCGTCACCTTCGGGATCGTGGCGCTCGTCTTCGGCGTCGCGAACGCCCTGGTCAAGCCGACGGTGAAGATCATCTCGATGCCGATCTCGATGCTGACGCTGGGGCTGGCCGGGATCGTGCTGAACGCGGCGCTCTTCCTGGTCACAGCGTGGATCTCGAACCAGATGGGCGGCAACATCCGGGTGGGCGACTTCCCTCCACACCTGCTGACCCAGGCGACGCTCGTGGCCGCGTTGATCGGATCGATCGTCGTCGGCATCGTCTCGGCCATCGCGCGAATGGTCATCCCGGACTGACGGCGTGGACCCGGCGGCGCCCGGCGAGGCTCGCGACCGGCTGGGGGTCCTCGCGCCCGCCCTGCGGGAGATCGCGCGACGGTACGGCACGCCGGCCTACGTCACGGACATCGCGTCCGTGGAAGCGGCCGCGGCGGCCGTTGGCTCGGCCTTCCCGGCGCCCTGGGAGCGACGCTACTCGCTGAAGGCAAACGACCTCCCGGCCCTCGTGGCACGCCTCGCCGGGCTGGGGTTTGGCGCGAACGTCGTCTCGCGCGGGGAGTGGGCGCTCGCGACGCGGGCCGGCGTCCCGAACGCCGACATCACGCTGGAGGGGATCGGCAAGACTGACGAGGACCTGCGGGCGGCCGCCCGGGCCGCCGCCGCCGGCGTGCCGCTCCGGTGGGTCGCGCTGGAGTCGGCGGACGAGGCCGCCGCCCTGGCACGCGCCGTCCGCGCGATCAACGACCGGATGACGGCCACCGCGCGCGCGGCCGCGGCCGGGCAGGTGGCCGCCGAGCGGGGCCCCGGAGTCGGCGACGCTCGACTCCGCGTCGACGTGCTCCTCCGGCTCAATCCCGAGGTCGACCCCGAGACGCACCGAGGCCTGGCGACCGGCGCGGCCGTTTCGAAGTTCGGGCTCACCGCGGACGAGATGGCGGCCGCGCTCGATGCGGGCGGCGGGCCGGACGGACCGCTCCGGTTTCGCGGCCTTCACCTCCACGTGGGATCGCAGCTGGGCGCCGCCGATGCGTGGCGGGACGCGGTCCGACGGGGGCTCGCGCTGCTTGCGCTCCTGCGCGGCGGTCTGCCGACATTCGACACGCTCGACGTCGGCGGCGGCTTCCCCGTCGCGCCGCTTGGTGTGCCGGTTCCGGACCCGGGCCGCTTTGCCCGGGAGCTCCCCGCGCTCCTGGCAGCCATTCCGGCGGACCGGCGCCCGGACCGCCTCGCGGTCGAGCCCGGCCGCGTGCTGGTGGCGCGCGCGGGTTGGATCGTGGCGCGCGTCCTCCACGTCCGAGAGCGGATCGGGCCGCCCGGCGAGCCCGCCCGGATGGACCGGTCCGGACCGCTCAGCCTTGCCGTGGTGCCGCGCGAGGCGCGCACGGACGATCGCGCGGAGCGGCTGGTCGTGATCGACGCGGGGATGACGGAGCTGGTGCGGCCCGCGCTCTACGGCGCCGAGCACGCGGTCGTCGCGCTCACGTCGCGGGGACGCGCCGTGGCCTCCGCGCTGGAGGCCGTCCACACCGGCAGGTCCGCGGCCTGGGGCGCTGCGGCCGCCGATCGAGACGCGATCCGCGCCGCCCGCCAGGCGGCAACCGGGCACTCGCAGCGGCTCGACGAGGCGAGGGCGGCCACCGGCTGGCCGCTCGTGCGCGTTGACGGCCCGATCTGCGAGTCCACCGACACGTTCGGCGAGCACCGGCTGCCGCCGCTCCGGCGCGGCGACCTGGTCGCGATCCGCGACACGGGGGCGTACGGGGCGGCGATGCGCTCCGCGTACAACGGCCGGCCGCGGCCGCCGGAGGTGTTCGTGGAGGTCGACGGCTCGCTGACACTCGCCCGTCGGCGCGGCGGACTCGCCTCGCTCGCCTGACGGCCGTCGGAAGCGGGCCCCGGCGGGTCGGCTGCGCCGCGCACGGTACGATGGCCAGATGAGCGAGGGAGGCGATCCGGGGCAGGTCCGCACGTCGGAGCGCGACCGATTCCGGGCGCGGCTGGCCGGACGCCCGCTCGTCGCCGACGGCGCCACCGGCACGCTCCTCTTCTCGCGCGGAATCCCGCAGCGGGCCTGCCTCGACGAGCTGGTCCTCTCGCGGCCGGACCTCGTGGGCACGATCCACCGTGAATACCTCGACGCGGGCGCGGACATCGTGGAGACGGCGACCTTCGGCGCAAACCGCATTCGGCTCGCGGGCTGGGGCCTGGGCGATCTCACCGCGCGGCTGAACCGGCGGGCGGCCCAGCTCGCGCGCGAGGCCCGTGACGTTGCCGGGCGCGATGCCCTGGTCGCGGGGTCGATGGGACCCCTTGGCCGTCCCGCGCACGGCGACCTGGGTGTCGGCGACGCGGCCGCCCGGGCCGCGTTCCGCGAGCAGCTCGACGGGCTCCTGGAAGGCGGGGTGGACCTGCTGATCCTCGAGACATTCCACGACTTCGACCAGCTCCTCCTCGCGATCGGCGAGGTCCGGGCCGCGACCGGCCTCCCGGTCGTCGCGTCGATGACGTTCGGCGAGGAGCTGGGCCTCGCCGACGGCCGGACGCCGGAAGCGGCAGCAGCGCTGCTTGCCGGTGCCGGCGTCGATGCGCTGGGGGTCAACTGCGGCGTGGGCCCCAGCGCCTCGCTCGACGCGCTGGGCCGGATGGACCCGGGACGCCACGGGCTGCCGGGCTCGTTCATGCCGAACGCGGGGCTGCCGCAGCGGATCGAGGGCCAGTTCGTCTATGCCGCGGACCCGGCGTGGTTCGGCGAGGTCGTGCCCCTCGCGCTGGCGGCCGGTGCGCGGATCGTTGGCGGTTGCTGCGGGACCACGCCGGCGCACGTCGCCGCGATGCGAGCGGCGGTGGACCGGTCGATCTCTGCAGAAGGCGCATCCGGCGAGCCAACCGAGCGCACGACGCGGCGGCCCGCGCTCGTGGAGACGCCGCGTGCCACGCCTCCGACCGGGATCGAGCCCGCTGCGGTCGACGTCCCCGCCCCGACCGCGCTGCTCGGGAAGCTCCGGGCCGGGGCCTACGTCATCTCCGTGGAGATCGATCCGCCCCGCTCGATCCGGATCGAGCGGACCGTGGACGCGGCGCGCCTCCTCGCCGCGGCCGGGACCGACTGCGTCAACATCAGCGACTCGGCGATGGCGCGCGTGCGCATGGGGGCCCTGGCGGTGGCGTTCGGGATCCAGCACGACCTGGACCTCGAGTGCGTCGTCCACCTCACGACCCGCGACCGGAACCTGATGGCCCTCGAATCGGAGCTGCTCGGGGCGCACGCGCTGGGCGTCCGGAACATCCTGGCCCTGACCGGCGATCCGCCGCGCGTGGGCGACTACCCCACCGGGACCGGCGTCTGGGACGTCGACTCCATCGGCCTGGTGCGGATCCTCGCCCGGCTCAATCGCGGCGAGGACGAGGCCGGCGCCCCGATCGGCGCCCGGGCCGGCTTCACCATCGCCTGCGCGCTCGACCCGACGGCCGAGAATCCCGCTCGCGAATGGGACCGGCTGGCGCAGAAGCTCGAGGCAGGCGCGCAGCTCGTCATGACGCAGCCGCTCTTCGACGCGGCGCAGGTGGAGGCCATGCTCGCCGAGGCACGGCGCCGCTTCGGGCCGGGCGGCTTCCCGGTCCCGCTGCTCCTGGGCGTCCTGCCGCTCCAGTCGAGCCGGCACGCCGAGTTCCTCCACCACGAGGTCCCCGGGATCACGATCCCCGAGATGACGCGCGCGGCCATGCGGGCGGCCGGCGAGGCGGCCGCGGAGGTGGGCCTGGAGACGGCGCTGGCCCTGCTCCGCGACGTGGGGAGCGCGGTGGCCGGCACCTACGTGATGCCGTCGTTCGGGCGCTACGAGCAGGCCGCGGAGCTGGTGCGTCGCCTGCGCGCCGAGATGCGGCCGGCCGCGGCCACCCCCGGCCTTCGGGCCGAGCACCCGGCATAGCGCCCGGCCGCGCCTCCTGCCGCGCTCGGCTAGACTCAAACCCATGGGAGCCACCGACACGATGGAGCTGTTCTTCGAGCAGCTGAACGGGGGATCGCGCGAGGGCGCGGTCGCGCTGATGGACGAGCGGATCGAGATGCGGATCCACGTCGGCGAGAACGCTCGGACGCTTCGCGGCCTGGACCAGGTCAGCGGCTGGTTCCTCCGCGCCGACGCCGGCCTGAAGATGATCCCGGGTGCCGTCCAAGACATGGGGAACACGTACCAGGCGGACCTGCTCGTCGTGAGGCCCGGCGCCGAGTCCCAGCACCTCGATGCCTCGTTCCGCGTCGAGGCCGGCAAGATCACCTCGATCAACCTGACGCCGCGTCGCTGACGCCGCGCGGCCGCGCGGCTCAGGCCCGGAAACCCCGGCGCCCCTGGCAGCCCCCACGCGATGGCTACGGGGCCGGCGTGATGGCCCCGTTGGTGATCGCCGGCCCGACCGCCGCCGGGATCACGAGCTGAGCGCCGAGCGCGAGCTTGTCCGGGTTCGTGATCTGCGGGTTGGCCTTCACGATCTGGTCGACCGTGACCCCGAACGTCTTGGCGATCCGCGAGAGCGTGTCACCCGCCGCGACCGTGTAGACGGTCAGGCCGGGTGACGCCGCGGGCGTGGCCGAGGACGCCGCGGACGCGCCCGGCGAGGCGCTCGCGAGCGGCGTCGGGCTCGCCGTTGCGCCGCCATCGCCGCCGGTGAGGCCGCGGAGCAGGAACGGCGTCGCGAAGAGCGCGATGCCGACGATGAGGACGATCAGCCCGTAGAGGACCGGGCGCGGTAGCGCCGCAATCCCACCGCCGCTCGACTTGAGCGACGGGTAGCCCTCAAAGCGCCGCGGTCGCTCCCACGACGGCGCCGCGGGATCCAAGACGGCCCGGTCCGGGGCACGCTCGACGGCTCGGCCCGGGGCGCGCTCGATCGCACGGTCCCCGTCGCGGTCGCGGTCGCGCCCCGGCACCCGCCGCGAGGGATCGCCCGGCGTGTAGCCCACAGCCTCCCCACGCGACGGCTCGGCGCGCGGAGTGCCGCGCGACGCGTCCAGGTCGGCGGGCAGGAATGGGGCCTCGTCCACCTGGTTGCGTCGTGACGCGCGACCGGCAAGGAACGCCGGCGCGGCCGCCTCCGGCAGGACGAACTCCGGTTCGCGATCCACGTCAGCGGGTGGCGCGACCGGCCGGGCCGGCTCATCGTCGGCCGGGCCCGCGGAAGCTGCGAGGCCGCCGAGCGCCGAGCCCGACCAGGCGCCGAGGCCGGGGCTTGCCTCTGCGTCCTCGTCGGTGGACCTTCCGGGGCCGGCTCCGGGTCCGGCGGCAGTGCCCGCGTTGGGCGCCCACGGCGGCGGCGCCGTCCAGTCGGCCCGTCGCGGGCGCGGCGGCATCGCCGGCGCGGCCTGGGGCGCGATCGGTCGGCCCGCTGCGTCGCCGGACCGCTCGGCCTGTCGTGGCGCCGTTGGCGTCTCGCGAAGCGTGCGGATCGGCTCGTCCTTCGCCGGTGCGGCCTCGCGCCGCGCCCAGTCGATGAAGGTCGGGCAGCCGGGGAAGGAGGACGAAAGGCAGTAGGCGGCCTGGTGGGCGAGCGCGCGGGACGCGGCCGGGCTTTCCGCGAAGCAACGATGCTGATGATCTGGCGCGTCGGACCGGTGGTCCCGGTCGTCGTCGAATGCAACGAACGGACAGACGACCTGTCGCTCGGTGCCGGTGGCGCTGCGCTCCGTCATGGCGCCGATCATACCGGGGATGTCATCGCTCGGACTGGCTCGGCGCGACCAAGTGCATCGCCGAGGCGAGCCTCATGACGGACCGTCATGACGTGGGGGTGTCGAAACAACAGACTGGCACATGCCTCCGGAACGACTCAGGCGCGTTCGCCATGCCGGCGAGCTGCGGGCAACCTGC
>Ga0208079_1001425_pt1 | contig 12501 bp, 10 predicted proteins | sample NGESurdeep092012_5_FD_184474 | JGI IMG/M metagenome (GOLD analysis project Ga0208079, IMG submission 184474) | Arctic peat soil microbial communities from Barrow, Alaska - NGEE Surface sample 210-2 deep-092012 (SPAdes) | ecosystem: Environmental > Terrestrial > Soil > Wetlands > Peat ... | reverse complement strand
CCAGGTGCCGCTGCCCGGCAAGGCCGCCGAGGCGCTGGAGCGTTACCTGGCCGAACGTCCCATCGTCCGCGAGGAGCGCGCCGTCTTCCTCAACCACCACAACTCGCGCCTCAGCACGCGCGGCATCGGCGGCATCGTCAAGCTCTACGCCACGTACCTCGCCGGCGACCCCTCGGTGCACCCCCACAGCTTCCGCCACGCCTTCGCCACGCACCTGCTCGCCGATGGCGCCGACCTGCGCTCCATCCAGGAACTCCTCGGCCACGCCCGCCTCTCCACCACCCAGAAATACACCCAGGTCTCGCTCACCGATCTCATGGCAGTCTACGATAAGGCGCATCCCAAAGCATGATTGCCGCCTTCCGCCAAGAGATCCGTCCCATGCTGCGCCTCGCCGCGCCGCTCGCCATGGCCGAACTCGGCTGGATGTCGATGGGCTTCGTCGATGCCCTCATGGCCGGACGCCTCGGCGCCGCCGCCATCGGCGCCGGCAGCCTCGGCAACATGCTCTTCTTCCCCATCGCCATCTGCGGCACCGGCATGCTGCTCGGCATGGATACCCTGGTCGCGCAAGCCTTCGGCGCCAGGGACGATGCCGCCTGCCGCCGCACCCTCGTCCAGGGCCTCTGGATCGCCGTGGGTGTGGCACCGGTGGTCTGCCTGCTGCTCGCTCTGACGATCCCCCTGCTGCGCGCCATCGGCACCAACCCACGCGTCATGGAATTGCTCGGCCCCTTCCTCCACGCCCTGCTCTGGGGCGTGGTCCCCCTGCTCTTCTACACCGCCTTTCGCCGATACCTGCAGGCGATGAACATCGTCAAGCCGATCACCTTCGCCGTGGTCAGCGCCAACCTGCTCAACTTCGGCGGCAACTGGCTGTTCATGTACGGCAATTGGGGCGCGCCGCGCCTGGGCCTCGAAGGCTCGGGATACTCCACGTCCATCTCCCGCGTCTATATCGCGCTCGTACTTCTGATTGCGGTCCTCCGCCACCAGCGGAAATCTGCCTATCCCCATCTGCCTGCAATGGTGGGGCACGCTTCAGCTTGCCAACGCCCGCTTGCGGGCGCATCTTTTCTCGGCTGGCGTCCGCAGTGGACGCTCATCCGCAATCTGATCACCCTGGGATTTCCCTCCGCCATGCAGATTCTCGTGGAAGGCGCCGTTTTCGGCGTCGTGACCGTGATGGCCGCGCGCTTCGACGAAGTCTCGCTGGCCGCGCACAGCATCGCCGTCAACGTCATCTCCATCACCTTCATGGTGCCGCTCGGCATCAGTTCCGCCGCCGCCGTAAGGGTCGGGCAGGCCGCCGGCCGGAAATCCCCGCAAGGCATTGCCGTCTCCGGTTGGACCGCGCTGCTGCTCGGCGCCGGATTCATGAGCGCCGCCGGACTGGCGCTCGCCTTTGTCCCCCGCTGGATCGCGCGCCTCTACACCCCCGAAGCCGCCGTCATCGCCGCTAGTAGCGCGCTGCTGCGCATCGCCGCCCTCTTCGAAATCTTCGACGGCCTCCAAGTCGTCGCCACCGGCGCCTTGCGCGGACTGGGTGACACACGAACCCCCGCCCTCGCCCACCTGGCCGGCTACTGGCTGATCGGCATGCCGGTAGCCTACGTCCTCTGCTTCTCCTACGGCTGGGGTGTGACCGGCATCTGGGTCGGCCTGACCAGCGCCCTGATCCTGATCGGCCTGATCCTCTTAGTCGCCTGGCACCGCGAGATCGCGTCTGGTTCGCGACGGGCTTAATTACCGATTCCCTGCCCGGGCACCGGCCCATTCCAGCGCCCACTCGGCGCCTCGAGATCCTGTTAGCCTGAGAGCAGGAGTCCCAGATGACTATTGACATCTCACCCGAGATTGAGGCTCGGCTCAAAGCCAAAGCTTTCACTGAAGGCGTCTCGGTCGGGGAGTACGTAGAGCGCCTGGTGTTCGAGGAGGACGCCCGCCGCATCCGGCTCACGGAATTTACCCGAGCAATGGATGGACGCCTGAGGTCGCTGAACGGCGGGGAGAGCGTGGACGGTGAGGAAGTCATGGCCCGACTCATCGGCGAGCTCGATGAACACGAGGGCGGACCCAGCGCACGGTGAGCCGATTCCTCTTTGGCCGGTACGTGGAAGGCGACCTCCGGGAGATCCGCGATACCATCGCCCAGGGGAGCCCGGGAGCCGCGCTGCGCTTGATGGTGCGCTTTGTGGGAGCCTTCCGCCTGCTGGCGAACCGCCCGGAACTGGGGCATGTCCGCGAAGACTTGCCGGTACCGTCGCTCCGGTTCTGGGCCGTTGGGTCTTATCTTGTCGTCTACCGCGCGGAGAAACCGATCGAGATCGTAGCGATTGTGCACGGTGCACGGGATGTGCCAAGTGTAGTCAATCGTCGCCTGTAGGCCAGGGTGCCGCCCCTACGCCTTGGCTTGCCTAGAACGCCCAGCTCACGCTCGTATACCCCGTGTTCGCGTGAAAGTTCTGATAATACCCCAGCAGCCCGAACTGCTCGTGGTAGTTATAAAACTGCCAGCCCGCGTTCCACCGCACCTTCGGAGTTATCCGCACCGATACCCGCCCTAGCGGCGATTGGTACGACAGCGGGAACGTCTGCACGCCGGCGAAGAGCGCCCCCGTAGGGCTTACCCCGCCGGACGCGGGATCAGGTACAGTCGCCACGACCGCGCGGCCGTCCCCCGTGTCCTTGGTGATCGTATATCCCACGTACAGGTCCGCGCGCTTCGCCACCGCCAACCGCGCCCCGAAGTTCGCCGCATGCACGTTGCTCAGGTACAGCGAGTTGCCGCTCTGCAGCGTCGTCCGGCCCGTGCCCGCGAAATACGCGATCCCACTCACCGTATCCAGATGCAGCTTCATGTAACCCGCATCCAGCGCGAACGAGTCCTTCGGCGCCCAGCTTGCGTTCGCCGAGTAGTTCCGCGAGTGCGAACTGTACGCCGATAACACCACCGGCGCATTCACGTTGTACACCTGCTTGTAAGATGTCGATAACTGCACCTTCCGCGTGCGGTAACTCACCCGCCCGTTCAGCGTATGGTAATTGCGATCGCTCACCGGCGTCAGCGGATTGTCCGCCCGCCCCACCTCGCCTTCCAGGTTGGCCGTCAGATTCTTCAACGGCCGCAAGCGCACCCCCACCGTACCCGAGTGCAGATGATTCGTATTCTCGTACACATCGTTCACCGTCGAGTCGGCAAAGGCCGGCAGCGAGAAGCCCTGGATCGTGCGCACCAGACGGTCCGTATATCGATACCCCGCGTAGAACCCGATCCAGTCCCTCACCCGGTAGTTCGCGTCGGTCGAATTCGTCACCGTGCGAATGCCCAGATACCGGAAGATAATCGTCTGCCCGGAATTGCTGCCATTGTTGATTTCCGTGTAGCTGGAAGGTCCGACGATCCGCAGATTGTTGACCGACGTGTTGTTGACTACCGTCAGCCGGCTGGAGGGCTGCGCGCTGAAATTGAAATCGCCCGCCACCATCGGCCGGTCGGCGCTGCCCTGCACCAGGATCTGCCGGTTGGCCGCGTCGCCGAACCGTCCCAGCCCGCTGGAGAATTCGCTCAAGGCGAAATCGTTGTGGCCGTTCAGATAGCTCATGCGGGCGTTGACCGCCCAGCGCTTGTGATTCGCCATCAGGTTGCCCAGCCAACCCGGATTTCTCCCATGCACCGGCGCCGCCTTGGTGAACTGTTCGAGCGCCGTCAGGTCGTTGGCCAGCCCCGCCGACGCCGCGCTGGACCCTATTACCAGGCTGTAGGGCGTGTCTTCCTTAAAGAAATCCCAACGCCGCAGCACCGTGAGCTTGAACCCCGCGAAGTCCACGTCCGCGCCCAACCGGTACTCGTTCCACTGCCGCCGCAGATCGGCGAACACCGGCAGCCCGGCGCTGTTCGCGCTGTTGTTGTCCGGTTCCAGCGAGGTGGCCAGCGCCGGACCGTCCTGCGTGTTGCGGCTGTATCCCGCGCGCACCCGGAACCCGGACTGCGGAAACAGCAGGATTTCGTGATCCTGCGTGCGGCGCACAGTATCCATCCGGTGCAGTCCCCCCGCTACCGTCAGACCGGGATTGTAGTAGTCGTTCAGCCGCCACGTCATGTCGTAGCGATACAACTGGTTCTTCTGAATCCGCAGGATCGCGGACTGGTACGGATCGTTGCCCAGCCCCATCGTGTGGAGCAGAATCTGGTCGAAGTAATGGCCGTGCCCGTCCTTGGAATCGATCGAAAGGCTGCTGCCCAGCAGGCGCAGTCCGTTGCGATAATTCACGTCGCTGCGATACTCGCCCAGGTCGCCGCCCACCAGGCTCCAGCGGTATCCCGTCTCGAACGAGTTCGTGATGTTGTAGTTCCCGTGGTTTTCGCCGCGCGCCGCGCCCACCGTTTCCGGTGTCGGGGCCGCCACCTGCTGCGCCGAAAGCGCGACCGTTGCCGCGAAGAATATCCAGAATCGTGTCTGCATGGCGCTTACCTCAGGAAATACAAATCGCTGTTCGATCCGTGTATGGCCACGTGGCACGTGGTGCATTTCTGGAACTTCGGATCCAGCATATTGTGCTTGGAAGATTGCAGCGGCACGCCATCATTGCGCGTGCCGAACCCCGTGGCGCCGTTATGGCACTCCAAGCAGAGCGTGAACACCACCGGCCGCCGCAGCAGTTTCGCGTTCATCGAGCCATGCGGGCTGTGGCAGGTGTCGCACCCCTCCACCCGCACCGGAGCGTGCTCATACACGAACGGCCCGCGCTTGTCCATGTGGCACTTGAGGCACGGCGATTCCGTGTTGAGCGCCTGCTCCATCATGCGCGGCTTCTGCCCCATCTTCCAGGTGGCGTCGAACGAGCCATGCGGATTATGGCAGTCCGAGCACTGCATGAAGCCTTCATTCACGCGGTGCTTGGAAGGCATCGAAAACTGCGCGCGTACCGTGGCGTGGCAGCCATAGCAGAGTTCGGCCTGCTTCTTCGCCAGCAGGGATTTCGCCGTGGCCGAATGGTGGATCGAGTGGCAACTCGTGCACGCCACGTCGTTACGCGTATGCTCGGATCGCTGGATGTTCGCCCGCGCCAGATCGCGCGCATGGCACCCCAGACACGTTTCCAGCGCCTGCTTCGGCTGCATCAGCGAAAATGCCCGCGGGATGGTCGTCTTCCCGCCGCGCGCCTCCACGTGCTTCTGTGCCGGTCCATGACAGCCCTCGCAGCCCGTCTTCTCCTCCGGTTCCTTTCCCGACGCGATGCTCTTGTAGTGCGGATTCTTGTAGAAGTTCATCCACACGTCGGCATGGCAGGTTTTACAGGCGTTACTGCCTGTAAACCCGGAACCCGCCGCGGGTGGCGCCGCCTGGGTCTGTGCGGCGGCCGCGGTCGTCACCAGCAGCAGCAACAATTTGCGCATTTACTCTCCCGAAGCAATTTTACTGCCGCGCGACTTCGTTCCCCGCGCTCCACCTGCTTTCCAGATGATAGCGAAGGCCCGCTCCGTCCAGCCGCCTGCCCAACAGAATTTACGTTACTTTTGCAAACCGGTTACATGCGAGTCTCCGCCGCCCTTCGACCGCAAAGACGGCGCTAGTCCTGCCGCAATTCCGATAAACTGGTTCTGTTGGTATGGTGCCCTATGTTCCGAGCGAAAGCAGCCTTCCTGATATGCGCCCTGGCCCCGCTGGCCCGCGGCGGTGATTACACGGCGCTGGACCGTTATGTCGCGGCGCCCGACCCTTCCTTCCGCTACACCCTGGCGCGTACCGTGAATTCACCGGGGATTGTCGCCTATCAACTGGATATGGTGTCCCAGACATGGCTCACCGCGGCGGAAGTCGACCAGCCGGAATGGCGCCACTGGGTGACCATCTACAAGCCGGATCAGTTGACCACTTCCACCGCGGTGTTGTTCATCAACGGCGGGAGCAATTCGAGTGCGCCGGCGCCGCCGGACCCGTTGATGATGTTGCTGGCGGCCGGCACGGGAGCCGTGGTGGTGGACCTGGGGCAAGTGCCGAATGAGCCCCTCAAGTTCGCCGGCGAAAGCCAGAGCCGCACCGAAGACGCCATCATCGCCTACACCTGGGACAAGTACCTGCGCACCGGCGACGAGCGCTGGCCCGCGCGCCTGCCCATGACCAAAGCCGCGGTGCGCGCCATGGATGCGGTGACGGACTTCCTGGCGAAGTTGCCCGATGGCGGGGTGACGGTGAAGAATTTCGTCGTCGCCGGGGCATCGAAGCGCGGCTGGACCACCTGGTCGGTGGCGGAGGTGGACCCGCGGGCGATCGCCATCGCGCCCATCGTGATCGATACCTTGAATGTGCCGGCGGTGTTCGAGAGTCAGTGGCGGGCGTATGGCTTTTGGGCGCCGGCGGTGCAGGATTACGTCGCCATGGGGATCATGAACTGGTTCGGCACGACGCAGATGGCGGCCTTGCAGGAGATCGAAGACCCATATCAGTACCGCGATCGCCTGGCGCTGCCCTCCTACCAGATGTGTTCGACGGGAGACCAGTTTTTCCTGCCCGACTCGCCGCGCTTCTATTTTTCGGACCTGCCCGGCGAGAAATATCTGCGCTTCGTGCCCAATACGGATCACGCGCTCGGCTCGCTGGATGCGGTCGCCAACCTGGTCGCGTGGTTCCGCGCCGTGACGCTGAATTATCCGCGCCCGCGGTTTTACTGGCGGGCGGACCGCGAGGCGGGAACCCTTACGGTGCGCGTGGTGGACACGCCGTCGCAGGTGTTGCTGTGGCAGGCATCGAACCCGAAAGCGCGCGATTTCCGGCTGGAGACTATCGGTCCCGCCTGGACCAGTACCCCGCTCTCGGGGACCAATGGCATCTACACGGCGACGCTGACGGCGGATCGGGGGTGGTCGGCCTTCTTCGTCGAACTGACGTTCCCGGGGCCGGGTTCTACGCCAAATGATATCCCCCTGGTGTTCACCACCGAAGTGGTGGTGACGCCGGACGTGTACCCATTCGATGCCCCTCCGGGCTGGGGAACCGCCAGTCAGGCCAGTCAATTCAAGCGTTCCAGCCGGTGAGCCCCGCCGCAACGCTCTCCGCAACACCCCCGCGATAAGCCGAAAGTGTCTCTCTCTCCTTCTTCTCTTCGCTTATCTCTGCGTTCTCCGCGTCTCTCCGGAAACCACAATTCGCGGCGCCGAAAACAAACCACTTGCCCTCAGCCTACGTCCGTCGCGGGTTCTTCCTCCGCCTTCTCCGCTGACTCCGCGCGCCTCCCGCAACAACCCGCGTTTCCTGCCCCTTCCCTCCATCCGGTTCTTCTCCGCGTCTTCCTCAGCGTCTCCGCGTCTCCGCGTCAAATCGTTCCCTTCCCTCTCCAATACTCCCCGTGATCGCCCTGGTTTCCTCCCTCAATTGACCGGCGCACCCCGCCCCGGCCAGTCGCTCTGCGGTGAACCGAATCCCTCAACACCCCACACTTTTTTGTTGCGGCACTGCAACCCGATGCGCCATATTAAAACTAGCGTCAGAAAAGCCGTGTAGAGCGCATCCGTACCACTATCGAACTTCCGTCCCAACCGGGGCGCTCGTATCTGTCTGGCGCTGGGGCATTTTCGATGGCGGACAATCTGCTCTATTTCACGGAACTGCTGTCCATGCCGGTGGTAGACCTCAAAGGCCGCCGTATCGGCCGGGTCAAGGACGCCGCCATGGTCCCCCTCGTCCACGCTTCCCGCATCGACCGCCTCCTGGTCGGCGGCACCGATGCCTGGCTGGCCATCCGCTTCGATCAGGTCCGCGCCATTTCCCTCGCCAAAGGCATCGAACTCAGCGAGGAAGTCCTCGTCCCTTACCATGACGATGAGTACCTCCTACGCATCGCCCGCGACCTGCTGGATCAGCAGATCATCGATGTCACCGGCCGGAAAGTGGTCCGCGTCAACGACATCACCATGGGCATCCAGCACGATGGCGTGCGCGATACGCTCAACGTTCTCGAAGTCGATATCGGTGTCCGCAGCATCCTGCGCCGCGTCTTCCAGGGCATCCTGCCGCCCGCCTGGATCCGCCGCCTGCAGCGCTACATTCCACCCAACTCCATCTCCTGGGAGTTCGCCAACGTCGTCGAACCCGACCCGCTGCGCCGCCTGCGCCTCAACATTTCCTACACCAAGCTGGAGCAAATGCACCCCGCCGACCTGGCCGACATCGTCGAGGAACTCGGCCCCGCCGAGCGCGAAGCCATCTTCGGAACCATCGACAGCGAATCCGCCGCCGACGCCCTTTCCGAAGTCGAAAACCCCAAAATGCAGGTCAGCATCCTGGAATCCCTCGAACCCGGGAAGGCCGCCGACATCGTCGAGGAGATGGCGCCCGACGAGGCCGCCGATCTGCTCTCCGAACTCGAGGAGGAAACCAGCGAAGAGATCCTCGACGAAATGGATTCCGCTCCCAAAACCGAAGTCCGCGAGCTCCTCGAATTCCGCGAGGACACCGCCGGCGGCATGATGAACACCGAGTACGTCTCGCTGCACGACGCCGCCACCGTGACCGACGCACTGAGCGCCTTCAAGGGCAACGAAGACCTGCTGGAGAACCTGAACACCCTGTTCCTGGTCGACGGCGAGGAACGTCTCTCCGCCGCCATTCCGCTGGCCCGCCTCTTCATCGCCGGTGGCAACGCGCGCCTCAAGGAACTGGCCTCCGACACATTGATCCAGGTGACCGTGGACGAAAAACAGGACCGCGTGACCGAACTTTTCGATAAATACAACCTGCTGACTTTACCCGTGGTGGACGAAGACGGCAAGCTCGCCGGTGTGATCACGGCCGATGATGTCATCTCAGTGTTAAGGCAAAAGTGAGGGATGCGGGAACTCATCAAACGCTTCCGCTACCACCTGGCGGTCTTCTTCGCCGTCGTCGGGCCCGGATTTATCACCGCCGTCGTCGATAACGATTCCGGCGGCATCTTCACCTATTCCGCGGCCGGCGCCCGCTACGGCTATCTGCCGCTGTGGACCCTGCTGCCCATCACGGTGGTGCTCATCATCACCCAGGAGATGTGCTCCCGCATGGGCGCCGTCACCGGCAAGGGCCTCTCCGACCTCATCCGCGAAGAGTTCGGCCTGCGCATCACCTTCCTGCTGATGGGCGTGCTGGTGCTGGCCAACATGACCAACGTGATGGCCGAATTTGCCGGCGTGGCCAGTTCCCTGGAGTTGTTTCACATCAGCCGCTACATCTCGGTCCCGCTGGCGGCCTTCGCGGTCTGGTTCCTCGTGGTCAAGGGTAGTTACCAGAGTGTCGAAAAGATCTTCCTCTTCGCCTGCGTCTTCTACGTCACCTACGTCATCTCCGGATTCCTGGTCAAGCCCGATTGGAAGGAAGCCGCGCTCTACAGCGTGAAGCCCGTTCTGCTGTTGGAACCCGGTTATATCTATATGCTGATCGGTATGGTGGGCACCACCATCGCGCCCTGGATGCAGTTCTACCTGCAGGCGGCCGTGGTGGAAAAAGGCGTCACCGCCAAGGAGTACAAGAAGTCGCGCATCGAGGTCATCGTCGGCTGTTTCATGACTTCGGTGATCGCCTTCTTCATCATCGTGGCCTGTGCCGGCGCCATCTACTCCGTGCGCCCGCGCGATATCCAGGATGCCTCCGAAGCCGCCCTCGGCCTCAAGCCCTTCGGCGAATATGCGTTCCTGCTGTTCAGCGCCGGGCTGTTCAACGCCTCCATCTTCGCGGCCTGCATTCTGCCGCTGTCCACCGCCTATTCCGTCTGCGAAGGCCTCGGCTTCGAAGCCGGCGTCAACAAGCGGCTCAAGGACGCGCCCATCTTCTATTCGCTGTACACCCTGCTGATCGTGGTTGGCGCCGGCGTCATCCTGATCCCCAAATTCCCGCTAGTGCAGATGATCCTGCTCTCCCAGGTGCTCAACGGCATCCTGCTGCCCTTCGTCCTCATCTTCATGCTGCTGTTGATCAACAAGGTGGGCCTCATGGGCGAATGGGTCAATTCGCGCACCTTCAACCTGATCTCCTGGGCAACGGTGGTGATCATGATCGGCCTGACCTTGGCGCTGGTGGGGATCACCGTCCGCGGCATGCACTAGCCTCGGGACAGACCTGCCTGTCCCAAGGCGCGCCTTTTGCGCCGCGTGGGGGGTGCCCTCCGGGCCGCGGGTCTGTCCCCGGGTTTCCACGCTGTTCACTCACCGGTCTGACGCCCATACCCCAGAGGTGCCTTCCGGCGTGGATATGCCCGCTAGAAAGCGGGCATGGCCGACTGAAAGCCGGCTCCACGAAGTGAGCCTCAGGAGAACCTATTCAGACGGTCGAGCAACTAAATCGAATTCGTGGAGCCAAGCGAGGATTGATGCACTCGTCGACTAGGATGCGACGCATTCCGTGACCAGATCTTGCGCCAGCTCAAGGTACCCCTCCACGAATTCCCTTGAGACGGTCGGGCACCCGGCCAAAAAATCGTCGATCGTGAAGCCACTCTTCAAATCATCCAGTAGAAGACGGACCGGAACACGGGTTCCGCGAAAGCAGGGAGTGCCGTGCATCAAATCCGGATCGACCGAGACGATCTCGTTGAGGCGTGCTCTCTTTGCCGTGCTCATTCCACTTCTACAATACCTTAGGGCCGAAAGCGGCCGCAAGAAAGAACGTCAATGGACGCAAACGCCGCCTACACCGCCGCCATCGCCCGCCGCGGCTCGAACGTGTACCCGAAGCCGCGCACCGAGTGAATCAGAATCGGCGCCGCCGGATCCTGTTCCACCTTCTGCCGCAAGCGCAGTACGTAGACGTCCACCGCCCGGTCCGTAATCGCGCGATCCTGCCCCCACACCGCATTCAGCAGTTGTTCGCGGCTGAATACCACACCCGGCCGATTCATCATAAACTCCAGCAGGCGGAATTCGGTGGCCGTCAACTGGAGCGGGGTCCCGTTGAGCCGCACCTGGCAGCTCGTGCGGTCCAGCTCCACGCCGCCCGCCTCCAGAATGCGCGCCGGGGTGGCCTGATTGCGAAATTGCAATTTGATGCGCGCGATCAATTCGCGCACGAAGAACGGCTTCACCACGTAATCGTTGGCGCCCAGTTCCAGCCCCACGATGCGGTCCGTTTCGCTCGCCCGCGCGGTCAGAAAAATCACTGGAATAGCGGCCAGATCGGGATCCTTCCGGATGCCCTTGCAGATATCCAACCCATCCGAATCCGGCAGCATGATGTCGAGCAGAATCAGGTCCGGACGCTGTTGCCGGCACAATTCGATGGCGCCCTTTCCGGTGTGCTGCCCCGACAACGAGAAACCCTCCTTTTCCAGGTTGTACTTCAACAGGGAAAAGAGGTCCGTGTCGTCTTCGATGAGTAGGATCTTTTTCATGGTGTCACCGTCACCATACCTCCGCGCATGTTACGGCGCGGTTAAGAGGCGGTGAATTCGGGATTAAGTCTACCCTGCCACAGCGTGGCCCGATTCACCGGCAGCGTGAATGCGAACGTGGACCCCTCGTGAACACGGCTTTCCACCCGCGTGGCGCCATTGTGGGCCGCCACGAGGTGCTTGACGATCGAGAGGCCCAGACCCGTCCCCCCCAGCTCGCGCGAGCGCGCCTTATCCACGCGGTAGAAGCGTTCGAACAGGCGCGGCAGGTCTTCCTCGGGAATCCCGACTCCGGTATCGCGCACGAAAAACTCCACCATCGAGCCTTGCGCCAGAGCGCCCACCGAAATCCGCCCGCCCTCGGGGGTGTACTTGATGGCATTCTCCATCAGGTTGCTGAGAATCTGCGAAACCGCTTCGCTGTCGCAGCACACCACCGCACTCTCCGGCGCGCGTTCCTCCAACAGTTGAATCCGGTTTTTCTGCGCAATCGGCCGCATCATTTCGAAGGCGTCGTGAATCAGCGCGTTGGCGAAATGGGTTTCGAATTCGAATTTCTGCCGTTTCTGTTCCACCCGCGAAAGCGTCAGCAGATCCTCGGTCAGGCGCGCCAACCGCTCGGCATTGTGACGAATAATGCCCAGGAAGCGCATGTTGTAGTCCGCGTCCGCGATCGCCCCATCGATGAGCGTCTCGGTGTACCCCTGAATCGAGGCCAGCGGCGTGCGCAATTCGTGCGATACGTTGATCACAAAATCCTTGCGGACGCGTTCCAGTTTTTCCAGTTCGGCGTGCTCGTGCTGCAACTGCGCCACGGCCTGTTCCAGGTTTCCGGCGGTTTCGTTGAGCGTCTGCGCCAATTGCCCGAACTCGCTCGAATCGGTCTCCGGCAGCCGCGCCCGGAAGTTGCCCCGCGCCAGTTCGCCGGCGTGCGCCATGATGGTGGCAAAACGCCGCGAAATGTAACGCGCCACTACCGCCGCAATCAGAATCGCCGGCAGAAACGCCAGCGCCGTGCTCACCAGAATCTTGCCGCGGATCTGGCTCACCTGCCGGTTGATCTCCGCCAGCGGGAAAGCGACCCGGATGGCGCTCCGTCCGCCCGCTACCGGCACAGCCACGTACAGAAATGACACACCGATG
>Ga0208079_1001424_pt1 | contig 12506 bp, 8 predicted proteins | sample NGESurdeep092012_5_FD_184474 | JGI IMG/M metagenome (GOLD analysis project Ga0208079, IMG submission 184474) | Arctic peat soil microbial communities from Barrow, Alaska - NGEE Surface sample 210-2 deep-092012 (SPAdes) | ecosystem: Environmental > Terrestrial > Soil > Wetlands > Peat ... | reverse complement strand
CGATGCGTCCCTGCGCGATGCCCAAGCCAAGCTCGACCTGCTGCGGCCTTACATGAAGCAGTTCAGCATCGCCGCGGTGGGCAACAGCCATATCGACATGGCATGGCTATGGCCGTGGACCGAGACTGTCGAAGTCGTCCGCAACACCTTCGGAACAGCGCTGCAACTGATGCGCGAGTATCCCGACTTCAAATTCACTGCCAGCACTGCGCAGGCCTATGAATGGATCGAAGAAAAGTATCCCGCGATGTTTCGCGAGATCCAGCAGCGGGTGAAAGAAGGCCGCTGGGAGGTCATCGGCGGGATGTGGGTCGAGCCCGACCTCAACATGCCCGACGGCGAGTCGCTGGTGCGCCAGATCCTGTACGGAAAGCGCTACTTCCAGCAGAAGTTCGGCAAGGACATCAACATCGGCTGGAATCCCGACTCGTTTGGCTACAACTGGCAACTACCGCAGATCTACAAACGCTCGGGCATCGACTACTTCGTCACCCAAAAGCTGCTTTGGGCCTCGGAGTTCACCAAGTTCCCCTATCGCCTGTTCTGGTGGCAGGCGCCGGACGGCAGCCGCCTGCTGACCTACTTCCCCAGCGACTACGCCAACCCGATCGACCCGCAGAAAATGGCGCGCGACTCGGCGACCTACGGCCCAATGATGTGGAAGTACAACGGCGGAACCAACTCGGCGTCCGCTGGTGGTCTGGACATGATGTACCTGTACGGCGTGGGCGATCATGGTGGCGGACCGACGCGCCAGGACCTCGACACCGCGCTGCGCTGGCAGAAAGGTGATCTGGTCTATCCGAAAATTAACTTCTCCACCGCGGCGCAATATTTTGCCGACCTGGAGAAGAACAAGAGCGAGCTGAAGATTCCGACCTGGGACGGCGAGTTGTACTTCCAATATCACCGCGGGGTGCAGACCACGCAATCGGAGGAGAAGCGCGGCAATCGGCAGAATGAAGAGTTGGTGCTGAACGCGGAGAAGGTGGCCTCCATCGACACTCTGTTCGGCGGGCCCTCCGGGCTTTCCGAGAAGTGCCAGCATTGCGCCCATTGGGGCAGTTACCCTCAGCAAGACTTCGATATTGCCTGGAAGAACATCCTCTTCAACCAATTTCACGACATCCTGCCGGGCTCAGGCATTCACATCAACTACGTGGACGCGGCGCGCAAGTACGCCGTGGCTGCGCGCATCGATCTTGACATCATCCACGTGGGACTGAAAGATATTGCGTCGCGGGTGCTTTCAGATGGCATGAGCGTACTAGTGTTCAACCCGTTGTCGTGGACGAGGACAGGCGAGGTGGAGTTCGAGGTGCAGTTCCCGACCGGGGTAAAGGATGTCAGCGCGGTGGAGGCTGGTGGCACGACGATGCCAATGGAAGTCCTCAACTACGATTGGTCGACCGGCCTAATGAGAGTGCGATTGCTGGCTATCAACATACCCCCAATTGGCTACGAACTTGTGCGGCTGGTTCAGCAGGCAAATCCACCGTCAGTAAAGCCAACAACCTTGATCGCCAGTGACGATTCCCTGGAAAACGAATTCATTCGCCTCAAGGTCGATCCCAAGACCGGCTGCATCACCAGCCTCTTCGACAAGCGCAGCAAGACCGAAGCGCTAGCGCTGCCCGTGCAGAGCGAAGGCTCGCCCGCGGCATCGCCGGATGGCTTGCCTTGCGGCAACCTGCTCCAGGCCTTCGTGGACAAGCCCAAGCGCTGGGACGCGTGGAACATCGACGCCGACTTCGTCAAGCAGCATCGGGACCTGATGCAGGCCGACGAAGTGAAGCTGGTGGAGAACACGCCGCTACGCGCCGTCATTCGCGTGAAGCACCACTTCCAGAAGTCGACCTTCGTGCAGGACATCACCGTGTATCCCGGCGTGCCGCGGGTTGACGTCCACATGCAGGCTGACTGGCACGAGCAGCACATCCTGCTGAAGGTCGCGTTCCCGGTCAGCGTACACAGCGACAGGGCAACCTTCGAGATTCCCTACGGCACCGTCGAGCGGCCTACGACGCGCAATACGCCGGCCGAGCAGGCGCAATTTGAAGTTCCGGCACTGCGCTGGGCCGATATCTCTGACCCCAGCCATGGCTTCAGCCTGTTGAACGACAGCAAGTACGGATACGACGCCAGAGACAACGTGCTGCGTCTGTCGCTGCTGCGCTCGCCAACCTGGCCCGATCCTGAAACCGACCAGGGACAGCACGAATTCACCTATTCGCTTTATCCGCACGTCGGCACCTGGCGCGAGGCGATGACGGTGCGCCAGGGCTACGAACTGAACTATCCGCTGATGACACAGACGACAGCCAAGCATCCCGGCATGATGATGCCGCAGCATTCATTCTTCTCCACGGAGCAGGACAACGTGATCATCACGGCAATCAAGAAAGCCGCCGACGATGATGCGCTCATCGTCCGCTTCTATGAGTGGGCCGGCAAGAAGGGGGACGTCGTTCTGCGGCTTCCCTGGGCGGCAGCGCAGGCTTGGGAGACGAACTTGATGGAGGTCGCGCCGGTCCCGCTCCAGCTAGATCCGCCAGGCTATGCGCTGGCCGTCCCGACGAACCCGTACGAGATCAAGACGGTGAAGGTGCAGTTCGGAAAGTAAGCGGAGTGTCAAACCGGGAAGAGGTCACTGCGACGACTACACACCAGGGTTTAGAATTTACATCGAGAGTCAGGAATCGCCGCAATCATCAAAACAAAAACGGGGAGAGTTTTCACTCTCCCCAATAAGCGACAGAGGCGATATCGGTTTCTAGGATTCTCTGACCGAGGGATTGGTTGCACGACATGCCAGAACTAGACACGGCCGAGCAAGCTGGGGCGATTCTGGAACTGGCCAAAATTGCCGGGACCGAAGAAGGCAGCGTGACCCTCGATGGAGTGAGGTGGCGCTATCTACATGCGGGCTCCGGTCCGCCGCTGCTGCTGATCCATGGGTTCATGGCTTATTCCTTTTCCTGGCGCTTCAACATGGAGGCGCTGTCGCGGCATTTCTCGGTGTATGCCATCGATCTGCCGGGCTGCGGCTTCTCGCAGCGCACCGATGCACCCCAATGTTCGCTGGCCAGCGATGCCGAAGGCGTTCTGCGCTTCATGGAACATTTCGGAATGGAGCAGGCGGACGTGTTGGGCACTTCTCGAGGCGGCGGAGTGGCGATTGTGCTGGCTGCTCTGGCCGCGCAACGGTCGATGCGACAGCGCATCCGGCGGCTGGTGCTGGTTTGTCCGATCAATCCCTGGTCGAGCCACGGACGCCTGTTGACTCGCCTGCTCGCCACCGCACTTGGCGGGTTCGCCGTCACTCATATCCTACCCAGATTGCCCGGAGTGATGCTCCGGTATTTTCGCAGACTGTATGGCGATCCGAGCCGTATCGCGCCCGGCAGCATCGAGGGCTACAAAGCGGGACTGGACGTGCCTGGAAGCTTTAAGCACATGCTGCGCATTGTGCGGTCGTGGCATTGCGACCTGACACTCATCGAGGAATCTTTGCCGGCGATCGGCGAACTGCCCACGCTGCTGCTCTGGGGTTCCCGCGACACGGCGGTGTACCAGTCGTCAGCCTATGCTTTGCAGGGCCGCTTGAAGAACAGTGCGCTGGTAATGCTCGATGGCGTCGGCCACGTTCCCTACGAAGAGGTGCCCGAGGAGTTCAATCGGGTGATTTGCGACTTCCTGTTGCACGACACGCCGCCAACGCCACTCGAAACTGCGCCCGAGTTACCTACGTCGTCGCAGGTTTCATCCGTTGCTGCTCCACTGAAGGATTGATCGATCGCAGGGTTCCGCCCTAGTCGGCGGCCGGATTGTCCCGCCGATAGTCCTCGGTTTCGGCATGGCGGGCGGGCCACCAGGCCGCGAGCCCGGCCCCCAGATACATTGCTCCTACGATCCAGAAGCCGTAGGTCAGCCCGTGTCGATGGGCGGCTTCGCCTGCCAGCAATGAGGTTGCGATCTGCAACGCGCTGGCCACGAAGGCGAAAGTGTTTTGCACCCTTCCCATGAAGTGACGCGGCACCATCTGCATCATCTCGCTGGAAAGAGCGATGCCGCCAACGCCGCGGCTGGAACCCATCATGAAGTAAATTGGTACCGCCAGCGCCAGCCAATGCGAGACTGGCAGCAAAAAGAGCGACAACGCAATGATGGACATGGTCACCGTGACCGAACGGTTGGCTCCATGGCGCCGGATAAACGTCGAAGCGTAGAAAACGCTTACGAAAGCTCCGACTGCCCAGCCGGCATTCAGCCACCCATAGCCCACGGCTCCGCTGTGCAGGATGCGTTCGCTGAGCGGGGCTGACAGTACACCTTGGGTCATCATGGCCGCCACAAACAGCGCCCACGCGATACCTATCAGCAGAACGCGCCGGTTTTGCCGGACGTAGCGGTAGCCTTCTCCGAGTTCATGGATATAGCGCGCGACTGCGCCGGAGGGTGAAGCCGCTGCCGCAGCCTCCGATATGGGACGCGAAACCGTCACTCTACCCTTGCGTACCTGGAGGATGCAGGCCAGCGAAACCGCGTAACTGGCGCAATCGATGAGCAACACTCCGCCCAGACCGACGTGGTTGTACATGAAGCCGACCACAGCGCCCGCCATCAACCAGCCGCCCTGCAAGGCGGCGAGAAGCAGCGAGTTTGAATCCAGCATCTTGTCGTCCGGCGTCAGCTCCTGGATGAGCGCGTTCACTGTCGGGAAGAACATCCAAAAGCCGATGGCGACCAGGATGTTCATGGCGTAGAGGTGCCATAGCCGCACATGATGAGTGAACACCAGCATGGCGACGACGAAGATGATGGCCCCGCGCGCAGAGTCGAGCCACAACATCAGGTGGCGACGGTCTTCGCGGTCGATGAGTACGCCGGTAAAGGGCAACAGCACGAGTGAGGGAAGGGTCTGCAGCGCGATTAGCGCCCCGAGTGACACTTCCGAATGCGTGGCTTGCAGGATGTACCAGATCACGGCAGCGGAGTTCATGCCGCTGCCGATCATGGAAATGAGATTGGCTACGAAGATTAGCCGCATCCCACGGTGCTGGAACATCTCCCTCATACTGTTCAACTGTAACCCAGTGGTGGCGTGCAATTCTGCCAACCCACCCTGAAGACGCGAGCATTGCTGTTCCAGACGCACAAATCCCCGGTGAATGGGCATTCAATTCTCATGGAATGTTCGTTCCTCGTGAATGACCGACAATCTCACTTATCGGTGTGCGGTAGCTCATAGCGAATTGCGGCCAGAAGAGCTACGATTTGCGGGAATAGGACCCTCGGCATTCGCCCGGTGCGGATAGTTCACAAACCCGTCCGGCGGCTGCCCGGGTCAGTCATCGAGGTGCAGTATGCGTTTCGCACGCCACCTGATTTTCTTTGGGACGCTGATTTTCTCTCTTGCGGGTTGGTCGCAAGTCGTCAAGATCATAATTCCAGCCGGATCGCCGGAAGATAAAGACTTGGCCACGATTACCGCCGAGTCCGATGCGCAGAAGCGCGTAAGCCTTTACTAGGAGTTCCTCAAAACGTATGCCGACAATAAGCCCGCCGTAGCTTATGCGGACTGGCAACTCTCGCAACAATATCTCTCGGCGGGCGACACTGCCAAGGCGTTGGAGTATGGCGATCAAGCCCTGGCACTCTATCCCAACAATCTCGACATTATCGTTTCGCTGGCCGGCGTAGCCCAGGCCATGAAGGACAATGGCAAGATCGTCGATTACGCCGCCAAGGGAGCGCCCGTTTTTCATTCCATCTCCACCCAGGCAAAGCCCGCCGACATATCCGATGCGGACTGGGCCTCGCACGTGAGTGAGGAGCAGAATTCGGCGCGCCCCAGCTACGAGTTCCTGGAAACGACTGCCTACAACGCCATAGCCGCTGAGCAGGATCCCAGCAAGCGCATGAGCTACATCGAGAAGTTCACTCCGGCGTTCCCTAAATCGCAATTCGAGCAGCCGGTGTCGCAACTTGCGCTCTACAGCTTGCAACAGTTAAACCAGCCGCAACGACTGGAGGCCTACGGAGAAAAAGCCTTGGCGGCCAATCCCGATAGTGTTCCCACATTGCTCATGCTGGCCAATGCCTATGCGGAGGACCCAAAGCAAGCGGCCAAGGCAATCACTTATGCGAACAAGGTGATCGCCCTCGAAGGTCCAGATGCGGCCACTGCCGACAAGTCGAAGAAGCTATCGGCGGGAGTGGCGCACTCCACCCTGGGCTATGCGTATTTGAAACAGGACAAGTTGGCGGCCGCCGTACCCGAGCTCAAAACAGCGGTGGGCCTGTTACAGGACGATCCCCAAGCCCAACAGGCTGCGCTTTTCCGGCTGGGTTATGCCTACGCGAAGCAGAACCGCAAAGCCGAATCCGTTGCCGCCCTGCAGAAGGCTGCTGCGCTGGACGGTCCGTATCAGGCACTCGCGCGCGACATGCTGAGCAAGGTGAACGCAGCAGGGAAGAAGTAAACGCCCAAAGCGGCTCTCATTTTTTGACCAGTGCGTCGGAAAGCAGGCGGGCTTTGGTGGCCAGGTTATAGGCGCGCTCGAAGTCATTCTCCGAGGTGGCCTTTTTCGATTGACTAATGTAAGTGTTGATCTGCGAAACCATGGCTTGCTCGTCATGGTTCAGTTGGCGATTCACGCTCTTCAAGTTTTTCTCGGCAGCTTCAAGCAATTGAACGGTCGTCTGTTTCTGTTGGCTCACCTGCGCGCTGGTAACGTCGGCGGCGATTGCGGTGTCAGGGGCTCCCTCAGCCGCCGGATTTGGTGGAGGATGGGCTGCGGCAACCGTAGCATTGCCGGCGGTATTCGCCGGAGGGTTGGTGTCAGGACTGCTGGCCGGAGGCTGCGCCGGTTTCTTTCGGTGACGCGGCTGTGACTTCGGCTTCTGCGGTTCGGGGACAGGCGCCTCCTGTTGCGGCGGCGGCGGGGGGGGCGGAGTGGCCTCGGAAATTTCATCCGCTACCGGGACCGCGATAGTCGGAGCCTGTGCCTGCGGCGGAAGCTGTGGCTTCTTCTTTTTGCAGGCCACGCCCAGCAACAATAACAAGGCCAGAACCGAAGCGGCGAATTGGCGCCAAATGTTCATGCGAGGTTCTGCAATATCGCTGCCGCGCTAATCTCTGCATGCATGACTGCTCAGGAGCAAGCGAGCAGAACAACTACTCTCCATGATAAACCTCAGGCCGCAATACCTGACACGGTAGTATTACGGTCTTGCGCCCAGCACACCCTCACGCTCAGGTGCGAGTCGCGATTTCTGCGTCTTTCAGCTCCTGCGCGCCCGCCAAAGGAAGGACCAGGCGGAAGGTGGTTCCTCGTCCCATTTCGGTTACAAAATGGAGGGCACCGTTGTGTAGTTGCAACACGCGGTAGCTCATTGCCAGGCCAATGCCGCTGCCCGACTTCTTGGTGGTGAAATACAGATTGAAAATCTTGTCCCGAATCTCCGGGGGAATCCCGCCCCCCTGATCGCGGACCTCGATGGTGGCCGCAGTTTCGTCGCGGCGTGCGACCATACTGAGCACGCCGCCGCCGCTCATGGCCTGCACTCCGTTGAGGACGACGTTCAGCAGGGCCTGCTTGATGAGGTCGGCATCGGCTCTCACAGGCACCGCCTCGCTGCCCAAGTTGATTTCCACCTTCACCCCTTGGCGCGCCGCCTCCGGTGAAGCCAGCAGGGCAACGTCTTCCATCAAACGGCGCAAGTCGAAGTCGGAAAGGCGCAACTCCAATGGACGATTGAAGTCCACTAGTGTCTGTACCACCCGGTCCAAACGATGAATCTCGCGTCCGATGATGTCCATGTGGCGGCTGGTGTCAGGATCGATCTCGCGCATCTTTTCGCGCAGCAGCTCGAGGTGAACGACGATGGCATTGATGGGATTTTTTACTTCATGGGCAACGCCGGAGGTGAGCCGCCCAATGGCCGCCAGACGGCGAGACAGTTCGATTTCGTTCTCGATTCGGCGCACCGATTCGACGTCACGCATGGTGAGCAGCGCGCCGATACGCTCGCCGCGCTCGGCAATGAAATCGAGCGCAATTTGTATGCGCCGTCCGTTCTCCAGTTCGATCTCGTGTTGCGGGATGGGCTGGTGCAGAGCGAAAGCATCCAGCACGATGCGGCCCAGCTTGTTAGCATCGTTGAACACCTCCTCCACCACATTTCCCAGAATCTCTGCCCGCGGACGGCCGACGAACCGTTCGGCCGAAGCGCTTACCAGCACCACGCGGGTGTCGCGCGTAAACAGAACGAGTCCGTCCTGCAACGTGCCCATAATCTGGTCGAGGTTCTCCTTGAGGGCGCTAAAGACTTCTTTCACGTCGCGCATCTGCCGGCCCAGCCGATCAATCTTGGTATTAACCAGCCCGTACTCGTCGGTTTTCCTCGGATCAGGTTCGGGTGAAATGTCGGGCACTCCCGCGGTCATCTGGTCCAGACGACGGCCAATCGCCTCCAACGGACGCAAGGCAATGTTCGACACCCCGGCTGCCAGCGCGAGCGATACCAAGATGGCAATGGCAGAAAAGAAAAGCGCGCGGGTGAGTTGAGGCTTGACTTCGCTCTTCAGAAGTACCGTGGAGATGCCAATACGGATATCTCCGAATGGCTGGCCCTCGCGCTGGATGGGCAGATAAACGTCGTAGACCCTGGGAGCGCCGTACACGACGTCGAGTTGGCGCCGGAAACTGCCATTGCGCACATTCTGGAAATCTTCACGGGGCTCCATTTGAGTGCCGATGGCAGACGGGTCGGTATGCACGATGGCCCGGCCGTTCACATCCGTAATGGCGGCGTCGGAGATAGTGGGAGAATAGCCGACGATAGATTGCAGCAACGTGTTCAGCCCGGGGTCGGTCTGTAAGGCCTGGTCCAACACCGCCTCGACTTGCTTGGGATCGTTGGTATTGACAAAGGTGCTGCTGAGATCAATCTGCGAGGTTTCGCGAGCGCTCTCCCGGATCTCCTTGGCCACGAAGGCGGCATTGTCATAAGCCTCCGCCGTGCGCTGCCGTACCACGTGCCAGACGTACAAATAGGAAAACACCGCGACCAGCGCGAACACCATACCGCTGATAGCAAGGACCAGCTTCGTCTTCAGGCGGATTTGAGCCATGCGGAAACTCGCGTTGCGTGCGATGTTGCCGGAATCATATCAGCCGCAGAGGACAGCCGGAAAGGTCGCGGCCTGCGGGATAGGCAATCAGTTCCCAGAGGTTTGTTGTAAGTGACAGACTGGCAATGGCTTAGATGGACGACATCGAAACACGGATGCGGTCGGTATGGTAAGGTTGCATGGGCATTGCGGGTGCCTGAACAACGAAAACTGCCAGATTCGCGTCCAATGTCAGAAGCCCGCGCGGGGGTAGTGTCCGCAAAGTGTGGTTGGTACGGTACGGCAGGAGAGAACAAGTGGCCCAACCGGCAATGGAAGAGAGCAAGAAATTACAAGGCGAGACAGTTGCTAAACTGCGTATCCTGTCCCACGACCTCAGCAATTACATCGAAACCATCATGCAGGCTTCCTATCTTCTGGCTCAGGCGAAACTCGACGAGAACAACAAGAAGTGGCTCGACTTGATCGACAAAGCATCGCAAGATGCGGCCCGAGTCAATCGCGAGATTCGCGAAATATTGCGTTCGCAAAACTGAGGATCGGGTTGGTCAGGCGGAGTTAAGACCGGCACGATCAGCGGGGAACCTCCCGTCGGCAGGGTGGCTGTTTCTCTGCTGCGCGGGCACATTTACCGGGCACTCGCGCCTAGATGTGGACGCTGTGCTGCAGGTGCGACGGTCTTGCGACCGGCGCAAGTTGGCACGTGAGAGTACGTGCCAACTTGCACCCATGTCCTATCGAGAAGATTATTACTTGCGCATCGGCGACATCTTGTTCAGCTCATCCACCAACGATTTACCAGCCGCCGGGACGGGAGCTGCGCCATCACGGACAATCTGCGTGGCATCTATCTCTTTCCCGTAGAGCTCTTTGTTGGCATCGTTGTCCGTCTCCATCGAAGCGCTGCCTAGCGAAACTCCAGCAAACAGTCCTTTTGCCTGGGAGTAGGCAAGTATGTCGACGTTGGGGTCATTGAATCCGGCTGCGTTCGCAGTCGAGGGACCGGCAGTGGCATTCGCATCTGCGCCGAGCTTCAATTTGCCCGTGAGGACCTTATTGGCACCCCTTGTGGTCATCACGAACAACACATAATCGGTGGAAGTGCTGCCCAATTGCACTCCCAAGCTGCCCGTGTCCAGGGTGTACATTGACGGAGCGCTCCATGCGCCAGTCATCTCGTTGCCAGTGCGGCAGCTGAGCACGCCCCGTCCGTAAGTCCCGCCGATGCCGACGGCGACCTTCTTGACGCCAGGATAGACCAGGACGCATACAGCCTTGTCCATGACGGCCTGCGGTATTTCTTGCTTATCGAGGATGGTCTTGAGAACAGTAGTCGAATCGGCCAAGCGTTTCGATACTTTGTTTTCAGCAAAGAGCGGCAGTGAAACTGCAACGCACACTATCAGTAGAGTAATTTTCTTTGTCATGAGAATCCTTTCGTTGACCCGCTCTAGAACTCTAAAGCAGCGGCAAGATTTCCACAACCGGGAAAAGGAGGCTAGCTAGCTGTCACCAAAGCAGCCGAATATTGCGTCGGGGAATGTTGGCTGCCCAGGCCGAACCGGGCAGCCGTCAACAGGATTAGGGAACGAGCTTCGCGTCCATGGTGATGTTGGCGTTGAGAACCCGGGAAACAGGGCACCCCTTCTTGGCATTCTGGGCGGCCTCGTCGAACTTTGCCTGGTCCGCACCGGGGATCCTTACCTTCACGTCGAGGTGCACGCTAGTGATGGTAAAGCCGGCGTCGGTTTTGTCCATGGTCAAAGTCGCCTTGGTATCGATGCTCTCCGCGGTCATGCCCGCGTTTCCAAGCTGCGCCGACAGCGCCATGGAAAAACAACCGGCATGTGCCGCGGCAATCAGTTCCTCCGGATTCGTTCCGGCCCCGTTTTCAAAACGTGTGCTGAAGGAATACTGCGTTTGGTTGAGGACGCCGCTTTGTGTCGAAACGGCGCCTTTTCCGTCTTTTAAACCACCCGACCAGTGAGCACTGGCTGTGCGTTGCATTCGGTCCTCCTGGGAAGCAAATCAATTGTATCTCTACGTTACACGGAGTGGCGATCCTTGCGTGAAACCAGCGGCCAGGGCAGTTGTTCCATCAGCGTTCGATTAGCAAACCCGAGAGACTGTGGTGATCAGCTTGCAACGCCTTCAGTAAAAGTCAGAACAACTGAGGAAGTATCCGCACTGTGGACACAGCAGCTTGCAGTGGTTTTGCTGCAGGTTCTCAGAACAGTTGGGACAAACTTGTGAGGGCTGCACCGGGACATCCTGGGCGGCTTTCATCGCAAGTTCGGCGCGGGAATGATTCGGATCTTGATGTGTTGCTGTCCGTCATGTGGGCATCGAGTCAGGCATTCCCAGTATAGAGGCCAAAATCCCCCATTAGTACATGTACCTTCGTCAGTAAGTCATCCACAGCGAATTCTGTGGGATTTGGCACAGCCGTCTCTATAATGCGAAGCGTAGGAGTATATTCCACGGATCCCACACGCGCGACCGAATAAGCGCCGAAATATCTGAAAAAAGAACGCGTTGCGGGACCCAAGGCAAAATGTAATAGTCGTATTAACTATATAGCTAATACGATTCTAGTTATCACAGTGTGCCGGATTAAGACAGACAGACAGACAGACAGACAGACAGAGGGCTCCGCCGGCAGAAGATTAAGCCACTCAGGACTAAAAGTCGCCCGCAGAAAAATTCACTCAGGAGGTCGTAACCAACCGTGAAACAGACAATGATCGCAGCCCTAGCCGCCTTAATGTTAGCCGGAGCTCTTAGTGCCGTGAGTGGCGCGACCTCCGTCGGTTCCCTCAACCCAGTCGTAGTGATTGGGGAGGGATCCGCACCTATGCCTACGACTTTACTGCCCGCGATGAACGACAGTAAGTAAACATCGCGCCCCAATGGTTATTGAGAATTCCGCCCGAGAACGACAAGGAGAAACGGTATGAAAAATATTTTGATTCTCGTCATTTGTATGCTGTTATCCGCTGGAGTCCTGTTCGCCTCCACGAGTTCGCTTCCTACTAACCTCAAGGCACAGCTGGCCATTGGGCCCCAGGTAGCCGATGGCGGACCGCAGCCGGTGTGCGCCCCGGGCCGTCACTGCAATAACGACCAGTTAAGGCTGCAAGCCGATGGCGGACCGCAGCCGGTATGCGCCCCGGGCCGTCACTGCAATAACGACCAGTTGCAGCCGCAGGTAGCCGATGGCGGACCGCAGCCGGTGTGCGCCCCGGGCCGTCACTGCAATAACGACCAGTTACAGCCAGAGGTAGCCGATGGCGGACCGGCGCCGTATTGCGCTCCCGGCCATCACTACAACGACGGCCAGTTGCTGCCGCAGGTAGCCGATGGCGGA